>Ga0114931_10000207_pt1 | contig 67680 bp, 62 predicted proteins | sample 2SBtaG_FD_89579 | JGI IMG/M metagenome (GOLD analysis project Ga0114931, IMG submission 89579) | Deep subsurface microbial communities from Kolumbo volcano to uncover new lineages of life (NeLLi) - 2SBTROV14_V59a metaG | ecosystem: Environmental > Aquatic > Marine > Volcanic | place: Kolumbo... | reverse complement strand
GAAATGGGGGTGGCTCAAATTGCCAGAAAGATCGATGTGGGCCGGTCGACGGCGTTTCGACTCGTTTATACGCTTGAGCAATACGGTTTTTTGAGAAAAACACCCGAAACAAAAAAATACCGGCTTGGAACGAAAATTCTCGAACTGGGTTTTAGTTTTTTGTCAGGGCTGGAGATGATCGAAATATCCAGGGCGCCGCTTGAGGCTCTGCGCGATGACACACGCACCTCCTCGCATCTGGCCATTCTTGATGGGCATGAAATTGTCTATGTGGCGCGGTACAACGCCCGTGAGCGTGTTACGAGCAATGTCGGAGTCGGAACCCGTTTTCCTGCACATGCGACATCATCAGGCCGTATTCTGCTGGCAGGTTTGCCTGTGGCGGAACTCGTCAAACTTTATGAAAATGTCGCGCTTGAAAAATATACTGATAAAACGCCAATGACACTTGGAGATTTGATCAACCAGCTCGATGAAGATCGCAAGAACGGCTATGTCGTGAGCTGGGGGCATTTTGAACTTCATCTGGCGAGCATTGCCGTTCCAGTGCGGGACAGCAGCGGCGCCGTTGTGGCGTCCATCAATATCAGTTGTCCGATGACCGCATACTCAAGGGATGAATTCGACAAGACCGTGCTCCCTCGTGTGATTGATTGCGGTCTGGAGATTTCACAATCACTGGGATATAATTCATCGAGATAAATCATCGTGCGGATTGTTGTTTTTTTATGCATCACGGCGCACTTAAATAATGGAAACTTCAGTGCTGGGGGGAAAAAAAATCCTTATTACGGGTGCCGCGCGCGGTTTAGGCGCCGCCTTCGCCCGCGCCATTGCTTTTGTCGGCGCGAAAGTCATTCTCGCAGACATATTGGAAGATGAAGGCCGCAGTGTTGCGCAGGATATTAATAAAGCCGGTGGCCGGGCCATATTCACGCCGCTGGATCTTGCCCAACCTTTATCCATTGACTCGTGTGCGACAGAAGCCGCCGCAGCGTTTGGCGGCATTGACGGTCTTGTAAATAATGGGGCCATCGCCACCGGCATTGGCGGAAAACGCTTTGATGAAATAGACATTGAAACATGGGACCGCGTGATGGCGGTTAACGTCCGCGGTGTTTGGCTGATGAGTCGGGCGGCGTATCCATTCCTCAAGGACTCAGGTGACGGACGCGTGGTGAATGTCGCCTCTGATACGGCCCTTTGGGGGGCACCGAATCTTTTGCATTACGTGGCGAGCAAGGGCGCTGTCATTGCGATGACCCGGTCTCTTTCGCGGGAATTCGGTCCGCACAATATCACTGTCAACGCCATCGCCCCTGGACTGACTCAGGTCGAAGCGACCCAATATGTGCCGCAGGAGCGTCACGACTTGTATGAGACAGGCCGGGCGATCCAGCGCCCCCAGCATCCCGATGATATTACGGGCGTTGTGGCGTTTCTCCTTTCACCTGGCGCCAGATTTGTGACAGGGCAAGTCTTGCCGGTGAATGGCGGCTTTGTCATGACTTAAAGCCCGGGTGATATTTTCTGCATCAATGCCCGTTTGAAAATGAGGGGCAAAGTTTTAACCGTTGCACGTGGGCCACATCTTGAATTTTTTAGCCGGTTGACATGCAGAACTTTCACATATTTGCCATCGCGTGGCGCAAAAGTGAGTCCTGCCATGCCGAGGTTCGTTCTGCATCAAAATTAAATACAGTATTATAATCAGAGAGTTACTTATGTATTGTTCGCTTGAGAAATGTCCGCGAGCCATAGGGTAGCCGTGTGTCTCCTTGCCTGCGATGGAGGAGATGAGCGTTCGCTCTTCCGCCTTTATTCACTTGACCTTTCGGCAGGTTGCCGGTAATTTTGTTCTATATGCAAACAAGTGTTCTGCATAGAAAACATGTTTGGCTCTTAAGCTCACTGGGGAGGAATAAATGAATAGGAAATGGTGGATTTCGGGCGTTTCGATGGCTGCCCTCTGTGCATCGTCGATGACAACGCCTGCTTTTGCGCAGGATGGGTCCCCAGCCGATGAAATTACCGTTACCGGAAGCTTCATCAAAAAAAAGAACCAGGCCGATCAGGTTTCTCCCATCAGCCTATACGACAAGAACGATTTGGATAATATCGCCGCATTCAACCCGGTTGATTTGGTCAATACCCTGACGGTCAATGCCGGTGCGCAGAACAACGCCGATGGTTTCAACCAGAGTAACTCAATCGGCACAACAAATATCAATCTGCGTGGTCTGGGTGTGAGTTCAACGCTTGTGCTTCTGAATGGACGGCGTCAGACCCAATCGGCATCGGCAACTCTGAATGGCGACCAGTTCGTCGATCTTAACTCCCTGGTTCCGGCAATCGCGATTGACCGGGTTGAAGTTCTCAAAGATGGCGCCACATCGCTCTATGGTTCAGATGCAGTTGCAGGTGTCGTGAACTTTCTGACACGCGATAAATTTACAGGTTTCGAACTCGATTCCAATTATATTTCGACAACCGAAGATGCGCAGGATGATCTTCAGGCTTCGGCGCTCTGGGGCGGCGAATGGGGCGGCACGAACGCCATTGTCGCTTTCAGTTATTTCAACAGAAGCGATCTTTCAGCCAGTCAACGCAAGAGTGAGTTTAATTTAAGGGATGCGAGTTCCATTTTCGGTCAGCCAGGCACTTTTTTGCCTCTGGCAGGGCCTTCCGCATTTACGCGCGTCCCTGACCCGAGCTGCGCCACAGTTGCCGCCAGTGATCCTTCTGTTCTGGGGGTTATTCCGGCAGGCCCCATCGCGGGCACGTGTCAGTTCGATTTTGGCGACTTTTTCACTTTGGTGGCGGCGGAGAAGCGCTACCAGGGATTTGTTAAGGTCACGCACGATTTTGACAGCTTTAAGCTTGCACTAGATGGTGGCTTTGCTGTGAACAACATACAAGCGAAAGCAACGCCATCCCAGCCCATTCTGTTTCCTCCGGTCATTCCGCCAACAAATCCTGGTAATTTCCTTGGGGTGCCAGCGCTCTTCTTTGGGCGCGTTCTGGGAGCTGGCGCGCCAGCCCACACCAACAGATATGATTCCAACACCTGGCGTTTTTCCGCAGTTGCATCGGGTGACCTCGGCGCCACTTGGAGTTGGGAAGCGGGTTTTGTGCGTGCACGAAACACGTATAACACCCTCCGGGGAGATACCAAGATAGATCGGTTCATGGCCGCGATTTCTGGAATGGGAGGGCCCGCCAATGATAAGTTTTTTAATCCGCTGTTCGGAGCCGCCAACGATCCTGCTGTCATAAATGATATCATCGGAAATTTTTCCTCCAATGCGAGAGCTAATCTGTTGACTTTTGACGGCCATGCAACGGGCGATTTATTCACGCTACCGGCCGGCCCTGTGAGTGTCGCATTGGGCGTTCAGTATCGTAAAAATAAACTGAGTTATGATTATGGTAATGACGTTAATTCAGGAAATCTTTTCTTCAACCGGCAAAGTAATGATTTTAATGGTGATCTTGACGTCTTTGCCGTATTCGGAGAAACAAGCATTCCGCTTTTTAAAGGATTTGAGATTTCCGCAGCGGTCCGTTATGAAGACTTTGGCAGCGGCGTAAATTCGACTGATCCGAAAATCGGTTTTTTGTACCGACCGACTGAATACATCAGTTTTCGCGGTACGTATGGAACGTCATTCCGTGCACCTTCCATTTTCCAGCTAAACGGTGTTTCATCTGTCCCTGCACGGATCTTTGATCCTGCAACGGGTGGTTTTGCGACGATTTCACAGACCACCGCTGGTGACCCCGCGAATCCTGTTATTCCTCAGGATTCCAATACTTATAATGTCGGGTTTACTTTTTCGCCTGTTGACACCGGGTTTTCCCTAAGTCTTGATTATTGGCGATTTGAATTCAGTAACTTTATCACGCCTGAAAATGCGACGGCGCTGGTGGCTGCTGATCCCTTTGGACCACAAGTGACGCGTGATCCTTCATCCGGATCTCTTCTCGCCGTGACGACATTTTTCCGTAATGCAGGCAGCCTCAATACTGATGGCTTCGATATTGGTGCAAAATACAATCTTGATGATACGCCAATAGGTGAATTTGTTGCGACGATCGATGTCACACGCGTCATATCCTATGACCTGAACGATCCCGTAGCAGGCCCCATTAATGGTTTGGGAAAAAGAAATTTCACCAATTTTGGCGTTCCGTCGCAGAAATGGAAAGGAAATGTTGGACTGGGTTGGCGTTATGGCGCACATTCGGCCAATGTTTTCATTAGATACATTGGGACGTATAGAGATGAAAACAATGGTAATGCAAAAATTAATGACAACACTGTTGTAGACCTCCAGTACAATCTCGATATTGCTTCATGGATTACGGATTCAGTGCAAAAAGCGGTTATCACGGTCGGCGCCAAAAATGTGTTCGACCAACAACCGCCAGATGTCGTTTCACGGACCGGATTTGATTCTCTTACTCACAGTCCTCTGGGCCGTCAGGTCTATGTCGGGGTGAAATTTGGATTTTGATCCAATCCCAATGCAATTTTTCTCTCGTTGTCTCAAATACCTGAAGTGTTTTGAGTTGAGTGTTGGGGGTGCGACAGCATCTCAAGGGATAAATTTAGGCGAAGGCCGCTTTGGCGGTTGTCACGCACGCTGGAGGCAGCCTTTTGTGTCATGGCTGTCGAAGTGAAGCCGTGGCGCTGTTCAGAACACCTGGCATCTTTTTCACAAACCAAGGTGGCCTGATTACCTCCATCGCCTTCATTGGGATGCTGAAAGAATCCGGAAATGGCCATCTCCTTGAACGGCAAGGGTGCCTGTGGCGTTCCATCGAATATGAGGGGATCTATCTGCACGCCTATACCGGTGCCACGAAAGCCCGTAACGCCAGCAGACCAAACGGCCAGGTGGCAGCCTGATTGCAGACTCCTCTCGAATCGCCGTCACCGTACGCCTCAGTTTCTAAAGGTTTTGCGATAGAACGTTTCGATTTGGCTCACTTCTTGTTCAGTCAATACACTGAACTCTTTCTCGGGTACGCGTCGAGATATCCGTCCATCATTTTGGTGCAGAAAGTGGATGAGCAGATCGATCATGCGTTCTGACATGTCGAGGAAGGAGTCGACTTCTCTGCGGAGAGCACCATACCGTTGCAGGAAGTCAGTTTCGTGCGGCAGGTCCTCTTCGACGGACTTACTGACACAGTCATAGAGGAACTCGGCGTGTGGCGTCGCACCTAAAAAAGCTTGTCCCCGGCTTGAACGGGATTCCTTTTCCGGCGTCACCTGGCCAATACCCGAGTCAAGCCCGATCCTAAGCCTTGGCATGCAGCAATTTGATCAAGATCAGGCGCCTTGCTTGCCTTCGCTCTGTCATCAAAAACACCTTTGACGCCGGTCTGAAGATGGTCTTTCCATTGCCAAATCTGGTTCGGGTAGATGTCAAAATGCTGGACAAGCTCCGACATCGTCCGGTCACTTTTCAGGGCCACCAAAGCCACCAGCCTAAAACTGAAAGTGTGAAATATTCTTAACACTACCCAGTAAGCACTCCCTACTTTAGCGAAGAAGGTCCACTGTGAACGTACGCCCACATATTGCATAGGCATGATAATTGTACACGTTCAAACCGGACCCCTGCCGAGGACCATGATTACGAAACTCAAATCCGGAAATTAGTGTGCTTAGGGAGAACGGCAGGGTCGAAACATATCAGTGGCGCTATGAAATCCTAACGAGGCAATCTGTGAAAATGCCGCTGAGTTTTCCCGATGAAAGGAAACGACTCACTCAGTGCCTATTTGGAAGTAGGGTGCATTTCAGGTTTCCCAATTAAGCAAACGGCCGTCGCCGCGATGACGCCGATGCAAAGCTTCCAGGGGAATGCAATGCTTTTAATCGATTCAGGAAGCCTCAACATATCGACCATGAAGGCCTGCTGTGCCAGAATTACAATAAACCCTGTGATAAGTGCTGCAATGACGGAATTTGAAGATCCTCTTTGTGTGAACACCACAACGAAGAACACGCCTAAAAGTCCCGCATAGGCAAAAGTCATGACGGACAAAGCAAATTCCAAAAGAGGCATGTCCGTATATCTCTGCCAGTAAAAGCAAATGACGGACATTAAAAAGAGACAAAGCGCAAAAACAGCCATCCCGATCTTACCTGCATTTACAAAATGTCCAGGCTCAACCTGCCGTCTCTTTGCCAGCCAGGGGCGGTAAAAATCTTCAATCAATACCGACGACATTGAATTTAAACCTGAGTTCAATGTCGAAATCGCGGCGGCCACAACGCCAACCGTTACCAAACCCCGCAACCCCGATGGAATTTCATTCAAGATATAAAACATAAACACAGTGATTGTTTCGCCCTGAAACTGGCTGGCGAGGCTAATTGCATCTGATCGTGCCATGAGGTCTGGCCGCTCATAAAAGATATAGAGAAGCTGGCCGATCGAGACAAAAACCCAAACCAGAGGAATTGCGATCAATACGGATAAGATAATCGCTTTCGAACCATCTGTGTCATTTTTGCAGGAAAGTAAACGTTGTGCCGTATCCTGATCGAGTCCGAAATTACCAACATAGAGGAGAAATACACCCGTGATCACAGCCCATATGGAAAATGGCCTGCTAAGCGAAAACGAAAAATCGATGAGCGTTAATTTATTGAGACCAGAAGGGGTATGAGAGAGCGCAGAGAATAAATCCATGGATGGTAATGAAATTTGCATCCAGAGATAAATTAACACGCCTACGGCCGCACCCGCGTAAATGAGAAACTGGATAAGATCGCTCCATATAACAGATCTAATACCGCCAACAAATGTAACCACAAAACCGAGAACGACGATCACGAACGCCCCAGCAATGACGCTTGTCGCAGCGACATTCCCAAAAAGGATCATTGAAACAGCAATCGCCACCATATATAGCCGTGCGCCGTTTGCGAACACCCGCCCAACCAAATACATCGCCCCCGCAGCCCTGGTGGCTTTAATGCCTAACTTGACCGCCAGGAGTTCATAAACGGTGGTTGCCTGAATGGCGTAAAACCGGGGCACCAGAACTTTAGCCACAAAAATTGCAGCCAATAGTGCCCCAATATACGTGCTGAGATACGTATAATCTCCCCTAAACCCAAAATCCGGGCCGCCCAAAAAGGTTGCGGCAGATTGCGTCGTCGCCAGGACGGAGATCGTCACCAGCCAAAGCGACATCTCATTTCCACCCAGGAAATAGTCCCTGGAATCCGATGCACCTCTGCGAGAAAACAACCAGCCAAAAATCGCGAGTATGACAAGATACCCGGCGACGACCATCCAATCGGCAGTGGAAAATACTGTCATGACATATTCATTGTTGATTTGCTTATCAGGATATCGTGCGGGTTATGGGGTAAACGGTTTATTTGTAACTCAAAAAAATCGGGAGATGATACCGAAAAGTATCATCTCCCTTCAGGACTTGCATCACCACTCGGTTGATATGCAGGGAATGGATAAAACAATTCCTGCTGTGCCGACTCCTGTGGTGCCTTAGAAACGGGCGCGCAAAGAGGTGCCAAAAGCCCGCCCGAGAACATCATATTCACTGACCGTTCCGAAGAAATTACCCCCGGAGCGCGGAACATCTGGATTATTATCGAAAATGTTTTTAATGCCCACTATGAACGTGAAGTTCTCATTGATGTCATATGTGCCCGTGAGATCAAAATAGTCTTGTGCACTTATTCTATCGGTCCGATCACCGGCATTGACCACATCACCAATCCGCCGCCAGGTTACCTCAGCGCTAAAAGCGTTCAGGTTCCAATCCAGATTGGCACGGTGTTTATAGTCGGGCTGAAGGAAACTCGCGAAGTCACCGCTACACGATCCACCAAAAGTCCCCTTACAATCAGTGGGCGGAACCGTCGCATTGGCTTGTCTGCTTTGAGAAAGAACGACCGTTGCTGAATAAGTGAGCTGGAACTGCTCGCCTACTCCACCCAATATGTCCAGCGGCAAGGTCAAGCCAATATCCAATGATTCCTGCTTGAGTGACGACAAATTGAAATCATTCACAATAGCCCGACTGATCAGACCAGTTGCTGGATCACGAAGCACCGCACCGCAAAGTGGATTTCCGGGAACGGGATTGTCAATAAAACAGTTAGTGAGTGCAGCGATAGGCTGAATTTGACTAACTGCATCGAAGACTTTTATGTTGACGTAATCCATCGTCAAACTTGCACCCGGAAGTATCCCTGGCGTTAAGACAAATCCGGCAGTGATGGTTTTGCCTTGTTCCGGCTTGATGTTTGGATTGCCTCCAAAACTGTAGATTGCCGTACTCGTATCAAAAGGCGTCCCTGGCGCGGCCGCTCCTTGAGCCGCACACTGCGCTGGATCGCCCCGTCCATCCAAACAGGGGTCGCCGTCAAAACGTCCGCCAAGACGGGGAATGAAGCTTGCGCTTGTGGGATCAAACAGGGCCAGCGACAATTGCACTTCAGGTCCTGCAAACTCACCCAAATTCGGAGACCGGACCGTTGTCTGACGTTGGCCGCGGAACCTGATGGTGTCGTTCACAACCCACGTGCCGCCAAACTTATCTGCATTGCCTCTGCCGGTGTTTGAAAAATTAAACGACCGGAAAGCGCCTTCAAAATTCAGTTGTTGAATGAAGGGCAGGTCTGACAAGATAGGAATCAGAATTTCACCAAATTCTTCGCTGGTATCAAAACCAGCGTCGATTGAGCCAACGCCGCCCAAACCAAAAGCGAGTCCATTTTGAAGCGCAATCCCTGGCGTTTGACGGCCAGTCTCCCGGCGATATTCATAACCGGAAGCAAAACCAATCGGGCCGGCGGGCAATTCAAAGAAATCGCTGCTGTCGCCCGAAACAGTGAAGGACACCACCAATTGGTCGCGCGTCCTGTCGGAATGTACAATATTAGTGCCAAAACTGCTGAAATCAGCATCAGGGCCAAAAATATCAACGGTATCGGCAATGGCGGCAAAGCGGCTATTTCCACTGGAATCATTCCTGAGCGCGTTGTTGAACACAGTGGCGTTTTCGTCGGAACGGCCGAATTGTGCGTAAGTATCCCAAGAAATATTTTCCGTTATATTGCCGCGAAACCCGCCCATAATTTGAAATGTATTCCGACTTGTTTCTGTTCTTTGCAGTCCAAGACCGAGGTTGCGCTCAACATTGACAGCCGCCTGCCCGCCGACGAAGGTCAAGAGCCCGGCCGCCGCCGCCGGGATAAACGGATTGGTGGCAGAAATATCGACGACTTCGTTAACGCTTATGGGAGTTTGCCCCGTTGATCCTGCGCCAGTAACATTGATATCAGTAAAAAACGCGCGGCCGTATGCTTCAACATTGTCAAATATATCATATTTAAAAAGAAGGCTTGCGTTAAAGCGCGTCAGAGGCTGGATGAGGAAACGATCCGGCGTGACATTGACCGTTTGCCGTGTGGTGCTGAAGTTCCCTGCATCATCAAAGGCAAAGAAGTTTCCTGATGCGACATCTGTAAAGTTTCCGCCCTCGGATGGAATTGCAGTGACCGTAGATTTTGTGAAACCGCGATCGCCTGCAAGCAACTTAAATCGTTCCGTGTAGCCAATATAGGCCACCACATGGCCACGACCGTTATTGATGTCGCTCCCCGCGATCATTTCAGCATTAACGGATTCGCCGCCATCGCTCGGCACTTCGCCAGTTGCGGTCAACTGAAAACCACTAAAATCATCATCCAGGATAAAGTTGACAACACCCGCAACAGCATCGGCGCCATAAATCGCGGCAGCCCCGCCTGTTAAAACATCAACACGCTTGATCAAACCGGTGGGCAAGCTGTTGGTATCAACGGCATTGCGGAAACTAAAGGGCACTGCCCGGGTTCCATTGACCAACACCAGCGTTCTATTTTGACCGAGACCACGTAAGTCGATCGTAGACGAGCCGAGTGAATCGCCGACCGTCGCGCCTGTTGCATTGGCACCGCCGCCAGCTTGAGGAAGCCGCTGGAAAATATCCTCAACAGTCAGGGATCGATCAAGCGAAATTTGTTCGGCGTTAATAGTCGTCACCGGCGTCGGCGACGTCAATCCGGTTCGAGGGATACGGGATCCCGTCACAACGATTAAATCTATGGGCTTGCCCGAAGTTGTATCCTGTGCCGCAGCCGGACCGCTTATGGCCAAAGCAAGCGGCACTAGGCATACCGTACTCAATAGAAATGATCTTTTCATGGAATTCCCTCCCGTCATTTGATCTGCGTTCGATTAACCAGAAATGTCGTCCTCTAGACCGTAGAGATACCAATAAGACACCATTTCCAACCATTTGTAAATTTTAACAATTGCGTTTACCAAGAATTGTTCCATTTTGTGACAAAATTACAACGATTTGACGATGTTCTCGGCTGATCAACGAGATCTTTTACGCTTTTCTCCTTTCAAATGCCCACATCGACCGCCCACACTCCCAGCCTGTCGCACTTTCCTGTATCTCATAACCTCCGTGAAACGTTTGCGCAAAAGAACGGCTTGAGTTCACGCCCATGTAGACATATATAATACCAATCTGACGTTATCGGTATTGAGCGGCAAATTGATAACCTCCGTGGAAACGGGGTTTCTGAGGTTTTAAGGGAGCCTGGCAAATGTTTTACCTTGGTGTAGACGCGGGCGGTACCCATTGCCGGGCGCAATTGATCAATGAAGATGGATTGCAGGTCGGATTTGGCGAAGGCGGTCCCGGCAACCTGCGACTCGGCATCAAGGCGTCCTTTGCAGGTATTCAGCAATCTTTCCGTCAAGCATGCCATAATGCTCAGTTGGAAGCGCATCAGGTCACGCAAATTACCGCCGGCCTCGGTATCGCCGGTGTTGAACGCGACGGCGCCAGGGAACAATTGCGAAATTGCCCATTCCCATTCAATACCCTTGAGATCACAAGCGATGTCGAAATTGCTAATTTAGGCGCTCATAGCGGACGCGACGGAGCCGTGGTCATTGTTGGCACAGGCAGTATAGGATTCGCCCGCTGCCATGGTGACACATATCGCGTTGGTGGATATGGGTTTCCAATATCAGACGAAGGGAGTGGTGCTTATCTGGGACTACAAGCCCTGCGGGTGACCTTAAGAGCTTCGGATGGGCGCATTCCCGGTACAAATTTTACAAAACATCTTTTCGAGGAATTTGATGCTTCCCCCCAAAACATTGTTGCCTGGATGGATAGTGCAGGCGCCACGGAATATGCAAAGCTTGCACCGACAGTCGTCGGTTATGCGCGTCAGGGAGACAGGATAGCGATTGGGTTGATGCAGCGGTCGGCTGAGCATGTGCAAGCGCTGGTGGAGAGTTTGTCCGACTGGGGGGCGCCGCAATGCTCCATCATTGGAGGACTGTCAGAGCACATAATGGAGTGGTTGCCGCACAAAATAACCTCAAGGCTGAAACCACCTGACGGCCAACCTCTTGACGGCGCGATTCTGCTCGCCAAAAGACTCAACACGTCGCATATTGGCAGTCTCTCAGGACAATATCCCCATAGGTCAAGCGGTGCTTGAAGATATAGAAACGCTTGCGTCTATCGCTTCCAAAAAAGAACGCCTTATCATTGGATTGATGAGCGGCACTTCTTTAGACGGTTTAGATATTGCCTTGTGCCGCATCGCCGGGTCTGGTCGAGAAACCAAAATTTCACTACAGGCATTTGCCACAGCTCCTTATCATGATGATTATCGGGATCGAATCAATTTGGTTTTCTCAAAACGCAATGTTGATCTGGAATTGCTTTGCCTGCTCAACCCATATGTCGCCATGGTACACGCTAACCTCATAAATGAACAATTGCGTATCTGGGATATGGATCCTCAGGACATTGATTTGATCGCAAGTCACGGGCAAACCATTTATCATGCACCAAAATCTCAGCACAAAAGAAGTGCTTATCCGAATGCAACGTTGCAAGTGGGCGACGGTGATCATCTGGCCATGGAAACAGGGATCATAACCATTAGTGATTTTCGTCAAAAGCATATTGCTGCTGGTGGCGAAGGGGCGCCTTTAGCGGCTTACGGAGATTATCTTATCTTCAGCGCATCTACTGAAAATAGAATACTTCTCAATATCGGCGGCATTGCGAATATCACTTACCTGCCAAAAAGCCTTGAGAGCTCAGATGTATTCAGTACAGATATCGGACCCGGAAACACGATGATGGACGCATATGTCCGTCAGCATTTTCCCGGAATGATTTGCGATAAAGACGCCAAACTTGCAAAAAGCGGGAACGTCAATGAGAAACTCTTGAGACAATTAAAACTTTCGGCGTTCTTCAAAGAAAAATTTCCAAAGACGACAGGACCCGAGTTATTCAATTATGCTTATCTTGAAATGGCACAACAGGCCACGCAAACTCAAACACTGAGTCATCAGGATGTTATGGCAACTTTGAATTTATTCTCTGCGGAATCTATTGCAGAGGCCATTTTGGCATGCTCAAACTCACTCTCGAACACTGCGGTTTTTGCGAGCGGAGGTGGCATGCATAATCCGCAACTCATGGCATCGTTACAAAATCTCCTGCCCCAGACCCGCATTAAATCTACCGCAGAATTAAATATTAATCCCGATGCAAAGGAAGCTGTATTATTCGGTATTCTTGCCAACGAATGTATTGCCGGACGTGAAAAGAATATTGGCAATATAGAAGCAGGTATCCCCAGTGTGTCCATGGGCAAGATAAGTATTTTCCATTAATGACCCAGACAGCTCAAATGATATAAATGCGGAACCGCCTTATTCGAAAAATACAATAGCTGTGATGAAAAATTACTTACAAACTCATATGTATGCTGAAACCACTGAGACGAGTGATCGCGTTGCAGAGCAGTTCATGGAAATTGATTCAGTCGCGCATGAACTTGGAAAGATGCTTGGAGAGAATCGTTTTCATACAGTCCTAACATGCGCACGCGGGAGTTCTGATCATGCGGCAACTTATGCGAAATACCTCATTGAGACTGAATTAGGCATACCTGTCGTCTCTTTTGCCCCCTCAATCGCATCCATTTATAAAGCCCGACAGCGCTTGAATGGTGTCTTATTTCTCACAATCTCACAATCCGGGAAAAGTCCTGATCTTCTCTCTTCCGCCAGACACGCAAAAAAGTACGGTGCTTTTGTCGCGGCCTTTGTCAATAACACCCATAGCCCGCTTGCTGACACCGCAGATATTGTGATCCCTCTTTGCGCCGGCCCGGAACTCAGCATCGCGGCAACAAAATCATTCATTTGTTCCCTCACTGCCATAGCGCGCACCATTGAGACGGCGGCCAGCAACGCTGAGCTCAGCGCTGCCCTGCCATCCTTGCCGTCTGCACTTTCTGAAGCACAGGCATGTGACTGGCCTGGAGCCATCGAGAAATTGATACCCGCCACAAATCTCTTCGCCGTGAGTCGCGGCCTCGGGCTGTCAATCGCGTGTGAAGCGGCACTTAAACTGAAAGAAACATGCGCCATGCATGCCGAATCATATAGTGCCGCCGAGGTAAAACATGGCCCCATGGCAATAGTGAAGGATGGCTTCCCAGTCATGGTCTTCGCGCCATCGGATAGAACCTACATCGGCCTAAACACAATGATTGAAGAGTTTTCATCAAGAGGTGCTGAATGCATGGTCGCCGGACAGAGAGTGAGGGACACGTTATATTTGCCCACGGTTGATGCCGGCGCTGACCAACTGACGCCAATAACTCAAATCCAATCATTTTATGGTTTTGTGAACAAGCTTTCATGTCACCGGGGTCTCGATCCAGATATTCCGCCCTTCTTGACGAAAGAAACGGAGACTCTCTAATGCTGGCAATTCGAGGCGGTAATGTACTTTTTGACGGAAAATTTAGAAACGATATCTGTGTATTGGTGTCAGACGGCATCATCAGGGGCATTGTTCAGGATTCTGAAGTGCCCTCTCATGCGGACCAGTACGACCTTGAAGGGGGATACCTTACGCCTGGATTCATTGACCTGCAGGTGAATGGAGGCGGCGGCGTCATGTTTAATGATGATCCCTCAGTTCATTCCATAAGTAAAATTGCATCCGCACACCGCTCCTACGGCACCACGGGATTTTTACCGACACTCATCAGTGATAATCTGACAGTTGTTGAAACCGCCATCCGAGCGGTTGATACGGCTATTACATCAGGTGTCCCCGGCATTCTGGGCATTCATCTTGAAGGTCCATTTCTCAACTTAGAGAAAAGCGGTGTTCACGATCAAAGTAAATTCCTGGTGCTCGACGAATATTCGATTGAACTGATTTCGTCCCTTAAGAAGGGCGTCACACTGGTCACACTGGCACCCGAATTAACACTCCCTGGGCAAATCCGAGCGCTGAGGGAGCGCGGTGTTCTTGTGGCGGCTGGCCACACAAATGCGACCTATGCACAAACATCTGCAGCAATTCAGGAAGGGCTCTGTGGGTTCACTCATCTCTTCAATGCCATGTCACAGATCGAATCTCGTGAGCCAGGCGTTATTGGAGCGGCATTGGATTCGAGTGATGCCTGGGCCGGTATCATCGTCGACGGCTTTCATGTCCATAATGCGTTATTGCGCCTTGCGTTAAAATGTATGTCGCCGGAGCGTATTGCGCTTGTGACGGATTCCATGGCAACCGTCGGCAGCAATATGCATTCATTTTTACTGGGTGGAAACCCCGTCACATCCGACAATGGCAAACTCACGACACCACAAGGCACCCTTGCCGGCTCCACGCTTAACATGATGCAGGCCGTCAAGAATTGTCAGGAATGGTTAAAAGTCGACCTGGCGACTTCTGTCAACATGGCCACCATGACCCCCTCGCATATTCTTGGACTCCAAAATATCCGCGGCGCGATTGCAGGTAACATGAAGGCCGATCTCGTTCATTTCTCCCGTCATTGCCACGTTGTCAAAACGTGGATTAATGGCGTTGCGCGTAAATTTTCAACTCATTGCCATTAGAATAATGAACCGCACTCAACAGAGTAGCCGTCTATTGTCCATCGATGCCTTGAGAGGATTCGATATGTTCTGGATTATTGGCGGCGATTATTTAACTCATGCACTTGCGGATACGACCTCTAATCCGATCTTGCAGTGGCTTTCCGCTGAAATGAATCATTCGGAATGGGTGGGCGTTCATTTTTACGATCTGATATTTCCATTATTCATGTTTTTGTCGGGCGTTTCAGCGTCAATCGTCCTATCTCGTGCAGATAAGTCAAAAGCCCCGGTGAATCATATAACGCACGCAGGAAGACGGGTTCTTATCCTGATCCTCTTAGGCATAGTGTATAATTTTGGGTGGGATATCACCGTTGACCGCTTCCGCATTCCGAGCGTGCTTGGTCTTATCGGCGTTTCTTTTTTCATCGCCGTAATAATCCTCGTCAAAATCAAATCGTGGCGCGGGCGTGCAATCGCCCTGGCGGCGATCTGGGCGTTAGTGGCACTGCTGCAACTTGGCGTGCCGGTCCCCCATGCAGGTGCGGGCGTACTTACCCCCGATGGATCAATCAACGGATGGATTGACCGGACCTTTCTGCCAGGCCGGCTCTATGGCGGGAGTTATGACCCCGAAGGGTTGCTCGGTATCATATCCGGCTCAACAATCACATTAGCCGGCGCATTTGCGGGAGCGATTTTGCTGGGGACATCTCGTTCTTATTTCAAAAAGGCCCTCATAATTGCCGGACTAGGCACCCTTGTCTTATTAACGGGCCTCGCCATGACGCCGTATTATCCACCGATTAAAAAACTATGGACAGTCAGTTTTGATCTCATCGCCATCGGTGCTTGTAGTGTGCTCCTAGCGGTCTTCGTCATGTTGATTGAAGAAATTCAATTGCGGCGATGGAGCTTTTTCTTTGCCGTGATCGGATCGAATTCGATTGCCATTTATATGTTCGCACGTTTTTTTGCTTATCCCCTGCTCGGTCCGCTATCAGATTTCAATGGCTCCATCGCCTTAAAACTTTCTGGAATTGTCGCCATCATAGCCGTTGAATGGGGTTTACTTTACTGGATGTACCACAAACAAATCTTTATGAAGGTTTAAGGGCCCGGCAGGTCAATCCACCGCCTTGAGAGAATAAATCCGGCATGGTTTTGAGCCGTTGTCCAGACGGTTAATCATATCGGACAGGTTTTTTTTGGTAGCTGACTTTACAAAGGTATAACACCAATTTAATACATATTTACAGTCTGCCACGGCGACATCACATAATCTGCTCTGACGCCGCTATCTGAACAGAGCCAATTTCACCTGTGGCCGCAACATAAGATATGGGGATTTGGATGCCTACAGAGCACCTCAATGAGCGATTCGTTGAAATCGACAACTGGACCACTTTGGAAGCTGTCGAAGCCATGTTTGAAGGACAACTGAGCGCCGTTGCAGCGGTGAAGTCCATTACGGCGCTCATAGCGCTAGCGAGCGAAAGTGCCGCAGAGAGACTTGGGCGGGGTGGGCGCCTCATTTATACGGGCGCCGGCACGTCAGGTCGAATTGCAACCCAGGATGGTGTTGAGTTAATACCAACTTATGGCTGGCCGAAAAACAGAATAGAGTTTGTTATTGCTGGCGGCTTGGAAGCTTTGGCGGCAAGCGCTGAAGCCGCAGAAGATGACGTTAAGGCGTCGGTCGAGGCGCTCTTAACCTTGAATGCAAATTCCGACGATGTCGTCATCGGCGTGACAGCCAGCGGCAAAACACCATTTACCGTCAGCGCGCTTGAGGCAGCAAATGATATGGGTTGTCTGACCATCGGCATTGCGAATAATGAAAAAACACCTTTGCTTCAAGTTGCGAAATATGGTCTTTGCGCTAAAACTGGTAGTGAACTCATCGCCGGGTCCACACGTATGAAAGCCGGGACAGCCCAAAAGGTAATCCTCAACCTGTTTTCGACCGCAACCATGATCAGATGCGGTAAGGTCTATAAAGGTTTGATGGTCAATATGTTGATATCCAATACAAAATTGAAAAACCGCGCCGCCGGAATTATTCAGCATCTCGCCAATATAGATCTTGAGACAGCTTTTCAGGCGATTGAATCGAGCCAGGGTGATTTGAAGGCGGCCATCTTGATTGGGCTCGGCTACACACCGCAAGAAGCCCTGTCACGGCTCCGGTCAAGCGACGGTAATCTCCGTATCGCCATTGAGAATAATGCCTGAGGATATCTCTTCATGGAGAATCTCACTCCTAGCAAGGACAGCAATACTCCGCTCTATCTCCAAATCGCCAATAATCTGCGAGCCAGAATCAATAATGGCGGTGTCGGTACGGGAGAAGCGCTGCCCTCTGAAAGAGATTTGAGTGAGCTCACCGGCGCTTCACGGGTGACAATACGCAAAGCCATCGAAACACTGATTGCGGAGGGTTTGCTTTTTCGCAAGCAAGGCTCAGGCACATTCGTTTCGCCTCGCATTGAGGCGCCGGGTTCTTTCCTGAGCGGTTTTAGCGATGACGCTCGCGCAAGAGGTGATGAACCTAGGGCGTTATGGATTGTAAAGGCGTATGCACCACCGACCATTGATGAAGCTGCACACCTGAAAGTATCGACAAGCATCGAAGTTGCCAGATTAGGACGTGTACGTCTTTCTGGCGGTGAACCGTTGGCGATTGAGCATGCAGTTGTTCCGAAAATTCTTCTGCCACCCTTGGACGAAATAGGTGATTCTCTTTACGATGCATTGGAGAGTATGGGCAATCGGCCCGTAACAGGAAGGCAGAAGATTAGAGCGTCCCTTGCGACACCGACCGAAGCCGGCTTGCTCATGATAAAAGAGAATAGTGAAATTCTCCGCATCGAACGCTTAACCAAACTGGCCGATGGAACAGTGGCTGAATTCACAAGATCCGCGTATCGGGGCGATAGATACGATTTTGTTTCTGACCTGCACAAGTGACGAAGCGGTAGGAATATTGGCCACCACCCGGCAAATGCTGGAAATAAAATATGCAGAACCAGGATCTACTCGGCACCCTTCGTAATATCGTTGGACCAAAATACGTTTTAACGAACCCAAAAAATACCGCCCCTTTCCGGTTTGGCTATCGGTCCGGATCCGGCGATGCCCTGGCCGTTGTTAAACCCGGTTCACTTGTTGAACAGTGGCGTGCGCTCCAGGCATGCGTTGCCAATAACAAAATAATCATAATGCAGGCCGCTAATACGGGCCTGACTGAAGGGTCGTCGCCAAGTTCGGGGTATGATCGCGACGTTGTTATTGTTAACACCCGGCGCATGAAAGCCATCCACCTTCTTCCAAATGCCACCCAGATCATTGCATTTCCCGGAGCTACACTCTTTGATCTTGAAAATCTTTTACAAAAGAAGGGGCGCGAGCCACACTCAGTTATTGGATCTTCATGCATTGGCGCGTCAATTGTTGGTGGGGTTTGTAATAATTCTGGCGGTGCCTTGATTGAGCGTGGTCCCGCCTACACAGAATTATCCTTATACGCAAGAGTCAAAGCTGACGGAAATCTTGTTCTTGTGAATGATCTAGGAATTGATCTGGGACAAGATCCGGAAGAAATTCTGATGCGCCTTGAATGCCGGGAATATTCTGTTTCAGACGTACAAACCACCGGCCTGGCTGGATCTGACCGCGCTTATGCATCCTGGGTGCGAAAAATCGATCGCCCAACTCCTGCGCGGTATAATGCAGACCCGCGCCGCCTCCATGGCGCCAGCGGATGCGCTGGTAAATTGGCAGTTTTCGCTGTTCGTCTGGATACGTTTCGAAAACGTCAGAGTGAAAAAACATTCTACATTGGAACGAATGACCCCGGAAAACTCACTGATTTACGGCGGGATTTTCTCGGAAATTTCAGGAATTTACCCGTATCGGCAGAATATATGCATCGGGACATGTTCAATATTTCTGAAAAATATGGGCGCGATATGATTTGGCTTATCTTAGCGCTCGGAACAAAACACCTACCAAAATTTTTTTCTGCAAAACGGTTGATCGACGAAAAATTATCAAATTGGAATTTTTTCCCTTATCAAATCACAGATTTTTGTTTACAGGCTGCTTCCCGGATATTCCCCAATCCAATTCCAAAACGAATACGCCATTGGCGCGATAAGTATGAGCACCATCTCATCTTAAAAATGAAAGACAACGGCATACAAGAAGCATCTGATTATCTGAGCTCCCGTTTTAACGACACTGATACCGGGTACATAGAATGTTCTCCATACGAAGCTAAACTTGCATTTCTAAACAGATTTGCAGCAGCAGGCGCTGCAATACGATATGACGCCGTACATAAAAATGATGTTGAAGGAATTTTGGCGTTGGATATAGCGCTTCGGCGGAATGACGACCAGTGGTTCGAAACACTGCCCAAAGATATCAATGATGATTTATTACATCGATTGTATTATGGACATTTCTTTTGCCATGTGCTGCATCAGGATTATATTGTGAGAAAAGGTGCCAATATTGAAGCAATCAAAAACCGAATGCTGAAATTACTGGACGAACGCGGTGCAAAGTATCCTGCTGAGCATAACGTTGGCCACTTATACAAAGCCAATGATATACTCTCATCCCATTACAAAACTTTAGACCCGGTCAATATTTTCAATGCCGGTGTAGGAAAAATGGAAAAAACTAGAAACTATTCAAAACTGCTCTGTAATACGGATTCTAATTCAGCCTTATAACGACGCATGTGGCATCGTCAGATTTCTTGACCCTCAGGCGTTTCCTGCATTCCGGGTCCGCATCCTCAGCAGCACGGATATCGTCAATGATACCAGAGGGGGATTCTTTCCGCACACGGTCAAACAGATTATTGTAATCACCAATTTGAAATAGTTCCGTATATCGAAGAAACCCGTCACTCATAAGAGAAATATACTCTCCAGAACTTAAACAAATATGCTGCGTATTTAAATCTTCTGCACTGATATCATTCAGGCTAAGTATTCGGTAACCGTCTGGCTGATTCATCTTTAGTCTGTTTTCTTTCATAAATGGGCGCAGTTTGGGAATAATTTCCGCGTGCGAGAGGTTCGGATTATATTTTCGAATCTCTCGAAGCGCTATCAAGGTTCGATTTTCAAAGGGCTCAAGAGAATCATCATAGAACACACGCGTATTGCCCGCATCATCGGAAAAAAGTGCTTTGCAATCGCCCAGTGAAGAAATTTCCAACGAATTCTCAAAAATCCGCACCATCACGAAGGCAGCAGAAGGCGCAAGAGTAAGACCTTGTTCCGCACTTATAGAACCTTCTAAATACTTACGTCTCATCGATGACACGGCCCGATTGAGCACATCCAGCGTTGATGCTTCAGGCGTCGTTAAAAGCTCCAGGTCAAGGAAACGGCTAAATGTACGGACAAACCAATATGCATCGCTGGGATAAGGCAGTTTTTCATCAGAGACACCAGTTGCCCCATCAAGCACCCATACAGCTTTTTCTGTCCATCCGAAAAAATCCTCATTGACAACGCCTTGACCCGCAGCAGAACAGGCTGCCGATAAATCCAGACTGGAAACTTTTTTAGTCACTGCGGTTTTATCCAGATTTTGCGCAAGGGATCATAACACAGCCTCACAGCAGCCATGGCTGTCTTCGCATGAATATTTTCCACAGCAACAATGGACACCTGTTTTCCTTCTCTCCGTGCCGCCCCTGCTTGCCCGAGAATCTACGGCGAGGACGTTGGACACTGGTGACAATCTAGTCCCGATGCAATGAATTTGTCAAAACCACTCTTGTGGGGATAGAAAATTACAAAAAGGGTTGGCATACTGCCCTGGCAGATGCGAAGATTTTTGCATCGACACGATCAAATCCGAGGCACATCACCAGCAAACGCTTGATCTGACTTTCATTGATCTATTGTGATCAGTTTCGAGCACGGCATCATGAGAAAAGAAAAGGAAATATATTGGCCCATAAAATAAAAGTCATCGTGCCCATTCCCATGGATCAGGCAGGTGTCGATAATCGTGCATCACAATTGCCCCATGAATTACTGATGCCAGGGGCTGAGGTGGAATTTGTGGCGGTAAAATGGGGAGCCGCCCTCGGCGACAGTTATTATGACAGCATGCTGATGGATATGAGCGTATTCGAAGCCGGATTAAAAGCTGAAGAGGAAGGCTATGATGCAGTGTGTATCGATACTGTCAGCGATTCAGGCATGTACGCCCTACGTTCAAAACTTAACATACCTGTTGTCGGACCTGGCCAGGCATCCTTCCACATCGCCTGTTGTCTCGGACATAAGTTTTCAATCATCACCATGTGGGATGAATGGTTCCACCTCTACACAAAAACGCTCAAAGAATATGGTCTGGAGAGTCGCTGCGCATCGATCCGCTCGATAAAAACCCGTCCGGATCTTGAAGAATTACTGGCAGGCAAGGAAGAGGTTATTTTCAAAAAACTGGAGAATGAAAGCCTGAAAGCAATCAATGAAGATGGCGCTGATGTGATTGTGCTAGGCTCAACAACAATGCACCAATCACATGCTTATCTCAAAGAAAAATTGCCCGTTCCCGTGATTAATCCAGGACAGGTCTCATACAAGCTCTGTGAGTTGTTGTTACAGCTTAACCTCACGCACAGCAAGCATGCTTTTGCACCGCCGGAAAAACCTAACGATAAAATGATTTTGTCAATGGGATAACTAAAACAATTATATCTCTTGAGAGGACAGATAACATGAGTAAATTTCCTTATGAATATTATATCGACATCGTCACCAAGCGCTATTTTCATGGTGTGGATCACTTTGACACGGATATGGTGATGGATTGCTTTCATGAAAATGCTGTTTTAAGGGAGATGACGTCTGACACGACCCATAATGGCTATGATGAAATTAGAGGAATGTTCACGGATTTGTTTGGCGCCCATTCTAGGATATGGCATGGAAATTTTGTACACACGGTTGATACGCAGGAACAGGCCATTTGTTCACAGTTCTCAGTAGAGGTCACGAGCAAGGAGACAGGCGAATTACTGCGTTACGAAAACTGCAACCGCTTTTACCTTGAAGACGGTCAATACAAACAAGTGTTCGTTTATATGAGTGGTGAGAACCTGCTCAAATAATCACACGCCAATAATATTCGAGGGTAAAACAATGCAATATCAAAGTTCTTTGAATCGGGCCGGGCTGATTGAACTGGCTATAGATAAATATTTTGCCAATGTTGACAGGAAATATCTGGATGGCGTTCTGGATTGTTTTCATGACAACGCTATGCTGACCGTGCAGACCGCATTCACGATACATGAGGGTAAAGAGAATATTAAGCGCATGTTTGTGGATTTCATGAATTCTTATGAATTCATCATTCATCGGGATTTCACCTGTACCGTTGACGCGGCGAACGGAAGAATTGCCGCAAGCTTCGTCGCTGAGCTGACTGATGAAAAAGGTGCTAAAACATTTCTGAGCAACACCAATTTCTGGCGCATCCGCAATGATCGATTTCAGGAAGTTTATGTCTATATGAGCGGGGCGAACCCATTGACGTAAAACAGGATAAGGGATTGCCACAGCCCCAAGCATAAAAATTGATGAAAGTGGGACATTTCCTGAACCCGCTGAACTTTAAGAAAAAAACAACCCCCACACGCCGTTATAATCGGATATTGAACTTAACGCCTCGGCAACCAAGTTTCGCTATGGTCAAGCACCGGAAACCTCTGCATGAGAGCGCCTTGCCATGGCAAAAGCACAATTTCATAAGAACCAACGCGTTTACGTGAAACCTGTCGGCACGTGGGCGGTGGTCGAGCGTGTCCTTCCGCAATGGGCCAAAGGCCTCGACGAACCCATCCGGGTTTTTTACGACGTTGGACTGGGAAGGGATTTTGGACCCGATGAGTTGCAGCGTGAAGGCGCGCTTTCTGAAAACTCAGAATCTTTCACGGAAAACTGGCGTATAATCCGTGGGCGCAATAAATGGCAGCAGCCGGAAGATTGCGGCCATCACCCCCATCCCGGTACATACCCTATTCTTGTGACAAGTGATTCTGACTGGGGGGGATGGCGTGTGCCTGGCTCAGAATATGATCTTGACCCGGATCGCATTGAGATGCAGGCACGCATCATGTCATCCGGCCTGCGCATGTTGGGTATATTACAAAGTCTCCTGCAATTTGTGAGCGAAGAATCCAGCAATCTGCCCGACGATATTCTGGCCTTGGCGAAAGACGCTGACGAAGTTCGACGCTATATTCTTGACATGTCAAATCCTGAAGCAGCTAGCGAAGCAGTGGTTGATGACGAACTGGCTGAAGAAGCGGACATCAGTCCGGCGGATGCCAGCGCCGCTTGAGGCCTTTACTCTAACGCGCCTCTCTCGTTATGGCCGTTTCTTTTTCCTCCGCTTCAGGCATCTCTTCTGATGCCTTAAAAATTGTGAAGAATTTGCTTGGCATATGATTCGTAAATATTGTGATGTATCAGAGAGTTGGCAGGCCTTACGTCCATCACTTGCCCTGACACCTCGTCTGCTTTAAGCAAAGTCGTGGCTTCGATTCATCTTCCAAATAAAAATAACAGAGCCGAATGGACCAAAAATGAAAACTGAAGACCCCCGCACCATTCACGCTGAAGATTATCAACCGCCTGCATACACAATCAGTGCAGCTCACCTGACATTTGATCTCTCCCCAAAGAAAACAACAGTGCGCTCACACCTTGTCATTGAGAGAACCGGCGGAATCAGCGCCGGGCAACAGTTGCGCCTTGATGGCGAGAAACTCAAACTTCTGGGAATCAAACTAAACGGCACTGAACTCGATCGGAAATCATACACGCTGGATGATACAGGGCTGACCCTCGCCCAGCCCCCTCAGGAGTTTACGCTCGACATAGAAACCGAGATTGATCCGTCCAGCAACGCAGCGCTGGAAGGGCTTTATCTCTCAAACGGCATGTTTTGCACGCAATGTGAGGCGCAGGGTTTCCGGCGCATAGCATATTTCCTTGATCAACCGGATATTATGGTGCTTTTTACCACCCGCATCATCGCCGACAAGGATAGTGCGCCCGTATTATTGTCCAATGGCAATCTCATTAATCACGGTGACCTTCCCGATAACAGGCACTTCGTGGAATGGCATGACCCACACCCCAAGCCGTCATATCTTTTTGCCCTCGTGGGCGGCGCCCTTCAGCAAATCGAAGACCATTTTACCACCATGTCCGGGCGTGACGTGACTTTGCGCATCTTTGTCGAGCGTGGAGACGAAGACCGCTGCGGCTACGCCATGCATGCTCTCAAAAGAGCCATGCGCTGGGATGAGGAAACCTATGGGCGCGAATACGATCTTGATATTTTCATGATCGTTGCGGTCAGCCATTTCAATATGGGAGCGATGGAAAACAAAGGACTTAATATTTTCAATTCCCAATATATCCTGGCTGATCCCAAGACTGCGACGGACACGGATTATGCGCGGATAGAAAGCATTATTGCACATGAATATTTTCATAATTGGACCGGCAACCGAATCACCTGTCGGGACTGGTTCCAACTCTGCCTCAAGGAAGGTCTGACGGTTTTCCGTGACCAGCAATTCTCAAGCGATATGCGAGTCCCCTCACTCCAGCGCATTTCCGATGTGCGGGCCTTGCGCGCGCGTCAGTTCGCTGAAGATTCAGGGCCGCTTGCACATCCCGTTCGGCCTGATTCATATATTGAAATCAATAACTTCTACACGGCCACAGTATACGAGAAAGGCGCCGAGATTGTACGCATGCTGCATACAATCCTGGGCGCGGACGGTTTTGGCAAAGGTATGGATCTCTATTTCGACCGTTATGACGGCCGGGCGGCAACGGTCGAAAATTTTCTTTCGGCATTTGAAGAGGCCAATCAAACTGATCTCACCCAGTTCCGACTCTGGTATTCACAAGCCGGAACACCAGAAATCAGGATTGAACAGGAATATTCACCTGAAAATGGATGCTTCGCCCTAACCATCACGCAACACACCGCCCCGACGCCGGGCCAGGGCAAGAAACTCCCATTGCACATACCGCTCCGTATCGGCTTGATGAACCGGAACGGAGACAATCTGCCTCTTCGCCCTGAAGTCGAAGGGCCTGACATCACCGGCGATATTCTTCATCTGCGCCGTAATAAACAGACCTTCAAGTTTCACCTAAAACAGCGGCCAATTCTGTCAGCTTTACGAAATTTTTCGGCGCCCGTGCGGATAAATTCTGATCAGTCCAGGGAAGAACGCATTTTTCTCATGGGGCACGACTCGGACCCTTTCAATCGGTGGGAGGCCGGACAAGCCTATGCCTCTGAACTTATGCTTGAACACATGACGGCCTATCAAACCGGCAAATCAATAGCGGTGAATACTGATTATATCGATGCATTAAGGCAAACAGTGACGGATTCGATGCTTGATCCTTTTCTCGTTGCTGAAACACTTCATCTGCCCAGTGAACATGACATAGGACTGGAGATGGACATTCTCGATCCCGATGCCATTCATCACGTCCGCACGGCCCTCCTCCAGAAGATTGCAGAAGCGCTTGAGGACGACTTAACCATTGCCTATCACAATAACAAAGTCACATCCCCCTATAGTCCCGATCCAGAGCCGGCCGGAAGGCGGGCACTCAGTAACCGCGCTCTTGTGTTGCTGGCGGTTCGGAACACCCCTCAAAGCCGCGTCATGGCGCTGGAGCATTTTAATGTCGCCAGCAATATGACCGACACGATGGCGGCTCTGGCAGCCCTCAATAATTTTGACAGCCCGGAGCGGCACGAAGCTTTTGACGCCTTTTTCAAACGCTGGTCCAATGATCCGCTCGTTCTCAATAAGTGGTTTTCCTTGCAGGCCACGTCTGTACGCGCCAACTCCATTGCGCATGTCAGGGACTTACTGGGCCATCCGCTCTTCTCACTGGAAAACCCTAACCGGGTGCGGGCGCTGGTGGGTGCTTTTTCCCAGGGCAATCAGATCTGCTTTCATGACCCAAGCAGGGCTGGGTACGATATTCTGGCTGATGTGGTGGCTGAACTCGACCTCTCAAACCCTCAGCTCGCCGCACGCCTGCTTTCCGTATTTGAAATAACGCGAAAACTTGACACCGCCCGTCAGCAGCATATCGAACAGCACGTGCGTAAAATTGCCCAATCGCCAAAATGTTCCCGTAACACGTCAGAAATCGCGTCAAAAATTCTCGAATGGTGAAGATCAGCAAATTACTTAAAATGGAATTGAAATTTACATACATCTTCAGGTTTTGATAAGGGGTTGCTCTTAAAATTATAGGTCTCTGCTTGATTACACTTAATGAGTGCATTGACCGTATGGCCATTAACAGTAATTCCCAACAGAACCCTTTTGAATCCCTCAGCATGCTGGTGGTGGACGACAATTTTTATATGCTGAAAATTATCGGCACCATCCTGCGGGGTTTCGGTATTGATAAAATTGTGGAAGTCAAAAGTGCCGAAGAAGCTTTTGCCACGCTCCGGCAAATGCATGTCGACATCATCATTGTCGATTATGTCATGGAAATGCTGGATGGAATTGAATTCACCAATCTTGTGCGCAACAGCAAAGACAGTCCCAATCCCATGATCCCGATTATCATGCTCACGGCCTATTCGGAACGTAAACGGGTTATTGAGGCGCGCGATTCGGGCGTGACGGAATTTTGCTGCAAACCGGTCACAGCACGCGAACTGTTTCTAAAAATCAGAAGCGTCATCGCAAGGCCCCGGCAGTTTGTTCGCACGAAAAAATATTTTGGCCCTGACCGTCGCCGGATGCAGGATGTCGATTTTGACGGCGAAGAAAAAAGACTGGATGAAATGTTCGATTGACGACAGACCGCCCTGTTCGGACTCAAAAGCCACTCCAGAACTGATCCGATGCGCGCTCAATCCGTCATTTTTCCCGGATTTCCTAGAAAAAGGGTGACAGAACGCCATGGCTTTGCATACCCTGTCTTCAGGGGCGAATCACCTATGTGTTAACAGAAGGTTTCGTTTCTGATTGAAAACGCTATCGAAAGCTGAATGAGGCACTGATCACCGCGCAACGCGTGGAAAAATCGGGGCATTCGACAGGGTTATGGAAGAACAAAGTGCGGAAACATGGACCGGAATGCGGTGGCGTGGTCTTTTCCCGATCAGTGCGCGCACGCGCGCCATCATCCTTTTAACGTTCTCTTTCGTTGGCGCGTTTGCCCTTGTCATTGGGCTCAAACTCAGCGTTGACCGGCGCAACACCCTGGCGCTGGCTGAACAACAGGCCGCCAGTTCCGTTGGTGTCTTGGCTTTACAATTCAGAACCCTGTTGGTCAGCGTAGAATCCCTCATGGATTACGGTGCTCTGGCTTATGGCGCCAATGGGGAAGAACTCAAGCCACAAAACAGCCAGGTTGCGCAAATCCTGATTGACCGATTGAGTCAGGTGCCCGCCATCCAGCAATTGGCGGTCATCAATGCTCAGGGCCAGACCCTGTTTGATCCAGAAGGCCTTGAATTCCAAAGCCCTGATATTACCGCACAGAGATATTTTCAGTACCATAAAGAAAATACCAGTATGGATCTGTTTGTCACCAGCGGTGCCGATTTCACTTTAAGCAAAAGACTTGAAACAGCGACAGGCCAATTTGCCGGGGTGATCATTGTCGTGCTGGCACGCCATTATCTGGATCAACTGAATCAAAGCGCCGATCTGACTGGTCATGCTTCTCTCATTCTGGCAGGTAGAAACGGCGCTGTCCTGGGAGCTTCAAAAGTACCGAAAGGGCCAGGACCGCAGGTTTCGCGCCTTCTGGGTCTGACCTGGCCCATTGTGCGATCGCCAAATGGAAAATTCGTCGCCACCACCCGCCCTTCGCCGGACGCGGGTCAAGTGTTGTTGGCGGGCAGCGCGCTCAATGGAACCCCCTTCACACTCATTCTGGTGCAGCCTGTCTCTTATCTGTTGCAAACCTGGTATGCCTCATTGCGGTTCTACGGACTTGTCATTCTTGCACTCGGGCTTTTTGGTGCGGGAATTTGCGGCATTCTCATCCGTCAGATGCAGCGTCGGACAGAATCCGATCGGGCCCGGCAGTCAAGTGAAGAGAGATTGAATCTGGCCGTCACAGCGGCAAAGTGCGGCATATGGGATTGGGATTTGGAGAAAAACGTGATCCACTGGTCCCCTTCCATGTACGCGTTGTTGGGGCGCACCCAAGGCCGCGCGCAAATGTCTCCGACAGATGTGCTGGAGCTTATCCACCCGAGTGATCGGGGCATTCTTGCTGAAATTGCGGTGGAGGCGGAATGCAATCCTGAAGGTTACGATACCAGTTTCCGGCTTCACCACGCACAGCATCATTGGATCTGGGTCCATGCCAAAGGCCGGATGATCCGCTCAGAAGCACGTGACAAGGACACCGACGGTCAGAAAAGACTGACCGGGATTCTCGTCGATATTTCAGCACAGAAGAAAGCCGAAGCTCTCATCATCTCCGCCGAAACGCGCGTCAGGGATGCGATTGAAAGCACTTCAGAATCCTTCGCCCTGTGGGATGCGGAAGATAAACTGGTCATGCACAATAAACGCTTTGCACAATTTTATCAGGTTGATCCTCAAAAGTTACAGCCCGGAATTCCCCGTGAGGATGTCATGACCCGTGCTGCTGTGCCAGTAAAAGTGTTTATGCACGAAGACACTCCCAATGGAGGGACAACTGAAATCCAGTTTGCTGGAGAGCGCTGGATACATCTCAATACACGTCGGACGCATGAGGGGGGAACCGTTAGTGTCGGCACCGATATTACGCCGCTGAAAGAGCAGGAAGAAGAACTTCTGCATGATGAAAGACGGCTTAAAGCACTTGTGGGTGAATTAGAGGGTTCCCAGAAAGAATTGAGAAATGAAGCATCTGACCGCGCCGAACTGGCAGTTAAATACGCTGCGGAAAAAGCGCGCGCGGAAGAAGCGAACAGATCGAAGACAGAATTTCTGGCAAACATGAGTCATGAGTTGCGCACGCCGCTGAACGCCATTATGGGATTCGCCCAGGTGATGCAGCAGGGCTTGTTCGGCCCCTTGAATGATAAAAGATATGAAGAATACACCCAGCATATTTTGGAAAGCGGCCAGTATCTGCTTGATCTCATCAGTGATATTCTGGACATGTCCAAAATAGAAGTTGGAAAGATCACGCTGGAAAAACAGGATGTCTCCCTGGAACAAGTCCTTCTTGACTGCATCCGCATCATTGAACCGCGCGCCTTTGAAGAGGGATTGCGGCTTGAAAACAAATTGCCTCTCCTTCCTGTTATTTCTGCCGACAAGCGCGCCACCAAGCAGGTTTTTCTAAATTTACTTTCCAATGCCGTAAAATTTACGCCACGGGGCGGAACGATCACCCTGAACGGCGAACTGGCGGACGATCATATCGTCATTTCCATTGCAGACACGGGCATCGGCATTGCGGAAAAAGACCTGCGGCGCATCGCACGGCCATTCGAACAAATCGAACCTCAAAAAAGCATCAAACGCAGCGGATCGGGCCTGGGTCTGGCGCTTGCAAAATCTCTTGTTGAAATGCATGAAGGCACGTTGACCGTCAAGAGCAGTCTGGGTGCCGGTACAACGGTACGGGTGACGTTGCCGCGCAAAAAACCTCTTACGGAGAACATCGGTGAAGCATTTCAGGAACAGAGGACCGACAGCGCCGGACTAGAGAATGGCCCGAAAGATCAACTGGCATCAGCCCTTCGCGTCTGAGCCACAATGGGCTCAATGCCTGTCGGATGCCGGCGCGTCCTGATCGCGAGAGTTGGTTTTGGATCACCGATCGGTGCGCGTGTCTTCGCGCCTTGGTTTTTTGCGATCGAACTGACGATTTGGACGAAAATTAGCCGGTCCTCTTTCGAACGTCGTCAGCACCATCCGGATGACGAATGCTCTTTCCTGTTCATCCAGAGAATCTAAAAAATCCAGTAACACCTGATGCGACAATTCACGGTGTTCCAGATCCGCCTGCCGATACGCCGTAAATGCCTGCCCAAGCCTGCCCACATCAAAAGGCTCCGCTTCGAGGGCCTGAAACACAGCACGCCGGGACTGACGCAAATCATGCGTGATTGTGCGATTTTGTTTGCGCTTGCTGACCAGCGCGTCATGCAGTTTGAGACGCGTGGCATCAGGCAACTGCCGCGCCAATTGTCTGATGGGCAGATTGGCGGTGAGATTGGGTTGCATAAAATTCGCAGCCATTGGCCCTCTGATTCTGAAACCTGATGCCCAGCCGCCTGCCAGCAACCCCAGCAAAAACAAATTGGCCGCCAGGGAAATGATCAGCAGGATGCGCCCAGCGCTTCCTCTTTTTTTCTCAGGTTTTTCCGCCACACTCATTCCATGTCTCCTGTTGAGGACAGCCCCTCAAGACCCAAATCCGTGTTATCAAACGCAACCTGCCAAAGACCCTCTTCAATTTCATTGCCATAAAGGGCCTGCTCCAGAATTTCCGGGACGAAAATGCCTGTTGTCAGCCCCACAAGCGCAACGCACCCCAGAAGAGCGGCGGGCTGCAAGAGGCTTTTCAAAGACCAGTCAATGGCATCAAGTCCGGAGAGAAATTTTTCCAAACGCCATTTGCCGCGCGCTACGGGCTCCGTTACGGCTGGTGCCGCCATATCATTTAAGGACGACAGGGCTTCGAGCGCCACTGCCGCCTGTTCCAGAATCCGGGCGGCAAGCGCCGGATTGACATCTTCCTCCGCTGACTGATCAAGAAGATGATCAAGCGCGCCGGCATCCTGTTGCAGCGCCGCCATCTCAGGCAAGCGCTCCAGCAGGGTCAACGCCTGTCCACGCTCCGCCACAGGCCAGTGCTCCGGTGCACTGCCGTAAATTTCGAAAAGCTGTCTTAGTCTTTCTCTATCCATAACCTGGTCTCCACCCCCTGGCCCCATTTTCACATATCCATACTGCCGACAAGATCCCCGGCTTCCATAATCAATTTGGCTTTCAACCCCCGTCTGCCCCGCGCCAAGAGCGACTCAAGCGCATCCACACTGATCTCCATGACTTGAGCCGCTTCGATATTGCTCAAACTCTGGTAGTGACACAGAATGATGGCGCTGCGCTGCCGTTCGGGAAGTTCCTGCAACGCCTGATCAACGCGCCGCGCAACCTGGGAACGATGCAGGGCCTGCGCTGGCGTCGGGGAGTCATCAATCTGCTCCGGGACCTCATCCATGATCACCTCACGTTTTTTGCGCAACCGGTCGTAACAAAGATTGAGCGCGACACGGTGCATCCATGTGGCAAATTTGGCTTGCCCCGGAATCCAGTTTCCCGCGTGACGCCAGACTCGAAAAAAAACTTCCTGCGCAACTTCTTCGGCATCTTCTCTGGAGCCGAGCATGCGTCGCGCGACGGCATGAATCTTGGGTAAATGACGATCCACTAATTCACGAACGGCGGCATGATCTCCATTGGCAATTTTGATCACGAGACCACCATCAGGATCGCCTTCCCCGGCAACCTGTTCCAACGCCTCAGGGGCTGGACTGTGCTTTATGGCCAATGACACTCCTGAGCGACTGACGAACCTGGGCTCACATACCAGCATGACAAACGCATTTCAGGCACGGGGTCAAGAACGTTTATACCCGCACCACACGGTTTAAGGCTGGCGATGGCCCATTTTCATGGGACGCCAGTTCTCAATTTCAGATTGGGAAACAGTGCCATCCTGGTTTGCATCCATACTCGAAAACATTTCAGAACCTTGGGTGTTGAATTCTTCTTCACTGATCTGGCCGTTTCCATCTGTATCCATGCGATCAAACCGTCTCTGGCGCATTTCTTCTCTTTTTGTTTGGCGCATTTTATTCATTTCGTCTGCGGTGAGCGCGCCGTCATTGTTGGTATCCATCGCGCTGAAACGCGTGCCATGAGCCGTTTCGTACTCTGTGCGTGTGATCTGACCATCGCCATCAGTATCCATGCGCTCTAGCATCATACCCGGCCCCGGGCGATGATCCGGCGCTGCGGCGAGAAGTGAGGCGGAAAGAGGCAATGCAATTAAAAAGGTGGAAATGAGAAGGTTGGTTTTCATTGTGATCAATCCTTTATGTGAGAACTTGAGCAACTTCCCGCGCATACGGGTTTCATACTCTTCAACGGGCGGCGGGCCGCATTCCGTCGCACGATTTCTTCATATTGCACTTTTCTAATATAACGGTATCTTTTATAATGTATTGTTATAAAAGGGTTTTTCAATAATTTGTGCCTTGAGAGACCAAATTTGAGGCTCAAGTTCAACAAGTGTTGAATATTCCACGTCAACGTCCTGCCCTGGGGCCTCATGTCCACCCGTGACTGTTGCCAGGGCCACAACATACCCCAGACGCGGCGACCAGGCGCTAGAAGTCACCACACCGATCAATTGATCCTGGCGCAATATCCGTCCGCCTGTGATGGGCTCGACGCCTTCTACGCGCAACCCCACCTGGCACGTTCGGCCGGGGCGTTCAACACCCATCGTTAAGGCGCGCAAGCCCACAAAGTGGTCCTTCTCCAGATCGACACTATCCGCCAACCCCAATTCATAGGGCGTGCGGGGCCGGTTGCCATGACAAGCATCGTTGGCACCGATAAAATCAGTCCCCGCGCGCAGCATACCGGATTCGATCCGGCATATATCCTGCGCGCGCCACCCCACCGGCGCCGCGCCATGGGATTGACCGGCCCGCATGAGCAGCTCCCAGATAAACAAAGCGTCTTTGGGATCAACGCTTAAGAAATAACCCGTCTCTCCCAGACTTGTTGTTTTCATCACACGCAGCTTTACACGCTGCACCATAAATGAATCATGAGCCGAAATATCCAAGTCCCCTGCGCCGCTTATACCCGCAAAAGCAAGGATATCAGTGGCGCGCTTCCCAAACAGTCCGACAATTCCTTGCTCATGAGTGACGACTTCAAGATGCAGATTTTCATACCCCGCAGAAGAATTCCAAAACCATGTCGCATGATTTTCCTCTGTAAGAATTTCATATTTGTCGACATTCAGACGAAGGAGATGCGCCAGACCAATCACATGCCCCGCATCATCGCAAAAAACGGAGTTGCAGGACCGACGCAGAGCAAGGGCTGCCACATTGCGCGTCAAAAGCCGATTCAGAAAGGATTGGGCATCGGCTCCGCTGACATGAATTTTCCTGAGGGGAGAGAGATCCATCAGGCCCGCATGCTGACGCAAGGCATCGTATTCCTGATCCACCGTCGTGTAGACATCGGCAATGGTATAGTCGCCCCAGCGTCGCCACGCATTTGTCAAAGAGCACGCGGCGGCAGCGCCGTGAAACGGTGTGGGCCTGATGGCCTGCTGCTGCGGAGGATGCACCTTCGTCACTTGACCCGGCTCCCTCTTTTGCGACTGGCACGCAGATCGGCAAGGGCCCGCTCGGCGGCCAAAAAACCTGCGCGACCTCTGAGCCCGCCCACGGACCCCCCAGCCCCGCATAGATAAAGCCCTGCGATGGGCGCGCCCCAGGCCCCCCCGCCCATGGTCGGCCGCAAGAATCCCAACTGGTCCAGCGCGAAGTCGGCATGGTGCCAATGCCCGCCGACACATCCATATTCATACTCAATCTCCAGCGGTGTGAGCACATGGCCTGAGATAATCCGGTCCCTGATGTCGGGCGCGAAATAACTTAGCGCTGACACCAGTTGCTCGACAAGCTCTGTTCGCCGGGTTGGCCATCCTCCTTCAACCGCGTAAGGAACGTATTGAACATTCGCTGACAGAACATGTCTGTTGTCGGAGGATAGCGCGGCATCATGAAGACTTGGAAAAATAATTTCATAAATCGGGTCATGAGAGAATGACTTGTATTTTACCGGGTTAAAAGCCCGTTCGGCGAAATCGACACTGGGACATATGACGATCCGACTGGTCAATTCTTCTTGCGTTAATCCCCGAAAGGATGGCAGTCCGTTTAAAACAAGATTCATTTTCGCTGTGACGCCTTCGCTGCGCAAAGCTTTCAGCCCTATGCAAAATTCCGTATCCAGATGCTCAATGCCGACCAGTTTCAGATATGTGGATTTTGGATCGGCATTCGACATCACAAGCGGCGCCAGGACGCGCGCACCATCTTCCAACTCCACACCGCACACCTTGCCTTTTTTGACAATAATACGCACAACGCGTGCACCCGTCCTCACGCTGGCTCCATGAGCGCGCGCGGCATCTCCCAGAGCCTGCGCAAGACTGTGCATGGTTCCCGCGACAATCGCCATAGATCCTTGCTTCGAAGCGGCGCGTTCACCATGACGGTAGAGCAAATACGCCATGGAATTCATCGATCTTGGACCGGTATTCAAACCAAGGACGCTATCGAACGCCAGCGCTCCTTTCAAAAGTTCAGTCTCGAATGTTTCATCCAGGATGTCGCCTGCACTGGAAACGAGGAGGCGCAAAAATTCAGACCTGTCTTGCCCGCTCAATGTCTGACCCAGCTCAATAAAGCGCTCAATTTTTGCAACGTCATTCAACGGCCCATGGGAAGATCCCCCATCCATCAGGGCATGAAGAGCCAGCCCATGGGTTTGCATTTTTGCCAAAAAATCGGGATAGGCCGCCGCATCAGCCTGAGAGAAAACCTGCAGGTCAGCCTGGGTTTTCCATGTGTCAGAATGAAGATGTACCGCATGGCCTTCACCATCGGGCGCGATTGTTGAGAGCCGCGTTTGTGCAAAGTGAAGCCCGTATTTATGAAGTTTGAGATTTTTAACAAGTTTCTCATCGAACGCATACAGCAGATGGGCGCAGGTCGACACGCGCACGCCCTGTCCGATTTCATCGCCGGTCGCCATCCCGCCCAGCCGCTCCAGTGCCTCCAGAACCGTCACTTTTAGTCCGGATTTGGCCAGAATTGCAGCACACACCAAGCCATTATGACCACCCCCCACAATAATGGCATCGCAAGCATCCCGCGCAGGGGTACTGGACCTATCGGATGTGTTCGTTTTTCGCGACAACAGGCTGATCATAGTCCGGCGCGCCCCATATCGCGGAGAACAGTCTGCGCGGCCAGTGCGCCGGCAAGTCCCATAACCACTCCGCCAGGATGCGTGCCGGCACCACACATATAAAAATTATGAAACGGCGTGCGGTGACTGGCATAATCAGCGATCGACCTGTTGAACAATAATTGATCAGGCGCCATGTCACCGTGATGCACGTCACCGCCAGTCAAGGCAAACCGGTTTTCCAGATCTGGCGGGACTTCCAGAGTCCAGCCGAGTATCAGCGCGCCCAGCGCGGGGCTGTGTTCAGCGAGGAGATCAAAAATCCTGTGGGCCAGCACTTCCCTTTTTTCATCATCCCAATGGCCATCCATCAATTGGTTGGGGATATATTGCACAGTGATGGACAGAACGTGCTTTCCCGGCGGACAGAGTGAGGGATCGGACAAGGAGAGTAGAATCATTTCAAGCGGCGGGCGTTCAGGAACGCGGCGATCTTTCCAACAGTCAAAGGCGCGTTCCATTTCAGCCAGACTTGCCGTCATGTGCATCTTACCCGCGCGGAGCGGGCTATCTGTGGCCAGCTCCGGAAATTCCGGCAGATCGTCAAGGGCGATATTCATCTTCGCTACAGACCCGTTCATGCGGAAGTGTCCGACGCGGGAGAGCGTGGCGCCGGGCAGAGTTTTCCAATCGAACAACGTCAGAAATGTGCGTTTCAAATCAAGATTGGACACAACGGCTTTGGCCTCATGCGCGGTTCCATCAGCCAGGGTCACGCCTGATGCCGCCCCCTTGATGATATTCACTTCAGACACTTCGGAATCACAAAGCACTTTACCGCCAAATGAATTGAGCGATTGCTCCAAAGCCTCCCCCAGCTTTTGCATACCGCCGCGCACGATGCCCTGAAGGCCATGAACATGTGCGCCCAACCTTGCATACATCAATAAAGACGCCGTCCCGGGGGAGAATGGACCGCGTGCGGATCCAATAAAAGAAGGCAAGGCAAGGTGGGCTTTCAAAGCGTCGGTCTCAAAATAATCGTCCAGGAAATCTTTGCATGACCGAAACCAGAAGCGCAGAGCCTCAGGCAAAGACCCCTCACCCATTTGCCTGAAAGGTCTGGTCAGAAACCTCAGGTCCTCAGAGCCTTCCGCGCCGATCTGGGAAAAATTCGGCAGGGGACCTTTCAGGAACGGATTGAACAGTTCTTTCTGACGGGCAAGGTGAAGGTCAAAATCAACGTAACGAGCGGCATCGCGGGACGAATATCTTTCTATGTCCAACAATGTTTGGCGCCGGTTTGCATGGCTCGCAATCACCCCGCCGTCGCTCAGCAGTGTGACACGCCCTGGAAGCGCAATAAGTTCAAGTCCGAAAGAGGTGAGATTGAGGTCCGAAACGACGCGCGGTGTCAAAACGCTCAAATCGTGCGCGCCTCCCGCACCTGTAAAACCGGGGCATATTTCCCTGTTCGCCAGCGCTCCTCCGACCGTGGAAGCCCGTTCACAGACCAGCACATCCAACCCGGCACGCGCCAGATAAGCCGCCGCAATTAAACCATTATGGCCGGCTCCGACAACAATTATATCATGGCGCGCCATGACACCCGGACCTCATAAGGCAAGTTTACACCGCCAATAAATGGTTTTTCATCAAGAGCTCTTGAAAGATCGTTAATTTTTCAATGCCTCTCCCGCACATAACCAGCAGCGATCCTAATCAAATATGGTTTCCAGCCTGTGAAGGTCCTCCGGCCGGTACGGCGTCGCCGTCAAGCTGAAAAAGTTAATCAATCGTTACTGTTAAGTCGCAGAGGCCCGTAAAACGGCGTCATAGGTGCTTTTTACGAAGCTTTGTGTGACACGCAATTTTTCGTCAAGCTGTTGAAAACTTTCTAACCCACTGCTGCGGGTCAACAGATTTTTCAGACTTTTACCGGCTTCTTCTGGACGAAAAACACCGCTTAACGCAGTGCGCGTGATCTGACTCAAATTCTGGAGAAAGTCCGTAGCGTCAATCAGCCCGCGTGCCATCTCGCGCGATATAAGCTGCGCCTTTCCTATTTTCTGAAATGCTTTGTATGTATTTTGATCGAGAACTTCCGGGTGAACATGCGCATGCGCCAATTGCAAATACTGGCAGATAAACTCAAGATCGATAAGACCGCCCCGCACCTGCTTCAAATCCCAGGGGTTCTTTGCCCCTTTCTGAAGCTTGATACGCTGGCGCATTTCATTGATGTCATGCGCCAGTGAATGAACGTCACGCCGGGCGCATAATACATGTGTGATGGTTTGTCGTAATGTATTCACTAACGTCGTCTCTCCTGTGATCAAACGCGCCCGCGTCAAGGCCATTTTTTCCCATGTCCAGGCTTCACGTTCAAAATATCTCTGAAACGAACTCAGTTGAGATGCGATGGGTCCGGATTTACCCGAAGGTCGCAAATTCATGTCGACTTCATAAAGTGTGCCCTCCGCGGTCGGCGCTGACACCGCCGCGATCAATCTTTGTGCATACCGCGAAAAGTAACGCGGCGGTGTGAGTGGCCTGATTCCATCCGATCTGCCAATATCTTGAGGGGCGTCATAAACCACGATGAGATCCAGATCTGAAGTCGCCGTGAGTTCCCGTCCTCCCAGCTTACCCATGCCGATCACTGCAAACCGGGCGCCTTGAATGACGCCATGCGTACGCTCAATATCTTTTTTTGCCAGATCGGACAGGCCGACCAACAACACATCAGCAATATCGGCATAAGCAGAGCCAGCCCTTTCAGCCCCAATGGCGCCACGCAATACCGTCAGACCCACACGAAACATCTGCTCTTTGCCCCAGCGGCGCGCCTCATCCAACGCACGCTCAAAATCTTCTTCCCCCGCAAGGAATTCCCGCACCTGATTCTGCATTTCCGCACGCGCCGGAAGATGGGTCAAAAAATCCGGATCCAGAAGTGCATCGAGCACACCGGCGTTTTTTGCCAGATACGTTCCCAGGCGCGGTGCCAGACCCAACGTATCAATCACCAAATAAAGAAGTTCAGGGTGGGAATAGAACAATGAAAAAAGTTGAACACCCGCAGGCAAACCGGACAAAAAATCATGAAAACGCGCAAATGTTTCGTTCGGATTGGAAGTTTTCGATATCGCCTCCAATACTACCGGTCCCAGTTTTGTCAGCAATTCACGGGCGCGTTCACTGCGTGTCGCCCTGATCCTGCCAAAGTGCCATCCACGAATTGTTGCAGAAACAACGCCGGGACGATCAAAGCCCATCCGCAATAACGTTTCGATCGTCTCAGGATCGTCATCCACGCCCGTAAAGACAAGGCTACCCTCCTCGCTGGCAAGCGGATCTGATTTGGCAAATAGGTCACTATAATGATCGTTTACTCTCCTCAAATGCCCAAGAAGATCAGTAATAAAGTCCTCTGTTCTGACATACCCTGAAAACCGTGCCACTTCATTGAGGTCACTTTCCTGACTGGGCACGGTATGCGTTTGTGCATCCTCGCGCATTTGCAAACGATGCTCGACATGGCGCAGGAAGGTATATGAATTTTTTAACTCCTCCGCAGTACTGGCATCCACTATTCCCTCCCGCACAAAATCGTCAAGGCCCCCGCACGTGGTAGGATTGCGCAAATTTTTATTGCGTCCACCCATAATCAGTTGCTGGGTCTGAACAAAAAACTCAATTTCACGAATCCCCCCCAGGCCAAGTTTGATATCATGTCCGGCGGCCGCAATGGCTTTGTGGCCGCCACTGGCATGGATTTGACGTTTAATCGAATGAATATCCTCTATGGCCGCGTAATCAAGATATTTGCGCCAGATAAAAGGAGTCAGCACTTCAAGAAAATGTCGGCCCACGTCCAAGTCCCCAGCGGCGGGGCGCGCCTTGATCATGGCCGCGCGTTCCCAGTTTTGCCCCATACTTTCATAATATTGCTCTGCCGCCGCCACGGACAAGGCCACACTCGTCGCCCCTGCATCGGGTCTCAGGCGCAGATCAACACGAAAGACATAGCCATCCTCAGTCACGTCCTGCAAATATCTGACAATCTCTTTGGTAAGCTTGACTCAAAATTGTCTTTGCTCCACCCCAGACTGAAGGTCAAGCTTTTCATCGTCAAAATAGATGGTGATATCGATGTCGCGGGAATAATTCAGCTCAGCCGCGCCGTACTTTCCCATGGCCATGACAACAAGTCCGCAATCTTTTTCAGATTGGGCACGATTTGAAATGGTGAGCTGCCCCGCCTCTTCAGCCTCGCACAACAGATAGCGAAGCGTGGCCTGAACACATGCATCCGCAAAACGCGTCAGCGCGCCGGTCACCTGGCCAAGATCCCACACACCGCCCACATCAGCAAAAGCAATGAGAAGAGCCGCCTCAATTTTCGCGAAGCGCAACAGGCGCATCACTTCAGCAGGGCTCTGCGCCTGACGGCTCCCCGCGAGAACTTGGGCCACAAGCCTGTCCAGACTCTGCTCCGGTGGTTGGTCGCACAGTTCCGTCAGGCGCTCAGGCAAGTGCAAAGCCGAGCGCGCCAGAAATGCCGAATTCCCAAAAACAGATGACATCAAGGCGCGGTGTCTTTCTGACGTCAGAATGGACAACAGGGCCTGGCCTGACTCTTCCTCCAGTGCGCCGGCGGCTTTTTTCAGATCTTCAAAAACCCTATGAACGCGCCCCATATCGTAAAGGGGCGGCAGCGTTCTGATACGCGATATCAATGACGCCTGCTCGGACGGGACTTCAGGCATGATTTGATTCCGTCACTTCAGAAAACCTTCAACAATGACAAAAAAGGGCCCGGCGCAAAGCACCGGGCCCCCTCACTCATATATGAAGACAGAACTAGCAACCAGCCGCCTTCTTTAAATTCATAGACGGCTTAAAGCGCAGAGATTTGGACGCTTTAATTTTGATAGATTCACCTGTGCGCGGGTTTCTCCCCATACGCGCAGAACGCTTGGTCACCGAAAAAGTGCCCAACGTTCCAATGGTGTATTTGCCTGTCTTTTTAGCCGTTTTCAAACCAGCCTCAATCTCGCCGAATATAAGATCAACGATACGTTTGGCTTCGGCTTTGTTCATTTTGCCTTTCTTGGCAACTCTTTCGATAAAATCAGCTTTGCTCATAGCATTTCCTTTTACTATCTGGCCTCAATGACGAATCTATAACAATAGATTCTCACAAAAACCAACAAATAAAAGGGGTCTAGCTTGATAAATTTCAAGTTCCCTCAAATGACGCTTCATCCCATCCCAATGACCTGCAAAATAACAGCACCTTTTTACTGCCTCACAGATTCAAATATCCCCTGATTTCAACTGAGCTATGGCGTGGATCGTAATTCTAAAAACAATTAAACCGGGTTGCAATAAGTGAATAAACCACTGATAAAACATAGATATTATCAATTTTACCCCTTTTTTTAATCCACTGACTCTGAGGAACAATACCGAATATCATAACCTAGCGCGGATGGCTTCGCAGGTGCACATTTGCGCTCTGCCTTTCCTCATTTAAAAATAACAATCAACTCGCGATATTCTGTGAACAGAGTCAAAAAAACGCCCCCTTGACCCTCATGATGACGAAAAACAGGCACCGCGCTGCAATATGTGCCCGGGTGATTCGGGGTGTCACGCTGTCGCCCGCGCTCATTCCACCATCGTCGTTGAGATGATCACTGGGGCGTTCAGCGTTTTATGCACAGGGCATTTATCGGCAATCTCACGCAACCTGATCCTGTGCGCCTCATTCAGATCGCCCTCAAGCCTGATCTCACGGGTGATATGATCGACTTTGCCTCTGCACGCTTCACAATCCTCAGCATGCTTTTTTTCGTGTCGAATCCTGACTGTAACGCGTTTAAGTGGTAGCTTTTTCAGATCCGCATACATGCGGAGCGTTATTGATGTACACGCGCCCAGAGCCGCGCTCAGGTAATCATAAGGCGATGGACCCGAATTATCACCGCCCACGTCTTCCGGTTCGCTGGCCAACTGGACGTGGCCTGCCGCGACAACATAATTCCCATATTTCCCCCTGCCCGTCTCTTGAACAATCACCGCGCCTTCCTCTCCTTGCGGAATATCACCGGGCATTTCCGATTCCGGCAGATAGCGGTCTGCCCAGCAATTCAGGACATTGCCAACATAAAAGGCATCTCTTTTACGGGTCAGCAGGTGATCCGCCGTGTCAAGCGAGACATAGCTTTTCGGGTGGCGCGCCGCTCTGAAGAGCTCTGAAGCATTTTCAATGCCCACATAATCATCCAGTGGGGCATGCATTATCATCAAAGCTTTTTTGAGCGCGCCCGCGGCCCGCAAAACATTCTGACTCCGGATATCTTCAAGAAACTGTTTTTTTATTTTAAACGGGCGCCCACCCAACGTCACCTGCGCCTCCCCCTCCTGCTCAATTTCCTTGATAAAACCGGCAAAATTATGCGCCACATGACTGGGATCAGATGGTGCGCCAATCGTGGCAACCGCGATAGCTTCCGGCACATCCAATGCCGCCATTAAAACAGCCGCGCCACCCAGGCTATGGCCGATCAACATGCGCGGCGCTTCATGTTTATCACGTAAATAATTTGCCGCCGCCACCAGATCCGCCACATTTGAGGAAAAATTTGTGTTGGAAAAATCACCCTCCGATGCCCCCAAACCGGTAAAATCGAAACGGAGCATCGCCCACCCCTGCAGAACCAGTGCATTGGAAATTCGCGCCGCGGCATAAATATCCTTCGAGCATGAGAAGCAGTGGGCAAAAAGGGCATAACCCCGTGGCTGCCCCGCTGGCAGATCAAGACGCGCTGCCAGTTGGTCTCCCTGACTTCCCTGAAAAGTGACTTTATGAGAATCTGCTGCCACCTAACTTCTCCTCTCCTAGACTTTTTTTCAATTAAAGTGAAAACCGGTTCGTGCAAACAAAATGCGGATCAATAATTGAGGACCAACATATGGATAGCGCTCAATGAAAGCCTGGCAGATGTATGAAGGCTGGGTCTTTTCGATCCAGATGTTCTCGCCCTCAGAGAGACGCCACTCACGGAGAGACGCCACTCACGATCTCAATATATCTCACGCCTGCCCGCTCAGCCGTTTCTTTGACCCTAAGGACGTCACCTACAGGAATGGACTCATCCGCAGTAATGACGATTTCCACTTTGTCGTCATCCTCGACGTGATCATGGATGATGGCCTCAAGTTCATTGATCGGGGTCTGTTTGCCCTCAACCAGAACCAAGCCTGAAGGCAGGACTGTGATGGGGACGCGTTCCGGTTCATCAAACCAAGTCAACAGAGAGACGGTGATGACACCCAACAGCACTATCATGAGAATGATGGATCTTGTCGACATGTTCTTGCTCCCCCGAAATAAAGGATAATCGGTATACGTTACTCTTTGTTTTCAATGATGGATTGAACCCTGGCGCGCTCTTCCGGCGTGAGATCCGATAAAACCAAGGCTGAGCGCCGCTGCGCGCGTTTCATGAACACAAAGATACTGATTGCGCCGACACCAAGCACAAGCAGGGGCCCAGCCCACAATATCAGGGTGTTGGTCTGCAAAGGCGGACGCAAAAGAACAAAATCACCGTAGCGATCAACAATAAACGCGATCACCTGCGCGTCGGTGTCACCTTTGACGATGCGCTCGCGCACAAGAAGCCGTAAATCATGAGCCAGATCCGCATTGGAATCATCAATGTTCTCATTTTGACAAACCAGGCAGCGCAATTCACGGCTGATCTCTCTGGCGCGCGCTTCCAATATCGGATTATCAAGCATTTCATCGGGTTCAACGGCCAGTGCCGGAATGGACAACTCCCATAAAACGAAGAACAGGATGGTAAGAAAACGCATGGACCGTCACTCTGCTGGCAAAGGCGCAGATGGCGGCACAACGCGCCGCCGCGCCGGCAAACCAATGCGCAAGCGCCGATCTGAAAGTGAAATCATTCCCCCTAAAGCCATAATGATCGCGCCAATCCAAATAAAATCCACCAAAGGATTGCGATAGACGCGCACCGCCCATGCACCGCTTTCCGGTGTTCCCTGCCGGTCTCCCAAAACCACATAGAGATCTGAAATCCAGTGCGTGTAAATCGCCGCCTCCGTCGTCGCCATGCCAGCAACGGGATAGGAGCGTTTTTCAGGATAGAGTGTGACCACGTGGTTTTCCCCTTGTGTCACCTGAACGACAGCGCGGTTTGCCCAGTAATTTGGACCCTGCACCTTAGCGATGCTTTCCAGTTGAAAATTATATCCTGCAACGTTCATGGATTGTCCAGGCGCCAATGCCTCAATCTTTTCAACCCGCCACGCCGACACGCCGGTGATCCCCAGAACAAGCACCCCCATGCCGGCATGACCCAGGGCCGTACCGTAAGCCGAGCGCGGGAGATTCCGGGCGCGCGCCCACGCGCGTGATGTCTTTTCTGAAAAAAGCTTAATACGGCTGGTCCATTCGGCTATGGCGCCGCAGATCAACCAAACCCCCAGACCAATACCCAGCGCCGCAAGATAGGGCCCCTGCCGGACAATGGTCAGAACGGTGAGAACAGTCACCGCCGCCAGCAGACCCGCCCACCACAGACGCTGCGCCGCGCCCAAAAGATCAGCCCGTTTCCAGGCGAGCATCGGTCCGAACGGCATGATCACCAGCAAAGCCACCATCAATGGTCCAAAAGTCATGTTGAAAAAGGGTGGCCCGACCGTAATGGGGCCACCATCCACGCCTTCCAAAATCAACGGATAGAGCGTCCCGATCAGGACCGTCGCGGCAGCCACGGTCAGCAGAAGATTATTCAGCACAAGTCCGCCTTCGCGGCTGATGGGCGCAAAAAAACTATCCGCTTTGAGCAAAGGCGCGCGCAGAGCATAAAGCGTCAAAGATCCGCCAACAAAAACAGCCAGAATCAAAAGCACAAAAATGCCGCGCCGGGGATCAACGGCAAACGCATGGACTGACGTCAACACGCCGGAGCGGACAAGAAAGGTTCCCAGCAGACTGAGCGAAAAAGCAAGGATGGCCAGAAGTATGGACCAACTTTTCAAGACACCCCTTTTTTCCGTCACCACAGAGGAATGGAGAAGCGCCGTGCCCGCCAGCCAGGGCATAAGCGATGCGTTTTCAACCGGGTCCCAAAACCACCAGCCTCCCCAGCCAAGCTCGTAATAGGCCCAGTAGGAACCAAGGGCGATGCCCACCGTTAAAGCCGCCCAGGCGCCCAGCGTCCAGGGACGCACCCAGCGCGCCCATGAGGCATTCACCTGCCCTTCAAGAAGCGCCGCAACGGCAAAAGCAAACGTCACTGAAAAACCGACATAACCCAGATAGAGAAAAGGCGGATGAAACGCCAACCCTGGATCCTGCAACAAAGGGTTTAACCCATTGCCATCGACGGGCGCCGGAAAAACACGCCTAAAGGGATTGGAGGTGGTGATAATAAACAGAAGAAACGCAGCGCCAAGAGCGCCCTGAACGCCTAAGACCCGTGCCTTAAAACTGGGCGCCAATGCCGTGCCAAACAGCGCCACCATGGCGCCGAATACGGATAGGATCAGCACCCAGAGCACCATGGAGCCTTCGTGATTGCCCCAAACGCCGCTGATCTTATAGAGCATCGGTTTTGCCGAATGGGAATTTTCAACCACAGACACAACTGAAAAATCCGATGTTACAAAAGCATACATCAGCGCAGCAAAGGAAAAAATGATCAAGGCGGCCTGAATCAGCGCACAGGGCCGCGCGACATTCATCCAGCCAACATCCCCCCGCTCTGCACCAATAAGGGGAATAACGCACTGGATAACGGCCATGCAGAATGCCAATATCAAGGCAAAGTGGCCAAGCTCAATAATCATGGTGCTTTACTCTCACCCTGCCAGTGCCCACTTTTTTTCAGTGCATCGGCAACCTCACGCGGCATATAGTTCTCATCATGCTTGGCAAGGATGGTGTCCGCCACAAATTCATGTGCTGACTTTAAGTATCCCTCGGCGACAATCCCCTGCCCTTCCCGAAAAAGGTCTGGGACGATGCCCTTATAATGCACGTTCACAGAAGCGGCGCCATCAGTGACGGTAAATTCGATAACATTATTGTCCTGTTTGACGACACTGCCCGTTTGAATCAGACCACCCAGGCGGATGGGCGTATCAATGGCCACATTTTTCTTTTGAAGATCGGAAGGACTATAGAAAAAAACTATGGTGTCCTGAAGCGCCGTGAGCACGAGAACGACCGCCACAGCCAGAACGACTAATGAAGAAACAAGAAGAGCGATGCGCCGCCGCTTTCTGTTCATGCCTGCAAAGCCCTGTATTCCATTGTGGTCAAATCATGCAGATAGGGTCAAATCATGAAGAAACAAGCATACCCCAGCCCCTATCAAGCGCCAAGACCATGAATCCCAATGATCCTGCGCCTTTTTGCTGCATGGTGTGCAAGAGGTGACGCAATACCGCGCCGCTGTACCCAAAGCCCGGAGGGAAATTCAGTCAGGCAGAGGCCAGTTTATCTGTATCTACAGGATCAGGCAATTCTTTTTCAGGCTTCAGGGCGTCATACGCGGCTGAGCTAAATCCCACAATCACGCTGAATAAATAAAGCTGCAGGATGAGGAATGACACTTCGCGCGACATGAGGTTCATTGAGGAATTCTTCAAGTTAACTGAAACAAACGTGCCCAGATTTATGGAAATAAAAATACCCGACTTAATTTCGACACCAAAAGACTGGAGGAGAAGATAAATCACCATAAGAATCAGAATGAAAGACAGGGCGATGGACAGCATCAAAACGATGGAGCTGCCGATTAATCTCCAGACATTCTTCCTGGTCAGATTCCATGACCTGACAAGACCCAGACGTTTCTCGGCAACAATGATGGGATAGAAAAGCTGTAGTCGAATAGAGACAAACACATAGACTGCCAGGAAAAACAGTAACCCAGCGGACATGGCCACACGCGCCGGAACTGATAAAGCCTGCCCGTAAGCCATTGCACCTTTGAGCAGGAGTGTCGGCGCCACGCCTGAAATAACTCTGGCCGCCCATAATTCAACAAGAACGAACAGCACCGCCAATAACACAAAGAAAATATATTGCAGTGCATAAGCAACAACGAACCTCCAGAACGCTCGATCAATCTTAAAATAAATCACGCCCAGTTCGCGCGGAAATCCGAAATACACGCGGAACAAGCCGACAAGAACCACTATACTGATGATGGCGCCGGCAATCTGGACAACAAAAAAACTTCCAACCCATATCGCACTACTCGCAAGCTGGGGGTTGGCTTTGTAGTAGATCCCTCCCAGCATCAGCAGGGAAAGAAATAAAATGCCGAACCAGCCGACGCGCACGATGCAAAAGAATTTTGTAAAGAAAAATCCATACGCCCGGCCAACTGTTCTGAATACCGGCAGTTTACGTCGTTCCATTTCGCCCCCCCACGCCCCTATCCCCGGACATCAACTATAAGTTTTTTCGGTCTGAAGGAGCAAGTCACGGAATTATTTCCAGGTTGTCAGGGGGCCAAGTTCCCGGAAACATCAAAAAAATCAGAAATAGAGAAACCCAAACGCGGCATTGCGCACCACTCTCCTATCGCTCATATTGCGCACCATGGCCAAGGCTCCACACACACCACTTCACATTATCGGCGGCGGTCTGGCCGGTTCCGAAGCCGCCTGGCAGGCAGCGCACCGCGGCGTGCCCGTAATTCTGTATGAAATGCGCCCCTTACGCGGCACACCCGCACATCAGACGGAAGGTCTGGCGGAACTGGTCTGCTCCAATTCTTTCCGCTCCGATGACGCCCAAAACAATGCTGTGGGCGTGCTCCATGCTGAGATGCGTCTGTGCAATTCTCTCATACTGCGGACGGCGGACACGAACAAAGTCCCCGCAGGCGGCGCCCTGGCGGTTGACCGCGATGCTTTTTCCCAGGCCGTACAATCAGCGCTCGAAGCCCACCCCCTGATCACCATCGCGCGCGAAGAGATGACACATTTGCCGCAGGAAGGATCGGAGCCTGTCATTATTGCCACAGGCCCCCTGACGTCGCCCTCTTTAAGCCGCGCGATTGGCGCGATGACCGGCGAGGACGAACTGGCATTTTTCGACGCCATCGCGCCCATTGTTCATAAAGACACGATCAATTTCGATATCGCGTGGTTTCAATCGCGATATGACAAAGTGGGGCCGGAAGGAGACGGCGCCGATTACATCAACTGTCCCCTTTCAAGAGAACAGTATGAAACGTTCATTGATGATCTGACCACGGGCGAAAAAACCACTTTCAAGGATTGGGAGGAAGGCACGCCCTATTTTGATGGCTGCTTGCCCATTGAAGTGATGGCAGAACGGGGCTTTGAAACCTTGCGCTTTGGCCCCATGAAACCCGTGGGGCTTACAAATGTCCATGCCCCCGACACCAAGCCCTATGCCATTGTGCAATTGCGCCAGGACAACAAACTGGGCACGCTTTATAACATGGTGGGGTTCCAGACCAAGTTGAAGCATGGCGCGCAGACGCGGATCTTCCGGAAAATTCCCGGTCTTGAAAATGCCGCCTTCGCCCGACTGGGCGGCTTGCATCGCAACACTTTCCTCAACAGTCCAAAACTCCTTGACGATCGTCTGCGCCTGCGCTCTGCCCCGCATTTGACTTTCGCCGGACAAATGACCGGCGTTGAAGGGTATGTCGAAAGCGCCGCCATCGGGCTATTGGCGGGACTCTTCTGCGCGTCTGATATATCGGACATTCCTCTCACGCCGCCGCCACCGGCAACCGCCATGGGTGCATTGCTTGAACACATCACCGGGGGTGCGGATGCCCGAACATTCCAGCCCATGAATATCAATTTTGGTCTCTTCCCTCCCATCGACCCACCTAAGATGATGCATGGCAAGAGACTGCGCGGCAAAGAAAAAGGGCGGGCGCGCAAACAGGCCCTTGCGGCCCGCGCCCTCCACGATATGGCCGCATGGATTCACGCTGTGCCGCTACAACCGCCTGGTCAGCATCGCCGCGATCATTCTCAACTGGCGGCCCGCTAACGATACGTTGGCAGTGTGTCGAAGAGGGTTAAAATCCGGCCTGGACATGAGCTTGAGGTAAACTTCACACAAGCGGAGCGGCAGAAAGACAGGCAATGCGTCATCCGGAATTTGCCTGAGCTCAGCCCGTGCTGACTGCATTTCCGACCGCGCAAGACCAATCAACTCGTGCAAGGCGCGCGCGCAGGACGTATCCCACATTCCAGCACGCATCGTCTCCAATTCTGCGGCATGATGAGCGAGAATCTCCTGAGGGATAATGCACTGACCGCGGGCCAGATGACCCGGCAGGGAGCGCAACAATTGCGTTATGGAGACCGCCCTTGCGGCGCTGCAAACGGCAATTTCGAGATCAGCGCACTTCTCGCCCCTGGTCAGAATCAATGCCGCAAGCATCATCACCGGAAAGGAGAGCGCCTGGCCATAGAGCAATAAATCTTCTGGCGTTATTAACGGCGTTTCATTCAAATCACGCGCATGGGCATCAATCAGCGCGCCAAAGGGCGCCTGCGGCAACGGTTGGCGCTGCAATGTTTGAGCAAGCGCGTTGATCACTTCGTGCCTACGCGGCGCCCCGGCAAAAAGACCTTCCACAGCCTCACGCCACCACTGATAACGTATTTCCCCCAACATGGGCTCGCTAACCCGGAAGCGCGTTTGCGCGATCTCAACAGCGAATGCATACAGCGCGAACAGTAGGGGGCGCTTATCACGTGGCGCAAAAAGCACACTCAAATACCGGTCCACATCGTTGCGCTTGACCAGATCAGCGCAATAGTTATATCCAGTCTTTGACATTGATCCGTCACACGCTTTCATAAAGCAGTGTCTTTTTGTTTCACGCTTTGCCATCCTGGCAAAGGTGTTTTTGAGTCCATCATGGAGTATAATAACAATGACGATTGATCTGCCTGCCCTTCCCTATGAGAAAAACGCCCTTGAGCCACACATCTCGGCGCGCACCTTGGAGTTTCACTACGGAAAACACCACCAAACCTATGTCACCAAGCTGAACGAAGCCATCGCTGATACCCCTCTTGCCGCTCAAACCCTGGAAGAGATCATCACCGGGACCGCCGGCGATGACGCCCGCACCGGGATTTTCAACAATGCCGCTCAGGTGTGGAATCACTCATTCTACTGGAAATGCATGAAGCCCGGTGGTGGCGGCGCCCCAACCGGCACTTTGGCGGCGCGCATCGATGCGGAGCTTGGTGGATTGGAAAGCCTCTCTGAAGCTCTTAAAGCGGCCGCCATGGGCCGATTTGGCAGTGGCTGGGCTTGGCTTGTGGAAGATCAGGGCAAGCTTGCCATCACATCCACCGGCAATGCGGACCTGCCCCTCGCCCATGGACAAAAGGCGCTTCTCACCATCGATGTGTGGGAGCACGCCTATTATCTGGATTATCAGAACCGGCGTCCCGATTATGTCAACGCGTTCCTGACACATCTGATAAACTGGGATTTTGTCGCCAGCAATCTGTAAGTTATGGTGAACTGCTCAAAAACCGCCCAGGGGAAAACATCCCTGGGCGGTTTTTATGATTCAACCTGCCTCTTAATAGAGGTTTTGCGCCGATACCATTGCGAATAGCATCGGAAAGGAAAGCAGGGTGTTGGTGCGCGAAAAAAGCATTGCGGTGCGCGCTGCCGCGGGCTTGGTATCCGCAGGCGCATCGATCAGCCCCAAAGCTATTTTCTGATTTGGCCATATCACGAACCACACATTCACGAACATGATGATCGCCAGCCACATACCCAAACCGATGGCTGTATGTTTGGGAACGGCAAAGCCCTCGGAAGCACCGAGCGTTAGAGCCGGAATCATATAACCATTCATCATCGACAGAATAAGTCCCGTGACGAGTGTGGACATGGCGCCCCATCGGAACCACCACAGCGCCGCCGGAGCAATCACTTTGCCGATCGCCGGTTTCTGTTCATCAGGAATTTTCGGCATATTGGGAATTTGCACAAAATTGAAATACCACAAGAGGCCGATCCACATGACGCCGCTCAGAACATGCGCCCAGCGCCAAAAGAAGGCCCAGAATACACGGCTCTCCAGCACTGTGCCGATCTGGAAGCTCTGAGACTGCAAATAAATCACGAAAAAAAGCAACGTCAGGATAAATCCGGCTATCACCGTTTTTTTAATGTCCGAAAGGATCGCGGCCATCGGAAATCTCCTCCTCCATGTTCAGAAGGGGAATCTATACCATAAATCGAGACAATTTGTCGCAATGGTTAATGCGCTGCAAAGCGGCGGTTCAGGCTCACTAAACCCTCAAAATCAATGGATTTATGAGGATTTAGCGCTCGCTTTTGCGCCATAGCCCGACCAGTCGCGCTTGACGTCCGTGATCAACAGAAGCGGAGAAGCAATAAAAATCGACGAATATGTTCCAACGAAAATGCCCCAGATCATGGCGAAGGTGAAGCCGCGAATGACCGCACCGCCGAAAAGATACAGGGAGAACAAAGCCAGCAACGTCGTCAAGGATGTGATGACGGTGCGCGACAGCGTTTCATTAATGGAAAGATCGAGCAAATCCGCAAGTTCCATCTTTTTATATTTACGTAGATTTTCCCGCACCCTGTCATAAACCACCACCGTATCGTTCATGGAATACCCGACAATCGTCAAAATCGCGGCAATGATCGACAGGTTAAATTCCATTTGGGTGATGGCGAACATGCCAATGGTGAGAATCACGTCATGAACCAGAGCCAGAACGGCACCCAGACTGAACTGCCATTCAAAGCGAAACCAGATGTAAATCAGCATGAGGAACACAGCCAGCACGACAGCCGTAGTGCCCTGCTGCACCAGTTCACCGCTGACCTTGGGGCCCACCACTTCAATACGGTTATAGATTACACCGTCCCCCAACGATGCGCTGAGCGCTACCTTAACCTCGGTAATGACTGCCTGCGCGTTTTTTTCGCTGTCCCCGGCATCCTTCAGATCTTTCGGGACAGCCTGCTGCTCTACCACAATCAGCACTTCATTGGGCTTTCCAAATTCCTGAATCTTGATGTCGCCCAGACCCAGATTTCCAAGAGTGCTTCTGATCAACCCGATGTCAGCCGTTTCCTGCGGCGTGGCAATCTCAATCAGAGTGCCGCCCCTGAAATCAATGCCGAAGTTCAGGCCCTCCGCGAAAAACAACACGATGGACGCCACCACCAGACTGCCTGATAGGAGAAAGGCCAGCTTCCTCAGACTGACAAAACCGATGGAAAGATTATCTGGAATGAGTTTGAGCAAAGCCATCTTGCATTCTTTTCTTTAAAATTTCTTCACGCAACCTAGACCGGTATGGTCTGGGGACGCCTGCGACGCAACCACATTGCCACGATGAGCCGGGTGACGGTAAAAGCCGTAAACACAGAAGTCATAATGCCGATGGCCAGCGTCACGGCAAAACCCTTGACCGGCCCCGACCCCATAAAAAACAGGATGACGGCAGCGATCAGGGTTGTGATATTGGCATCCATAATGGTTCCAAGTGCGCGGGCATATCCCGCTTCAACCGCATTGATGGAGCTTTTGCCGGCGCGCAACTCTTCTTTGATGCGCTCGAAAATAAGCACGTTTGCATCAACCGCCATGCCCACGGTCAGCACAATCCCGGCAATTCCCGGGAGGGTGAGCGTGGCGCCCAGAAGAGAAAGTGTTCCCATCAGGAGGATGAGATTCAAAACCAGAGCCAAATTTGCAAACAGGCCAAACAAGGAGTAGCTCAGCAGAATAAAAGTCACCACAATCACAAAGCCGATAACAGCAGCCACTTCACCCTCGGCAATGGAATCAGCGCCCAGCTCAGGCCCGACGGTGCGTTGCTCGATCACATTCAGCGGAGCGGGCAAAGCGCCTGCCCGCAATAAAATCGACAGATCGCTCGCAGACTGTATCGTGAAATTACCGCTGATCTGTCCTGATCCGCCCAGTATCGGCTCACGAATAACCGGCGCACTGATCACTTTATTATCAAGGACAATGGCAAAACGCCGCCCGACATTTTCACGGCTCAGATCGGCAAAACGGCGCGCACCGGCAGAATCAAAACGGAACGACACGATGGGTTGACCGGTACGCTGATCAAATCCCTGCTGCGAATTAACCAACCGCTCACCCCCGATTTCAGCGCGCCGGAAAACCAAAACAAAAGGCTCGTTCGGATTTTCACTGGGAAGCAGCATAGAGCGCGGCGGCACGCGCCCATTCATCGCTTCCTGAACGGGAATCGACGTGTCGACCATGTGAAATGTCAGTTTTGCCGTTTGGCCGATAAGATCAATGATGCGCTGCGGGTCACCAACGCCCGGCACCTGAACAATGATGCGGTCGGCGCCCTGACGCTGAATGGTCGGTTCACGCGTTCCCAATTCATCTATGCGGCGCCGGACAATCTCAATCGACTGATCGACGGCTGAACGCCCCATGGCCTTGAGTGCCTCAGGCGTCACGCGCACCTCGATGAACTGATTTTTCCCCTTCGTCACCGCGATATCAGCAACGGATGTCCCAAACACGGTATTTTTCACCGGCACACCCAGATTCTTGATCCGGGTCATCGCTTCCGAGACCTTATCGGGATTGATGATTTTAACTTTCACCACATCCCCAACCAGCCCCAAATTGGTGTAACCGATGCGTGGTTTTTCACCACGATTACCGTTGAGCGCGAGGCGTATATCGTCAACCAGACTTTCAAGGCGTTCTTTTTTTACGGAATTAACATCCACTTCAAACAGAAGATGCGCCCCGCCCTGAAGGTCAAGCCCAAGATTGATCTTGCTAGTGGGGAGAAAACCCGGCCAGTGCGCCAATTCCTCATCACTGAAAAGATTGGGAAGGGCAAATAGAACGCCAAGCCCGGAGACCAGCAGAATCAGGATCACCTTCCACTTCTCGAATTGCAGCATGGCGGCTCGTCTTTACATCGTTCGTGTTGAGAAACGTTGCGCACGTATCTTTATTTTTCTGAGTTATCGTTCGCTTTATCGGTCGAAGCAGGCGCCGGTTCGGACTTGCTGCGTACATCCGAAAGGGTGGATTTCATGACCTTGACCCTGACGCCTTCCGCGATTTCCACCTGAATTTCATCACTGTCATCAAAAACGCGCGTCACTTTACCAACAATACCGCCGGAAGTGACCACCATGTCGCCCCGCCGCACCCCATCGACCAGCCGCCGATGATCTTCCACACGTTTGCGCTGAGGCCGGATAATCAGAAAATAAAAAATCACAAAGATGAGGATAAATGGGAATATCTGGACGAGAATGCCACTGCCGCCGCCCGGTCCTGTCTGCGCAAATGCTGGCGTTATCACCGTGCTGGGTCTCCATAAGTTAAGATGTCAAATTCCTGTTTTGCGCCGGGACTATACAAGCGCCCCCCCGGCAATGCAAAGGCAATGAATATGGAACGCCAGGGTCCCTTGAGAAGGCCAAAATGGCTCTTTCATTGACCACAAGGGGGCTGTCCGTGATATCGTCCGCCGGATGAAACAGGTATTTTGAAGGGTCTGAGGCAACCATGCGCGGGATAATTGACACCACCGTGCTCCAACTACTGGAGCGTATTGCCTCTGCGCTTGAACATCTGGGCAAGCCGCAAACCGCCGCGCTCGGCCTGGAAGAAGATGTGCACGCTTATATCTGGCATGCCGACCCCGGTCATTTGGAAGCGGTGCGCCAGGTCAACCGGATCCCTCTCGGCCTGCTGGTGGGCATTGACCAAATCCGGGATATATTGCTGGATAACACAAAGCGTTTTGCAACGGGCTTGCCTGCCAACAACACCCTCCTCTGGGGAGCGCGGGGCACAGGCAAAAGTTCACTGATCAAGGCCGTGCACGCACAAATCAATGCCTGCCAAAGCCCGTCCTCCCAGCCGCCGCTGATCCTGATTGAAATTCATCGCGAGGATATCTCCTCCCTTCCAGAACTCATGACCCGGCTTCGGGATAAATCCCACCGTTTTATCATTTTTTGCGATGATCTCTCTTTCTCACCCGAAGACTCCAGCTACAAATCCCTCAAAGCGGTCCTTGAAGGGGGTATTGAGGGACGGCCTGCCAATGTCGTTTTTTACGCCACATCTAACCGGCGGCATCTCATGCCCCGCGACATGATGGAAAACGAGCGCTCCACCGCCATCAATCCGGCCGAAGCGGTCGAGGAGAAGGTCTCGCTCTCCGACCGGTTTGGTTTGTGGCTGGGATTTCACAACTGTTCCCAGAATGATTACTTGGCGATGGTCACCGCTTATGTCGAGCATTTCGGCCTTCAGGCCAAACCTGAGGATGTGCGCGCCGCCGCGCTCGAATGGGCCGCCACCCGCGGGGCCCGATCAGGCCGCGTCGCCTGGCAGTTTATTCAGGATCTCGCCGGAAGACTGGGCCAGCGATTAAACGGGACTCAAAACACCCACTCTTAAGCGCCCGTCAGATATTTCGAAGGATTTACGGCATTGCGGCCCTTTCGGATTTCAAAATGAACCTGCGGGGACGAAACCGCACCGGTCTTCCCGGCTTCGGCAATCGCCTGCCCTTGCGACACATGATCCCCCCTGCGCACCAGAAAACGTCTGTTATGCGCATAGGCTGTCACAAAACCGTCAGCATGTTTGATCAGCAGCAGATTGCCATAACCTTTCAGTTCATTGCCCGCATAAGTCACCACGCCGCTGCGGGCGGCATGCACTTTGGCCCCGGATTTAACCGCAATGTTAATCCCATCATTGTGTAAGCCATTCTGCTTCGTGCCGAATGCGGAAATCACGCGGCCATTCACAGGCCAGAGAAATCCACTATCGGGCTTGGCTTTGGACGTTGACGGCGACCAAGTCACGTTTTGTCTTGTATTCACCGGTTTGACTTTTGGGAGCGCCGGCTGGCTCACACGGTCCCGCCAGGAAGAGGATTGGGCGGGCGTCGTTGCCGCAGGACTGACCACCCGAACTCTCCTGATACTGGCCGTCTCCGTGCGTGTGGGAACTGCAATCAGTTGACCGGTTTTAATCCGGTAAGGTTTGTTGATCCTGTTGACACTGGCCAAATCCCCCACAGTGACGCCGTAGCGCCTGGAAATGCTGTAGACCGTATCACCGGACGCAACCACATAAGTAGAGGAAAGTGGAACCCGGATGCGTTGCCCCACTTTGAGAGATCGGGATGCATTCAGCTTGTTGAGCGCCGCCAGTTCTGTGACGTTTGAATTGTGCGTTTTTGCGATGTGGTACAGTGTATCTCCGGGCTGAACCACCACGAAATCAGAGCGAGGCGGTTCTGTTACCGCAACCTGATTTGTCCCGGTCGTCCGATGCTGCGCCACGGCCTTTGCGGGTTTGAGCTCATGTGTCGCCACCTTGCGCGTGTCGGGTGCCGGTGTCTGGGGACCAGCATAACCGGAACTCCAATAAACCGGTGCCCAGTTATCTGAGCGCGCGCACCCTGACAGGGCCAGCACCGCCGCCATAAAAGCAAACAGGAACAAAGACTGACACGCTTGAGAAGAGTTTGAATGGGTCATGGGCGCAACAAATCCCTTGTTAAAGCTCGCGCGCGACCCCTTCCACCAAAGGCACGAAGCGCACGGGCATGAGTTCGATTATCTCTACCCTGTCTTCATGCTTAATTATCCTTACCAAAGTCTGAACATCCGGCTCTTTTCCCACTGGAATGACCATTATTCCACCAATTTTAAGCTGATCGAGCAGAATTTCCGGCATGGAAGGGGCCGCAGCCGTCACAATGATGCGATCAAATGGCTTCTGCTCCGGCCATCCCTTAGCGCCGTCCCCCACCATTGACGTCACATTGGTAAATCCGAGCACATCAAAACGCTTTTGAGCTTCGCCCAGGAGAGTCCGGTAACGCTCCATGGAATAGATCCGGCGGCACAGATGCGACAACACCGCAGCCTGATAGCCCGACCCAGTTCCGATCTCGAGAATCTTATCGCGCTCTCCCACACAAAGCGCCTGACTCATCGCCGCCACAACATAAGGCTGGCTGATGGTCTGACCGCATTCGATCGGCAGGGCGCTGTCTTCATAGGCGTGCCGGGCAAAAGAGTGCGGCACAAAAAGATCGCGCGGCACACGTTCGATCGCCGACAGAACCTGTCTGTCGGTAATGCCCTGCCGCCGCAGCGCCATGATAAGGTTTATTTTTTGCTGGTCGTCGACCAGAGCTCAATGCCTTTCCTGCGCAACGCTCTATCGTGATTCTGAATCCTGAAAAGCGCTTTTTAGTTTTTCATGAGTGGGCCGGTGAGTCAGATTCAGATGGAGAGGGGTGATCGATATCTGACCGTGATTAATGGCGTAGACATCCGATCCCTTCAAATTGTCCCCGGCTCGATGCTTATACCCCAACCAGAAATATTCATTCCCCCGCACATCGACCCGCGCATCGATATAGGTGTGAGACTGATCCCATATGCCCTGTTCGGTCACAACCACTCCGGTGACCCCTTCAGGCTCCAGATTGGGGAAATTGACGTTCATCAGCACGTCATCGGGCCACCCTTCTTTCAGCAAGCGTGAAATAATGTCCGGACCATGGGCCGCCGCACACGACCATTTCATCCCCTGCTTGTCTCATCTGCCATAGGCCTGAGACAGGGCGATGGACGGGACGCCCAGCTCCGTTCCCTCCATGGCTGCTGCAATCGTCCCCGAATAGGTGATGTATTCGGCAATATTCAGTCCACGATTGACACCCGAAAGAACCAGATCAGCTTTATGGCCGGGCACGACGTGCCTTAATCCCATCAGCACGCAATCGGTCGGCGTTCCTCTGACAGCGAATTTGCGCTCTCCCAATTGGCGCAATCTGATGGGGTCATTGAGTGAAAGGGAATGTGACGCACCGCTTTGTTCTTCTTCCGGCGCGACAATCCACACATCGTCTGACAAGGCGTTTGCGATATCCTCTAAAACGCGCAGACCCGGCGCATGTATTCCATCATCATTCGATACCAGGATACGCAAGGGTTTCGTCATAGTGCTAATTGTACCGGCTGAATAACTTCAAGTCCACCCATATAGCTTTGCAGAGCCTGCGGCACACGAATGGACCCATCCGCATTCTGATAATTCTCAAGCAGCGCCACGAGGGTGCGCCCCACAGCCAAACCCGAGCCGTTCAATGTGTGGACATGGCGTGTTTTCTTTTCTCCCTCCGGCCGATACCGCGCTCCCATGCGCCGGGCCTGAAATTCTCCGCACAGGGAACAGGATGAAATTTCCCGGAATTTATTCTGACCGGGCAGCCAGACTTCCAGATCATATGTTTTGTGCGCGGAAAATCCCAAATCCCCCGTGCACAACGCCATCACACGGTAATGCAGATCGAGACGATTGAGAATCTCTTCGGCGCAATGCGTCAGGCGTTCATGCTCGGCCCCTGATGTGTCGGGCGTGGTGATGCTCACCAGTTCCACTTTTGAAAATTGATGCTGGCGGATCATGCCGCGCGTGTCTTTTCCTGCCGCACCCGCTTCGAGTCTGAAACAAGGCGTGTAAGCGGTCAACCGCATGGGCAACGCCGCTTCATCCAGAATACTGTCGCGCACCAGATTGGTCAGCGGCACTTCCGCCGTGGGGATAAGCCACATGCCGTCCTGCGTATGAAATTGGTCATCGGCGAATTTAGGCAATTGTCCCGTCCCGAACATGGTCGAATCCTGCACCAACAAAGGCGGATCAATCTCGGTGTAGCCGAACTCAGTGGTGTGGAGATCCAGCATAAACGCCGCCAGCGCCCGCTCCAGACGCGCCAGCGCCCCGGACAGAACCACGAAGCGCGCGCCGGACAGTTTGGCCGCCGCTTCGAAATTCATCAGGCCCAGCGCCGATCCCAAATCGAAATGCTCTTTCGGGTTAAAATCAAAGGCAGGCTTTTCGCCGTGGCGGCGCAACTCCACATTATCCCCTTCATCAGCGCCCTCCGGCACATCCTGTGCAGGAATGTTGGGCAGCGCGGACAAAGCCTGGGCAAGCGCCAAACCAAGCTCCCGCTCACGGGATTCTCCACGTTGTATTTCAGACTTAAGATTTGCCACGTCATCAATAAGGACCGCCGCTGCGGCGTCCTCACCTGACGCTTTAGCCCGGCCTATCTTCCGGGATGCTTCATTGCGGGCACCCTGCAATTCCTGCAAACGGGCCGTGACCTCCCGGCGCTCCTTGTCGAGATCCATCAGCCAGTGCGCCTGAGGCTCCAACCCGCGCCGTGCCCAGCCCGCATCAAACTTTTGAGGATCGTCGCGGATGGCTTTGATGTCGAACATGGGTGTTCATGACTTTCTTGTGGAAGATAATCTTGATGGATTGTTATACGCTGCGCTGTGCGGCGTCCAGAGCGGGACTTTTCCGGTGATCACATTTACGCCGATGCTTTACGGATTTCCGCCTGCCGTTTTGCCTCGCGCCTGTGACCGGCGCCGCTTTGCGCCTCGATGAACACACGGGTGACCTCCGGGAATTCTGTTTTGATCTGATGCTCCATGTCGGAAATCGCCGATTCGACCTCGCGTGAAGACAGGGCGTCGTCAAAATCGAGACTCAAATTCAACAATACATCGCGCGGCCCCAGATGCATGGTCAACAATTCATTGCGCGCAGAAACGCCCGGAACCGCTGAAATAATGGCGCGGATGCCTTCCACCACAGAGCGGTCAGCGGCCTCACCGATCAGCAGGCCCTTGCACTCAAAGGCCAGAAGCGTCGCGGTGCCCGCCAAAATCAAACCGATCACAATCGATGCAACACCATCAAGCACAGGCAGAGCCAGCACTTGCGCCAAACCAACGCCGATAAAGGCGGTAAACAGTCCCAGCATGGCGGCGCTGTCTTCAAACAACACAGTAAAAATGCTGGGGTCCTTGCTCACACGCACCGCTTCCAAAATCCCACGCGCCCCTTTTGTTTTACGAAATTCCTGAAACGCGACGAACCAGGAGCCCGCTTCGAAGATCATGGCCAATACGAGCACGATATAATTCACCGTCGGGTTTGAAATGGGTTCAGGCGCCAGCACCTTATGAAGGCCCTCATAAAGGGACACCCCGGCGCCCAGCCCAAAAATCAGGATGGCCACGATAAAAGACCAGAAATAAAGCTCCATACCGTAACCGAAAGGATGTTTGGTATCTGCTGGCACCCGGGCTCTTTTGTGCCCATAGAGCAGCAGCCCCTGATTGCCTGTGTCAACGGCGGAGTGAATCGCCTCGCTCAGCATGGCTGAGCTGCCTGTGATCGCACTGGCAACAACCTTGGCAATCGCTATCAGCGTATTTCCGATCAACGCCGCGAAAATCACTTTTTTCGAACTGGAAGTTGCCATATCACCCGGCGTCCTTCTTTTTTTCCATCAACGAAATAATTAGAATGGAAAACTCAAAAAGAGCCAGGATCGGCAGACCCAGACCGATTTGAGAGATGGGGTCAGGCGGTGTCAGAAATGCTGCGACGGCAAAAGCGCCAACGATAAAATAACGTCGTTTTTTTTTCAGCGAGTCGGCGGTTACAAATCCAGCTTTGGCCAGAAGGGTGAGAAGAACCGGCAATTGAAAAGCAATTCCAAAAGCCAGAATCAGCGTCATCACAAGACTGAGATATTCACTGACGCGCGGCAGCATTGTGATGGCCGCCTGCCCAACCCCTCCGGGTTGTTCAAAACTCAGAAAAAATCTCATGGCAAGCGGCATAACAAAAAAATAGAGCAGCCCGGCGCCGAGTAAAAATAGAATGGGTGTGGCTACAAGAAATGGCAAGAACGCTTTGCGTTCACTTTTATACAGACCGGGCGCCATAAACATATAAAGCTGAAAGGCCAGGATAGGGAATGTGATGAAAATCGCACCGAACAGTGCCAGTTTGAGCTGAGTAAAAAAGAATTCTTGAGGCGCTGTATAGATAAGCTGAAGATCAGGCTTGTTTGCCGCGGCAACTTCATAGGGGTGCAGCAGGATATTGAAAATTGATTCCGCGTAATAAAAACATCCGACGAAGGCGATCGCAATCACAATGGCTGAAACAATCAGGCGGCTGCGTAGCTCTATAAGGTGATCGATCAAAGGAGCTTTTGAAGCTTCGATTTCTTCCTGTGTCACGGCTTCAACTCGGAGATATGCTCTTCGGATTCGCTGCCGTCATCTTCAGAATTTGCAGCCGGTTCAGAAGTTTCAACTTCCGCACTGGTCGGATTAAGGCCATCGAAGGGATCGTCCAAAGTTTTTTTAATGCCTTCCACTGGTCCCGATATTGATTTCTCAAGATCCTTTTTGATGTCCATAAGAGGATTGTTTGCCTTGAGATCCTCCACCTGCTTGCGCAATTCGTCCAACTCGCTTTCGCGCATCATCTCATCAAAACTGCTTTGGAACTCCCGGGCCATCCCCCGGGCCTTGGCCAGCCATTTGCCCAGAGCCCGTAACATACGCGGCAGGTCTTTAGGCCCGACAACGATTATCGCCACCACCGCGATCAGTAAAAGCTCAGACCAGCCAATATCAGGCAGCATTTTGCCCTCGCCTTCTTTTACTGTTCACTCCGAGGCGCTTTATCCTTGCCTGTCACATCCAAAGGCTCACCGGTCTCATTGTCGATGACCTTGCCGTCAGCAGATGCGCTGTCCGACGTGTCATCCTCTTTCAAACCTTTGCGAAAACTGGTGATGCCCTTGGCCACATCGCCCATGAGGTCTGAAATCTTGCCACGGCCAAAAAGCAGAACCACCAGGACAAGCACGAGAAGGATTTGCCAAATACTAAGACCCATGTCTCATAACTCCGATCCGACGCCTCACAACAGGCGTTTGCGTAGAATGCGGCGCGGATTGTGTCAGACTCCACCGTCTGGCGCAAACCTTCAGGAAAAACCCGGAGGCAGCCTCATGCCGCTTGTTCAGTTTAACAGATAAGCACAGAAAATTATTGATTTTTTTTGATGTTCAATCATCCGCCTTATCATCGGGTTCATTGGCCTCGAAACCCGCACCCGGCTGATCTTCATCCGCGCCTTCAAGAAAATCAGTCTGGAATTCAGGCGCCCGTCCTTCATCATCCTCCATATCCTGCAAAGAAGCTTCCTCCTCCACGCTGGGGGACTGGGGTGAGGGAACGCAAAAACCGGGAGGCAGGCGCCCATCCAAGAGGCCCGCGCCTTTCAGCTCTTCCATGCCGGGAAGGACATCCAGCCCCTCCAAACCGAAATGGTCGAGAAAGTCATCCGTCGTCCCGTAGGTGATGGGCCTGCCCGGTGTGCGCCGCCGCCCGCGCAGGCGGACCCAGCCAATTTCCATGAGCAAATCAATCGTCCCCTTGCTCACGGCGACACCGCGGATTTCCTCTATTTCTGCCCGTGTGACCGGCTGGTGATAGGCGATGATCGAGAGTGTTTCGATCCCGGCTTTCGACAGACGCCGGGGCTCAACACGTTCGCGCTCCATCAAAAAACTCAAATCAGGCGCCGTACGCAAGGCCCAGCGCCCCCCCACATTGATCAACACAACACCACGATTTTCATAAACGGCGCGCAAATTCTCCAGCAGCGCGGGCACATTGACCCCTTCGGGCAATCTTTCAGCCAGAGCCGTGGCGTCAAGTGGCTCAGAAGCAGCAAAAAGCAAGGCCTCCACCATACGCAGGTGTTGGCTCGACTCTCCTGTCCCCGCTTCCTCATGCGCGGCACAGAGCGCTTTATCCTCGTCGTCTGTCATTGTTTGCATCTCGGCTGGGCTTGGCGTGTCGCATTCCGGCCCGTCCACGTGAATCATGTGCGGGATGTCTTTCTTGCCGCTGGTGTTTATATCCTGTCGCTCCACTTAAACCGTCCGCCTGTTTTAAGGTGTTTCCGCACTGCGTTTACGCAAATATACCGGACCGAAATGGGTGAGTTGCTTGATTTCCATTTGCCCGTCTTTAACAAGCTCCAAACTCGCTGTAAATGTACTGGCTTTGGCTGTGCGCCGCTTCTGTTCCGGACTCGCAATCGCATCTTCCGGGGTGCCGACCCAGCCATTGGGAAGCAGCGACTCAAGTGTACTCCATTCCCGGATTTTTCCGAACATCCGCTCGATGCGTTTTCTCGCGTCTTCAATAGCAAATACGGGCGCGCGTTTGACGTGGAAATCCTCATGGCTGATCACGCTGATGCGTTGATCCGCATAGGCTTTGAGAAGGTCGTAAATTGTCGCCTGATAGGATGGCTTGCGGATCAGCCGCAAACCCTCAGGCATCCCACGCTTAAAAACATTAAGTCCCAGCCTGTCACGCGCCATCAACCGGGCCCCTACATCCCGCATGGATTGCAATCTCTGCAATTGAAACGCCAGGCGGGCCGCCAGTTCCTCGCCTGTCGGCTCTTCATCCTCTTTCTCAGATTCAGGTAATAACAACCTGGATTTCAAGTACGTAAGCCAGGATGCCATCACAATATAATCGGCAGCCAGTTCAAGTTCCATACGCTTGGCTGCGGCGATAAAAGCCAGATACTGCTCGACCAAAGCGAGTATGGAAATTTTCCTGAGATCAACCTTTTGGGCGCGGGCCAGCATCAGCAAGACATCCAGCGGTCCTGCATAGCCATCAACATCGACGATCAGCGCTGCCGTCATGCCCGGAGCGGTCGAGAGCGCCCCGTCGGCGTGCCTATCATGGTGCGACTCATTCATGAAATTTCACATTAGCATGGTTTACATTGAGGCGGCGATGCCCCGACCCGCCAGCAGTGCAGACAGGCTGGCGCGGGACTCCTCCACATCAAAGAGATTTTTACGGCTGTCGGCAAAGTGAAGAGCCTTTTCAGCCCGTTCACCGGCTTTTTGACTCATCTCCGATACGCCCTGCATCACCGCCTTCATTTCCTCCATCTCTCCGTTGCAATGGAGGACCACGTCACAGCCCGCGTCCAGCGCCTCCGCAGCACGTTTTTCAAAGGAGCCGGACAGGGCTTTCATCGACAAATCATCACTCATCAGCAAGCCGTCAAATCCAATATACCCTCGGATAACCTGCTCGATGACCGCCCCAGACAGGGTGGCGGGGTGAAGGGGATCAATGGCATCGAACACCACGTGCGCGGTCATCGCCAGCGGCAGATCATGCAAAACTGCAAATGGCTTAAAATCGATTTCTTCGAGCGCGCGCCGTCCGGCCTCCACATGGGGGAGAGCCTGATGCGTGTCGCTTCGGGCCCGGCCATGGCCGGGAATGTGCTTCATAACCGGCAATACACCGAAATCCAGCAATCCCTGAGCGGCCGCCAACCCCAGATCGGCCACAACCTTAGGGTCAGTTCCATAGGCCCTATCCCCGATGATCTGATGCCCGTCGGAGGCGGGCACATCAAGCACGGGCAAGCAATCTACGGAAATGCCCAGCCCAACAAGATCATGGGCAATCAACCGGCTGTTCAAACGCACCGCCTGGGCCGCCGCATGCTTGTCATCTCCAAAAAGTTCAGCGAACCGTGCTGCTGCAGGCGCTTTATACCAGGGGGGAGAGGAGAGCCGCGCCACCCGGCCGCCTTCCTGATCAATGAGGACAGGGATATCCGCGCGGCCCGAAAGTTCACGAAAAGAATCCGTCAGCGCCCTGATCTGTTCAGGTGAAATGCAATTGCGCTTGAACAGGATGAAGCCCAAGGGATCCGTTGCACGAAAGAACGCGCGCTCCTCTGCGGTCAGAGCGGCCCCCAGGCACCCAAATATCACAGCCGGATGAGTCAACGATCAGGGGCCTTTCTGTTGGACCGTCATGGCTTCGTGACGAAGCAATCCTGCCCGCGCGCTTTGAGCGTTTCACAAAGATCCACCGCTTGCGGCCGTGTCGCAAAAGGCCCAACGCGCACGCGATAATAGGTCCCTTTGGCGCCAAGTTCCGCTTTCTTAATTTCCAACTGAAGATCGGCCAGAATGGCGCCATGTTTTTTTGCCATATCATTACGTTTGGCCTGCGCCAGCGCACGTTGAGGAACAGAGGCCACTTGCACGACATATTTTCCTGAAGACGCCGAACCGTTCTTCAACGCCCCTGTCACCACCGGATCCGCCGGTATCAGCACTTCAGGCGTCTCTTCAGGTGGGGGAACGACCACATCATTCGATGAAGAAATGATATCCTCCATACTCTTAGGGGCTTTGTGCGTCGTTGGAACCGCCACACTCTCCGGAGCTTTCGGACTGGTCTCGATGGCTGGCACAGTTGATGACGGCGCCGGCGGTTTTGCGGCGACATCATGCATTTCCGGCAGACGTTCAGGGCCTGCGGGAACCTTCGGACTCTTTTGCGGGGGCTTGGGCAACACAGCAGGCTCTTCGGGGGGCGGAAGAACTTTTTCTTGGCCGGGCGTCTCTTTGGCGTCACCGTTCAAGACCAGCGTATCCTGGTATGGCTCCTCAAAACCTCCGGGTTTTTCCGGCGCCACCTTCACCGGACCCGTTTCAGCAACGATGACCTGCGGCGCCATGCGCTGGCCTTGGCGCAACCCTTGCTGGTAAGCAATATAAACAACACCGCCAAAAGAGGCCAACACAATCACCGCGACAACGAAGAGAAAGGGGCCCCGGCTGTAAGCCTCTTCCTGCTCATCAGCATCATATTCTTCAGGCTCAAAATCGTTTTCATCGGGCGATGGGGCATAGCCCCCATTTTCAACATCGCTCATTCTTTCCGCGCTCCTTTAACCCGAAAGTTCGCCTTCAGTGGCGGTCAATTTAGGCTTCATTTACAAGGATCAATACGCAACATACATCCCGGCGACACAGCCTCTGCCTGCCGGGCAACATCCCTCTTTAGACGAATCAAAGCCTTGCGATCAATCCTATCATTGCAAGGTTGTAAAAAGACGCCCGTGACCCGGCCTTTTCGGCCAAAAAAGGGTAAACAAACGCGCGCAATGCCTATATTCCTTTTTCAAGAGAAAAGAGACGTTTGTGCTCTTCAAGAGCAAAACGATCTGTCATCCCGGCAATAAAGTCACACACCACACGCGCACTTGTTGGACTGAGCGGCTCATCACATTGCGCACGCCACTCGGTCGGCAATGTCCCGGGTTCATTGAGAAACAAATCAAACAGCTCCGCCAGAATACGCCGGGCCTGACTCATCATTCTGTTGACCTTATAATGATGATACATGCGCTCGCTCAGAAACTGCTTTAAAATATGATCATTTCGCATCATGGCCTCAGAGAAGACAATGACAGGCGCGCCGCATTTTCTGATGTCCTCTGCCGAGTGCACATCAAGGCGCACGATGGCGGCGCGGCTGGTGACCAGGGCATCCTCCACCATGCAGGAGATCAAACGGCGGATCGATTCATGAATTAACCGGCTCAGTTCAATCCTCGGATAGCGTGTCATAACACTTTTAAAAACCTCCCCCACAAGAGGGACAGGAAGCAGATCCTCCACCGTGAACAGACCGGCCCGCAGTCCGTCGTCAATATCATGGTTATTATAAGCGATATCATCAGCGAGAGCGGCGATTTGTGCCTCCACGGACGGATAGAGAGCAAGCTCCAGTTCATCCAGATGTTCAAACGCTTTGAGTGCCGCCGGGTATTCTGTCTGCACACCCGGAATGACCAGAGGCCCGTTGTGCTTGACGATCCCCTCCAACGTCTCCCAGGTCAGGTTCAGACCATCAAAATCGGCGTAACGATGTTCCATTCTCGTGACCACGCGCAGGGTCTGGGCATTATGATCAAAACCGCCATAGGGCGCCATGCGTTTGGCGAGCTCGTTTTCTCCTGCATGCCCAAAAGGGGGATGTCCCATATCGTGGGCCAGCGCCAAAGCTTCGGATAGATCCTCATTCACACCCAGCACCCGCGCGATGGACCGAGCGATCTGGGAGACCTCCAGCGAATGGGTCAGGCGTGTGCGATAATGATCCCCCTCATGGTAAACAAAAACCTGCGTTTTATGAATGAGACGCCGAAAGGCCGTGGCGTGGATAATCCTGTCCCGGTCGCGCTGAAAACAGGTGCGGCCCGGACTGTCTGGTTCGGAAATAAACCGCCCCCGGCTTGACTCAGGGGAGGCGGCAAAGGGGGCTGATTCTGGGCTCACAAAAGGGGCATATCCCACAAAAGTTAGAAAATTCAGGCAAATTTTTAACGATGGCGTCTAAATCGCCAACTGAACAGATTTCCCCCTTCACGCAGGGTTTGACAAGCCTTTTATTGTAGCGCCGGGAGATTATGTTAGACTGGAGTTTAAGTGATTTCATGAGAGGCTTATTCCCTTATGACGGAAACGACCACAATTGACCCACAAACGGCGGCGGTTCCCGTCACTCTGAGCACTTCAGCGGCCGCGCAGATCCGCCGTATCGTCGCGGGAGAAGAGAAAAACAAGATCCTGCGCGTCTCGGTCTCAGGGGGAGGGTGCTCGGGCTTTCAATATGGCTTCGATCTCATTGAGAGCGCCGACAGCGATGACCTTGTCATCGAGCGCGACGGCGCCACCGTGGTGATCGATTCCGTTTCCCTGATGTATGTCGAAGGGTCCGAGATCGATTACGTGAACGATCTCATCGGCGCATCCTTTCAAATTCACAATCCCAACGCGCAAAGCTCCTGCGGCTGTGGTTCTTCCTTTTCCATCTGACCTTAAATTCCGCCTCTCCGCACACCCATAGAAATCATCACCCATGAAAATTGCCTCCTGGAATGTCAACTCCATCAAGGTGCGCTTGGGGTCCGTTCTCGACTGGATCGGGCAAGCCAAGCCGGATGTGCTGTGCCTTCAGGAAATCAAAACCGTGGATGAAAATTTCCCGGCCCAAGCGTTTGAAGACGCCGGCTATAACGTCGCGGTGCACGGTAAGAAAACCTATAACGGCGTGGCGATCCTCTCCAAAAGTCCCATGGAAGATATCACGCGCGGTCTGCCCGGTGACGACACGGATGAACAGGCGCGCTATTTGGAAGCGGTCATCCCGGCAGAGCATGGCGTGGTGCGCGTGGCCTCGATTTATCTGCCCAACGGCAATCCCCCCGACGGCCCGAAATATGAGTACAAACTGAAGTGGATGGAGCGGCTTTATAACCACGCGAAAGAATTGCTCACCTATGAAGAACCTTTTGTCCTGGCGGGTGATTACAATGTCATTCCCACGGCCGATGACGTTTACGACCCGGAGGCGTGGGCCGGGGATGCCCTGTTCCTCCCGCAAAGCCGCGCGCAGTTGAGCAAGCTGATCAATCTTGGGCTCACCGATGCGTTCCGGGCGCGCTGTGACACACCGCACCGCTATACTTTCTGGGATTACCAGCGCGGCGCCTGGAAAAAAGATCACGGCATCCGCATCGATCATCTTCTTCTGTCACCCCAAGCCGCCGACCGCCTTGAGACGTGCGAGATCGACGCGCAAACCCGTGGCTGGGAAAAACCCTCCGACCACGTGCCTATCTGGTGCACGCTGAAGGATTAAGGCGCCGCCTCCCCCTCTCTCACCGGGCGCAGCGTTCCGCG
>Ga0114931_10000206_pt1:57500-67706 | contig 67706 bp, 44 predicted proteins | sample 2SBtaG_FD_89579 | JGI IMG/M metagenome (GOLD analysis project Ga0114931, IMG submission 89579) | Deep subsurface microbial communities from Kolumbo volcano to uncover new lineages of life (NeLLi) - 2SBTROV14_V59a metaG | ecosystem: Environmental > Aquatic > Marine > Volcanic... | reverse complement strand
GGGGCGACCACAGCCGGGGCGACCACAGCCGGGGCGACCACAGCCGGGAGGCGATCCATGATTCCTCGTACGATGCTCGGGGCGCTGGCCGCGGCGCTCCTGCTCGCCGGTGTGGCACCGGCGGATGCCGCCGACTCGGTCGAAGTACGCTTGAACCTGCCGGTGCGGGCGCGGATCGATCTCGCCGACCGCCGCACCATTGCGCCGATCCCCTTCATCGTCGTCAGCGGCGAGGGCGATGGACAGATCGCCGGCCGTGACATCGATGTCCAAGGCGAGTTCGAGCGCTACTTGTTCAAGCTGCTGCGCCGGGAAACGCCGCTCAAGGTGATCGAGACCGGCCCCGTGCAGCTTCCCAGCTACGATCTGGACATGCTGTCGCGCGATCACGATTTCTGGCGTGCCCTCGGCGAACAGTTGCAAGTGGACTTGCTGCTGGTCGGCAGCCTCGATTTCGACATCCAGGACCGCAGCGGCTACCGCACCGAGGAGTACACCTCCCCCTACGACGGGCGGCCCTACCGCCGGCAGGTGCTGGTGGAAGAAACCGGGTTCGAATACGATATCGTCATGCAGGTTTACGACGGCCGGACCGGCGAACTCCTGCACGACGACAACTTCAAAGACTTCAAGCAGTACGAAGGCGAATCTGCCGACCCCCTGGCCGGCATGTTTCAAAATCTCTATGCGTTGGAAGACCGAATCGCTGGCGTGTTCGCGCAAAAGCACGTGCAGGCGAGCCGTGTCTTGTTCTCGCAATAATGGGTAACGAGCTGAGGAGGCCACAGGTGACCCGTTTCCGTCATCCGAAGAGGAGCCCGGCGACAGCCGCGGCATTCGTGACCATGGCCCTCAGCCTGGGGGCACTCCTCGCCGTTCCGGCCGCTGGCCAGTTCGGGAAAAACCGCATCCAGTACCGCGAGTTCAGCGACTGGAAGGTGTACCACGCACCGCATTTCGACGTGCATTACTACGCGGAAGAAGCGCAGTTGCTGCAAAAGGCGGTGTCGTTCGCCGAGAGCGCCTACGACGAGCTGTCGCGGACGTTCGACTTCCAGATCCAAGATCCCACGCCGTTGATCATCTACCAGACGCATTCGGCGTTCTTGCAAAACAACATCATCCTCAACGGCGTGCCCGAGGGCGCGGTGGCCTTTGCCACGCCGACACGTTTCCGGATGGTGCTTCCGCTCGATCTGCCCGACCCCGATCTCATGGGACTGATCAAACATGAGCTGACCCACATTTTCCAATACCACATCCTGTTTCGCGGCCGTCTCGGCGCCGGACTGCGCTCCGGCCCGCCGCAGTGGTTCCTGGAAGGCATGGCCAGCTACTTCGGCGACGACGAGTCACCGACCGAGCGCAAATTCATCCGCGACATGGTGGTCAACGACCAGGTCCCGTCGGTGCAGACTGGAATCAACGGCTACCTCGCCTACCGGTTTGGCCATACGGTGTTCGATTTCATCGAGGAACGCTGGGGCAAGGAAACGGTGGTCGACTTCCTGTACGAGATGCGCAACACCCTCGGCGGCAACGTCGGCCGTTCGATCGAACGCGTCTTCCGCATGGACGTCGAAGACTTCGACCTCGAGCTCCGGCGCTGGCTGCGCAAGCGCTACTTATCCGAGCTGGTGGAAACCGGCGAGCCGGGGGATTTCGGACGTCCCTTCCGTCTCGGTGGCAACCAGCGTGGTGGCCAGGAATTCTCGCCGGTCGCTTCGCCGGGCGGCGATCTGGTGGCCTCGTTTACCACGGACAAGGGTGAGACCGATATCTCGCTTTTCGATGCCAAGCGCCGGACCCGCCTGAAGGTGCTGACCAAGGGCTTCGATCGCGAGATCGAGCAGTTTATCGTTTCGAGCAGCAAGCAACCAGGCTCGGATCTTTCCTTCTCACCCGATGGCAATCTGATCGCCGCCTTCGGTCGCCGTGAGGGTTTCAACAGCCTGGTCTTGATCGATGTGATCCACGGTGGGCTCAAACGGGTGATCGATATGGAGATCGAGCTGGCTCGGGCACCCGCGTGGAACCCCAACGGCCAATCCATCGTGTTTTCGGGCAGCCTCAACGGTCAAACCGATCTCTTCAGTGTCGATCTGGATTCGCTCGAGATCACCAACATCACGAACGATCCACCCTACGACACCGCGCCGGCCTTCAACGCGCAAGGCAACTGGCTGGCCTATACCACCTTTGTCGGTGAGTACAGCCACCTCTTCCGGCTCGACCCCAGCGATCCGTCCAAGCGCTATGCGCTGACCGCGGGCGAGTACAACGACAAGGAACCGGTGTTCTCGCCTGATGGCAACCGGATCTACTTCACCAGCGATCGCGACGGTGTCGACAACATCTACGGTCTTGATCTCGAGAACGGCCTGATCAATCAGTATACCAATGTGGTGACAGCCTGCGATCGGCCGACCGTGCTGCCACTGCCCGAAGGCGGTGAACGGCTGGTTTACAACGGCTTCTGGAAACGCAGCTTCGATCTCTACATGGCAGACGTCGAAGAGCCGGTCAAGCCGGCGCGGCGCGCGGACTTCAGGGCCGAGCAGCCGGTGGTCACTGCCGAGCTGCCGCGCTTCGAGCCGGATATCGAGGTCAGCCTTGACGACGCGAACATCGACAAGTACGGCGGCTTCAAGTTCTTTCTAGACCAAACCCCTCAGACCTTCATTGGCATCTCTTCCAACAATGTCTTTGTCGGGCGAGTTCAACTGTCTTGGAGTGATTACCTCGGTGACCGGCGCATCCTGGTCAATGCCGCGGCCATCGACTCCTTCTCGGATTTCAGCGGCACCTACCTCGACCTTTCCCGCCGCTGGCAGTGGAGCGCTTCGGTCTTCGACACCCGATTCTTCGGCGTTTCACGCGATCGACGCACCGGCTTGGCAGTCGACCGAGACGAGATCTACCGTCTCACCGGCATCGGCGCGCGGCTGATTTACCCCCTATCGCTCAAACGGCGGGTCGAGGTCGGTGTTGGCTACAACGTTCGTAGCTTCAACCTGTTTAGCAACGTGATCGACTCGGCGGGCAACCTGGTGCCGGCGATCGTCCCGCGCGACGACGATTTTCCGATCGTCGATGTGGCCTTTATCAGCGACACAGCGCTGTACTCCCCGTGGGGTGCGATCAGCGGCCACAAGGTGCGCGTCGGTGCCAGCTACGCGCCCGATATCGACAATAGCGGCACGCTCGACCGCACCTTCTCCATCGACGCCCGCAAGTACATCCCGGTCACGCGTCGCAGCAACCTCGCCTTTCGGCTGTTCCTCACCGACAGCGATGGCAACTTCCCGACCCCGACGTTCATCGGTGGGCTCGACACCATCCGCGGCTTTGACTTCCGCGACTTCGCCGGCAATCGGGCGTTTTTCGCCAATATCGAGTTCCGCTTCCCGCTGATCGACCAGCTCGCGTTTCCGTTCTTGCGATTCCAGGGGATCCGGGGTGTCTTCTTCCTCGACATCGGCGGCGCCTACTTCCCCGATCCGGTGGATGTGGCGGTTCCGTTCGGCGTCGATCCCGTTGACACCAACTTTGACTGCTTCGACAGCGATGAGAATCGCCTTACCGGCTGTGTCGCATCCTTCGGCTACGGCGTCACGATCCGGCTCTTCGGCCTGTCGCTGAACTTCGACTTCGCCAAGCGGTGGGATCTCAAGTCCTCCTTGTCCGATTTCGAGTCGGCCTTCTGGATCGGCACACGCTTCTAGCGGGGTGCTGCTGCGCCGCGCGCTGGCGCCGCCTCGACGACTCGTCCTCGGGCAGGCTATCCTCGGGCAGGCTATCCTCGGGTACAATGCTCGCGTGGCGGTGAAAACGGCGCGGGCTTTTGCATGAAGATCGAAGTTCTTGGCGGCTATGGCGGGGAAAGTCTGGGTTGCCGGCTGACCTGTCTGCTGATCAACGACTGCATCGCGCTCGATGCAGGCTCGCTGTCGCAGGCGTTGTCGATCGAGCGCCAGTTGGGGGTGCATTCCATCCTGCTCACGCACTCCCACATGGACCACACGACCTCGATCCCCTTCTTCATCGAGAATGTCTTCAGCCGGGGCGAGAAGAAAATCGACGTCTACACCTCGCAGGCGACGGTGTACGCGATTCGAAAATACTTATTCAACAACGCCACCTGGCCCGATTTCACCCGCTTGCCCAACCATCTGCTGCCGGCGGTGCGTTTCCACGAGCTCAAAGACGAGGTTCCCGTAGAGATCGATGGCGTGCGCTTCACCCCCATTCCGGTCGATCATCTGGTACCCACGCAGGGCTTCCTCATCGAGCAAGAAGGCCAGTCCTTTTTGTGGTCGAGCGATACCGGGCCTACCCAGCGCTTGTGGGAAGTCGCCAACCAGACCCGTAACCTCGCGGCGCTGGCCATCGATGTCAGCTTCTCGAGTGACCTGCAGCGGATCGCGGACCTGTCTCTGCACCTCACGCCGCAGACTCTCGCCCGCCAGTTGGAGAAGCTCGAAAAGCGGTTGCCGATTCTGCTGCACCACCTCAAGCCACCGTGCATCGAGGCCATCCACGGCGAGATTCGGCGAATGCGAAACGGCGACCTCGATTTTCTCGAGCAGGGGAAAATCTACCGCTTCTAGGTTCCTGCGTGCGGGCGACCTGATACGGTTCTCGGCATGCGCGTGGCGGTGCTCGGCTCGGGCAGCAGCGGCAACGCGGTGGTGGTCACATCGGGTGAGCACCGCCTGCTGATCGATGCCGGATTCTCGTGCCGCCAGTTGGAGGGGCGACTGCGCTGTGTGGGCGAAGATCCCGCCCAGCTCGAAGCCCTGCTCCTCACCCACGAGCATACGGACCATGTGCGTGGGGCCATGCGGTTGGCGCGCCGGCACAGTGTTCCCATCTCCGCCACCAGCGGCACCCTACGCGCCGCCTCGCTGGTGGCCGACCGCTTGGCCTTCGAAGAACGACCGCCACTTCCCGAGAGCCATGTCGTGCGTTCCGGGCGACCCTTCGAGGTGCCCGGTTTCCAAGTCGAGGCTTTCGCCGTGCCACACGATGCTGCAGAGCCGGTGGGCTACGTGGTCGAGGACGAAGGCGGGCGGCGTCTGGGCTTGGCCGCTGACCTGGGCTGCCGCAGCCAGCTCGCCTGGGGCCGGCTGCGTGACCTCGACTGCCTGATTCTCGAGACCAACCATGATCTCGGGATGCTGCGCAGCGGTCCATATCCTTGGCACCTCAAGCAACGAGTGGCGGGGCGGCATGGACATCTCTCGAACGAAGAGGCCGCTGCCGGCTTGCCGGAGTTGCTCGGTGAGCGGCTGCGCACCGTCGTGCTATATCACCTATCGCGCACCAACAACCTGCCCGCGCTGGCGGTCGAGACGCTGGGCGAGCAACTCGATCGCGAGCGGGCGACCCTCGACCTCATGGTCAGCGACCAACACCAGTCGACCGCCTGGATCGAGCTTTGAAACTCTCTGAGAAAGACCGGATGAGCACCGAGAAGACCAGTACCAAGACGAACACCCGCCGCTTCCTGGCGCGGGTAAGCGTGATGCCGCGCCGGGCCGTTCTCGACCCGCAGGGCAAGGCGATCGAGCAGGCCCTCGCGCGGCTCGGCCACCAGGGCTTGGTGGAGGTGCGTGGGGGCAAGCTCTTCGAGCTGACGCTCGAGGCGCGTGACGCCGAGGCGGCGCGCGCGAGCGCCGCCGAAATGGCCGAGGAGCTGCTCGCCAATCCCGTGATGGAGGACTGGTCGGTGACGGTTGCCGACGCCGAGGAATCGGGGCCCACATCATGAGGTGCGGCGTCGTCGTGTTCCCGGGAAGCAACTGCGATCACGATGTTTACCACGTGCTCAAGCATGTGCTGGGCCAAGACGTCACCTTCTTGTGGCATGGCGCCGATGATTTGCGGGGTGTCGATCTCATCGTGCTGCCGGGCGGCTTCGCCTACGGTGATTACCTGCGGGCCGGGGCGATGGCGGCGCAGTCCCCGATCATGACCGGGGTCAAGAGGCACGTCGCGCGTGGCGGCCTGGTGCTCGGCATTTGCAATGGCTTTCAGATCTTGCTCGAGGCCGGGCTCTTGCCTGGCGCCATGCGCACCAACCGCGATCAGCGCTTCGTGTGCCGAGACGTGCATTTGCGGGTCGAACGCAGTGACCTGCCCTTTACCCGTCGCTATCGCCGCGGCCAGGTGGTGCGCATGCCGATCGCGCACGCCGAAGGCAGCTACGCCGATGGTGAGCAACGGATCGAGACGCTTCAAGCCGCGGGTCAGGTGGTGTTTCGCTATGTGGATGCCAGCGGTGAGACCAGTGCGGAGGCGAACGCCAACGGCTCGGTGGGAGCCATCGCCGGGATCACCAATGCCGGCGGCAACGTCCTCGGGTTGATGCCGCATCCCGAACGCTGCGCCGAGCAAGTGCTCGGCAATCGCGATGGCCTGGCATTGTTCGAGTCGTTGGTGGCCGCGTCGGCGGGGAGGCCAGCATGAGCAGCGCCCGGCCGCCGAGGAGTCGCAGGCCGCGGCCCGCGCGTGACGAGCCCCGGGTCGATGCTGCGCTGGCGGCCGAGCATGGGCTCTGCGGCGAGGAGCTGGCAACGCTCGAGACCCTGCTCGGCCGACCGCTGACTTGGACCGAGCTGGGAATCACCTCGTCGCTGTGGTCCGAGCATTGTTCGTACAAGAGCTCCAAGACCTACCTGCGGACCTTGCCCACGACGGGTTCCTACGTGGTGCAGGGGCCGGGTGAGAACGCTGGCGTGATCGATGTCGGCCATGGCTGGGTGGCGGCATTCAAGATGGAAAGCCACAACCACCCGAGCTTCATCGAGCCCTTCCAGGGCGCCGCAACCGAAGTCGGTGGCATTCTGCGTGATGTATTTACCATGGGTGCGCGGCCGATCGCCTGCCTGGACTCGTTGCGTTTCGGCCGCCTCGATGCGCCGCGCATGCGCCATCTGGTCGACGGCGTGGTGCGCGGCATCGTAGGCTACGGCAACTGTGTCGGGATTCCCACCGTCGGTGGTGAAACGGGCTTTCACGCCAGCTTCGACAACAACATCCTGGTCAACGTCTTCGCCCTCGGCTTGGCACGCCGCGAGCGCCTGGCCCATGCTCGCGCCAGGGGTGCTGGCAACCCGGTGCTCTATGCCGGCAGTCGCACCGGACGCGACGGCATCCACGGAGCAACCATGGCGTCGGAGGCGTTCGACAGCCAGGCAGAAGCTCGCCGGCCGACGGTCCAGGTAGGTGATCCCTTCACCGAGAAAATCCTGATCGAAGCGACACTCGAGGCACTGCGCACCGGCGCGGTGGTGGCGATCCAAGACATGGGTGCGGCGGGCCTCACCTCCAGCGCCTTCGAGATGGCCGGCCGCGGTGGCGTAGGCATTCGCCTCGATCTCGAGCGGGTGCCATTGCGCGAGGCAGGGCTCTCGCCCTACGAGATCATGCTCTCCGAGTCGCAGGAGCGGATGCTTCTGGTGACCCAAAAGGGGCGTCGCGAAGAGGTCGCGCGCGTGTTCGCGCATTGGGGGCTCGAGGCCTTGACCATCGGTCAGATCACCGCCGATGGCCGGGCGCGGATCGCCATGGACGGCGAGACGGTGGCCGATTTGCCGATCTTGCCACTGACCGAACACGCGCCCATCGTCGAGCGCCCCACAGCGGTACCGGCGGACCTCGCCGCCCGACAGACCGCTGCGGCGGTGCCGCCGGCCGAGGATCCGACCGCAGCGCTCGAGAACCTCCTCAAGACGCCCGAACTCGGCTCCAAGGCCTGGATTTGGCGTCAGTACGATCACACCGTGCGTACCAACACGGTGGCCGGCCCGGGTGGCGATGCGGCCGTGCTGCTGCTCAAGGGCACCCCCGGCGGTCTCGCCCTGACCAGCGATGTCAACCCGGTGTACTGCTGGCTGGATCCCCGAACCGGTGGCGCCCAAGCGGTCGCCGAGGCCGCGCGGAACCTGGCCTGCGTCGGCGCGGAGCCCGCGGCCCTCATCGATTGCTTGAACTTCGGCAATCCCGAGAATCCCGAGATCGCCTGGCAGATGAAGCAATGCATCGCCGGCATGGCCGCCGCCTGCCGGGCGCTCGACGTGCCGGTGGTTTCGGGCAATGTCTCTCTCTACAACGAAACGGACGGCCGGTCCGTGCATCCGACGCCTACCGTCGCCATGGTCGGAGTGGTTGCCGACCTGGCCGGCGTTCCGGTGTCGAGCTTCACCGTGCTCGGCGACCGCATTGTCTTGCTCGGGGACGACCGATCGGAGTACGGTGGTTCAGCCTATCTTCGGCTGCTCTATAGCATCGAGCAAGGGCATCCGCCCGAGGTCGACTTGGCGGCGGAATCGCGCCTTGCGGACCTTCTTCGCGACCTCGTCTTCGAGGGTTGGCTCCATACCGCTCACGACCTCTCTGAAGGCGGTCTGGCAGTCGCCTTGGCCGAGGCCTGCATCGCCGGTGGTCCCGGCGCGCGGCCCGGACTCGGTGCCCGGGTGACCGTCGATCAATCGCCCACCAGTCTGTTTTCCGAGAGCCAGGCCCGGGCCCTGGTAGCCGTTGCGGCGGTGCACGCCGAGGACGTGTTGTCGCGGGCCGAAGCCTATGGCGTGCCGGCCCGCGACATCGGTGAGGTCGGTGGCGATCGCCTGGTGGTTCGTGCGGACGGCGCGCGCATCGACGCCGCATTGGCGTCGCTGCATGAGGTTTGGGCCGGCGCCCTGCCGCGCGCGCTCGGGGGTTGAACCGCGAAGACACCGATGCGCCGTGCGCCCGATCGGCTCGAGGCCTGTTGCGCTCCGGCCGGCGCTGGGTTCACGACAACCCGGTGGGGCGAGACAGCCGTCTGCTGACTGCGGTAGCCTTCGCGCGCGGCCGGACCACACGTCCGGACTCTTCATGTGCGGCATCTTCGGCATCGAGCATCATCGGGAAGCGTCAGGCTTCACCTATCTCGGGCTCTACGCGCTGCAGCATCGCGGGCAGGAGAGCTCGGGGCTGGTTTCCTGGGATGGCGAGACCATGCACGTCGAGCGCGGGATGGGCCTGGTCGCCGATGTTTTTCGCACGCCGGTGCTCGAGCGCCTGGTCGGTGGCGCAGCGATCGGCCACACGCGCTACTCCACCGCCGGCGAGAGCGCCTTTCACAACGCCCAGCCGATTGTCGTGAACACCGCCATGGGCCCCTTGGCGGTGGTCCACAACGGCAATCTCACCAATGCCCGGGCCTTGCGTGCACGGTTGGAACGCGATGGTGCGATTTTCCAGACTAGTAGCGACACTGAAGTCATCCTCCATCTCATGGCACGCACCCCGCGCCAGGAGGTGGTCGAGTCCTTGATGGAGGCCCTTGGCGAGGTCGAGGGTGCCTACTCCTTGCTCTTGCTCACCGAGCAAGGACTGATCGCGGCGCGCGACCCGCATGGCTTTCGTCCGCTGGTGGTTGCAACACTGGGCGCGTCGGTGTGTTTCGCCTCTGAAACCTGCGCTTTTGACCTCCTAGCGGCCGAGCGGGTCGGGCAAGTCGCGCCCGGTGAAGTGGTGGTCGCGCGCCATGGCGAGATCTCGCGGTACCGACTGCCGGCCACAGCCAAACCGAGCCGCTGTGCCTTCGAGCATGTCTATTTCGCGCGCCCCGACAGCGAGGTCTACGACGACAGCGTGGCGCGGGTACGCACGGCCATGGGCGCAGCGTTGGCGAGCGAGCAGCCGGCTCAAGCCGACATGGTGGTGCCGGTGCCGGACAGCGGCCTGTGTCCGGCACTCGGCTACAGCCGCGCAGCGTCCCTGCCGTTCGAGCTCGGAATGACCCGCAACCACTACGTTGGCAGGACCTTCATCCAACCCCAGCAATCGATCCGGGATTTTGGAGTGCGCGTCAAGCTCAACCCCGATCGTGCCCTGATTGCCGGTAAGCGTGTGGTGCTGGTCGATGATTCGATCGTGCGCGGGACCACCTCGCGCAAGATCGTGCGCATGATGCGCGAGGTGGGCGCGGCCGCGGTTCATCTGCGCATCAGCTCGCCGCCGACCCGCTGGCCCTGCCACTACGGCATCGATACGCCGCGCCGTGAGGAGCTGATCGCAGCGCAGCACGACCTCGAAGGCATACGGGAATTCATCGGTGCCGACAGCCTCGGGTACCTGTCGATCGAGGGTCTGCTGGGGTGCTTGTCCGGCACGCCCGAGAGCTTCTGTACGGCCTGCTGGAGCGGTCGCTAC
>Ga0114931_10000206_pt1:0-52500 | contig 67706 bp, 44 predicted proteins | sample 2SBtaG_FD_89579 | JGI IMG/M metagenome (GOLD analysis project Ga0114931, IMG submission 89579) | Deep subsurface microbial communities from Kolumbo volcano to uncover new lineages of life (NeLLi) - 2SBTROV14_V59a metaG | ecosystem: Environmental > Aquatic > Marine > Volcanic | place... | reverse complement strand
CCTGAAACCGTGCATCTACAAGCAGTGGAAGCGCTATGGTTCGTCCAGCGCGACCGCGTGCCTTTTGCATAATTAGCCGGCTAGTTACTGTCACTGGCGAGGTGAAGCTACGTGCACAACCGAAGCGAAAGCGAGTCTTAATAGGGCGTGCAGTCAGTGGTAGTAGACGCGAAACGAGGTGATCTACCCATGGCCAGGGTGAAGCTGCGGTAACACGCAGTGGAGGCCCGAACCAGTGTCGGTTGAAAACGGCTTGGATGAGCCGTGGGTAGGGGTGAAAGGCTAATCAAACCTCGTTATAGCTCGTTCTCCTCGAAATAGCTTTAGGGCTAGCCTCGTGGCGTGCATCGCGGAGGTATAGCACTGGATGGATTAGGGGGCCTCACAGCTTACCAACTCCAACCAAACTCCGAATGCCGTAGATGTGGACCACGGGAGTCAGACTGCGGGGGATAAGCTCCGTAGTCGAGAGGGAAAGAACCCAGACCGCCAGCTAAGGTCCCAAAGTGTCAGCTAAGTGGTAAAGGTTGTAGAGATGCTCCGACAACCAGGAGGTTGGCTTAGAAGCAGCCACCCTTTAAAGAAAGCGTAATAGCTCACTGGTCAAGTGGCTCTGTGCCGATAATTCAACGGGGCTCAAGCTGATCACCGAAGCTGCGGATTCGTCGCTTGCGACGAATGGTAGAGGAGCATTCCGTGGGCATCGAAGCTCGACCGAAAGGACGGGTGGAGCGCACGGAAGAGACCCTGCCGGCATAAGTAGCGATAAAGCAGGTGAGAACCCTGCTCGCCGAAAGTCTAAGGTTTCCTGAGGAAGGTCAGTCCGCTCAGGGTTAGTCGGATCCTAAGGCGAGGCCGAAAGGCGTAGTCGATGGAAAGCAGGTCAATATTCCTGCACCACCAAAGAGTCGTTACCACCAATGGGGTGACGCAGAAGGATAGCCGATCCACCGATTGGAAGTGGTGGTTCAAGCGTGTAGGAGGGGACGGTAGGTAAATCCGTCGTCCCATTCAACTCCGAGGCGTGATGTCGGGCCTCCGGGCCGTAAGTCGGTAACTCCATGCTGCCAAGAAAAACCTCTAGGGAGACTCGCGGTGTCCGTACCGCAAACCGACACAGGTAGACGGGGAGAGAATCCCAAGGCGCATGAGTGATCTCTTGTGAAGGAACTCGGCAAACTCACACCGTAACTTCGGGAGAAGGTGTGCCACCGGACGTGTAGAGGTTCGCCCTCGAAGCGTCCGGGGGTCGCAGTGAAATGGCCCAGGCGACTGTTTACTAAAAACACAGGACTCTGCAAAGTCGAAAACGACGTATAGGGTCTGACGCCTGCCCGGTGCCGGAAGGTTAAGAGGAAGTGTTAGTTGACTTCGGTCAACGAAGCTCCGAATCGAAGCCCCGGTAAACGGCGGCCGTAACTATAACGGTCCTAAGGTAGCGAAATTCCTTGTCGGGTAAGTTCCGACCTGCACGAATGGCGTAACGATCTGGGCGCTGTCTCCACAAGAGGCTCAGCGAATTTGTAGTACCGGTGAAGATGCCGGTTACCCGCATGAAGACGGAAAGACCCCGTGAACCTTCACTGCACCCTGGCAGTGATCCCTGATGCGGTATGTGTAGGATAGGTGGGAGGCTATGAACCCGGGCCGCTAGGCTCGGTGGAGCCAATGGTGAAATACCACCCCTAGCGTATTGGAGATCTAACCCAGACCCGTGATCCGGGTCGGGAACATTGTCAGGCGGGTAGTTTGACTGGGGCGGTCGCCTCCTAAAAAGTAACGGAGGCGCGCGAAGGTTCCCTCAGGCTGATTGGAAACCAGCCGCAGAGCGCAAAGGCATAAGGGAGCTTGACTGCGAGACATACTGGTCGAGCAGGTACGAAAGTAGGCCTTAGTGATCCGGTGGTACCGTATGGAAGGGCCATCGCTCAACGGATAAAAGGTACTCCGGGGATAACAGGCTGATCTCCCCCAAGAGTTCACATCGACGGGGAGGTTTGGCACCTCGATGTCGGCTCATCGCATCCTGGGGCTGGAGCAGGTCCCAAGGGTTCGGCTGTTCGCCGATTAAAGCGGTACGTGAGCTGGGTTTAGAACGTCGTGAGACAGTTCGGTCCCTATCTCATGTGGGCGCAGGACACTTGAAGGGATCTGTCCCTAGTACGAGAGGACCGGGACGGACGAACCTCTGGTGCACCAGTTGTCACGCCAGTGGCATAGCTGGGTAGCTACGTTTGGAAAGGATAACCGCTGAAAGCATCTAAGCAGGAAGCCCCCCCTAAGATTAGGTGTCCCTGAAGACTCCTGGAAGACGACCAGGTTGATAGGCGGGAGGTGTAAGCGCTGTGAGGCGTTGAGCTGACCCGTACTAATTAGTCGTTTGACTTGACCAATTACTTTGAGCGATCGATTCCAGCGGATCGTATCGTCGTGGCCTGATTCAGTTGACGTTGTACATGAGGTGTCCATGCCCATGTACAGAGATCTTGCTCTTTACAGGTTTTCCGGTGGTCAGAGCGAGGAGGAAACACCCGTTCCCATTCCGAACACGGCAGTTAAGCTTCTCAGCGCCGATGGTACTGCATGGGCAACTGTGTGGGAGAGTAGGTCGCCGCCGGGGATATTTTTGAAACGGCTCTCGCGAAGCGGGAGCCGTTTCGCTTTCCGATCGCATCTCCTCGCCCTGAAGACAGCCGGCGCCACGGATATCGGCGTCGCAATCCAGTGCCGCGCTACGCGTTTCTCTTGACAGCCTATTGGACCGCCGGTACGCTCGCAGGCCCGCCATGCGCGCACGTGACCTCCGCCATAGCCGCCACCACCATGCCAGAAAGCAACGAACGGACGCCCAACGAACAGACGCTTGTGATCGTCGAATCGCCTGCCAAGGCGAAGACGATCGGCCGCTTTCTCGGTCCGGAGTATCGAGTCGAGGCGAGCTACGGCCATGTGCGCGACCTACCGCAAAACGCCAAGGAGATCCCGGCCAAGATTCGCGGTGAGTCTTGGGCCCGGCTGGGCGTCGATATCGCCGGCAGCTTCGAACCCGTGTACGTGGTTCCTGCCGATAAGAAAAAATACGTGCAGCGCCTGAAAAAGGCCGCCAAGGACAGCAATAGACTTCTGCTGGCGACCGATGAGGATCGGGAGGGTGAGAGCATTAGCTGGCATGTCCTGGAGCTGCTGCGGCCGAAGAAGGACGTCGACGTTCAGCGGATTGTCTTCCATGAGGTGACGCCGGAGGCGATCAAGAAGGCGCTGGCCTCGCCGCGCGAGGTCAACACCTCGCTGGTGCGGGCGCAAGAAGCGCGACGCGTTCTCGACCGGCTCTACGGCTACACGTTGTCGCCGCTCTTGTGGAAGCGAGTCGCGCCCGGCTTGTCGGCGGGGCGCGTACAGAGCGTGGCTGTGCGGCTGCTGGTCCAACGCGAGCGCGAGCGCACCGCCTTCCACCGCGCGGAGTACTGGGATCTTCGAGCGACGCTAGAAGCGGAGGGCGGGCGTTTCCGCGCACGACTCGTGCGTCTCGATGACCATCGATTGGCGGAGGGCAGCAGCTTCGATCCAGAAACCGGCGAACTCGCCGATGCGAAACGACTGCACCTCGAGTCCCAGGCGGCACAAACCCTCGCCGAGAGCGTGATCAAGATTCGCCCCTGGACGCTCACGCGTCTCGACCGCAAGCCCGGCAGCCAGCGGCCGGCGCCACCCTTCATCACCTCGACGCTGCAGCAGGAAGGCAACCGCAAGCATCGCTTTACTGCACGGCGCACCATGCGGATCGCACAGCAGCTCTACGAGGGCATCGACCTCAAGGGCGAACGCGTCGGCCTGATTACCTACATGCGTACCGACAGCGTCAACCTCGCGGAGCGCGCGATCGCACAGGCACGTGAAGTGATCACGCAGGCCTATGGCGCCGACTACTTGCCTGCCGAGCCGGTCCGCTACAAGACCAAGGCCAAGCGGGCGCAAGAAGCGCATGAGGCGATCCGGCCCACGGATCTCAGCCGGCGCCCGCAGGACGTGCGGCCGTTTCTCGACGCGGAGCAGCTCAAGCTCTACGAGCTGATCTGGAAGCGTACCTTGGCCTCGCAGATGAAGGCTGCGCGCTTCGAGCGTACGGCTGTGGAAGTGTCGGTCGAGACCGAGCAGGGCACGGCCGTTTTCGCCGCACGCGGCAAGCGCATCGTGTTCCCTGGCTTTCTGCGGGCCTATGTCGAAGGCTCGGACGATCCGAGCGCAGAGCTGGGGGACCAGGAAAAGCTGCTGCCGGCGCTCACCCTGGACCAAGCCCTGGCGCCCGCAGAGGTCACCGCGGAAAGCCACGAAACCCGGCCACCAGCACGCTTCACGGAAGCCAGCCTGGTCAAGAAACTCGAAGAAGAGGGAATCGGACGCCCGAGCACCTATGCCGCGATCATCAGCACCATCCAAGACCGCGGCTACGTCTTCAAGAAAGGTGGCGAGCTGGTGCCGACGTTCACCGCCTTCTGTGTTACCGAGCTGCTCGAGCAGCAGTTTTGCGACCTGGTTGAAGTGCGTTTCACCGCGCTGATGGAAGACGAGCTGGATCAAGTCGCCGCCGGAAAGCAGGCCTGGGATGAGCTGGTGGCGCGCTTTTTCCGTGGCAACGGCCAGAAGCCGGGTCTTGAGCAGCGGGTGAGTCAGGGTGAGGTGACCTACCCGGCAATCCAGCTCGGCGTTGATCCGCAGAGCGGCCAGGCGCTGACCGTCAAGATCGGGCGCTATGGGCCTTACCTGCGCCAGGGTGAAGGCGAGAAGAGCTCGATCGTCAGCCTTCCCGAAGATCTGCCGCCTGCCGATCTGACGACCCAACGTGCCCTCGAATTGCTGCGAGCCAAGAATGGCGACAAAGAGCCGATCACTACCACCGAGCCCGGCGGTCGCAACGTCTACTTGCAGCATGGGCGTTTCGGCGCCTACCTCGAGGTGGAGCAGAGCGAGGACGAGAAGGCGGCGAAGACCAAGCCCCACCGGGTCTCACTCCCTCGCGACGTGAAGGAGGAGGAGCTGACCCCGGCGATGGCGCAACGTCTCGTCAGCCTCCCCCGCACCCTCGGTCCGCATCCCGAAAGTGGCGAAGACGTGCTCGCAGGGCTCGGGCGCTACGGCCCGTTCATCAAGCACGGAAGTGACTACCGCAACCTTCCTGGTTGGCAGCAAGCCTGCGATATCCAGCTTGCCGAGGCACTGGAGATGCTCAAGGCGCCGAAGGTCTCGCGTCGGCGCGGTGCCACGCCGCGGACCGTGCTCAAGGCCCTCGGTGAGCACGAGCAGGCGGCGGGACCAATCCAGGTGCTCGACGGGCGCTATGGGCCCTACGTGACCGATGGCAAGACCAACGCCTCCTTGCCCAAGGGCAGCGATCCCATGAGCATTGGCCTAGAGCAAGCGCTCGAGCTGCTCGAAGCGCGGCGCAAGAACCCGCCCCGCCGCCGCGTCACGCGACGCCGGCGTAGCTAACCCCGATCGCTTGGCCCCTCCCCATTCCTGGGGCTCGTGAGCTGGCACCGCGGCCGCTGGCGCCCGGGTGCGCCAGCGCATCACAGCAGATCGCCCGCTGCGGCGTTCATGCGCCGGACCCGCCAGGCGATTCCTGGGCTCAAGAACGGCTCGGGCGGCAACCAGCGTGGTCCCGCAAGGCCCATGGCATCGGACACGCCTGGATGGTCCTCAGCGCAAAGCACATCCGCAGCCCGTGCGCCCAATGCTGTGCCCATGGCAATCCCGGCGCCGGTGAAGCCAGCCACGGCGACGGCCTGGGGCGCAATCCGTCCAAAAAACGGCTGAAGGTTGGGCACCGCGGCCATCGGACCGGCCCAGGTGCTCTCGAACGGTAGCGCGCCCAGCGCCGGGAAACGCCGCGCAAGCGCTTGCCGGTGGCGGGTCTGTGCTGCTGCCCGCCGTTGCTTCGAGCAGCGCACGTCGCGGCGATAGCAGAGATCGTTGCGCACCAGCAGCCGCTGGTCCGCGGTGCGGCGCAGGCTTGAACCCATGGGGTCTTGGGCCAAGATCCCCCAGGTACGCTCACCGCCGAGCTCGGTTTGCTCGCGTTCGTCGAGTGGCCGGCTCAGGCTGCCGAAGGTTAGCAGCGGGAAAACGCGCTGGCCGAGCACACCGAGACTGGGTGACCAGGCATTGAGGGCGATCACCAGCCGCGGTGCCCGCAAACTGCCTGCCGGCGTGGTAAGCGTGAAGCCATGCTCGATGCGGATCACCGGCGAGCGCTCGAACAACGTGACACTCGCCGGCAAGCAGCCGGCCAGGCCGCGGACCAGCGCGCCTGCTTGAACCAACACACTGCCCGGAAGACGGACTGCGCAGCGATAAAACCGGCTGCCGGTGACAGCAGCCACGCCGTCTCGATCGAGCACCTCATGGCGCGCGCCGGTGCGCACCAACCAGGCGGTCAGCGTCTTCAGCGAGCGCTCCCCCGCGTCGCCAGCCGCTGCGTGCAACCAACCACGATCATCCCAGGCGCATTCGATGCCGTGCTCGTCGACGCATTGTTTCAGGCTGTCGATACCTGCGCGCGACAGGCGCACGAAGCGTTGCCCGACGGCTTCGGGCATGGCCGCGATGGACGATGCAGCATCGACCACGAAGCCGGAGCTGCGGCCCGAGGCACCGTCTCCGGCCTGCTGGGCCTCGAGCACAGCGATGCGCCAGCCAGGACGCAGCCGGGCCAGGCGCCGGGCGGCGGCCAGGCCGGTGAAACCGGCACCGAGTACTGCGCAGTCAGCCTGTTCGCTGCCACCGAGTTGCTGCACTGGGCCACCGGCCGGAGCAGCCTCGAGCCAGCCGCAGGCGCCGAGATCCGACGGCAGGGCCCTGGCACGGCGGGGGCGAAGTGCGCGCGGCCGGCGACGCCGGGCGTCGGCGGAAGCACCGTCCGCGGCCTGATCCGTCCCAGACATGAAAACGCCTCAAGCCGCCGTGCGCGTGGGTCGCAACACCAAGGGTCGCTCCGGCTGTGGTAGCTCGAGAGCAGATTCCAGCGCGCCGAGCGTTTGTCCGGAAGGCAGCCACGCGGGCGTCGACTCCCAGCTTCCATCACCTACCGGCCGCTCGAAGCCGAGGGCGCGCCAAAGGCGCTCAGCAAACGTGGGCATCACCGACGCAGACATCATGGCCAAGGTCTTGGCTGCCACCAACTCGAGAGCGACGCTGGTGCGGCGTTCCTGTTCACGGTCGGGGACACCTTTCCAATGCATCTCGCCGGCCGCAAAGCGGCTGGTGGTGCGTACCAGCTCACACATGACGCGCGTCAGTCGCTGGGGAGAAAAGGTTGCCGGCTCGAGCGACTCCTCGGCGGCTGTTATCAGCCGCCGGATGCGGTCAAAGAAATGGCGTTGCTCCGAGGTCCAGTCGCCGGTTGCCGGCACAGTGCCATCGTACTCGCCGCGTACGCGTTCGGCGAGCGCCGCCAGCCAGGGCTGCCAGCATTGTCGAAGCTCGCGCTCGACGACGTGCGTGAAGTCTCCAGCCGTGAAGTTGGTCTCCTGGCGTTCCGGGCAACTGTAGGCAAGAAAAAAGCGCATGACATCGGTGGGCACGGCAGCGGCCATATCTCGACCCAGGATGCGGTGGTCGCGGCTGGTCGAGAACTTTTCGCCATCCAGCCGGTAAAACTCGTTGACCACGAAGGCCGAGGGCAGGTGCAGTTCGGCGTCGTAGGCCATGTATAGCGCCGGCAGCAAAATGGCGTAGTAAAAGCTGTTGTCAAAGCCGAAGAATTGCACGATCGCCGCGTCGTCTTGGCGCCAGAAGCGACCGAAGCCGCCTTTCTCGCCGGTTACATCACCGATGTGCTCGGCGTAGGCGAAGTAGCGCGGGGCCATCTCGAACCAGATATAAAGCGTCTGGCCTTCGAGCGCCCCATGCGCCGTTGCAGCCGCGTCGAACGCATCGGGGACCGGGATGCCCCAGCCCGAGGGGTGGGAAATTGCCACATCCTCGAGCCCGGCCGCCAGCGTGCGCTCGCAAAAGGCGCGCAGGCGGGCACTCATGGTCACCGTCTGGTGGTAGCGACGCAGCGCATCGGTCCAGCGACCCAGCGGAAAGATCAGTCGGGTAACGGGCCGTGTTGCCGGCTCGTCGCCGCAGGCAGTGCAGCGCGCATCGTGCAGGTTGATGCAATCGTTGACACCGCCGCAGGCCTCGCAGGTATTGCCCGTGACCTGGGTACTACAGTGGGGACAGCAGCCCGCAATATCCGCCTCGAACAAATAACGCGCGCAGCGCTCACAGTACGGCGCTGGCGCTTCACGCAGCTCCAGATGGCCGGCGCTCCAGAGCCGCTGGAAGAAATCGAGTACCAGCGGGCCAAAGTGCTTGGACGCATCCGGATGCATGAACACCGTCATGTCCGTGCCCGCAGCCGCCAGGGTTTCCTCGATACGGGTCACGAAGCTGGCCGCTGCGGCCTCCCCGCTCATTCCCATCGACTCGCCCATGCGCTCGACATACATGCAATGATCATCGCTGCCGCAGGCGTAGTACGCGCCTGTGCCACGTTGGCGCAAGTAGCGCGTGTAGTAGTCGGCGCAGAGGTAGGGACCGGCAAGGTGACCGAGGTGGAGATCGCCGTTGGGCGTCGGTGGTGCGGCGGTGACCATGACCCGCTCCGGTCCGTCGGCTTTGGTCGGCTCTCCCTCGAGCCATTGCGCGCGGTCCTCCCACCACACTGTCAAAAACAACAGTGACTCGGTCTCGGACGTGTTGCGCAACGTATGCTGGTGAAATGGGCGATAAAAGACCACGCTCCCGGGCTCGACCTTGACGGTCTCCTCGTCGACCGTCATCTCACCTTCACCCCGTGCAATGAAAAAGGTCTCGAGCTCTTGATGCTGATGGTGCTTGGTCGACTCGCCCGGCGACAAGATTGCCCAGGCAGCGCCGAAAGGGGTTTCCACCTCGCCTTCCACCGGATAGAGCAACTGAAGATCCACGTTGTAGGCGCTGAATAGCTTTTCGGGATCGAGCTTCTGCACGTACATGTCTGTTCCCCTTCTTGTCGCGTCGACCGGTGGTCCTGCCAGCGTGTCCCACCTAGGGTGTCGCTGCCACCGGCCGTGCCTCAGCCGCGTGGCGATTCAGGATCGATCGCTGGATCCAGCGTGCCCGCACCGGAAGTAGCGAAAGCACGGTCTCGCTGATTCCGTGGGTGTCCTCGCAGTAGCCCTGCAGGTAGACCTTGGGCGTCAGTGTGGGCCGGCTCTCGACATGCGAGTCACGCGCCACGCGATAGCCACCAAGATCGTCACGCAGGAAATAGGGCGCCAGTGCCTCGAGCAGCGGGTGCTCCTTGGGCCACTCGTAGCCGGTGCAAATGACTGCTCCGTCGACTTCGAAGTCACGCGCCTCTCCGGTCATCCGATTCCGGAAGATGGCCTCGACCGTGCCATCGCCCCGCTCGTCGAGCCGCTTCAGCTCGAGGAAAGGCTCGATGCGAGCACGTTCGCGTCCCAGCACCTTCTGCCGGTAGAGTCGCTTGTAGATGGCGCGAATCAGCGAATGATCGATGACCGCGTAGTTGACGTCACGCAGGTCGTCGAGGAACGCCCGCCGCTTCTCTGGTGGTAGCGCGTGGTAGCGGTCCGTCCACTCAGGAAAGAAAATTCGATTGGTGAAATCGCTTTCGTCGACTGGCTTGTAAGCGAAACGCCGAATGGTGGCGGTCACATCGGCATTCGGGTATCGGTCGAGTAGATTCTGGAAGATCTCCGCACCACTCTGGCCGCTGCCGACAACCAGCAAACGGTAGGGCGCGTCGCGATCGGGGAAGGCCTCCTTGACCCGCCGCAGGTAGCCGTCCGAGTGAAAGGCATGCTCGCTGAGGGTGACACCGGGCGGTACACTCGCCCGCGGGCCGCTCGCCAGCACCAGGTTTCGACCGAGAAAGATTTCACGCCCGCCGGTGGCCGGGTCCTCGGCCTCGACCCGCAACAGTGTGGCTGTCTGTGAATCACCAGCGGCGACCGGCTTTCCATCGGCCGCCGCCGGCACGATGCTGCGTACCCGGCGGCCGTAGCGCACCCGCTCGCGGAGCTGGTTTGCTGCCCAGCCCAGATAGTCATTGAACTCCAGGCGGGTGGGAAAGAGGTCGCGGAGATTGAGAAAGTCGTACAGCCGGCCCTTCTCTTTGAGGTAGCAGAGGAAGGTGAATCGACTTTGCGGATTCTCGATCGTGATCAGGTCCTTGAGCACCGTGATCTGGAGCAAGGAATCCTCGATCAGCATGTCCGGATGCCAAGCATGGTCTGGCTTGGCTTCCAGAAACAGCCTCGACAGCCGCGCCTCGGGCTCTGCCTCCTCCAGCAAAACAGCGAGCGATAGGTTGGCGGGGCCAAATCCGACACCGAGCACGTCGACGACCGGCGCTTCAAGACGAAGAGATGATTCGATACTCACGTACGGGGCCTCGAAGGGCTCGCAGACCGCGACTCCCGAAACCAAAGGGAATGAGAATCCGCCCAGTGCGAACTCGTCCTAGTAGCAAAATGGTGCAAGCGAAAAGTCGCTTCGGCCATGAACAGGATAGCGCGGCCGGACGAGCGATCCAGCCGGCAGGCTAGCCGACACGCGGGGCAGAGTCAAGAACCGGCGCCGGGTGAGCGACATGCCGGCTCGCTGGTCCCGCGCCGCCCGCAGCGGTCACGGGTTTCCCGGGACAGCGTCCGGCTGCTGGCCGCGAAGATGCCGGTCGAGGAAATCGAGCACTGCTGCGTAGCCTCGCTCCTGGTTCTCGCGCTTGCGGAAGCCGTGGCCCTCGTCGGGAAAGACGATGTACTGGACCGGGACTCCGTTCGCCTTCACGGCCGCCACGATGTCGTCTGATTCGGCCTGCTTGACGCGCGGATCGTTGGCGCCCTGGAGCACGAGCAACGGCTTGACGATGTTTTCCGCATGAAAGAAGGGTGAGATCTTCTCCAGGTAGACCTGATCATCAAGGGGGCCGAACTCGGCCATCCAGTAGCGGAGCCGTGCCGTCCACCATGGCGGGATCTCCTGAAAGGTTCGATACCAGTTGGCGACGCCAAAAAGGTCGACGCCAGCATCGAATGCCTGTGGCCGGAAGGCCAAGGCCGCGAGCACCATGTAGCCACCATAACTGCCGCCGAGGATGCCGATCCGCTCGGGGTCGACATAGCCGGTATCGACCAGCATCTGCTTTGCAGCGACGCAGTCGTCGAGGTCCGCGTTGCCGTGTGCGTGGTCATCCATATGGAAAAAGGTTTTCCCGTATCCCGAGCTGCCGCGGTTGTTGATGGCATAGATCACGTACCCATGGTTCACCAGGAATTGAACGAGGGCGTTGAAGCCGAGGCGTGATTGGCCGCCTGGGCCGCCGTGGACCATCACCACCGCCGGTGCCTTGCGGGCTGCAGACGCCCCCAGCGGCTTGAATAGCACCCCGGGAATCTGGACACCGTCGTAGGAGGCGAAGCGCACGACCTCGGGCTCGACCAGATTCTGTGGGTCGATCTCCGCGTTGAGCGAGGTGGTCAAGCGACGCGGCGCACCACCGATCGCCTGCACGTAAAGATCCCGCGGCGCGCGGCTGGTCGAGGCATAAAACGCGATCATCGACTCATCGGGGGAAAAGGTTACCGAGGTGATTTCGGCACCGGGGAGTGACGGCAAGGGCACCGGCTGTCCGCTCTTGCCGTCGTAGAGCCGCAGCTCGGTCCGACCGTCATTGTTGATTTGCGACACGCGGTACCGGCCGTGCTTGGAGAAACCGGTCGCGTCGATATCCCAATTCGCGGTTTCCAAGGGCGCCCATGAACCGTCCTCGAGGTCGTAGCGCACCACGTGCGTGAACTCGCTCCTGCGGTCGGTGGTGAGGTAAAGCATCTTGTTGCTTGGTCCGAACCCCTGCGGGCTGTAGTTGATGTCTCCGGGGTCCGGGGTGAGGTTCTTGAGGCTGGCGGTCTGGCGGTCGAAGAGGTAGGCGTCGCTGTCCGCGTTGGTCACGGTCTTGACCAGTGCGAAATAGCGGCCATCGGGCGAGATCGCAGCCAGATTGAGCCCCTCCTCGTTGGTGAACACCCGTTCGCGCGAATAGTCCTTGGGATCATAGGCGTAGAGATCGAAAAAGCGTGGATCGCGCTCGTTGGTGGCGATGAAAAACGCGCGATCATCGCTCGTCCAGCCGACGAACCGGGCGCGCAGTTTGTCGCCAGGTGTGAGGTCTTTGACTTCGCCATCGGGGGAGTGCACGTAGACATGGCTGAGCTCGTTGCCGCCCTGGTCTGCGGTATAGAGGAAGCGTTCGTCCTGGGGGAAATAGCCGATGGCGAAGATCGATTCGAGGGCCGAGTGGGTCAGCGCCTCGGGAGGGCCACCGTCGACTGGGAACGCGTACGCATTGAAAATGCCGCTCTCATCGCTCGAGACCAACAGCTTGCGTTTGTCGGGCGAGAAGCCTGCGCCCCGGTAGCTGGTGCTGTCGAGAAACTGCGCGATTGTGTACTCGGGAGCCACGCGCGGTGCGGGCATCGCTTCCTCAGTGGTGGTCGCGCCCCCGCAGGCGAGGGCGAGCGCGAGGGTGGGTCCGAGCGTGGCGAGGCGGGCGGTAGGCAAGCTCATGCTGAGGCTCTCCTTGGTTCAGACCGCCCGCAGCGCGTACGGGTCGCCGCGCCGCGCGAATGCGCGGCGCGCTCTGTGTCTCCCGAAATCCGGCTCGTTTCACGGATAGTACCCGCTGAGCGTCTTGACGGCTACACCCGGCTGGTCGACCTCGAGCGTCACCCTGCGGAAGGCGTCGTCGCCTTCGGCGTTCGAGCTCTGGTAGGCGATCAGATACTGCGAGCGCAGCTCGCGCTCGATGGCCTGGTAGGCCGGCTCGAGCTGGTCGACGCTGTGCAGGAAAAAGCCCCGGCCGCCGGTCTCGTCGGCCAACCGTAAGAGCTTCTTGCGGGCACTGGGGTCGCTCAAGCGTAGGCCGATGGGGTAGATGGTGATGCCGGCGCGCCGCGCATACTCAAGAGTGGCATCGAAGTCGAAGCGGCTCGACTCGTACTTGCCGTCCGAGAGCACCAGCAGCGCGCGCTGACCGCGGATTCCCGTCAGGTAGTAGAGACTGAACATCAGACTGTCGTAAAGCGCGGTGCGCCCTTCGGCGACCAGGCCGGCAAGGCCCCCGCCGAGCGCAGCGTGGTCGTTGGTCAGCTCGACTCGCAGCGTGGGAAAGTTGTTGAAGGTGATGACCGCTGCCCGGTCCCTGGGTGTGATCGCGTGCTGAAAAAAAGACAGAGCAGCCGCGCGAACCTCTTTCAGGATTCGGTGCATGGATGCCGAGTTGTCGATCAGGACGCCGACGTGGATGGGCAGATCGGCGACCCTCTCAAAGCGGCGTATGGTTTGGCCAACCCCGTCCTCGAAGACCGCGAAGTCGCCTTCCCCGAGGCCGTTCACCGGCCGTCCGGCCGGGTCCAGGACGGTGGTGTAGAGCTCGACCATCTGGACGTCCATCGTCTCGCCCAGCTCCGAGCCACCGAGCAACACCAAGTCCTCCGTCGCGTTGCCGTCCGGCAGGTAGGCAACCGCACGCACAAAGGTGACCGGCTGCTCCGGTGGCAGGGATATGGGCTGCACGAAAGGCTCCTGGTAAAGCGTGGCGACGCGCCTCTGGTCGAGGAAGATCTCGATCCGGTCGAGGGTGCGGTTGTCCGGCACCTCGACCGCCAGGCGTACGCGCAGGCTGGTCTCGTAGTGCTTGCCGCGCCGTGGCTCGATCAGCTTGACGGCGAAGCGCGAGCCACCGCCGTTGATCAGGATCTCATCATCCGCGACCTCATGACCGGCCCGGTCGAGACCCTCGGCGCGCAGCACGTGCAAATCGGGAAAGGAACCGAGGTCGACGCTCACATTCCATGGCGGACGGTTCTTGGTCACCACCGGCTTATCGTCGAGCAGGAATCGGACCTTCGTGATCTCCTGGCCGCTGGCGAGCACGTCAAAGCGCGCGAAGCCGGTGAGCAGAGATGCCTGGGGCCGGCGGATGGTGAGCGAGGTTTCGCCCGAGGCGACCGCAGCGGTCGCCTCGGCAAACAGCCGCGCCGTGAGCGGGTCCTGCTCGGTCTCGGGATGGAAGCTGCGGTCCGTGACCGGTACCTCGAGCTCGCCCTCGTAGCGGTAGACCCCGTCGCCCGCCAGGTCATCAAGGCGTAGCACCAAGTGATAACCACCGGGACGCAGGTAGCGTTCGAAGGCGAGCGGCAGGTATGCCGGCCCGGTGCCCGGAGCCGTGGCATCGGTTCGCGCGGCATCCAGATCTGCTGTATCCGCCACCGGAAAGCCGAATGTGTAGCGGAAGCTCTCGAAGAGATGGCCGTCTTGGAGCACCTCGCCGACCAGGCGCAGGTCCCGCGAGCGGAAGCCGGCGAGCTCGCTCATGGCCACTGCCTGCGCGGGGACCGTGATCATTGCCTGGACCACCGTGCGCTGCTGGTAGCGCCCGAGAAAACGTATCTGTGTCTCGCCAGCGAGCGCCACCGCATCCGCGGGCATCTCGGTGCTCAGCGCAGTGAAGCTGTCGATCCATTCCTCGCTGCTCGGTCGTGGCTTGGCGAGCACCCTGTCGAGGGTCAAGGAATAGTTGTCGGGGTCCGCAGCCAGCACGTCGATCACCTGGGCCAGACGCTTGCCACCGATGCAGCCGCGTGCATGTGAGAAGGCGCCGATGAGGCCGCCGCTGCGGACTGGGTTCCAGATCTTGAGGGGCTTGCCCGGCCCTGGCTGGATAAAGACCAGCGCGAATGGGAAGTCGATGTGGTCACTGCCGCGGTAGTACCAAACCTCGGCGGGTATGCGGGTAGTAGTGCATCGCACGCGGAGTATGCCATCGGGACGATCATGCAGCAGCAAGATGCGCGCGCGATCTTCTTGCAGGTTGCCAAAGCGAGCCCGGGCCTCGGCCACCCGCACGGCCCAGCGCTCCTTGCGTTCGTTGCGCGTGGTGCGCGGAAAGGGATCGCGCACGCGCCAGAACTGCTGCACGAAGGCTTCACGCTGGTAGTTGCGGGCAAGACCCAGAAAGGCCAGGCGCTCACGGCGGGTAATCAGCGGCTCGACCTCCGCCAGCCAGGCGGCCAGCGCTTCGCTCAACGGCTCGTTCGGCGCTTGGATGGGCAGCGCTGTAGCCGGCTTGAGAGGCGCCTTCGCAGCGGCTTGCGAGCCTTCGTTTCGGCCCGGGCCTGGCAGCGTGAAGGTCGCGGGCGCTACCAGTGCGCCGAGCGCGAGCAAGACGGGCCACCGCGCCATGCTGCGCAGGATACGACACCGATCGCGGGGTCTGGCGGAGCCACGAGAAGCCATGATGCTGCTCTCATGGTAGCGCGTCTCGAGCATCACCGTGGCCCCGGCGCACGGGCGGCTCGACCCTGGGCAGGTCTGTGGTGCCCGGCGTCACCGTCGTGACGAGGACGTCGTGACGAGGACCTCGTGACTAGGACACAGTCTCGCGCAGCACTTCCTCGATCGTTGTCTGGCCGTCCTTGATCTTCTGCAGTCCGCTGCCGCGCAGCGTCAGCATCCCTTCCGCGATCGCCTTTTCCCGCAGCTCGAACGCGCTTGCGCCATTGAGGATCATGTCGCGCAGTGCTTCACCCACCGGCATCACCTCATACAGGCCGACCCGCCCGCGGTAGCCGGTCTCACCACATTTCTCGCACCCCCGGCCCTGGAACAGCCGCGTCGAGCGCGCCTCACGCTCCGAAAAGCCGATGGAGGTCAGCGCCGCAGGCGCGGTGTCGATCGGCTCTTTGCAGTAGGTGCAGATGCGTCGCACCAGTCGCTGGGCGACCACCATGTGCACCGAAGTGGCCACCAGGAAGGGCTCGATCCCCATGTTCATCAGGCGGTTGATGGTCGAAGGTGCGTCGTTGGTATGCAGCGTCGAGAGCACCAGGTGACCGGTGAGCGCGGCCTTGATCGCCACCTCTGCGGTCTCGAAGTCGCGGATCTCACCGACCAGGATGATGTTGGGGTCCTGGCGAAGGAACGAGCGCAAGGCAGTGGCGAAGTTCAGGCCGATCGCTTCCTTCATCTGCACTTGGTTGATGCCGGGAAGGTTGAACTCCACCGGATCCTCAGCAGTCATGATGTTGGTCTCTGCTTTGTTGATGGTCGATAGCGCTGAGTACAATGTATTGGTCTTGCCCGAGCCAGTCGGTCCCGTCACCAGCACCATGCCATAGGGCTTGTGGATGGCGTTCTCGAAGGTGGTCAGCGACGCGACATCGAATCCGAGCTTGGTCATATCCAGCATCAGATTGTCTTTGTCGAGAAGCCGCATAACGATCTTTTCGCCGAAGATCGTCGGTAGAACCGACACGCGATAGTCCAGCTCCTTGTTCCGGTTGCCGACTTTGGTCTTGATCTTGATCCGACCATCCTGCGGGAGCCGCTTCTCGGCGATATCCAGTTTGGCCATGATCTTGATGCGGCTGGTGATGGCCTCACGCAGCCGCAGCGGCGGGTGCATGACCTCGTAGAGGATGCCGTCGACTCGGTAGCGGCAGCGATATTTCTTCTCGTACGGTTCGACGTGGATATCGGAAGCGCCCCGCTTGATCGCGTCCGTGAGGATGATGTTGACCAGCCGAACCACCGGCGCCTCGTCGGACTCTTGTTCCAGCGCGTCGATGTCGAACTCTTCGGCCTCTTCTTCGAGCACCTCGAGATCGTCCACGCCCTCGTCGAGGTCTTCCATGACCTTCTTGAGCTCGAGGGCATGCGTGGACCCGTAGTACTTGTCGATCGAGCCACGAATGGCGGTTTCGGACGCCACGACCGGCTCGACGTTGTAACCGGTCATAAATTTGATGTCGTCCATCGCGAAGACGTTGGTCGGATCGATCATCGCGATCGTGACCTTGGCGCCCGCCTTGGAGACCGGCATGATGGTGTATTTGCGGGCGATGTCGGCCGGAATGATCTTGATAACAGCTTCGTCGATCGTCATGCCGGAGAGGTCGATGGCCGCGACCCCGAAGTGTTTGGATAGGAAGGACACCAGCTCCGGCTCAGCGATCAGACCCATGGCGACCAGGTTGGATCCCAGCCGCCCACCTTGCTCCTTTTGTCGCCGGAGCGCCTCACGCAACTGGTCGGGGGTGATCTGCCCTTGTTTGACCAGCAGCCCACCGAGTCGGTCGCTCATGTCATCGTTCCTCGTCGTCCTTGCGCAGTCCGAGCCGGGTCGTTCATGCACACCCCTGCCGCTCGATCGAGTGCGCTGATCGCGCGTTTCACCACCCGCTCGGGTGCGATCGCCAGCAGGCACGCCCGGGTGCTAGACATTCGTTTATAGCAGAAGCTACAGGGAAGCCGGTGCCACAGGGCGCTGTGGCTTGCGTTGTAGGGGCCATGCCGTCGCGGATCGGTCGGTCCCATGACGCACAATACGCGTGTGCCGAGCGCATGGGCGAGGTGTAGCGGTCCGGTGTCGCCGCCGAGCACCAGGCACGCGCCGCGCAGGCGCTGGACCAAGATCTCGAAGGCCCGCGCGTCAATCGGCGTGGCAGCCCCCCCGGAGGCCGCAGCCACAGCCTCGGCGAGCGCCGCCTCGCCCGGTGCGATCAGCACCCGGATCGCCAGGCCGGTGGCCTTGCGCAGCCGTTTCGCGACCTGTCCCCACCAGGGCGCCGGATACTGCTTGTTTCCCCACCCAGCGCCAGGCTGAATCAGCGCGTAGGGCAGGTCGAGGTCCGCATCCGGTCGCGCCTCCGGCAGCAGCCGCGTGCCGCCGAGGTCCACCCGTTTGGGGGTGATGCCGAGCGGTGCGAGCAGCGCCAAGGCACGGTCGATGGCGTGGTCCCCAGACAAGGACACCGGCTCGTGGATCCACAGTGCGCTCGACGGCTCGCGGCTATCCTGGCGCGCCGGTCCGATCACCCGCCGGGCACCACTGAGGCGGGCGAGCAGCGCTCCCTTGTGGTTGCCCATGAGGTCGAAGGCGAGGTCGGCGCGAAAGGCGCGCAGCCTGGCGATCGCATGCCCGATCTCGCCCGCGGTGCGAAACGCGTTTTGCCGGCGCCAGGCGCGTGTGCGCACGGGGAACAAGGCGTTGAGGTCAGGGTGAGCTTTCAGCAACGGCGCGAAGGTTGCTTCGACCACCCAGCCGACGCACGCATCGGGAAGCTGCTGGCGAAGCGCAGCGAGCACAGGCAGCGTGTGGACAATGTCACCCAGCGCGCTGGTGCGAACGAGCAGAATCCTCATGGTGGGCTCGGCATCAGGCCGGGAGGCGCTTGATCTTGGCGATCAGATCGCGGGTCGCGTGATCCTTGGGATCCCCCACCAGCTCGGTGCGCCCGCCGTAGGCGCGAACCGTCGCGTACTCCGGGACGCGTTCCGGGCTGAGATAGTCGGGACCCTTGCAATGGACGTCGGGCTTGAGGGCAGAGATCAAGGCCGCGGGTGAATCGCCGGCGAAGATGACCACGAAATCGACCGCGTCGAGCGCCGCTAGCAGCTCAGCACGCTCATGCGCGGGCACGATCGGTCGTCCCGGACCCTTGAGCGCTGCCACCGACCGGTCGTCGTTGACCGCCACCACCAGGCAGTCCGCAGATGCCCGTGCCGCCCGCAAGTAGCGTAGATGACCGACGTGAAGGAGGTCGAAATGGCCGTTGGCGAAGGCCACCGTCCGTCCCTCGTGGCGCAGCCGAGCGCGCTGCGCGAGCAGCGCACCAGCATCTACGACACGGCCCATCGAAGCTCCCGCAAAGGCGTCGGATCGCCAGCCACGGCGGCGCGCAGCTCATCGGGGCCGAGCGTGGCGGTACCCATCTTCCGGACCACCACGCCTCCTGCGTAGTTGGCCAGACAGGCGGCCTCGAGCGGCGAGGCGCCAGCGGCCAGGGCGAGGGCAAAGGTGCCGATCACGGTGTCGCCAGCGCCGGTCACGTCGGCCACTTGGTCGGTGCCGTGGACCGCCAGCAGCGCCACCGCGTCGCCCGACAAGAGCGCCATGCCATCGCTGCCGCGGGTGACCAGCACGTGGCGGGTGGCGAGGCGCGCGCCGAGGCTGCGGCAGGCATCCGCCAGCGGCTCGACATCGTCGCCCACGGCTGCGCCGAGCAGGGCCTCGGCCTCCTCGAGGTTGGGCGTCGCGCCGTCCAGGCCGCGGAATTCGCTGAGCCGAAAGCGGCTGTCGCCGATGATCGCACAGTGGTCACCGAGAACCGAGCGCACGGCGGTCCACAAGCTGGGATCGACGGTGCCGTAGCCGTAGTCGCTGAGGACAGCGACCGGGTAGGGGCCGCCCGTCGCCAGGGTGTCGAGCAGACGCCGGCACTCTTCTTCACGGAGCTGGATCGAGTCTTCGACGTCGACCCGCACGATCTGTTGCTTGATGGCGTGCCGGGCACCGGCAAGGATGCGGGTCTTGGTCGGCGTGTGGTAGCCGCGGCGGACTTGGATGCCGCGGGTGTCGGCGCCGCGCGTTTCAAGGGCCTCGAGCAGGGCATCCCCGTTCCCATCGTCGCCGACCATGCCGACCACCACCGGCCGGCCGCCGAGCGCGATGACGTTGGCCACCGCGTTGGCGCCGCCTCCGGGTACGGATCGCTCGCCATCGTGGCGCAGAATCAGCACCGGCGCTTCGCGCGAGATGCGCTTGGGCGTACCCGCGACGTAGCGGTCGACCACCAGATCGACCCACATCGCGACCGGCTGGCCGTGCATGGCATCGACCAGCGCCAGCAGTCGCTCTCGGGTGGGGGCGGGCTCGGGCATCAGCGGCGGAGGATCGTAGCATGGCCGCCGGTGCCTGCCTTAGCGCAGCGGCCGTCGCCCATGGGTCTCAGGGGAAGGCGCTGCCGGACTCGAGGTCTGTGCCCGGCTGCGCAGGCTGGCGCCACAGCGGTAGGCGTGGTCCTTGCCAGCCGGGGAAGATCTCGGCGTCGTCCTCCACGCCGAGGTGGCGGGCGGCGACCTCGGCGAAGACGCTGCGAAAGTCGGTGGTGACGGCGAGGTCGCGGCCCTCGTAGAGGGCATCGCGGTCAATCCCCGGGAAGCTTCCATGCACGGCACCGCCCGCGACCTCGGTGCCGAGCACGAAGAGGCAAGAGCCGTGGCCGTGGTCGGTGCCGCCGGAGCCGTTCTCGTAGGCGGTGCGCCCGAACTCGGTCATGGTCATCAGCGCCACATCGTCCCGGTGGACGCCGAGATCCAGCCAGAAAGCGGCGATCGACTGACCGAGATCCGCTGCCCGGCGGGCGAAGGTGCCGCTCTCGCGTCCTTGGAGCACATGGGTATCCCAGCCCCCTGATTCCGCGAATGCGATCTCCAGTCCGATCTGGGATCGGATCAAAAAGGCGATCTGTCGCAAGCTGTTTCCCAAGCGTGTCTGAGGGTAGTGGGCGCCCGGGGCAGGCTGGTAGCGGCGTGGATCGAGGCGTTCCAGGGTGTGCTCAGCTTCGAAGGTCTCACGCGCGGTCTCGCGCAGCAGGCGCTGCGAGGCCTCGCCGTACAGTGCTTCGAAACCGTTGCCGTCACCGTCGGATCGAACACGGAAGCGCGCGAGATCGGCAATCGCGAGCGCTGGGACCGGACCGCTGAGGGAGCGAGGAAGCGTCTGCGACAGCGCCACTGCGCGCAGCGGAGTCGCCTCATGACCGAGTCGCCCGGCCACCCGGTTGAGCCAGCCGCCAGCCGTCCCCTTCCAGCCTGGCATGCCGGTCTCCATGAAGTTCTGGGCGTCGAAATGCGAGCGTGTCGGGTCAGGTGAGCCGACCGCGTGCACCACCGCCAGTTGGCCCGCCTGCCAGAGGGGCAGCAGGGGCGCGAAGGCCGGATGCAGTCCGAACCCCGTGCCCAAGTCGAGCAGTCGCGCGGCCCCAGCGGCGCGCTGAGCCCCGAGCCACAGCCGCGGCCGCAGGGCCTGAAGCTGGCGCTGCGGGCTGAGCGGCGTGACCGCGGCCAGGCCGTCCATGGCCCCGCGCAAGAAAAGCGCCACCAGCACCTTGGGGCGACCCGGTTTCGCGACGGCCGCGAGCGCGGCTCGGCCGAGGAACCCGGGACCCGCACCGAAGCTCACCATGGCCACGGCTCCGGCCTTGAGAAAGGCCCTCCGGCCGAGCGATCGCGAGCGGTGGTTCATCGCGCTCATCCTACCGGCGTTGAAACGCGGGTGAGCCCAGAATCAGGCCGGCGATGTGCGCCAGCATGCGATCTCGTCGCGCCCGCGTCGCTTGGCGCGGCGGCTCCGGGTCCGCTTCGAAGTCGGCCATGTCGAGCGGCTCGTCCGGCTCCCGGCTGGCGACGCCCGGATCCGCTGCCAGCCGTGCCAGGCGTTCGAGCGTATCCGGGATCTCGCGGCCGGGCAGAAACGCCCGCCCGTAGGCCTCGAGGGCGGCTTGCGCCGAGTCTGGTTCGAGGCCACCGGGCAGTCCCCGCAAGTCGACGCGGATGCCCGCCACCCGACCCGCCGCCAAATCCAGGCCCAGGTTCATGCGCCCGAGCAACGCGCCCGCGCTCACCCAGGCCGTCGCGCGGTCCGGAAAGCCCGCTGGGTCGGGGTGGGCATAGACCTGCTGGCCGATGCGCGCAAGTCGACGCATCAGCGGTGCTGCGTAGGCGACGTCGGCGTCGAGCGCGCGCAGTGCCGAGGCCGCCAGCTCAAAGGGGGTCTTGATCTTGCTGCGCCGCGCCTGCTCGGACCAAAAGGCCGGCGCGTGCGCGAGGGTCCGGATCATCGCGGCGAGATCGCCGTCGGTGTCGAGGAAGGTAGCGGCCAGCGTAGCGACCAGCGCCGCGGGTGGTTGGTCGCTGACGAAGCGGGTCGCCAGCTTGCGTGCCACATGCCGCGCGGTCGATGGATGCCGGCTCAAGAGGTCGAGCACCTGCTCGCCATCCTCGATGCCGCGACCCGCTGCCAGCCGCTCGCCAAGGACGGACTTTTCGCCCGCGTCGTGCAGGTCTGCACGGAACAGGAACCCTTGGTCACGCACGAACTTCGATCCCGGCAGGTGGCACAACCGCGCGAGCGCGCGCGCCGAGATTTCCCCGCGCAAACCTTGCGGCGGCACGATCGACCAGCCGGTGAACGCCCGCGCCACCTCGCGCACGTCGTGCTCGGTGTAACCACCGTCGGCACCCAGGGTGTGAAGCTCCATCAGCTCACGCGCGTAGTTCTCGTTCAGCCCGCGTGGTCGCCGGTCGTCCGGGTGGCGCGCGGCCCAGGCTCGATCGGCATCGAAAACGGCCTCGGGCGGGCTGCGGTTGCCCTTGGCCGCGCGACGCATACGGCGGCGCCAACGGTAGCCATCGAGGTCGAAGCTGCGCGGTCTTCCCGGCTCCACGGCGCTGCGCGCGTTGTCGAGAAAAAGCAGCATGGCCGGGTGCCGCGCGCTCGCCCCCAACAGCGCGCGGAAGCGACCGAGCACATGCGGGCGGATCGCGTCTCGCTCATAGCCCAGAACATAGGGACGTACCTCGGCGTCGCGCAGCGAGACGTTCAGGTGGTTGAACCAGAAGTCGGTGAGCACCTCGCGCAACTCGTTTCGCGCATAGACCGCGCGCAGCAGCTTTTGGCTGTAAAGCTCGCCCAGCAGTCGACGCAACGGCCGGAGACCGTGCTTGCGTGCGTAGGCATCGACCTGCTGCCGGCCCAGTGCGTTGTCGGCATGCTCGGCGGAGTCGCCGGGGCCATCGGTGGTGGGCGAAGCGATGCCGTCACGGACCATCATCCGGCGCAAGACGGCAGGGCCTCGATAGCGCTCGACCATGCGATCGAGCGGCAAGCGCAGGCTGGGAAGCTTGGCCAGTCGCCCCGCCAGCTCGGGATCGTCGAGGCCGCGCAGTTGCTGCTCGAGCCAGGTGTCGAGCCCCATGGCCACCACCTCATCGACCTCGCCGGGCCGCGCGCCAAAGGCGAATCGATCAAGCAGGTGCGCAGCGGCAGTGGGCGCATCGAGCCCGGCGGCGCGCCAGGGAAGGCCCGGCAGTGGCGCGTTCGCACGCTCGGCGGCGCGCGCGGCGCCGGCCAAGGCGAGCGTGCCCAAGGCGAGCGTGCCCATGGCGAGTGTTCGAGCCATGGTACGCCAGGTACATCGCATCCTTCTCCATCGCATCCTTCGGTATACGGTTCTGCCGCGCGTCTTGCCCATCGCAGGTTCCCCCACCGGGGTGTTGAGAAGGCGCCGGCTCGAGCCGCCCACCCTCCAGGGTGGCGGCGCGTGCACATGCCCCCCGCTACCATCCGCCCGGAGGAGAACAATGCGCTGGACAGTCTGTTTGGCTCTCTCGATCACCCTCTCCGCCGCTGGGGCCACACCGATTCGAGCGGCGGAAGCGGCGCCGGATCGTGGTGAAGTCGATGGTGCGGGCCACGGTGCACCGAGCGATGCGGACACGGCAAACAGCCTGGCCGAGGCTCTGTCGAAGGGCATGCCGGTGTTTCGCCTGCGCTACCGCTACGAAGATGTGCGTGACGAGGCGGTGGGCCGCGCCCACGCCCGCGCCTCGACGCTGCGCACCGTGATCGGATACCGAACGCTGCCGTTTCACGGGCTGAGCCTCTATGGCGAGGCCGAGGATGTCAGCGCGATCGGCAGCGAGCGCTTTCGCAACGCCGGTGCCGGCGCGCTGGACAACGGCATCCGCGACCGGCCGGTGGTGGCGGATCCCGACGACACGGAGATCAACCAAGCGCTCTTGACGCTGGTCGCCGGCAAGACCACACTGGGGCTCGGCCGCGCGGAGATCACCCTCGATGACCACCGCTTTGTCGGCAACGTCGGCTGGCGGCAGAACCATCAATCGTTCGATGGTCTCACCCTCTCGAACCACCGATTCAAGAGGCTACGGCTCTTTTATGCTTACATTGATCGCGTTCGTCTCGTAACCGGCGCCCGCGACGACATGAGTAGTCATCTCATCAATGCGCGTGTAGATCTGCAAGGTGCGGGTGCGCTCAGCCTCTTCGGCTACCTGCTCGACTACGATGCGCCAGCTCGACGACGTCTTTCCACCCGTACCCTGGGCGGTCGATGGGTGGGCGAGCGGACGCTTGGCGCCAAGCGGGCGTTGCTCTACGAGCTGTCCTACGCGCAGCAGCGGGACGCAGGAGACAATCCCCGTCACATCGATGCCGACTACGCCTCGGTGCAGCTCGGCATGGCGCTGCGCGTGGTGACGATCTCCGCGGGCTTCGAGCGGCTCGAGGGCAATGTGCGCGATGGGCAGTTTCAAACACCGCTGGCCACCCTTCACCGCTTCAACGGCTGGGCGGACAAATTCCTGGTGACCCCTGTCAATGGTCTAAAAGACCGCTATCTCAAACTCCAGACCAAGCTGGGCGCGGTCGCTGCGCAAGCCGTCTACCACGACTTTCAATCTTCCACAAGCAGCGCTTCCTACGGCAGTGAACTCGACCTGATGCTGACCCACAAGGTGAAGTGGGGCCAGGTCTTCGGTCTCAAAGCCGCTTTTTATCATGCGGATTCATTCGCCGCCGACACCGACAAAGTCATGTTCTGGACCCGTTTTGGTCGCTGACCGATCCTGCGAGGATAGCACCATGCTGATGCCCAGCGATCTATGTTTAATGAGCCGAACGCTCTCGATCCCGCCTGAAAGTGTATCGAGAAGCTTTGCCAGACCTACCATGCCACAGCGACTCGCCAGCGTGCCCTGCGCCAGGGGCACACTGGGTACGGCCTCGCTGCTGATCGCACTGCTGTTCGGAACCTGCGGCGCGCTTTGGGCCGAGAGCGCAACACCGAACCGAACCACGCCGACGCGGGCCACCGAGGCTTCGCGCGAATGCGCCGACTGCCACGCGGAAGAAACCGCCGGCATCTACCAGCAATGGGGTTCATCCAAGCACTACCGGGCCCATGTCGGTTGCTACGAGTGCCACCGAGCAGAAGCTGGCGAGCCAGACGCCTTCGATCACATGGGGTACACAATAAGCATTATTGTCTCGCCCAAGGACTGCGCCCGCTGTCATGAGAACGAGGAGCGAGAGTTCTCCGAAAGCCACCACGCCAAGGCCGGACTCATCCTGGGCTCGCTCGACAATTTCCTGGCCGATGTGGTGGAAGGTGACACCAATTTTTTTGGCGGCTCTGCCCTCGCTGTCACCGGCTGCCAGCAATGTCATGGCGGCGTCGTCGAGGTGGTGGATGATGGCGCGCTGGCACCGGCGGGATGGCCCAACTCGGGTATGGGACGTCTCAACCCGGATGGCTCGATCGGTGCCTGCACTGCCTGCCACCAGCGCCATGCCTTCTCCGCCGAGCAGGCACGGCGGCCGGAAAACTGTGGCAAATGTCACCTCGGTCCAGATCATCCTCAGATGGAGATTTATGAGGAATCCAAGCACGGCATCGCCTACCGTGCACACCAGGATAACCTCGCAATGGAGCGTGCCAAGTGGGTGCTGGGCGAGGACTACACGGCCGCGCCGACGTGTGCCACCTGCCACATGTCCGCCGTACGGACGGCCGATGGCGACCTGATTCCCGTGACCCACGACGTCGGCCTGCGTATCAGTTGGAACAACCGGCCGCCGGCCTCGATCCGTCCCGAGATCTCCGACGCCAAGCTCGGCCTCGAGAAGATGGCCAAGGTCACCTGGCAACAACGCCGGGCCAACATGGTGCAGGTATGCACAGTCTGCCACACGAGTGCTTATGTCGACGGATTCTATACCCAATACGACGGTCTGATCGAGCTTTACAATCGCAAGTTCGCCCAGCCCGGGATCGAGATCATGAATCTGCTCAAGGACAATGGATTGATCACGCCCATCGCATTTGATGAGCCGGTCGAGTGGACCTGGTGGGAGAGCTGGCACCATGAGGGCCGGCGCGCGCGCCACGGCGCCTCGATGATGGCACCCGACTACACGCATTGGCATGGTTTGTACGAGGTCGCCAAGCATTGGTATACCGACCTGATCCCCGCCTGGCAAGCGATCGCCGATCAGGCCAGCCGGTCGGACGTCCCGGGCAAGGCCGCCGCTGGTGCAAAGCTCCGCACTGCCATCGACGCCTTGCTGGCACGGCCCGAGCATGCCTGGTTCCTCGGCAAGCTGAGTCCGGAGGAGCAAGAGCGCAGACGCCAGGCCCAGGAGAAGTTCAAACAGCGCTATGCAAACTAAGCGAGCCTTCGTCCCGCTCCCGGTCTACGCACGCGACCCTACGTTGGGCCGGCAGCGGGCACACATCTCAACGGAGGAGACATCATGAGCAATGCCTTTTCACGGCGCGACTTCGTCAAGGCTGGCGTCGCCGCGGCCGCGGCGTCCTCTCTTTCGCTGCCTTCGGCCGCCAGCGACGCGGAGCAGGGGTGGACGTGGGACAAGGCTCCGTGTCGTTTCTGCGGTGTCGGCTGCGGTCTGTTGGTCGCTACCGCCGGTGGCCGTGTGGTGGCGACCAAAGGCGATCCCGACTGCGAGGTCAACAGAGGTCTGCTGTGTGCCAAGGGCTACGCCAACGCTGCCATTCACTACGGAGAGGACCGTCTTACGCAACCGCTGATGCGCATGAAGAACGGCCGCTTTGACAAGCAGGGTGACTTCGTGCCTGTCTCGTGGGCGCGCGCGTTCGCCGAGATGAAGCGCCAGTGGCTCCGCGCGCATGCGGCGCTCGGGCCGACCGGCGTCGGCATCATGGGCTCAGGCCAGTACACCGTGCAAGAAGGCTACGCTGCGGTCAAGCTGGTCAAGGCCGGGTGGCGTTCGAACAACATCGACCCCAATGCGCGCCATTGCATGGCGTCGGCGGTCGGTGGTTTCATGCAGGTTTTTGGCATCGACGAGCCGGCTGGCTGCTATGACGACATCGAGCATACGGACACGGTGATCACCTGGGGCGCCAACATGGCGGAGATGCATCCCATGCTGTGGGCGCGGGTGGTCGACAAACGCTTGCATGATCCGAGCTACCGTGTGATCAATCTCTCCACCTTTGCGAACCGAACCTCCGAGCTCGCTGATCTCGAATTGATCATCCGTCCGCAGAGCGACCTGGCGATCTGGAACTACCTGGCGCGGGAGATCATCAAGCGTCAGGCGGTCGATCGAACCTTTGTCGATCGCCATTGTTTGTTTGCCACCGGGCCCTATGACATCGGCTATGGCATGCGTCCGGTCGACACCTTCGCCTTCCCCGCCGAAAAGGACATCCAGGCACGCCAGCGCCAGGTGCTTTTGACCCGGGAGGAAACGATCGCCCAGCGCCGGGATGTGGCGAAGCCGCAGAAGATCGACCAAGAGCATGCCGATGCGGCGAGCCAACATTGGCTGATCGGTTATGAAGACTTTGTGCGTGCGCTCGAGCCCTACACCCTCGAGTTAGTCGCGCCGCTGGCCAGGGGCAATGCGGACGAGCCGCTCGAAACCTTCGCCCAGAAGTTGGTCCGGCTCGCGGATCTTTACTGCGAGAAAGCTCGCAAGATCGTCTCATTCTGGACCATGGGCTTTAACCAGCATACGCGTGGCACCTGGGTCAACGAGCAGGCCTACATGGTGCACCTTCTGACCGGCCGCCAGGCCCAGCCGGGCAACGGCGCCTTCTCGCTCACCGGCCAGCCCTCAGCCTGCGGCACGGCGCGTGAAGTGGGTACCTTCGCACACCGCCTGCCAGCCGACATGGTGGTCGCCAACCCTGCGCACCGGCAACGGGCCGAGGAGCTGTGGAAGCTGCCGGCGAAGACACTCAACCCCAAGGTCGGCAGCCACATCACCCAGATGATGCGCGATCTCGAAGCGGGTACCCTACGCTGGCTGTGGGTTCAGGTCACCTATCCCTTCCAATCGACCTCCAACGCCAACCACTGGATCCAAGCAGCGCGTGAGATGGAGAGCTTCATCGTCGTCTCCGACGTGTACCCCACGCTCTCTTGCAAGGTCGCAGATCTCATCTTGCCCTCAGCCATGCACTTTGAAAAGTGGGGTGCGTATGGCAACTCTGAACGGCGCACGCAGGTATGGCGCCAGCAGGTACCACCGCCGGGCGAGGCACGCAGCGATCTGTGGCAGATCATGGAGTTTGCCAAGCATTTTACGCTCGCGGAAGTGTGGGGCCAACAATCGGTGCCAGGTCTGGCGACGGATGGCTTCGAAGATGCCACCCTCCCCGATGTGCTCCATGCCGCGAAGCCCATGGGTTACAAGCCGGCGACCACGCTCTACGATCTGCTCTTCGCGACCCCAGCGAGCCGCAGCGTCGCCTGGCCGGATCCGGTGGCGCGTGGCCACCGAAACAGCACGGTCGAGGCCGCGGGCATCGACTGGTTTCCGGAAAAGGCGCTGTTTGAAGAATACGCAGCCTTTGGTCGCGGTCATGGCCACGATCTGGCCCCCTTCGACCGGTACCACGACGACGATGTGCGTGGCCTGCGCTGGCCGGTGGTCGATGGTGAGGAGACGCGCTGGCGCTTCAACGACCGGTATGATCCCTATGCTGCTAAGGGCAGTCGCTTCGACTTCTACGGCCCGGCGCTCAAGTTTTTGCCTGCGGGTGATCTCGAAGGCGTCACCCAAAGCGAGCGCCGCTCGCTCGCGGGCAAGGCGAAGATTTTTTTCCGGCCCTATGCGGCGCCGGCCGAAAGCCCGGACGAGACCTTCGATCTCTGGCTGAGCACCGGCCGCGTGCTCGAGCACTGGCACTCGGGCACCATGACCCGGCGGGTTCCGGCGTTGCACCGAGCCATGCCGACGGCGCAGCTCTTCATCCATCCCAAAGACGCCAAGGCCCGAGGTCTGGCGCGCAACGATCTGGCCTGGATCGAGTCGCGGCGCGGCAAAATCATGGCACGGGTCGAGACTACCGGACGCGACCGTATGCCCCGCGGGATGGTTTTCGTGCCGTGGTTCGACGAGGGCGTATTCATCAACAAGCTCACGCTTGATGCCACCTGTCCAATTTCCAAACAGACCGACTTTAAGAAATGCGCCGTTCGCGTCAGCAAGGCATAGATTGGAGGAGAGTCATGCGAGATCTCCGAGACCTTCGAGACATCGTCATCCTGTTTGTTTTCGTCGCTTGTGGCGGCGTCGCCATTGCCCAGGCCGTGGCACCCCAAGAGGGTCTTGCGGACTGGCAGATGGGTCTTTCGCGAGCGCCGCTCAGCGCGGTCGCGCGTCCCGATGCCGTACGCGACGAGATGAGCGATCCGGGCGAGCAACCCCTTCTGCCTCGTGCCTTTCCGGGGTCACCGCCCGTGGTGCCCCACGCCGTGAGCGACTACCTGCCGATCACCCGTGAGGAGAACCTGTGCATCGAATGTCATGGCGCCGAGAACACCGAGCCGGAGGACGGGATGACCGCCATTCCTCCAAGTCATTACATCGACCTGCGCCAGGCGCCCGAGACCTCTCGCGACACAGTGGCCGGTGCTCGCTGGGTGTGCGTCTCTTGCCATCTCGGACATACCGACGCGGTGCCGCTGGTCGGCAATCGCTTCGGCACTGTGAAGGCAAGGCCGGTCCCGGCGCGCGGTGTGCGTGGCGTGCGCTAGACTGGGTGCCAGACGGGTCCGGCTCGAACGCGTATGAGATGGAACCCCCTGCTGAAGTGTGCGGCGGCCGCCGCTTTGCGGGCTCGGGTCGGGCGAGAGGAGGTCCGATGATGAAGCAAACCCCGGATCGAACCGAAAGTGTGCCGGAGAACGAGGTCGATGACCTCCAGCACCCGCGAGGCACGCTGGTGATCGTGTTGCTGTACGGTCTGTTCTTCGCGCTCGGCTGGTGGGCGCTTTACGTGTTCGAGTTTCTTCCGCGCGGCGCGCCCACACAATGAGCAGGAGGCGGCAATGAAAGTCGATCTGTACGAACGGATCTGGATGTGGGCGGCTGCTGGGTTGATCGCGCTCTTTCTCGGCGCGATCAGCTTCGCCGTGGCTTCCCAGGCGATGCAGCCACCAAGCCATATCGAAACCATCGATCCCACGACAGTCTACGACCCGGACGCTTTTGGTGAGCCAGGGGTTGTGATTGGCTCGGACGGCCGGGCGGTGGTTACCGTGATCGCTGAGATGTTTGCCTTCGATCCCGATCCGATTGTGGTACCTGCCGGTCGACCCGTGACCTTTCGCATTACAAGCCCCGACGTCATTCACGGTTTCCACGTGCCGGGCACCAACGTCAACGCAATGGTGCTTCCGGGCTACGTTACCGAATTTACGGTGAGCTTTCCGAAGGTGGGCGAAAAGCCTGTCTTATGCCACGAATACTGCGGCTTGCTGCACCACGAGATGATCGGCAGCCTGGTCGTTGAGGAGGCGCCATGAGCGCGGAGCGAGCCGAGAGCCCCCATCGCCTCGCCGTGGCCAACTTCACCGTAGCTGTGGTGGCCTTCGGCGTCGCTTCGCTGCTCGGCGTGTTGCAAGCGCTGTCGATCGCCGACATCGACTTCCCGGGCCGCAGCGAGGACTTTTTCTACCTTTCGCTGACAGCCCACGGCGTGCTCATGGCGCTGGTCTTCACCACCTTCTTCATCATGGGCCTGGGCTATGTGGTGACGCGGGAAACGCTCGGCCGCCTGGCGGGTGAAAGGGCCGGCTGGTTCGCCTTCTGGCTGGCCCTGGCCGGGTCGGTGGCTACTGCGTGGACGATCATTGCCGGCAAGAGCAGCGTTCTCTACACGTTTTATCCGCCCCTCCTGGCCCACCCCCTGTTTTATATCGGTGCTACGCTCTTGGTGGTCGGTTCCTGGATTTGGGGTGGCATCCTGATCGCCAACTACCGCGCATGGCGCCGCGATCACGCTGGGAAAGCGGTACCCCTCGCCATCCACGGCATGCTGGCCACGATAATCATCTGGTACTTGGCGACCGCAGGATTGGCGATCGAGGTGGTGGGCCTGCTCATTCCCTGGTCGCTGGGTTGGGTGGAAACCATCGACCCGGCCGTGGCGCGGACGTTTTTTTGGTGGTTCGGCCACCCTCTCGTGTACTTCTGGCTGTTGCCAGCCTACGTGCTCTGGTACAGCGTGGTACCCGAGGTCGCGGGCGGCCGACTGTTCAGCGAACGCATGGCGCGCATGGTGTTCATCCTTTTCGTTTTGTTTTCAACCCCCGTTGGCTTCCACCATCAATTTACAGACCCGGGCATCAGCGCCGGGTGGAAGCTGGTCCACACATTCAGCACCTACGCCATCCTCTACCCGAGCCTGGTGACCGCCTTTACGGTGATCGCCTCGATGGAGATCGCTGGGCGGATGAAGGGTGCGCGCGGCTGGTTCGATTGGCTGGGCAAGCTGCCCTGGCGCGATCCGTTCTTCGTGTCGGTGGCGCTGGCCATGCTGTGCTTCGCATTCGGCGGTTTCGGCGGCGCGGTCAATGCGGCATATGCCATGAATAGCATGGTACACAACACGGCCTGGATCCAGGGGCATTTCCACATCACGGTGGGTACGGCGACGGCCTTGACCTTCATGGGCGCCACCTATTGGTTGCTGCCGCGCATCCGCGGGCGTACGCTTCGCTTCGCCGGGTTGGCGTGCGCGCAGCCTTATTTGTGGTTCTTGGGCATGGCGCTGTTTTCCACCAGCAACCACATCGCCGGCCTGATGGGCTTGCCGCGCCGGGTCTACAGCGCCTCGTTCTTGGGCGACGAGACCGCCGCGACCTGGATGCCCCTGACCCGTATCGCCGCGCTCGGCGCTGTGGTGCTGGTGATCAGCTCGCTGTGCTATGTGGTGGTGGTCGTGGCCACCTGGTTCGCGGGAAAACGCAGCGAGACGCCCATCCCGTTCGTCTTTGCGCGGCCGCTCGTCGCGTCGCGCGGTCCGGGGTTGTGGGATCGGCTGGGTCTTTGGACGCTGATCGCGGTGGTGTTGGTGATCGTCGCCTATGGCGCTCCGATCCTGCATCTGCTCTCGCAGCAGCGCTTTGGATCGCCGGGCGTGACGCCGTTTTGAGCCGACGCCGGACGCTCGGGCGGCTGCGGTATCGTCGTTCGGGGCGGGCAGCGCAGCGGCTGGCTGGCGATGGTGGTGGCAGAGACGATGACGGGACCCCGGCGAGACGGCCCGGACGTTGGCCACCCGGACGTTGGCCACTCGCATGGGCGGCATGCGAGGACCCGGCGCCTGGCGATCACGCTGGCGCTGGTCGCATTTTCCGCAGTCGCCATTCGTCTGGCGAGAAGCCCGCGCATCGCGCCTAGAGCCGACCCAACGACAGCGACCCGCCGGATCCCAACGCGATGAACCCGCAACGAGCGTCACGCACCAAGGGTCGGAGCCTGGTCACGGGCCGCCGCCTGCGTCTGCTGACGCTTTATGCAACCACCCTGCGCGTATTGGCGAGCTATGGCGGGTTTCACCTCCTGCGGCGCTTGCGCGGCCCATCGTGGGCCGAGCAAGCCCTGCCACGCGTTCATCGCCGCAATGCCCGGCGCGTGATGCGCGCCATCACCCGTGTCCAAGGGCTGTTCGTAAAGGTAGGCCAGTTGGTGAGCATCCTTTCGGGCTTTCTGCCCGCGGTCTTCCGCGAGCAGCTCGAAGGGCTGCAGGACCGGATTCCGCCACGGCCCTTCGAGGAGATCGAGGAACGTCTCCGCGCCGAACTCGGGGCATCTCTCGACACGGTCTTTGCCCACATCGATCATCAAGCCCTGGCTGCGGCCTCGCTGGCCCAGGTCCACCTGGCCGACCTCCCGGATGGCCGGCGGGTGGCAGTCAAGGTGCAGCACCAAGGCATCGAGCGCCTGGCGCGGCTCGATCTCGCGGCCGCCCGCCGCATCCTCGCTGTAGTCGGCTTTGTCACCCGCGCGCGCGGGCTCGGAGGCTTGTTCGGCGAGGTTCAGGGCATGATCGAAGCGGAGCTCGATTTCTTGCGCGAAGCCGATCACATCGAGCAAATCGGTGCCCATCTCACGGCCTTGCCGCGGGTCTCGACGCCGGCGGTGATTCGCGAGCTGTCGACCGCGCGGGTGCTGGTGACGGCCTTCGTCGACGGCGTAAAGGTTACGGATCTCCGGGCGCTCGATGCGCGATCGATCGATCGCCCAGAGCTCGCCGAATGCCTGCTCGAAGCCTACTGCCAGATGATGTTCGTCGAGGGTCTGTACCACGCCGATCCCCATCCGGGAAACATCCTGGTGAAGGATGATGGCAGCGTGGTCTTGCTCGATTTCGGCGCTGTCGCGCGTGTCTCTCCGGCGATGAAGGCGGGCGTCCCGCAGCTGGCCGAGGCGGTGCTGCGTCGCGATCGTGAGGAGACCTGCCGCGCGCTCGAACGCCTGGGCTTCTTGGAGCGGCGCCCGGGCAATGACGTGGCTGCGCGGCTGATCGACTACGTCTACACGCGGTTTTTGGAACAGGTCGATTTCGACGCGTGGAAGGTGGATGAGCTGCATTTCGACATCAAGATGAAAGCCGACATGATGGCCGATATGAAACGACTCGACCTGTCGCTTTATGATCTGACCGATCGCTTGCAAGTGCCCCGGGAGTGGATTCTGCTGTTTCGCACCGTGATTTTGCTGCTCGGGGTGTGCAGCGAGATTCATCCCGGCCTGCGCCCCGCGGAAGTGTTGCGCCCTTGGCTCGCGGATCATGTGTTCGGTGGCCGTGGCTGGCTGCACATCGCGCGCTCGGTGGTGCAGGATTTGGCGCTCGCGGCACTCACCCTGCCGGTCGACATGAAGCGCATCCTGGCCCGGGCGGAGCGCGGTGACTTGTCGGTTGAGGCTCGGGGTGTGCGCGAAGGCTCGTTGCTGCTCTATGCCCTCGGCCACCAAGCGCTGTACACGGCCTTCGTCCTGGCCAGCGGCGGTCTCGCCTACCTCGCCCACGCCCATGGCGAGCTGAGCCTGGCGCGTGTGCTCGTCGCGGTCGGTGGCGTGTTCCTGGCGCTGCTCGGCGGCTCGATCTGGAAGGCCCGAGCCTGGCACCGCGCCCTGCGCCGGGGTACCCACCGTCGCTGAGCCGACGACCGCGATGACCGGTCTGTGAGGTGGTCATTGCTCGAGTTGACGCAAGTAGCGTTCGAGTCGGGCGCGGCGTGCGGGGTCGGCCTCGAGGTCGAGTGCCTTCTCGAGGGCTTGGCGGGCGGCGGGCTTGTCGTCCATTTGTTTGAAGAGGACGGTGGCGAGGCCGAACCAGGCGCCGGGGTTGGCTGGTGTGATTTCGGTCAGCCGATGGTAGTAGGCCAGGGCCTTTTGTGGCTGTTTCAGCAGCGCTGCAGCGTTCGCAGCATTCTCGAGGGCGGCCGGATCCTTGGGCGCGCGCTCGACAGCCTGCTCGAAAGCCGCGAGCGCTCGGGGCAGATCACCTGCAGCCGCGGCCAGCATGCCGCGCTCGAGAGGGATGCCGGGATGGGTGCTGCCGGCGGCTTCTGCAAGATCGAGTGCGGCGGCGGCACCGCTGGCGTCACCGTGCGCGCGGCGGAGCTTGGCCAGATTGGCGGCGACGCCGGGGCTGCGCGGGTCGAGGTCGAGGGCACGGGCGAAGGTCGCCTCCGCTTTCCCGAGCGCACCGAGCTGGACCAGCACGTTGCCGGCATTGCGCACCGGCACGGCCGACTGCGGGTTGATGGCGGCGGCGCGCTCGAAGGCGTTGAGCGCGGAGCGCAGACGGCCGCTCGATTGCAAGCACAGACCGCTCTGGTTGTAGGCCGGCACATTGTTCGGGTCGCGGCGCAGCACGGCGGTGAGCTTCGCCAGCGCCTGGTTGCAGAGTCCGGCGTCGACCAAGTCATGCGCCTCCTGCACAGTGCGTGCAACCTCGACCATGTCGCGCGGATCAGGAAGGGCGCCGCGCACCGGGCCACCGCTGGTGCCGCCGCCGATGTAGCCGAGACTGGCCAGCCGGGCACGTTCCTCCTCCGAGAGCGGCTGGGCGCGCCCGGGCGAGGTCTCGAGCGTCGCGCCCATGTCGGCGAGCACGCGCTCCAGGCGCGTCGCCCAGCGCGCCGTGGACTGCGGGCGCTCGGTGGCCAAATCATGCGTTTCCATGGGGTCGACCGCGAGGTCATAGAGCGCGGGACGACGGCCGTGCACATAGAGCTCATGGCCATCGGACAGAGCGCGCAAGGGGTACCAGCGGTAGGAGAAAAAGGGCAGGAAAGACTCTGCGTAGCTCAGGCGCGGGGGGGCGCAGCTCGTCGGGTCGCGGCCTGAGGCGCGGGCCAGAGGCAGCAGGCTGATGCCATCGACCCCAGGGCCCGGCTCGAGGCCAGCGAGCTCCAGGAGGGTCGGCGCCACATCGACCGTGCGTACCAGGCAGTCGACCACATGGCCTGCGGGCAGACGGCCGCCGGCGATCAGCAGCGGTACCCGGCGCACGCCGTGGGCGAGCAGCAGGCCGTGCGTGCGTTCGCCGCCGTCGCCGAGCATTTCGCCATGGTCGCCGACCACCACCACCCGGGCGTGCGGCGGCAAGGCGGCGAGCAGGCGGCCGATCTCGGCGTCCATGAAGGCGATCTCCGCATCGTAGGCCGGGTGTGGACCTGTCGCTGCCGCCCGCCAGGCGGCCGGTGCCTGGTAGGGCTCGTGTGGATCGTAGTAGTGAACCCAGAGAAAGTAGGGCGCGTCCAGCGTCTGCAAGCGGGCCAGGGCAGCATCGGTGGTGGCATCGGCCCGGCGTTCGACCGCTTCGCCCGCTGGGCCCCGGCCGGTCGCGGGCGCCGTGCCCAAGGCATCGTCATAGTCGCCGAAACCTTGCGCCAGCCCGTGGTGGCGGGCGAGCACCGTGGCCGAGACCACGGCCGCGGTGTCCCAGCCGTGCGCGGCGAGTGTTTCCGCCACCGTCTGCTCGGACTCGTCGAGGGTGAAAATGGCATTGTCACGCACTCCATGGCGCGGCGGATAGCGGCCGGTGAGCAGGGTGGCGTGGCTGGGAAGGGTGATCGGTACCGCCGAGTCGCAGCGCGCGAAGCGTACGCCGCGTGCTGCTAGAGCGTCGAGATTCGGCGTGTGAGCGTGTGGCCAGCCCCAGGCACCGAGGTGGTCCGCGCGGGTGGTGTCGAGGGTGATCAGCAGCAGCGGCGCAGGAGGCTCGGTGGCCGGCCGCCGGGGAGGACCCGGGGTCGCATGCGTCGCCGACGCTGCTGCCAGCGCCAGGCAGATGGCGAAGCGACGGATCCCTTGGGCACTGGCGCGCATGCTTGGAGGTGGAGCGGCAAGAGGCGGTGCTCAGAAAACCGGACACAACGCCCCGACCACGGGTTCCTCGGAGCCTACCAGCCCGTTGTCTCAAGGGCCGGTGACGAGCGGCGTTGCGCCGCCTCCTTGTGGTACCGTCCGACCCGCATCATGGCCGGTCGATTCATCACCTTCGAAGGTCTGGACGGCAGCGGCAAGAGCACCCATCTCGCGCGCGCGGGCGCCTGGCTCGAAGCGCGCGGCATCGCCACCTGCTTGACCCACGAGCCTGGCGGCACCGAGCTCGGCGAGGTGATCCGGAGCCTTTTTCTCGACCACCGCTGGCAGCGGATGGACGCTCGGGTGGAGGCGCTTTTGGTGTTCGCCAGCCGCCGCCAGCATCTCGCGGAGGTCATCGAGCCCGCACTCGCCGCGCAGCGCGTGGTGCTTTGCGATCGCTTCACCGACTCGACGCGTGCGTACCAGGGTCATGGCCGTGGCCTGTCGCTGGCCTTGATCGAGCAGATCGACGCGGCCGCCACCGGTGGCCGGCAACCGGACCAGACCCTATTTTTCGATCTCCCGGCCGATGCCACACGCCGCCGTGGCTATTCACCGCGGCGGGTCGCAGACCATGCGGTCGATCGTCTCGATGCCGAGGACCTGGCCTTTTACCAGCGGGTGCGCTGCGGCTACCAGGCGATCGCCGAAGCGGCTCCCGAGCGGGTGCGGGTGCTCGACTCGACCGGCAGCAAGGAGGCGACTTGGCAACAGGTCGAGGCCATCCTCGCGCAGCTCGTGGGCTGATGGGCGCGGTGGCGATGGACGAGGTGGCAACGGACGACGGGCCATGCTGAGCCGCGAAAGTGTCCTCGACCTGGCACGTGCCGGGCGGCTTTACCCCGCGGTGATCCTCGACGGCGGCGACGAGCAGCAGCGCCGGGAGGCCGCCGTCGAGCTCGCACGCACGCTGCTGTGCAGCGCCGAGCCGGCGCTCAGACCGTGCGGCTTCTGTCGTGCTTGCACGCGGATCGCCTGGCCGGAAGGCGAAAAGGCGCCCTTTCATCCCGACTTTCAAGTTCTGCTGCGCGATCGCCGCACCGCGACCTCGGCCGAGTCCACCAAGGCCTTCTTGCGCACGGCCTACCAGGCACCCTTCGAGGCTCGGGGCCAGGCCTTCCTGGTGGCCGAGGCAGCGACCCTGACGCCGGAAGCCGGCGATGCCCTGCTCAAGCTGCTCGAGGAGCCGCCGCGTCGCTCGCCACGACACTTCCTGCTACTGGCCGAGACCCGGCGCGATCTGCTGGCGACGGTGCGCAGCCGCGCGCTGTCGATCTTTCTCGGTCCAGCGACTGCGCTCGACCCCGACACAGTGCGTGCGGCAGCCGCACGCTTCGGCGCCACGCTCGATCGCATCACGAGCAGCGCCTCGCCGATCGACCTGCTGCTCGCGGCGGAGGCGCTGGCGGCAGGAGATGGCTGGCAAGATCCGCGCGCGCGTCGGCCATGGGCCCACGCTGCGGCGGCGATCCTCGACGACCTGGCCCACAGCGACCGTCCCCACGCCCTGCGCCGCGCCCTGCTCGATCTGGCCGCGGATCTCCTCGATGCGCCGCGCTGGCGGCTGCGCGGCATTGCACATGGCCGCATCCTGGAGGGCATGGTGGCCCGCCGGCTGGGCGGCTGAACGGCGGCAGCCACCGGCAGCCAGGAGCACATCGCCCTTGTGCCGGCGCGGCCGATCCCTTAGGATAAGCAGGGCGATGTCGTGTCAATCCGCTCGGATCGACGCTGCTGGTCCTTCCCACCGTCCGTCCCGAGCATCCGGTCGGATCGCAACCCTTGGAGAGAGACAGCATGAGCGATAAACAAAGAAGCCTAGCAAAGCGAATTGTCCTGGTGGCCGCTGCCGTCGCCGTGGCGACGGTGGGGTGGTTCGTCATGGGTGACGACGCCTCGCGCGCCGCCGAGGGCGATCCCTCGGCCGCTTCCGGCGGCGACAAGGTCCTGGCCACGGTCAATGGCGAAACGATCACCGAATCCCAAGTCATCAAAGACCTGGCCGGCCGTCTGCTGGCACTTGACCGCCAGCGCCACGACTTGATCCAGGGCGCGGTCGACGCTGCCGTCATCGAGACGCTGTTTCGCCAAGAGGCGGCGAAGCGTGGCGTGAGCGTCGACGAGCTGCGCAACAGCGAGTCCGCGGCCCGTGCCAAAGCGCTGCCGCAAGAAGAGGTGAATGCCTTCTACGAGGAGCAAAAGAAGCGCTCCGGTGGTCGCATCCAGCCCCAAGAGCAGATCGAGGACAAGATCCGTGAGTACCTGGCGCAAAAGGCGATCGAGACCGAGCTACGTGCTGCGGCCAAGGTCGAAACCGACATCGAACCGTTCCGGGTTGACGTGGCACCGCTCGGCCCGATCAAGGGTCCTGCTGACGCTAAGGTAACGATCGTCGAGTTCTCGGACTTCCAATGCCCGTACTGCAGCCGCGTGGTCCCCACCCTCGCCAAGGTCAAGGAGACCTATGGGGAGAAGGTGCGTATCGTGTACCGGCAGTTCCCGCTGGTTCAGATCCACGGGAATGCCATGGGAGCGAGCCTCGCGTCACTGTGCGCGGATGAGCAGGGTCGCTTCTGGCAGATGCATGATGCCATGTTTGGCGATCAGCAAAACCTGGCGGCCACGGGCCTGCACGACAAGGCCAGCGCCATCGAGGGCATGGACATCGAGGCTTTCGATCGCTGCGTCGCGTCGGACAAATTCCGCAGCCAGGTTGAGCGTGACATGGCGGACGGCAGCAAGGCCGGGGTCTCCGGCACGCCGGCCATGTTTATCAATGGCCGCTTCCTCAACGGCGCTGTTCCCTACGAGCAGGTTGCTGCTGTCATCGACGAAGAGCTCAAGGGCTGACCCGGATCGGCGACATCCCAGCCGCGGAGCTGCGGGCGGCGCTTCATCGCGCCGCGGACCAGACTGCGGACTACCTGGAAGGCGTCGAACGCCGTCCGGTCGCACCGCCCTTGGTTCCGGGCGATGTCACCCGTCTGTTGCCCGCCGAGCCACCCTCGGCGGGCGAGCCTCTCGATCGTCTGCTCGATGACTACCAGCGTCTGATCGAGCCCAACGTCACCCACTGGAACCATCCCGGTTTCCTCGCCTACTTCTCTTCCAGCGGCTCCGGGCCCGGCATTCTCGGCGAGGCCCTGGCTGCCGGCCTGTCGGTCAATGGCATGCTCTGGCGCACGGCGCCGGCCGCGGTCGAGCTCGAGGTGCAGGTGTGTGACTGGCTGCGACAGATGATCGATCTGCCGGCAGACTTCTCCGGCCACATCAACGACACCGCCTCGATCAGTACCTTTCTGGCCTTGGCCACGGCCCGCGACCGCGATCCGGCGCTCGCCATCTCGGAGCGGGGTCTGGCCGGTCGCCATGATCTGCCCGAGTTGGTGGTCTACTGCTCGGACCAGGCACATTCCTCGGTCGACAAGGCGATGATCGCCCTCGGCCTCGGCCGCCGTGGTCTACGGCGTCTGCCGGCCGACCAAGCCTTCCGCCTCGATCCCCAGGCGCTGATCGCGGCGGTGGCAGAGGATCGCCGGGCCGGCCGCCGGCCGCTGGCCGTGGTCGCCACCGTCGGCACCACTTCGACCACCAGCATCGATCCCGTGGCGACGATCGCCGAGGTGTGCGCGAAGGAAGGGATGTGGCTCCATGTCGACGCCGCGTGGGCCGGCAGCGCGGCGATCTGCCCCGAGTATCGCGCCCAGATGGCCGGCATCGAGCGTGCCGACTCATTGGTGGTCAATCCCCATAAGTGGCTGTTCGTGCCGATGGATTGTTCCGTGCTCTTCGTGCGCGATCCGGATCTGCTGCGCCGGACCTTCTCGCTGGTGCCCGAGTACCTGCGCACCGAACCTGGCCATGGCGCGATCGATCTCATGGACTATGGGATCCAGCTCGGCCGGCGCTTCCGCGCCCTCAAGCTGTGGTTCGTCATCCGCGCCTTCGGGCTCGAGGGCCTGCAGGCGCGAATCCGTGAGCATTGCCGCCTCGGCCAGCAGCTCGCTGCCTGGATCGATGACGATGCGCACTTCGAACGGCTGGCACCGGTACCGTTGTCTACCGTTTGTTTCCGCGCGCGCGGCGCGCCGGGTCTCGCGGCGAACGCGGTCGACGACCTCAACCAGCGGCTGCTCGAGGCCACCAACGCTGCCGGCCCGATCTACCTCTCACACACGGTCTTGCGCGGTCGCTACGCGCTGCGTCTGAGCGTCAGCAATCTGCGCACCGAGGCACGCCACGTACAAGCGGCATGGGAGCTGCTGCGCACGATGCGTGTGCGCGTGGCCGATGAACCTGCCATGGAACCCTCCACATGAGCGAGAGCTACCCCTTCATTCCCTATCGCCCGCGCCGGCTGAACCCGGAGGCAAGCCAGCAGCGTGCCGATCGCTTCTACCAGACCATGAATGCCAGACGCAGCGTCCGCCACTTCAGCGATGAACCGGTGCCCCGGTCGTTGATCGAGCAGGCGATCCGCACCGCGTCGACCGCACCCTCAGGCGCGCACCGCCAGCCGTGGCGCTTCGTGGCGCTGAGCGATCCGAGTCTCAAGCACCGCATCCGGCTGGCTGCTGAAAAAGAGGAGTACGAGAGCTACGAGGGCGGACGTATGCCCAGCGAGTGGCTCGAGGCTTTGCGTCCGCTGGGTACCGACTGGCGCAAGCCCTTCCTGGAGACCGCGCCTTGGCTGGTGGTGGTGTTCGAACAGCTCTATGGCATCGACCCGGCAGGCAAGAAATGCAAGAATTACTACGTGCCCCAATCCGTCGGCATCGCCTGCGGCCTGTTCATCGCAGCTCTGCACCACATGGGACTGGCCACCCTCACGCACACGCCGAGCCCGATGCGATTCTTGCGCGAGATCCTCGCTCGACCCAAGAACGAGAAACCCTACATTCTCTTTCCGATCGGCTACCCAGCGGCCGACGCCGATGTGCCCGATCTGCACCGCAAGACGCTCGATGAAGTTGCGATCTGGAACCCGGCGCCGGCCAAGATCGACTAGCCAAGATCAGGCTACGGAGTGTTCATGGCCTGGTGCTGGGGTCGGTGCGTTTCGGATCGCTGGAGGGCGAAGGCGTCTCTATAGTGGTCTTACGGTGCGTCGAGGTCGAGGTCGAGCGCTCGCACGATGACGCGGGCGATCTCGGTGTTGTCGTGCATGCCTGAGAGGTGTTCGGCGCCTGGGCCGATGGCGAACAGCGGCACGGGCTCGGCGGTATGGCTGTGGGTTGCCCAGCGAACCCGGATGGGGGCGCCTTCGGTGCCGCCCACCAGACCCAGGCCGCCGGTCTCGTGATCGGCGGTGACGATCACCAGCACGTCGCCCCGCTCACCGGTCCGCTCGACCACCATGCGGGTGACTGCATCGAGCGCCCGCACACCACCGATCACACGGCTGAGATCGTGTCGGTGGGCAGCGGTATCGACCTCTTCGGTCTCCACCATGAGGAAGAAGCCTCCGGGCTCTGCGAGCAGTCGCTCCAGGGCGCTTCGGGCCAGCGCAGCGAGCAACGGTGGACGCTCGAGATCGGCGATGCTGCCTTCAGGGAAGAGGCCGGCGACGCGCTTGCCCGAACGCAGCGCGCGTTGCCAATGGTCGAAGTCATGCACCACTTGCATGCCGTGGTCTTGCAGGCCGCGTTCGAAGGAGTCGTCGTCTGCACCGCGGGTTCGCGACAAGGTGTTGGAACCGGCCAGCAGGGTGAGCCCGGCGGCCGCCGTCTGTGCTGCCACAGCCGGATAGTCGCGGCGCCGGGCGTGGGCGACAAAGGCGGCGGGGGTGGCGTCGAGGACATCGGTGTCGGTGATCAAGCCGGTGGCGAAGCCTGCTGTGTGCGCGGCCTCGGCCACGGTCGTGAGCGAGCGTCCCTCGGGCGAGATGGCGAGCAGGAAGGGCGCGGTCTTGGCACCGGTTGCCATGGCGGTGCCTGCGGCGGCCGAGTCGGTGTAAAGCGAGGCGTGGGCAAAGGTGGTGAGCCAGCCGGTGACCGGCAGGCGCTCGAGGAACAAGCGCTCGGCTGGGTGAGAGAGCGCGGCCCGGCCGGCGAAGAGGTGCGAGATGCCCATGCCATCACCGATGATCAGTACCACGCCGCGCGCTCGGGTGGGCTTGCTGGCGGTCGCTGCGGGTTCGGGGCCGGCCGTCGGCGATGGCTCGGGAGCAAAGTGCAGTGTGGTGGCTGTGGGGTAGCCAGCCCGCGGCACAGGCTGCAGCTCCCGGCCGGTGAACCACATGGCGGCCAGGCTGCCACCGAGCGCGGCCGCGGCGCCGAGCAAGACGAAAAGCCCGGCCGACCGGGCCGATCGTCGGACGGTCTTTGGTTCGGAGATCTTTCGCATGATGGCTTTCTAGCACCTTCCGCAGGCCACGCGACGGGTTCGTGCTAGGATCCGTGTGCTCCGCAAGCGCAACGATTGGCCGTCATTCACCCACTGTTCGGGTGAAGGTAGCTGTATCGCGCCAGGTCCTGGCGACGCTAGCAGTCTGTGGCGAAGACCGGCACCTCGTGATTGAGGATCGACGGTTGATGGAAACCTCAGCGCGGGATCGGGACCCGAACGCCTGCCATACCGAGCGGGCGCGGTCCGCAGCAGACGTCCGTTCGTGCCCAGGCGGGTGAAGAAAGGAGCGTGCTCGATGTCGAAAAAAGCCGTGCAATTCGTGATCGCGCTGTCGAAGGATCCGCAGGCGATGGAAGACTTTGCCAAAGATCCGGATGCAGTGATGGACAAGTACGATCTATCCCCCGAAGACCGGGAGGTGCTCAAGAGCGGCGATGTCGAGAGGATTCGCAAGCACCTGGGCGAGCAAGGGCCGTCCGGATGCTTCGTGTTTTTGGCCTAGCAACCAAGTGGCCTACTTCCCGCCACGCACCACGATTTTCGTTGCGGCCAGGTCTTGGCGGAGAATTCGCAGCGATTCTCGAGTCTCCTACGGCTGTTCGCCTTGAGTCGTCACGAGCATTCATCGCTACTTGAGGCGGCAGAGGCTGGGCAGGGGCTGCTTGCGGCCGCGGGCATGGGGCTCAGCGCAAGGCGCGCGTGGCGTGTTTCCTTGGCCCTCCAGAGTGTCCCTCCCTTCTGCCGCGCGTACCGGCATCGGAGCCCAACGTGCCACCGCGGTTGACCATCGTCGGGACCGGCTTTTTGATTGCTGGACATGTGACTCCCGAAACCATTTCAGTGATTCGGCATGCGGATCAAGTGCTTCACGTGGTCGCCGACGCGTCGACGCGGCGCTGGCTGGCATCGTTGAATCCGCGCCAGGAATCGATGTACGACGCCTATATCCCGGGTGTCGTTCGCTCGCTGTCGTACGCCAAGATGGTCGAGCGCATGCTGGCGCCGCTCCAGGCGGGGCGCCAGGTGTGCGCTGCGTTTTACGGACATCCGGGTGTTTTCGCCACGCCCGGGCACGAGGCCATCCGACGCGCGCGCGAGGCAGGCTTCCAAGCGCGGATGCTGCCCGCCATTTCGGCGGAGGACTGCCTGTTCGCCGACCTCGAGATCGATCCCGGGCAACTGGGCTGCCAGAGCTACGAGGCGAGCCACTTCTTGCTTCGCGAGCGGCGATTCGACCCCGACAGCCTGTTGGTCTTGTGGCAGATCGGCGGCATCGGTGTCGCGACCTTCAAGCCGGAACCGATCTGGAACCGGGCCGGTCTGCGATTGCTCGCCGAACGCTTGGGGCGGGTCTATCCGCAGGATCATCCACTGGTCGTGTACCGGCATTCCGGCATGCCGATCTGCCCGCCGCAGATCGATCGTCTGCCGCTCGCCGCGCTCGGCGATGCCGAAGTCTCGGTGGCCTCGACCTTGTTGGTGGCCCCGCGCGGCGTGCCAGCGGCGGATCCACGGTCGGTGGCCGCGCTGGGTTTGCCCGGCGCGCCGGTGCGCGGCCGACCCGGAACCGTGCTCGCCAAGCCCGCGTCCGTGCGCCGGCGGCCGGGGCGGCTGAGCGTGGTTGGCCTCGGCTACTCGGTGGCCGGCCAGGTCACGCCCCATGCCGAGGCTCTGATGGCGGCTGCGGACCGGCTCTTTTACCTGGTCAGCGACCCGGTCTCCGGCCCTTGGCTCGAGGCGCTGAACCCTCGCGCCCGGTCCTTGCACCGCGGCTATCGGGAAGGTGAAGCGGGTCGCCAGGCGGTCGTCGAGATGGTGGCGCACATGGTCGCTGCCGTGGCGGCAGGTGAAGAGGTCGTGGCAGCCTTTGCGGGCCATCCCGCAATCTTTCTACATGTCGCACACGAGGCTCTGAACTCTGTTCGCGACGAGGGATTTGCCGCGCGAATGTTGCCAGGGATCTCGATCGAAGATTCGCTGATCGCCCATCTCGGCCTCGATCCCGCCCGCCACGGGCGCTCGCTGTTCGAGGCCACGGATTTCGTGACCCGCCCACGGGCGCTCGACACCTCCACCGCCCTGGTGCTGCTGCAGGCCGGGGCGGTGGGGGTCACGCGCTACCGCGGCGGGCTCGCGGCCGACGAGCGCGGGCTGGCCGTGCTCGCGGAGCACCTTGCCCAGCACTACCCCCCGGGGCATCCGGTATCGATCTACCAGGCTGCGCAATTGCCGATCCTGAGGTCGATGGTGAGTCGGGTGCCACTGCGCCGGCTGGCCCGGGCGCCGATCAGCCAGCTTTCGACCCTCTACCTGCCGCCGGTCGAGAGCGCCCCGCGAGACAAAATCATGGCCGCGCGGGTGGCAAAGACCCTCGAGGGCCCGCGATCGGCTAAGGTAGCGATCTGATCGTTTCGGGTTGCGGTCTCCACCTCTCCGCGGCCCACGCGAGGAGGTTGGCCTCATTTCCGAAGCGCCCACGGAACGCTTCCATCGTTTCGCCGAGATTCGTCAACCCGCGAAGGCCGATCTGAGCGGGATGACGCTCGGCCGCTACCGCATTCTCGAAAAGCTTGGCGGTGGCGGAATGGGCGAGGTGTACCGCGCCGAGGATGTCAGCCTGCGTCGCCATGTGGCGATCAAGGTGCTGCCGCCGCGGCTCGCCGGCCGGGCGGATGCCCTCGAACGCTTCGAGCGCGAGGCCGCCGCCGTGGGCGCGCTCAACCACCCGAACATCGTCACCATCCACTCGATCGAGGCGATCGGCGACCGGCGCCTGATCACCATGGAGTTGATCGAGGGGCAAACGCTGCACAGCCTGGTGCCCGAGGATGGTCTCGAGACCGAGCGCTGCCTCGCTATCGCCATCCCGCTCACCGCCGCCATCGCGGCGGCTCACCAGCGCGGCATCACCCACCGCGACATCAAGCCCGCCAACATCATGGTCGCCGGCGGGGTGGTGAAGGTGGTCGACTTCGGTCTTGCCAAGCTCCGCCAGTCTTCTGGCAACGATCTGGGCTCGCGGGTGCCCGACCCCACCTTGACCCGCGAAGGGCAGGTGCTGGGTACCGTGCCCTACATGGCCCCGGAGCAGTTTCAGGGCCAGCCAGCCGATCATCGCTCCGACGTCTTCGCCCTGGGTGTCGTTTTCTACGAGATGATCACCGGCCGCCATCCCTTCCCCGGCGACACGCAGCCGCTGGTCATCTCTTCCATCCTGCGCGATCCACCAGCACCGATCGCGCAGCAGCGGGCCGACCTGCCGCCGGGCCTGAGCGCCATCGTTGCGCGCTGCTTGGAAAAAGCACCCGAGGATCGCTATCAGGATGCCGGGGCGCTGTCGCAAGATCTGGTGGCGCTCAAGCAGGGGCTTGATTCGGCGTCCATCTTGCGCTCGGCCGGCCGGGCGCCGAGCGGTTCTTGGCGTGTCGCGGCGGTGCTTGCGGCGCTCTTGACCGCGAGCGTGGGTGGCGTCTGGCTGCTCAGCCACACCGCGCCCAGCACGCGCGCACCGCTCGTGACGCCGCCGGTCACCGCCGCCAGCCGCCAGCCGACGGTCGCCGTGCTGCAGTTTTTCAACACCGCACGCGACCGAGAGCTGGACTGGCTCCGTGATGGGCTTCCCGACATGTTCATCACCGACCTCTCGCAATCCAGAAACCTGCGTTTGGTGTCCGCCGACCGGATCTACGGTGCGCTCGAAAGCCTCGATGCATTGGGCAGTGCCCGCCGGCTCGGCGCGGACTTGGTGCGCAGGGTGGCGCAGGAGACGGGCGCCGACACGGTGATCACCGGCAGCTTCGCGCGCCTCGAAGACCGGATTCGGATCGACGTGCAGGTGCGCGATGCCGAGACCGGTGAGGTGCGCCAAACCCAGGCGCGCGACGGCACGGGCGAGGCCAGCGTCTTCGGCCTGGTCGATGCGCTCAGCCAGTTCGTCCGGACCGGCTTCATCAACAGCGCGGATCGCTCGGGACCGCGCCAGGATCAGGAGGTGACGAAGGTGACGACCGCTTCGGTTCAGGCCTACCGTTTTTATACGGCAGGGGCCGGTCTTCACCGGCAGCTCAAGCTCGATGAAGCGATCTCGATGTACCAGAAGGCCCTCGAGATCGATCCGGGTTTCGCGATGGTCTATGCGCGATTGGTCTCGGCCAACATAGCGCGCGCGGATTTTCGCAATGCAAAGCGCAACGCCACCCTCGCCTTCGAGCACGCGGAGCGGCTTCCCGAACGGGAGCGTGGCTTTATCGAGGGCGAGTACTACAGCGCGCAACGGGCGACCTACCCGCGCGCGATCGCAGCCTTCAAGCAGACCATCGACCGCTTTCCCGATCATTTTGCAGCCCGCCGTTCGCTCGGTCATCTCTACGGCTATGTGGAACGCTTTGAAGATGCCTTGGCGCAGTACCTGCCGGCTTTCGAGCAGGCCGCACCGCTGCCCGGCATCGCCAATGCCATCGCGCATATGAACAGTGCACTCGGCAGATTCGACGCCGGATACGATGTTATGAACCGAGAGATCGCGCGTCATCCGGACGAGTGGACGAACTACATGTTCATGGCGATATACCTGACAAGTTGGCAGCGCCTGGACGAAGCAGCGTCCTCGCTCGATCGCGCCGAAGCCCTGCGTCCCGGCGAGACGCTGATCGTGTACGGCCGCTGGCGGTGGCTGGTGCTTCATGATGAGTTGGACGCGGCCGCACGTTCGGCCGCCAGCCAGGTTGCCTCGGGCAACCCGAGCTGGCAGCACACCGGGCGTGTCCAGGGAGCCTTCACCGCGCTTTTCCAGGGGCGCGAGGCCGACGCCGACGCGCTCTTTGCTGCGGCCTCGCGCATGGATGGCGATCCCCTGCGCAGCAGCATCGCCCTTTGCCGCCATGCGGACCTGCTGCTCTTGCTCGGGAAAAACGACGCAGCCTTCGCGATCGCCGCGCGTGCGGAGAAAGCAGCGCCGGACGACTGGCCGGGCTGGGAGGGCATCTACCTCCAGGCCTTGAGCCGCCAGGCCGCGGGCGAGCGTGCGGCTGCGGAGCGTCTGCGCGCCCGCTTTGTCGCCAAGATTCCGGATGTGGATGCGCTGTCGATCGTCGAGCGGCGCTACTTGCACCATCTCGATGCATAGTTTGCCCTCGCGCGCGGTGACATCGCCAGCGCCCAGACCGCGGTGCACCGCGCGCTCGCGCTGCTGCCACCACGGGGTATTCATTGGGACTGGGCTCGTTTCCCCGACCATATCGCCATCTGGGACACGGCCGCGCGGGTCGCCGAGCGCGCGGGCGACCCAGACGCAGCGCTCGGCTGGTACCGCCGCATTGCGGACAGCCACACCGAGCACCAGGAAGATCCTGTGCGCTGGGTGCGCAGTCTCTACCACACCGCCCGTCTGCTCGCGGCGGCAGGAGATTTGCCCACCGCCCGCCGCTACGCCGCGCGCTTTTTGGGGCTGTGGGAAGCGGGCACCATGGCGCGCCCGTGGGTGGCGGAAGCGCAGCGCATGCTGGGCTCCTAGCCGGACGTCTCGGTGGGGGTCGCCCAGTCGATCTGGAACGATTGGGTATCGACCCAAGCGGCCTGAATCAGGGTCCAGACGTCGTGAGCCAGGCCGTCGAGCAGGTAACGGTAGGGCAACCAACCATACCCTTGATCACCCCACTTCGTGTCCCACGAGTTCTTGAACAAGAAGGCGCCGGTGGCCGACTCGCCATCGGGCTTGGTGCCTGCGATTTTGCGCTGGTCGTCGTAGCCGACCAGCAGCACCGCATGGCTGCCGACCGCCTTTTCTCCAGGCTTCGGCAAGGGCATCTCTGCGTGGGTCAGCGATCGCTCGAGCGCCGAGCGAAACAGCGGAAAGCCGATCGATGCGGCGAAGCCTGTGGCGAGGAACGAACGGATGCGCTCGAGGATCGTGGCCGGTGCCTCGCCCAAGGGATCGAGCCGCACGTAGCGCACTGCGCGCAGGTCATGGGCGATGGCGAAACAGAAGGCATCGGGCTCGGCGGCCAGCCGGGGATCGTCGTCGATGGTGGTGTCGAGGTAGGGGAAGTAGGTCTCGGGCGGAACGCCGATCAGCACCACGCAGCCCATCATCTGTCGCAGGTATACGCCTGGGTCCGTGGCTGCTTCTCCGAGGATGCGCTTGGTCACTTGGTAGAGAAAAAGCCGCGACGCGGGTACATAGCGCCCATGGGCGCGGTTCTCGAGCAGCGCCATCATGCTGGTCACGACGTGTGCAGTGCAGGTGTTGTAGTGGCCTTGGAATTGGACCGGAGAGCAGAAGGGTCTGAGATCCGTGCTTCCCGGCAGCCGCCGGCCCCGCAACCGGTGTCCCAGGGCGGTCTTGACCAGCAGCTTGACCACCTCCGGATGGTCGGCTGTGAAATCGCCGGGGCTGGGCGGGTCGGGCACCCAGCCGGTACTCCTGATCAGATGCTCGATACGCTTTTTGACGGCTGGTGTCATCGTTGAAGGCTTGTCTCCTGGGCCCCTAAGAGCCCGCTGGTCTGTGGCGTAACCCTACCGCAAGGCGGAAAGATACGCCCGCTAGGGCCACGCAGGGGAGGCCGGCACGACGGTGGTACCATCACCCCCCGTGGGGCTCCGGTCGCATCGCCGCAACCGCCCAGCCGCGCGCTGGGCGGTGCGCAGAGTCATGCTCGGATCGCTCCTGCTCGCGAGCGCCGTGGCCTGCACGCCCTCCGCTCCTGCGGGCCGCGAGGCGGGCCCTTCCGCCTCGAAAGCCGCCAGCGAATCAGCGGCGGTCGCTGCCCACGCCTCCAAGGCCACGCGCCCGGTGCCGGCCTCACCCTGGCCCAGCGGGCCGATCCTGGTCGATGTCACGGCAGAGGTCGGCGTTCACTTCAGCCACGACAGCGGTGATAGTGGCCTGCTCTACATGCCCGAAAGCATGGGTGCTGGCGCGGCGCTGGTCGATATCGACCGCGATGGAGACCTCGATCTTTACTTGGTGCAGGGGGGGGCGATCGATGCCACGGTCGATGGTGACCGGCCCAGTGATCGTCTGCTGCGCAATACCCTCGAGACCGGACGTCTGGCCTTCGTCGATATCACCGAGGAAGCCGGCATCCGAGCCACTGGTTATGGCATGGGCGCAGCGGCTGGAGACTACGATGGTGATGGCTGGGTCGATCTCTACATCACCAACTTTGGCCGCAACCAACTTTGGCACAACCGAGGCGTGGATCGCGCGGGGCGCGTCTCATTCGAGGACACGACCGAGAAATCGGGCACCGATGATGTGCGCTGGAGCGTGCCCGCTTTGTGGTTCGACTTCGACGGTGACGATCAGCTCGACCTCTTCGTCGGCAACTACCTGGACTTCACCCTGGCGCGTCATCGCCCCTGCCGGAACAAGGCCGGGGCGCTCGACTTTTGCGCACCGCAGGTCTATGGCCCGGTCGCGGATCGCCTGCTGCGCGGCCGGGGCGACGGCACATTCGAGGACACGACCGCCACGTCGGGGCTGGCGGCAGGCGACGCGGGCAAGGCGCTCGGTGCACTGGCCGCCGATCTCGATGGCGACGGCTGGCTGGATCTCTACGTGGCCAACGACGGCACCCCCAACAACCTGTGGCTGCGCGTCGCGGATGGTCGCTTCCGCGACGAGGCTTTCTTCGCTGGCTGCGCGGTCAACGGTGATGGCCTTCCCGAGGCGAGCATGGGGGTCGATGCCGAGGACATGGATGGCGACGGTGATCTCGACCTGGTGATGAGTCACTTTGCTGGCGAGACGAATACCCTCTACCGCAACGATCACGGGCTCTTCGACGACATCACCTCGCGTTCTGGGATCGGCGCTGTCAGCCTGGCGGCCAACGGTTTTGGCATCGGCTGGCTCGACCTCGATCGCGACGGCGTGTTGGATCTGGTGGTGACCAACGGTGCGGTACGCGCGATCGAGGCGCTGCGCACGGCTGGCGATCCGTATCCCTACCATCAGCCCGATCAACTGTTGCGCGGCCTGGGCAGCGGTCGGTATGAGGTGGTGCCGACGCCAGTGCTCGCTGTATCGCTGGTCGGTCGGGGATTGGTGCGCGGCGATCTCGACAACGATGGTGACCTCGACCTGGTGCTGACCAGCAACCAGGGGCCCGCGCGCGTGCTGCTCGATGAAGTCGCTTCGCCGAACACCTGGCTGGGTGTGCTGGCGGTGGCTGGTGATCCCGCACATGATGTGGCCGGGGCGTGGGTCGGTGTGGAACAGGCGGACACCACGTGGGTCTGGCGGCGTGCTGCGCGCGATGGCTCCTACGCGTCGTCGGATGATCCACGGGCGCTGTTTGTCATCACCGGTGCTTCTGGCACCCGGCGGGTGCAGATCCGCTGGCCAGGACCAGGCAGGAGTGAGCTCTTTACAAACGTTGCCACCGGGCGCTACAACACCCTCGCACGCGGCCAGGGCACCGTCATTCGCGACCCAGAGGCGCTTCGCTGATGCTCGGTTCTCGGCGCTGGTACGTGGCTGCCGTGTTCCTGGCTGCCGCGCGGCTTGCGCTCCTGGCGGGCACGGCCGCTGCTGCTGCGCCGACACTGGTCGCGGTACCGCGCCCGGGTGTATCGATGCTCGAGCCGGCCGTCGCTGCCGAGCTGGATGCTGCGCATCGTGCGCTCGAATCCGCGAACGCTGCGGGCGATCGCCGTACGCGGGCAGCCGCCTGGGGTGCGCTGGGCCGGCGCTACGCCGCCTATGAGCTTTGGGACGCAGCACGAGCCTGCTTCGCGAATGCCCACATCCTGGCCCCCGACGCGCCTGCATGGGCCTACCTCGAGGGCTTTACGCAGCAGCAGCGGGGACAACTCGGGCCGGCAGCGGATGCGCTCTACGCCGCATCGCGGCTGGCGCCTGGCAATGCTGCGACCTGGCTGCGCTTGGGCGAGGTGGAGCTGGCGCGCGGCGAGGCTGAAGCAGCCCGCAAAGCCTTCGAGCGCGCGGCGCCGGCTGGTGCCGCCGCAGCCTTCGGACTGGCCCGCGCGCTTGCCGCGCTGGGCGAAGATCGCCTTGCTGTGCGCGCCTTCGAGCATACGCTGGCGCTCGAGCCTGGTGCGTCTGTGGTGCATCTGCCCTTAGCCATGGCCTACCGTCGTCAGGGTCGCACCGAGGACGCGCGTCGCCAGTTGGCGTTGCGGGGAAACCGCCGGCCCCACAGCCACGATCCCCTGGTCGAGGACCTGGCGTCCGGTGCTGCGGGCGCTGCGCTGGCCAAGTTCATCGGCGATCAGGCGGTGCTCGCCGGCCGCTTGAAAGACGCTGCAGCGGCGTACCGGCGCGCTGTGGAGGTGGACCCCGAGCGCTTCGCCTACCGCAAGTCGCTCGGGCTGACCCTGGCACAGCTTGGCGAGCCTGCACAGGCGCGGCGCGAGCTCCAGGTCGCCGAGCGCTTGTTGACCCAGGTCGCTGCGCTGCAGCGGCCGCATGAAGCCGTCGAGGTGCTGTACGCGCTGGCGGGGCTGGCCGCCAATGGTGGCGACGACGCCACGGCCCGCGATGCCTTTCGGCGGGTTCTGGCGATCGACCCCTGCCATGCGGACAGTCTTCTCGGCTTGGGCAACATCGCCGGGCGCGCGGGTGATCTCGAAGCCGCCTTGGTCGCTTTCGACCGCGCGCTCGCCTGCGACCCGGACCATGCCGCGGCACGGTTGCAACAGGCGACCACGCGCATGGATCTCGGTCGCTTCCAAGACGCGGTCGATGATCTCGAGCGCCTGCTGGCACGCGACCCCAGCAACCCGGTCAGCAGGCGTTTGTTGGCCATCGCGCGGTCGCGCGCGGGTGGTGCAGGTGGAGGCTGAGAAAAAAGAAGCAGGCAGCCTCCTGGAGGTGGGATTGCGGAGGGGGAGGAGACTGCCTGCGCTCGGAACTTGTCAAAAAGCTCTCATCCCTCCCGATGTCCTTGGTACCGAGCTGTGCGGTCTGGCTCGGGAGGATTTCCAACTGCTCCTTGTCTAGAGCAAGTACCGGGCCAGGTCAGCAATCGCGGCCGGAAAGGCTATTG
>Ga0114931_10000205_pt1 | contig 67898 bp, 51 predicted proteins | sample 2SBtaG_FD_89579 | JGI IMG/M metagenome (GOLD analysis project Ga0114931, IMG submission 89579) | Deep subsurface microbial communities from Kolumbo volcano to uncover new lineages of life (NeLLi) - 2SBTROV14_V59a metaG | ecosystem: Environmental > Aquatic > Marine > Volcanic | place: Kolumbo... | reverse complement strand
TAACCGGGGGCGATGTCGTCTAAATTATATGACCATGCTTGCCCGGTAAGGCCCGGTGTGGTGTAACTGACCCAATCGCCGACCCGGTCACAGCATAAATTGCGGTACAGCACGCTGCCGCCTGCAGAGATGGCTTGTGGTTCGGCAACGGCAGCGGCGGCGCCGGTGAATGCGTTGACCGGCCCCAAAAAACTCACGTAGCCGGGTGTGTTGATATTCCAGCCCATCACGCGCCCCTTGGCATCGGAGCAGCACTGGTACAAACTGCTAAAGTAAAGCAAGTTGTCGTTGCCCACTAACGGCGGGTAACGGTTGCCGGAGGTCGTTCCCCAGTAACTGGCGGGAATATATTCGCGGAAGCCGTCCCCATCGGAATCGAAAGAGTATTCCTGCCCGTTGGAGATGTTCAACACGACAAACATCCGCCGCCACGGCTTGTGCTTGTATGGGTCTGCCTGCGGATTGTCTTCCAGATATTCGGTAACACTGTGCGCATCAACCACCGGATAGCCGTGTGCCCACGATTGTCCGCTTACTTCCGCGCCGATGATTTGCCCTTCGGTGCCGTTGGCGAAAATATCGGCGAGCTGCATCTGTTTGACAGAGGCATAGGTTGTATTGCCGGGGTTATCAACACTGCGCGTGCCGGGAGCCAAATCGTTGCGGTAGCCGTGTGCCACCGAAAAAATCACTTTATCTTGAAATATCACAGGCCAGTACGATTGAAATTGTGCGCCCGGCATCTTTGCCGATTTCCACACCAAGTGTCCGTCGTTGGCATCTAGCGCGTAAGCATAATTGTCATTGGCGGCAAAGAAGATTGTACCGTCTTTATATGCCGCCGAAAGGTGAATGGGCGCACCGGTATCGTATTGCCAAATTAGCTGACCCTGCTGCGGAGTGCCCTGCGCGCCGATAGCATACATCTTCCCATCGCGGTTGCCGACAAAAATTTTGCCGTCAACCACGAGGGGGTTCGTGTTGTAACCCGCTTTGGCGCCGGAAAAAGCCCATAAATGCGAGCCATCCAACGCATTCAGCGCATGTAACTTGCGGTCGTAACCGCCCACATACAGCACATCACCATCAACCGTGGGCGAATTTCCCAGCGGCATTTCAGTGTCATATCGCCACGCAACCGCGCCCGTATCTGCATTGAGGGCATATAACCCGCGAGAGGTAGAAACATAAAGCAAGCCGTTAGCGGCAATAATTTGTGAGTTTTGCGGAATGTACGCTTCAATGGGGCGATACCATGCCACCTGCAACCGACCGGTAACCTCTTCGGGCGTCCAAGACGTGCGCTGAGGGTTGGCAGCAACCATCGCCCAATCGCCGGGGGCAGTCACTTGGGTGGTGGTGAATGTGCCGGTGGTATCGTTGGTACCGTGGGGTGCATCGGCAGCGGCAAAGGTGGCGAACATCGCATCACCTGCGGCAATGCCACCCGCCGATAACAAAACTGTGTTGATGAGAAAAATAAAAATAAGTGCAGTTCGTTTGTAACGCATAAGATAAGTCCTCCTAATCCTTACCTGGGTTTCACCGAAGTGAATAAAGAATAAATAAATTGAAAAATGGTGTTTGGTAAGGATTTGCTTTGTGCAAATTATCGGCAAAAATTGCGAATGCTTTAAATTTGCAACGAATAATAGCCTTTTGAATTCATCAACTTACAGAACAGTATTCAATTGTGGGTTACCAAATTTGTAAAAGAACACCTCCTTTTGAAACAGGATGGCGTTTAGCGCAGATTTGCAGACACCGTAGCGGACGGACTATGTTGATGTGGTTGGTTGGAGAAAATCGGTTGGGAGAGAAGGCAGGTAGAAGTGGTGTGTCTACTTTGTTGAGACCGGTGTTGGTTCGTTGCGATGAACCAAGTTTTGCTCTGAAAGCATACTGTATTGATTTCAACGCGCTAAACGTTATTCCATAAAACACCCAACTGTTGTGGATAAAAATACCAAATGGCGCTCGTGCGCCGGAAAAATTAATTCGAGGATATTGTATGAATCTTGCGGAAAAAATACAAAAACGCAATGCAAAAATTGCTGTAATCGGACTGGGGTATGTTGGATTGCCCCTGGCTGTGGCTTGTGCCGAAACCGGATTTACGGTTGCGGGCATCGACATGGACGAAAAAAAGGTTGACAGCATCAATCGCGGCAAAAGTTTGGTGCAAGATGTACCCGACGCCCAATTGAGCGCAGTTGTCGCCGATGACCGGCTGCACGCTTTTACCGATTACTCGCCGATTGACGACACGGATGTGGTTGTTATTTGCGTGCCAACGCCACTCAATAAATCCGGTGACCCCGATGTATCGTATATTTTGGCTGTTGCCGGTTCACTGCGAGATACACTGCATTCCGATATGCTGGTGGTGCTGGAGAGTACCACTTTCCCCGGCACAACCGAAGACCTGCTCGCGCCGATACTTTCCGAATCTGGTTTGAACATTGGCAAAGAGTTGTTTGTGGCATTTTCGCCGGAACGGATTGACCCCGGCAACAAGCGATACCATCTGAGAAATGTGCCAAAAGTTGTTGGCGGGATGACCCCCGCTTGTCAATCGCTGGCTGTGGCATTTTACCAAACAATCATCGACCAAATTGTGCCTGTCTCGTCGCCAATGGCTGCCGAGATGACCAAACTGCTGGAAAACACATTTCGCTCGGTGAATATCGCCATGGTCAATGAAATGGCAATTATGTGCGATAAACTCGGATTGAATATCTGGGAAATTGTGGATGCTGCCGCCACCAAGCCGTATGGGTATATGAAATTTGTACCGGGACCCGGTGTGGGTGGGCACTGCATTCCGGTTGACCCGCACTATCTTTCGTGGAAACTGAAACAGGTCAACTATAATGCCCGGTTCATCCAATTGGCGGGCGAAATTAACGCCGAGATGCCCATTTATGTGGTCGAAAAAGTGGTGGATGCCCTGAATGCCGACCGTAAAGCCGTTAACGGCGCGCGCATTTTGATGCTCGGGGTGGCATACAAACCCGATATTGACGATGTACGCGAATCGCCTGCACTGGATGTGTTGCGGCTGTTAGAGCAGCGCGGTGCGGAACTGTATTATAACGATCCGCACGTCCCGTCGCTGAAAATGAATGGCACCGTGATGGAATCACAGCCACTTTCACCGGCGATGATTGCTTCGATGGATTGTGTGGTGGTCATCACCGCACACAGCGACTATGATTGGACAAGTATCAAAGCTGCGGCTAAAGTAATTGTGGATACCCGTAACGCTGTAAAAGATGACGGGCAAACGCCTCGCGTTGTCCGATTATGAAATAATGCGTACTTTTTGGATGTGTGATGCCTATGAATAAAGTGCAAAAAGATAAGTTTATCAAAATTTTACTGAGAACAGCGGCTGCAGTTTGTGTTGTTTTGGGGTTGAGCTATGCGCCTTTGCCGGTGCAGGCACAACAACCGGGTAGCATAACCAGTTGTAATGCGCCAATGAACCTTTCGAACTCCGAAGGGTACTCTTCTAATGACCCGTTTTTAATTGCCGATCCGGCAGGTGTGGCGCATCTGTTTTGGGCAGAGCGGGTTTTCGGTTCTCCCGGCAGCGGTGGCACCGATGCGGTCATGTATTCAAAATGGGACGGCATCAGTTGGTCTGAACCCAATGATATTTTTCTGACCCCGCCGGATCATGTTAACCGCCAAATCTTCGGCGTGCGGGGCGTGCTGGATGAGGAAGGCATCATCCACTTGGCATGGATGGGTCCCGATAACACATTCTATTACAGTTCCGCTCGGGCAGACCAGGCAGGTATCGCAGCCGAGTGGGAAAAGCCGTTCCTGCTTGCCGATGACGAAGCGGGCACACAGTTCTCTTTTGATATTGCATACGAACCTCCTTCAACCCTGCACATTTTATATGGCGCCAGCCGCGAAAATGATGCTCCCTCTGTCAGTTACATCCGCTCAACAGACAATGGCCTCACATGGACAGACCCCAAAGATATATTTCTGTTTTCCGGATTGGATAGGGGCGCCAGCAACATCCGGTTACTGGTTGATGACCGTCCGGGGCGCATTTATGCTACTTGGACAGAATGGGATTTATCGGGCAATGGGCAAGCTATCTACTTTGCAAAAACAATTGATGATGGCGATACTTGGAGCGTTCCCGTTTTGTTAGACAAACGCGCCAAGAATGATTATGAACGCGATTGGACGAATTTGGCGAAATTGGGCAGAGACCAGCTGGTGGTCATTTGGGAGGGTGGATTTAGGGCCTACCCGCAAGCGCAATATTCATACGATGATGGCGAAACGTGGACAAAACCCATCGACACATTTCCATGGCTCATTGCCGACAACGGCTATGCCCATCTGCTGTATGACAATACCGGTCGGTTGCACACATTTCTCGTTCGCCGCATCCGTGAAGGTGCCGGCGATGTGTGCCGGTTCCCCGGTTGTGCTCAAGCCGAAGCGCGTGGTTCAACCAACACCTTGTGGCACAGTGTCTGGGAGGGCGGCACAATTTGGCGCACGCCCGAGCCGGTGGGTAATTTCGGCGATGGAAAGTTAGGGGATATCGGCGGCGCCTATTCAACCGTGGCATTTGTCGAAGGCAATCGTTTGGTGGCGGCATGGTTCAGCTATCTGGTGCAAGAAATCATCGTCATGGATTGTAAAGTTGAAGGTGCAATCCACGAGCCGGCGCGCCCGTGGCCCACCGCAACACCAAACCCAACCCCAACGGCCACAGCCACACCGGTGTTGCCCGATGTTACTCCGGGCCTGCCGCACCGCTCGCAACAGATACAAAATTTGCCGCCGGTAACATCACAAGAAAATCCAAATCCCGGTTTTGCCATTTTAGTGGGGACGCTGTTATCGCTTATCCCCTTGGCCGGATTTGTTTATATACGTTTAAGGCACCGCTAGAATTAACCATGCACAAGCTGACAATCATAGAATAAGGACAAGCACGTATGACAACAGAGATAAAAGTTTTAAAGCCGAAACGTCCATTTTCAGCAAGCTTTGGCTTGTTGGTTCAGTTTCGGGAACTGCTGTGGGTATGGACCGGCAGAGAAATTAAAGGGCGTTATCGTCAATCGGCACTCGGGTTTGGGTGGGCATTGGTTCAACCGGTATTCCAAATGGTCGTCATCAGCATTATTTTCGGTGGCTTTTTGAAGGTCTCCAGTGGCGATGTGCCATATCCGGTATTTGCCTATGCTGCAATTTTGCCGTGGTCATTCTTTTCCGGTTCGATAAACTCGGCTGTACCCAGCATTTTGCAGAACATGCAACTGGTCACAAAAATCTATTTTCCGCGCGAAATTTTGCCCCTCTCGGCAATTTTTTCGCGATTGGTTGATTTTACCGTGGCATCTTTGGTATTTATCGGGCTATTGTGGTGGTATAAAATTCCGTTGCATAGCACCATCATGTATGTTCCGTTTCTACTGCTGCTGCAAATTGTGCTGGCAGCAGGGATTGGGCTATTGGGGGCAGCCGTCAGCGTTTTTTTGCGCGATATTTCATTTGCCATTCCGCTGGCCATGCAATTGTGGATGTACGCTTCGCCGGTAATTTATCCCATTGACCAGGTTCCCGAACGGTGGCGGTGGTTGTATATGCTCAACCCAATGGCAAGCATCATCGATTCGTACCGGCAAGTGATACTCAATGGTCAACCCCCCGATTTTGGGTATTTGAGCATCGCTATTGTTATTGCAGTAATTCTTTTTGTGGCGGCATATTGGTACTTTAAACGACTTGAAATGGCAATGTCTGATATTATTTAATGGGGGATGAATGAGCGAACTACCGGCAATTCACTTTAATGATGTTTCAAAATACTACCTATTGGGCAGCCGACGGGCTCATATGCGCTATTTACTGCCCGAATTTTTGCAGTCTAAACAAGCTGTGCCGTCTGACGAAAAAGGACGCATTACCAATGACCACAATATTTTGTGGGCACTTAAAAATATGTCGCTGGAAGTAAAACGGGGAGAAGTTATGGGGCTCATCGGGTCGAATGGCGCCGGAAAAACCACCGCGCTTTCTTTACTGGCAGGCATCATCAGCCCCTCGTATGGCGAAATTACTGTGCGTGGCCGCATCGGCGCGCTGATAAAACTGGGCGCAGGGTTTCACCCCGATTTAACCGGGCGTGAAAATGTTTATCTGAACGGCGCAATTTTGGGGCTTCGCAAGTCAGAAATTGCGAACATGTATGATGACATCGTGCAATTTTCAGAACTTGAAGATTTTATGGACACCCCTGTCAAGCGATATTCATCCGGTATGTATGTCCGGCTGGGGTTTGCCGTGGCAGTCCATACCAACCCCGAAGTTTTGCTGGTTGATGAGGTTTTGAGCGTCGGCGATGTTTCGTTTCAAAGCCGATGCCTGAATAAAATCGGTGAAATCCGCGAAGCCGGAACGACAGTGGTTTTCGTTTCGCACAACATGCACCATGTTGCCAGTTTTTGTGACCGGGTGGCGTATCTCAATCAAGGGGCGATTCAACTCATCGGTTCGCCCGGCGAGGCGCTGGCAGCATATACCGCCGATTTGATGACTAAACAAGAAAACGAAAACATGGAAGATGGCAGCGATATGCGTGAAGTAAACGGTACGGGACGAATGGTCATCACCGATATCTCATTCCTCAACAGCAATGGCATCACCGTAACACAGGTGCAGTATAATGAACCGGTGACGATGCGAGTATCATATAAAAGTAACGAACCCATCGAAAACCCGTTGCTCGATTTGGTGGCGCGAGACACCACCCGCGGCAATATGTTTCAGGCCACCAACCGTGATTTTGGAGTAGAGTTTGGTCCCATCGGCAAAACGGGTCACATCGACATTACATTTGAAAAAATTCCGGTGAATAACCAGGTATTGAACTTCTTTGTTACCCTGTGGAATTCTACCCACACCGAACGATTCGACTGGAAACGGTTCATCAAATTGCGCGTGGTGGGCAATCCCGCCAGCAGCGGACGATTCTTGTTCGACTGCAACTGGGAAAATGTGCCCGAATCTGAGGTGATTAACGTATGACCCTTCCAAACTTTCTCATCATCGGTTCGCAAAAATCAGGAACATCTTCTCTGTACCGCTACTTGAAAGCACATCCGCAAATTTTTATGACCCGCATTAAAGAGCCCAAGTTTTTTGCGCTGGAAAGCGATGACTTTGGATTTAATGCGCCGTATAGCCTTCCGGAAGAGGTGGCACGCATTGCCGATTTTGATGCATACCAAGCGTTGTTTGCCGATGCGGGTGATGAAACGGCACTCGGCGAGGCATCAACATGGTATTTGTACACACCGGGCACTGCCGAACGCATTCGGAAATATATACCCGATGTAAAATTGATTGCCATTTTGCGCCAGCCGGTCGAGCGTGCATACTCCAACTTTCTGCACGCCAGAAATTACCTTAAAATTGAACCTTACCATGATTTTGCGCAGGCGATTCGAGCCGAAGATGAGCGTTTTCGCCAGCAGTGGGGTCATCCGTGGTATTACAAGCGGAAAGGATTTTATTACCGGCATCTAAAACCGTATTTTGACACTTTCCAACGTGAGCAAATCCGCGTTTATTTGATGGATGATTTAAAAGCAGATGCCGCTACGCTGTTGAAAGATATTTACCGGTTTTTGGATGTCGATGATACATTCCAACCCGATTTTGCCCGACGATATAATGTATCCGCCAATAGCGCCCGTAGCCAAACCTTGCACAATGTGCTGAACAAGCCACATCCGGTTAAAGCGGCGTTGCGCCGTTTGCTGCCCCCCACGGTTCGACGGCAATTGAAGCTTAAACTTCAGCAGAAAAACAGAGCGCCACAAACCATTTCCCCCGAAATTCGCGCTGAATTAATGCGTGAATTTAAAGGTGATATATTGAAACTGCAAGACTTAATCGGGAGAGACCTGTCAACATGGTTAAATTGAACCATGCACCCATCAATCTGACGCCAAACCAACTTGTGGAAGATACATTGCGGTTTGTCGAATCGTGCAGAATTAACCCTGCCGAATGGCGGTTTGCCTCTTCCACCGGCGGCGAAGAAACTCTGTACGCATCAACGTTTGCGTGTATGATTTTTCAGTATGTGGGGCATTTGCAAAGTTTTTCTGCATCACAAAAGCAGGAATGGGCGGAGTATCTGAACTCGTGGCAAGACCCTGACAGCGGTTATTTCATGGGGCCGGAACTCGTTCCCGAAGAAATAAAAAGCCGAAAACACTCGTTTGAGCATGTGTCGCAGCATTTGGCGGCGCATGTATTGCCGGCGTTGAGTCTGCTTGACGCTGCACCCAAATACCCGTTGACCTTCGCCCACATATTTTTAGATTTGGACTACCTGCAAAAATGGCTCGAAGCCCGAGATTGGCGCGACGCTTGGCTTGAAGGAAACAACCTGATTTTTGTGGGACAATTTTTGATACATTTACGCGATGTGGAAAACATTTCTGTCGCACAGCCGGCTTTGGATTTATATTTTGATTGGCTGGATAAACATATCGACCCCGCGACCGGCTTGTGGGGTTCTAACGGATATTGCTCGCCTGTGGCAGCGCTTTATGGGGGGTATCACCAGTTGATTGCCTACTATTACGAAAACAGGCCCGTTCAATACCCGGAGCGGTTAATAGATGTGGCGCTTTCATTGCAACATGCCGATGGCGGCTTTCACCCCGACGGCGGCGGCGGCGCATGCGAAGATACCGATACGGTTGATATTTTGGTGAATATGTATAAACAAACCAACTATAAACACCTGCACATTCGCATAGCGTTGCGACGCGGCTTGCGCCATATTTTGCAGCGCCGCATGCCCGATGGCGGGTTTGTATACCGGTTGGATAAACCGTTTGTGCATATGGGCATTCAAAAAACCCAATCACCCGCCAACCGGTCAAATTTGTTTCCCACATGGTTTCGCATTCACACCATTGCGCTCATCAGCGAAATTTTAACCGATGAACCTGCCATTCAATGGGATTGGCAATTTAACAATAGCTGCTCGATGGGGTGGCACCGAACATGGAACAAAACAACGCACCGATTGAGTCTGCAAGACCGCCGGGCAGAAGAATGGTGGCAAACTTTCCATAATACCAAACGGCATTTACAAACCATCTATCGCCGCGGGCGCAATCTCGGCGGAAAGATAAAGCGCCGCCTTTTGCGCGGAGGGCAATATGGGTAACCAAACTCCGCTCGTTTCGGTGGTGATGGCTGTTTATAACGGCGAGCCTTTTTTGGCAGCGGCAATGGACAGCATTTTGAACCAAACTTACACCAATTTTGAACTCATTGTGGTTGATGATGCATCCACCGACCGCACCGCCGAAATTTTAAAAAACTATACCGACCCGCGCGTGGAAATTTACACCAACCCCGACAACATCGGGCAAACCCGCTCGCTGAACCGTGGTTTGGCGCTGGCAAAAGGTTCTATCATTGCCCGGCACGATGCCGACGACATTTCGCAGCCGGATCGCTTCCAACGGCAGATTGATTATCTGATAGCGCATCCGGAAGTGGGTTTACTGGGTACCAGCTACACTGTCATCAGTGATACCGGACAGGTTTTGGAAGAGGTTATTCTGCCTACCACAGACGAAGCACTGAATGAACGATTGGATGACGGCAATATCTTCTGTCACGGTTCGGTGATGTTCACTGCCGATGCCGTGAAAAAAGTTGGTGGTTACAACGAAGGTTTTCGTGTAACGCAAGATTACGATTTGTGGCTCCGTTTGGCAGAAGTATCTAAAATTGCCAACCTGCCCGATGTGCTCTACCAGTTTCGATTTGACAGCAATTCTGTGAGCCGCACAAAACGCGGATTGCAACTGGCATATCGTCAGTTGGCACTAAAACTGGCACGCCAGCGCCGCAACGGGCAGCCAGAAGACCCCGTCCCTGCCGATGTATTGAGCGTTTTCACGCCCGACCCCCGCCGTCTGTTGGGTGATGCTCGTCGCACCAGTTACCTGCATTATGCCGCCGGACAACCCCATTTGGCAGCAGAAACACTTCGGCAAGCCTTCCAACTTTCCACACAGACTGTGCATGAAGATTTTTCGGTGTGGGAAAAATGGATGCTATCGCAAGGACGAACATTATCGAAATTGCAGAACAATTCCGCGGCGGGTGCCGCCTTCATCCGCTGGGTGTTGGCAACCTTGCCTTCAACCGTCGCACGCGGAAAAAATTCGGCGTTGTTGGGGCGTTATTACGCCGACCAAGCATTCGCCGCATATGGCGCCGGCTATAAAACACCGGTTTTGCGTTTGGCATGGCAAGCGGTGCGCAGAAATTACCGGTGGCTGTTTAATCGAGGATTGTGGTCAATTTCGCTGCGGTCGCTGAAATACTGAGATGAAAATTATGGAAAAATCAAACACCATTTTGAAAAAAATAATGCCGGTCATCACCATTGCATTGGCGATGATGCTGTCGGCATGTGCCGAAACTGCCAATCCTGTGGCAGTGGTGGATACTGCAACGCCCGCACCGACGGAATTGCCCCCCACCGCAACAGTGCCACCGCCAAACACCGCCACCACCACCCCCGTGCCAACCGCAACGCACACTCCACCGCCAAACACTGCCACTGCATCGGCAACGGCTACCCACACCCCCACGGCTATTCCACCGACCGCCACCGCATCGGCAACCCCCACGCCTGTGCCGCCGGATATGTCTTCGCCGTCTGCTCCTGTGCTATTGATTGACCATTATTCGGTGGAAAAATTCAACCGCATCCCCGATTAATACATTCAAGCCGCGCGTCAAATTCGCTGGATGCACCGTGGCGCATCGGTAGGGGTGAATATCGCCGCAGTCATCAATCAAAATGGCACACGCGCTGCCAGCGGACTAAATTGCCTCAGTTGGATAAACTTGGGCGCACCGCCGGACGGCGGCAGGCCCAAAAGTTGCGGTTGCCCGCAACTTCCGCTTGATAACCGTTGGCAAAATATCTGTCGCAACGAAACGGTTTCTCTGCCCGTGTCTGATAAATATACCCGCGACAATTGGCAATTTGAAGTCCATCCATACCGGATTGTCACCGATAATTTACAGGAAATTCGTAATATGAATCCCGGCTGGCAAAAGAAAACCAATTATTTCATCCAGCGGGTGGATACGCTTGCACCGGCAGAACAATATGACTATGTGAGTTATCAGTTGGGCTATGTGGAAGGCCCATCCATCAATAAACAGTTTTTCACCAATACCGATGACGTTTTCCGCGCTGACGGTTCACTCAATTATGATGACTCGCAGCCCGGCGTGGCGAATTTGGAGGCGCTGGATGCCGCCCACCCCGAATTTAAAATTATTTGGTTCACTGCGGCACAAGCACGGCAGGTAGAGTTTGATAGCGATGGTGCGCCATATGTGCAGGTTTTTAATGACAATTTGCGCGAATATGCGGCTGTCAACGGCAAAATTTTGTTCGATTTGGCAGATATCGAATCGTATCTGCCGGATGGCACACCCTGTTATGGCATCGGGGTGGATGGCGCGCCGGTGGATGTGATCACCGTCTGCGATGAATATGTGAACGAGCGCGTTTCGGGACACCTGAACGCCTGGGGGTCGAACCGGGTTGCCCAAGCCATTTGGGTGATGATGGCACAACTTGCCGGATGGGACGGAGAATGATGCCAACAGTCAGTGCAATAATCCCCGCATACAATCAAGGACACTATTTGGGCAAAGCCATTCAAAGCGTGCTGAACCAAACTTTCGCCGATTTTGAAATCATCGTGGTGGATTACGGCTCTACCGACAACACCCGCACCGTTGTCCATAATTTTACCGACCCGCGTGTGCGATATGTTCATCAGCAAAATGCCGGGTTGTCCGCCGCACGCAATACCGGCATTCGCCACGCCACGGGTGCATTTTTAACCTATCTCGATTCAGATGACCTGTTTTTACCCGAAAAGCTGGCGATACTGCTGGCAAAATTCGACGCTGAACCGGAACTTGGGTTTTGTGCCGGGCAAGCCATTCTGATTGATGAAAATGACCGTCGTATCGGCGAGATTTTCGACAAACGGTTGCCAGAAGACAGCGCACAATTGCTGCTGGGCAATCCACTGCACGTGGGCAGTGTGATGGTTCGCCGCGAATGGCAGGAACGTGTCGGGTTTTTCGACGAGACATTGCGCTCGTATGAGGATTGGGATATGTGGTTGCGGCTGGCGATAGCCGGCTGCCCGATGGGGTGGGTGGAGAAACCGGTGTCGCTGTACCGTTTCCATTCAAACCAGATGACGAGCAATGGGCAGCAGATGACCACCGCTACTTTTGCCGTGCTGGAAAAACTTTTCAATCAAACCGATTTGCCCCCGCGTTGGCATGCGCTGCGCGACAAAGCATACAGCCACGCCCATTTGCGAGGTGCGGCGCAGGCATATCAAGCGGAAGATTTTGCGGCGGCGGCGGAACATCTGAACACTGCCGTGCAATTGAACCCCGATTTGCTGGCTGACGATGCCACCACACTGGCAAAATTTATTGTGGGCTGGGCAAATTATGCCAAAACCCGCAACCCGTTGGCATTTTTGGAAAAAGTGTATGCCCATCTGCCCGAAAATTTGACGATACTGCGTCGCCGGCGCAACCGAGACTTGGCGGCAGAAGCCATCCAAATTGCATTTGAAGCGCACGCCAAAAACGACGCTGCCACAGCAAAAATGGCGGCAAGCCGCGCCTTTCAATACCAACCGAAATGGCTGCTCAACCGCGGTGCAGTATCGGTATGGGTAAAATCGTGGTGGCGCGCATACCACAAAACGTGATAAATTGGGGCATGAAACTGAAAACCTTGAATTTTGAAAACCAAACATCCTTTAACACACGAGGCTAAAATATGACGGAAAAAACAAAACGCTCAATCTTTTTTCGCCCGCAGGTGAATCCCTTTGTGATGCTTTTTGTGGAGCGGTCGGGGAGCACATACCTGACCACCCTGCTCAACTCGCATCCCGATGTGTATGCTCAGGGCGAAAAATTCGATGCCATGCGCCAGCAGGGTAAAGGTGCACGTGAACAGCTCGACTGGGCGGAAACGGTGCTAACCCCGCCGCCGGTGGGTCGCAACAAAGCTCGCGGCTTCAAAACCAAAACGATGGACATTCTTGACCCGGAAGGTCTCGCAAATTTGATGCGCCGTTTGCAATGCAAAGTTATCCAACTGCAACGCCGAAATCTGGTAAAAGCAGTCGTCTCCACCGTCAATGCCAAACGGCTGTGGGAAAAATCGGGCACATGGAATTTGTTGGATGAGAAAAACCGGCTGTCGGAATTTACCATCGACCCCGATGTTTTTGACGAGCTATTGCAAGAGCGCATTCGGTGGGATGACGAGCTGGAAGCGTATGTGCAATCGCTCCGCCTGCCCACACTGAAATTATACTATGAAGAATTACTCACCGATGAACCCAATTTTGTCCGGCGAATTTACGATTTTCTGGAAATAAAACCGAAACCGGCACAGGGGATTACCCTGAAAAACACAAAAGACGATTTGCGGAAAGTACTCTTGAATTTTGACGAATTGCGGGAAAAATATGCCGGCACGCGCTATCAAGCCATGTTCGATGAGGTTTTGCTGCCCGATGCATAGTTTGGGTGGGCAGGGTATTTTGTGGCGGCGGCTTTCAAGCCGCCCTGCGGACAAACAAACATCAGCTTGGATCTCGGAGGGAGAAAATATATGCCCGGTTTGGTTGGATTTGTAAAAAACATTTCAGCAGAACAATCGCACACACTTTTGACGACGATGGCGCAATCGCTAGAATCTGCGCCCCGTTTCCACACCGAACTGCACGCCGGTGACGGCTTCGGGGTGGGGCGGGTCACGCTTGGCATCATCAACGCTCGTCCGCAACCCCTATGGAACGCCGACCGCACCCGCTGTGTGGTTATGGAAGGCGAATTGTACAACGCCGCCGAAATGCGACAGCGGCTGGGTGGCGATGCCCCCGCCGATGATGCCGCACTGATTTTGCGGCTATTCGAGCGGTTCGGGGATGATTTTACCGCCGATTTGAACGGCGCATTTGTGGTAGCAATTTGGGATACCCGCACCCGCAAATTAACAATTGCCAACGACCGGATGGGATTGTATCCGCTGTATTATGCGCATTTCAATGGCGAATTACTGTTTGGGTCTGGCGTGCGGGCACTGCTGGCAGATACTGCCTTGCCCCGCAACGTGGATTTGGTGGCAATCAGCGAATTTTTGCGCTTTGACCACGTTTTTAACGACCGCACCCTGCTGGCTGATGTCCATCTGTTGCCGCAGGCTTCGCTATTGACATTTGCCAACGGGAAAATGGAAATTCGTCCGTATTGGACATTGACGTACCCTCGGCAATACAAACTGCAAACCGAAGCGGAACTCATCGAGCAATTGAACCACTATTTGCGGCAAGCCATCAAACGGCAAGCCCCCGGCGATATTCCCGCGGGAATTTTGCTCAGCGGTGGCCTCGATTCGCGCGTAATTTTGGCAATGCTCCGCGACGGGATAGTGGATGATTCTTTCCACGCTTTTACGTGGGGCATGCCCGGCGCCGATGATGTGCGGTTCGCCAAAGAATTGGCGGCAAAAACCGGTGTGCACCACCATTATTTTGAGTTGAAACCCGATTGGCTGTTCGATATGGCCGCAGAAGGCGTGCGCGCCACCGACGGACTGGGAAATGTCATCAATCTGCACGCTATGGCAACCCTGAAAGAAGAAGCCGAATTCGCCAAAATCATCTACAAAGGGTTTATGGGCGATGCGATGTTTGGTTTTGCGCTCAAACGGCAATTTTGGGGTGATTATCCCCCCGAAGTGGAAAGTGATGTCCATTTGCAGGTGCACAACTCGCAGGGCGTGGTTTATTATACTCCCGCCGAAGAAGAACAATTGTACACCGATTCGTTTCGGCAGCGGGTGGGTACACAGGTGATGGATGAATATTGCGCCGGAATGCAGCGAGCCGGGGTGACACAATTGGCAAACCAGCGGCTTTATTTCGACCTGACCCAGCGAGTGCCGCGAATGACCATCAATGGGGTGGAAGTGACACGCAGCCGCACGATGGTTCGTTTGCCATTTGCCGACAACGATTTACTCGATTTTGCGCTCACAGTCCCCCCCGGTTTTCAGTTTGAACGGCATTTGGTGCAGATGGCGTTTGTGCAGGCATACCCCAAATTGGCACAAATACCCTTTACCGGCACCGGCTTGCCGATGGTGGCTTGCGCCCGCGAAATTGGCATTCGCACGCAAAGGTTGCTCCGTTGGCATCTGCGCAAAATCGGGCTGGAAAAACTTGCCGGGGCAGAACGCCGCCCGTACAAAGACTATAACAACTGGTTCCGCACGGTTCTGCGCGATTGGGTGGAAGGAACGCTGCTCAGCACACAAGCATTGCAGCGGGGGTATTTCCAACCGGATTATATCCGCAATTTGGTCGCCGAGCATATGGCGGGCGCAGACCACACCAGCCGTTTGGGCGCACTGCTCACCATCGAATTGTGGCACAAGCAATTTATTGACTGACCCGTTTATTTCTCACCGGAGATTTTTAAAACTATGAAAATTGGCATTGCCACCGAAGAAACGTGGGATTTTCTCCACGAAATATACGCCGATTTGTCGGCGCACCACCAAACCACCCTTTTCAAACGCCGCGAAATTCACCTGCCTGTGTTGAGCGGACGCGCAAACAGCCGTCTCTTTCGGGGAGATATGCGGAAATTTATGCAGGCAAATGATGCTGTCTTTTTTGAATGGGCAAGCGGTTTGCTGGCAACCGCCACCCAACTACCCAAAACGTGCGGCATCGTTACCCGTTTGCACCGGTATGAGATGTACCAATGGGCGGATAAAATCAACTGGAATGCAGTGGACACGGTCATTTTGGTCAGTCAGGCAAAATACAACGAATTTGCCGCCCGTTTTCCCGAATATATCGCCAAAGCAGTGGTCATCCCCGAGGCAGTATCGCCGCAGCGGTTTCAATTCGTGCCGAAAAAATTCAGCGGCGATATTGGCATTTTGTGCCATTTAAAGCCCCGCAAACGGGTGTATGAACTGATATTGGCGTTTTATGAACTTTCCAAACGCCGAGACGACTTGCATTTGCACATCGGCGGCGGCGAAGCAGCGGCATTCGGCGAATATGCCGAGGCGTTGCGCGCGCTGGTAGAAAAACTGGGCTTGCGAGAGAAAATCACATTTTACGGGCATGTCTCCAAACCCGAAACGTGGTATCCCAACATAGATATTTACATCTCCAACGGCTATTCAGAAGGATTGCAGGTGTCGCCGATGGAGGCAATGGCGACCGGCTGTTATGCGCTGTCGCACCATTGGGATGGCGCGGATGAACTTTTACCCCCCGAAAACCTTTTCTTTTCCGAAGCCGAACTCATTGAGCGCATCGAGCAGTACTGCGCCCTTTCCGATACCGAACATACTGCCGCGCGTGAAAAGATGCGGGCATTGGTTGTCGAAAAATTCAACGTGGACAAAACGAAGGTACAAATTCGCCAATTGATTGAAACGGCGGCGGAGCGGTATTCAAAATGAAAATCGGTTATATCATGCAGCAGGGGGTAGAAATTCGTCGCCCGCCGTTTAATGGGCCTGCGAACCACGTGCGCCACATTGTGGAAGAATTTTGGCGCGCCGGACATTCGGTGCGGCTGTTGGTGCGGCTCGACGGTGTGATTTGGCAATCGGACAACCTGCGCGATTTTTCGGCGGTGGGGGCAACCGGGTTGGATGCGGGGTTGCCCCGTTTGACGGAACGCATCGTGCGGCGGACGCAGTCAGTATTGCGATTGCCCTATTTCGATTTTTTTGAAAGCCTGCGTTTTGCGTTGGCATGCCGACAAGCGTTATCCGGCTTCGATTTGCTGTATGAGCGCATCGGCTGGCCCCATTATGGCGGCGCGCTTGCGTCGCGGCTGATGCACATCCCGCTGGTGCTGGAAGATAATGGCGACCCGTTGCACGATTTGGAATCGAAGGGAGAAGCGCCGACCGGTATTCAGCGATGGGTGTCGCTGGCGTTGATGCGCCGGGGCATCCGTCGCGCGTCGCACATCGTTTCTACCGGCGAAGGGTGGCGGCGGCAGTTCATCAACCGCTGGCACGTGCCCCCCGAACGTGTTTCGGCGGTAGAGAATGGCACCACACTGGTGCAGGTTCAGCGGCGGGAGAATCTCCGTTCGTTCCAGTCGGAAACGGGTGATGATGAACCGGTCACACTGGTGTATGTCGGCGGATTTTATCCGTGGCACGGCATACCGGTGCTGTTACCGGCATTTGCCCGCGCGTTGAAACAAGGTATTCGTGCCAAATTGCTGCTGATTGGCGCGGGAGATGGTTTTGCCGAGGCGCAGCAATTGGTTGCCGAGCTGGGTATTTCGCAAGCGGTAACTTTTGCCGGACACCGCAGTCTCGACGAATTTGCGCCGATGCTGGCGCAAGCCGATATCGGTGTGTCGCCATATTGCGGTTGGAAAGAGTTTTCCGGATTGAAAATTTTGGATTACAAAGCTTCCGGGCTGCCGACCATTGCCTCTGGCGAAAACGGACAACCGCCCACGGTGACCCACGGCAAAACCGGGCTGATTGTTCCCCCCTGTGATGAAAATGCGCTGTGTGATGCCATTGTGCAATTGAGTACCGATGCGTCTTTGCGACGGCAAATGGGGCAAGCGGCGCGCTTGGAAGCGGAAACAATGCACGGCTGGCATCACACGGCAGCCGCGCTGGAAAAAATTTTCAAAACGGTTTTAGATGAAAAATAGCACGCAGATGAAGAGGAAAAAGTTAATGGGAAAAGGATTGGTCAGTGTGATGATGCCCGCTTACAACGCGGAACAATTCATCGCCGAAGCGATTGACAGCGTGCTGGCGCAAACATATCCCCGGTGGGAACTGCTGGTGGTCAACGATGGTTCTGTCGATGCCACGGCGGACATTGTGGCGCGGTATACCGACCCGCGCATCAAGCTCATCCACAAAGAAAATGGTGGCGAGGCATCCGCGCGGAATGTGGCGCTCGACCACAGCACCGGCGAGTTTATTGCTTATTTGGATGCGGACGACGCCTATTTGCCGCACCATCTTTCGGCGCTGGTGGATTATCTCAATGTGCACCCCGGCCGTGACGCGGTTTACACAGACGGGTTCCATTTCGACCAAACGGGCAAACGCATGCAGCCTCTGTCCGCCCGCCGACGAGGCCCTTTTGAGGGACGAATTTTCGAGGAAGTGGTGCGTGCCTCCGATGTTTTCGGGCCGCCGCTGTGCGTAATGCTGCGGCATCAGTTGGTTGCAGAACACCGGTTGCGGTACGATACCCGCATCGTCATCGGCCCCGATTGGGACTTTTTTGTGCGTTTTGCCGACCTCGGCACGTTTGGGTATGTGGATGACCGCACGTGTCTGTATCGCGTGCACGAAACGAATATCTCGGTGCAGGTGGGTATGCAGCGCCGAGCCGGTTACTTGGCAATCTGCCGTGAAAATGCCATCAAATTGCCCAATTTTAACACGTGTTCAGTAGAAACGCGCGCCGCCGTATTTTACGATTTGCTCATCAACCTGCTGGCAGGCCAACCGGAAAAACAAGCCGCCGTGACGGAATGGACGCAGTTTCAAGCATTGCCCGCTGCCGAACAAGCTCGCTTGTTGCGTTTGCTGGCAAGCCAATCACTCTTATCGGAAAACGGGCAGCCGGCGTTTGTCCGTCACTGGCTGGCAGAATCGCGCCGCCTCAACCCCGCCGATAGACGTGGTGCGGTGCTGGCGGCACTGTATCGCCTCAACCCCGCTGTAAGCCGTGTTTTCTTGCGCTTAAAATCATTGCGCAACCCCGGCACGGTCAATCTCCCCCTCAGTGATGTGAAATAGTTAGAAATAATTATAAAATTTATAATTAAAATAGTTAGATTTTGTCGTATTTCGCGAGTCTCGGTACACTACTGTTATGCACCGTCGCATAAATTTATAGGGTAACCACACCAGCCGTGAGTCTTTTCTATCCTCATGAGTTGTCGGTTCCTGCATGTCATTTTTTATTATTTTTATTTGGAGGCATTATGCGTAAAAAACCTATTTATCATTTATTGGAATTATTATTGGCTTTTTCAAAGCGGAAACAACTTATCGGCGCAGCAATCATTATGGCTTTGGTACTTGGTCAAAGCCATAATTCATTTTCATCGGTTGTTACTGCCCAAGCCCCGCGTAGCGATTCCGCCTCGCCGTTGGAGCAAACCGCACCCTCGCAAGCGCTCATCACAGTTGACCATACATCCATCGCGCTGTTCGACCAAATTCCCGACCAGTACATCCAAGCCGCAGCAAATTTAAATATGCTTTTCATTGACCGCTCTGTTGGGGGCAATATCAATGAGGGGTTAGACTGTCTAGCCTACGAATCGGATGAAGCCGCTCCGAGCCGGTGCAAGCGCAATCACACCGATTCTCGATATGTGGTTGACCCCGCCACCGTTTTAAATTGGTATCATCCCGGTGGATACGACCGCAGTAATTGGGATTTTCTGTATTGGGATAACCTGCCTGTTTCCGGCTGTACCGATTGGAGTCAGAAAACAGATTGTTTCATTAACTATATGCAGAGCGGCGCTATTAATAATTATGATGTTGTTTCCTACCAGTTCAGCTATTTACTGGTGGTCGATGGTTCTACCATTGAAGACCAGCCCGGAGGGTTCTTTTGGGATAATCCCGGCTTGACCGATGTTTATGACCAAGAAGCGCTGGAAGCACAATATCCAAACAAGACTTTCATTTACTGGACAACCAGTTTGGCACGCAGCATCGGCACGAATGAATCGGAAATATTCAACCAACAAACGCGGCAATATGCCAACGACCACGGGAAAATTTTATTTGATGTGGCGGATATTCTTTCTCACGACCCGGACGGTAACCCCTGTTACGATAACCGCGACGGCGTGCCCTATGGTTCTGAAAACCACCCTGATGATGGTCTGAATTTGCTGGCAATTTGCCCCCACTATACCACAGAAGTAGAAGGCGGACATTTGGGCAGCGCATCGGCTGGAATGATCCGAGTTGCGCAGGGTTTTTGGGTGCTGATGGCGCAGATTGCCGGTTGGGACCCCGGTACAACGACACCCACACTGCCACGAGTGCAATCGATATCACCGGCAAATGGGGCGACGGATGTGGCGGTGGATGCGCCGCTGGTCATCAATTTCAGCGAGGCGATGAATACCGGCAGTGTGTCATACACCGTTTCACCGAATCCCGGCGGAGTGACGCCATCATGGAACGGTTCGGGTACGCAGTTGACGCTGACCCACAACGATTTTTCGGAGGGGACAGGATATACGGTTACTGTCATCGGCGGCACGGATTTGGATGGTAATGGGCTGGAAAACGTGCCATTCGCTTCATCTTTCACCACTGTATCGCCGACCATCCCACGGGTACAATCGATATCACCGGCAAATGGGGCGACAGATGTGGCAGTGGATGCGCCGCTGGTTATCAATTTCTGCGAGGCGATGAATACCGGCAGTGTGTCATACACCGTTTCACCGAATCCCGGCGGGGTGACGCCATCGTGGAACGGTTCGGGCACGCAGTTGACGCTGACCCACAACGATTTTTCGTTTTTGACGGATTATGGTGTTTCGATTACCGGTGGCATGGATTTGGATGGTAATGGGCTGGAAAACGTGCCATTCGCTTCATCTTTTAGAACAGAAGCGCCACACGCGGATTTGAGCATCGGCATACAGGCCAGTGATGTTTTCGTGTCACCGGGCGATTGGGTGACGTTTACCCTGACGGTTGCCAACGCCGGGCCGGTTTCACCCGTGTCGACGACCGTAGTTGACCAGTGGTCACCTGCGGGTGGCGTGAGCGATATTACCGGGCTTCCGGCAAACTGTCAGGTCAATATGGGCAGCGGATCTTTTTCGATGGGGGTTATCACTTGCACCAATGTAGAGTTGACTGCCGGTGTGTCGCCCACCCAAATTGAATTCTCGATGCAGCTTGCCGGTACGTTTACCGGCACCCTGAGCAGTCAGGCTTCGGTTGCCGCCGACGATGCCACCCTGGTGGAAGATAATCCGGCAAATAACTCGGCGCTGGCATTGGTAAACCCGCTTCAATTTTTCTTGCCACTGATAATGCGGTAATGCGTAGCTTGTAACATGACGGTGCATAATTACGCCACTCGGTTTTTGCCGAGTGGCGTTTTTTTATGTATTTCCCGGACATTCCGTCTGTAATTTGGCGGGCAAAACATTTTGATAGATTTTCTAACTATTTTCTAGCGTTTTTCTCACAGCTTTACCACAAAAAGTTGTTAGACTACATACATTCGGAAACGCATGTGATTTTATTGATATGGGAGAGAAATACATTATGAAAAACACGTTTGATTATTTCATTATCGGGGCAGGCCCGGCAGGCTTGCAGTTAGGTTATTTTCTTCAGCGCAATAAACGAGATTATCTCATTGTAGATAGAGCGTCAAAACCGGGGTCGTTTTTTGTTAGCATGCCTCGCCATCGAACATTAATTTCCGTCAATAAAGTTCACATCGGCACCGACGATCCGGTCGCACGGATGCGCTGGGATTGGAATTCGCTGATTAATGACGATGAAGCATTGCAGTTTAAAAATTACTCAGAAAAATATTTCCCCCCTGCCGATATGTTGGTACAATATCTGGAAGATTTCGCAGCGACATACAAATTAAATATCCGCTACAACACAACCGTTACCGAAGTAAAGAAGGAAAATGGCAACTTTGTCATTTCAGACCGGCAGGGAAACACTTTTACAGCCAAGCGCCTGGTGGTGGCAACCGGTGTTACCAAGCCATATATCCCGGATATTCCCGGTGCAGAATTGTGCGAAAATTACATCAATCACTCGATTGACCCGCAAGTGTATGTCAATAAACGGGTGCTGGTTGTTGGCAAGGGTAACTCGGCGTTTGAAACCGCTGATAATCTGATTGAAACCGCATCTGCAATTCATATTTGCAGCCCCAGATCGGTAAAATTTGCATGGCAGACGCATTATGTGGGCCATCTCCGTGCAGTTAACAACAATTTTTTGGATACCTACCAGCTAAAATCGCAAAACACCGTTATTGATGCCTCAATCGAAAAAATTGAAAAAATGGATGGCAAATATCAAGTACATTTGGCGTACACACATGCCAGCGGACAAAAAGCGGTTGTGGAATATGACCACGTGATTTTCTGTACCGGTTTCCGGTTTGACCCCACCTTTTTCGGTGGTGGGATAAAACCGGCTTTGGCGCATGATGGGCGATTGCCTGCCCAAACGCCTGAATGGGAATCGGAGAATGTGCCGGGTTTATATTATGCGGGTGTGTTAATGTCTGCCTGCGATTACAAAAAAACAATGTCAGCTTTTATTCACGGCTTCCGGCATAATATCGAAGCATTGAGCAATGTTTTTGAAGTAAAATACCATGGGCAAGAATGGCCGCACGAAACAATCGAAGCCACACCCAAAGCGCTGACCGACAAAGTGATTGACCGCGTTAATCGCGCGCCAGAAATGTTCTTGCAGCCCGGCTTTCTGTGTGATGTGATGGTGGTAAACGAAGATGCCGGCACAGCCGATTATTTCAACGGGGTGCGGATGCATTATGTGATGGATAGCCATTTCAGCCGAAATGACCACTATTACACCATCAGTTTGGAATATGGCCATTTTATGGGCGACCCGTTCAGTATCGAACGCGACCCCGACCCCGCCGCCGCTGTGGATGCTGCATATTTACACCCGGTCATTCGCCATTACAGCCACGATAAACTCATCAGCGAGCATCACGTTCACGATGATTTGGAAAGCCAGTGGCGCAAAGAAATTTATGTCGCACCTGCCCTTGCCTATTTTGAGGAACAGTTGAACCCCAAAATGGTGATGGATGCCGTTGCCAAATAGTTTTCAATTTTGCCTCATTTCATTTAAAGGACGGACATCCGATGCGCATTGCGCTGTATCATAACCTGCCTTCCGGGGGCGCAAAACGTACCCTCAACGAAGCCACCAAACGGATGGCAACGAACCATCACATCGATGTTTTCACGCTTGCCAGCGCCAATCATACATTTGCCGATGTTCGGCCTTTTGTTGCCAACCATTTTGTTTTTCCGTTTCAACCGCGCCCGTTGATTCAATCGCCATTCGGGCGGTTGAATCAGGCTATTCGCCTGCTGGATTTGATGCGTTTGCAAAAAGTGGCGCGGGCAATTGCCAACCGTATCGATAGTGAAAGTTATGATGTCGTACTGGCTCATCCATGTCAATTTGAAAAAAGCCCGTCAATTTTAACATTTGCAAATACCCCTGCTGTGTATTATTGCCATGAACCACTGCGACAATTGTATGAACCGGCACCGTTTCGCCCATATGATGGCGTTACAAGCACACACCGCCGCGTACTCGACCGCATTGACCCGTTGCCATCGCTGTATTTTAATGCGCTGAAACGGATTGACCGCAGAAACACACGCAACGCCAATGCGGTGGTTGTCAATTCGGAATTTATCCGCGCCAGCGTAAAACACATTTATGGCATCGAAGCCGCTGTTAGTTATCACGGCATTGATGCAGACCTGTTTCATCCGATAGCCGTTGAAAAACAAAATATCGTGTTGTCGGTTGGATCGTTGACGCCCCTCAAAGGCTTCGATTTTCTCATCGAAGCGATGGCACAACTGTCGGCGGCAAATCGTCCGGTGCTGGTGATTGTCAGCAATTTTCAAAATCCGCCGGAAAAAGAGTATTTACGGCAGTTGGCGGCAAAGAAAAAAGTTGCCGTGGATTTTTTGACCAATATCAGTGATGAAACACTGGTAAAACTGTACAATGAAGCGCAGGTTGTGGCGTATGCCCCACTGCGCGAACCGTTTGGGCTGGTGCCGTTGGAGGCGATGGCCTGTGGTACGCCGGTTGTCGCCGTCCGTGAAGGCGGCATTCCCGAAACGGTCATCAGCGGGAAAACGGGCGTGCTTGTTCCGCGAGATGCAGCGCAATTTGCCGCGGCAATCAATAACCTGTTAGAAAATCCTGCACATGCGGCAGAATATGGCGAAAACGGGCGTGCCCATGTGCTGAAAAACTGGACTTGGGAACGTGCAGCGGCAACACTGGAAGCACACCTGACGGTTACAGCCGCGACAGATACGGCTGCGGCCGCAGTCTCTGCAGCATAGGCGACGGTTCAATAATGGCAGTCAACCCGTTTCAACCGGTTATTCGGGCAGCAAAACAGGTGCGCAATGCATGGTATCCGTGGTTGCGAAAATTGCCCATCGAGATTGCACCATTGACCGGACACCATCATTACACCCCATTTATCATTTTGGGGCGTTCACGGGTCGGTTCGAATTTTCTGCGCGGACTGCTGAACGCACACAGCCAAATCAGTACCTTCGGCGAAATATTTCGGGATGTGACCGACACCGATTGGGACCACATGGGTTATTTCCAATCGCCGGAAACGGTGCTCGCGCTGAAAGACAAACCGGCGGCATTTTTGCAGAAAAAACTATTTGGGCGTTACCCGCAATATATTAAAGCAGTGGGGTTCAAAATATTTTACTATCATGCGCCCGATTCGGCGGTGTGGAAATATTTGCAGGCAGATACCCGCATTCGGGTTATTCATTTGAAACGACACAATATCCTGAAAACCCATCTTTCGCGAAAAAAAGCCGCTGCCACCGACCACTGGGTGAAAACATCTCGACGGCAAGAGCGGCAGACAACATTCAAATTGGATTATGATGAATGCTTGCAAGATTTCATTCGCACCCGGGGCTGGGAGCAGGAATACGACACGCTTTTCCAATCGCACCCGATGCTGGAGATTTTTTACGAAGATTTGGCAACTGACCATGTCCATGAGATGCGGCGGGTCGAGCAATTTTTGAACGTGGATTTTGAAGAAGTTCAGCCGACCACCCGCAAACAGTCACAAGCCAAACTGGCAGATGTTATCATCAATTACGACGAATTGAAACAGAAATTTTCAGGCTCGGAGTGGGCGAGCTTTTTTGAATAAAACGCCCCCCAGCCCTCGGCATCGACAAAAAAGGAGTTCATCAATGGATTTTTCTTGGTCTGACGAACAGCTTATGTTCAAAAATGCGGTCATTGAGTTTGCCCGCAAAGAACTAAATTACGATGTTATGGCATTCGATAAACAAGACTACTTTCCACGAGAGGCGTGGAAAAAATGCGCCGATTTCGGTATTCAGGGATTGCCATTCCCCGAAGAATATGGCGGCGCAGATGCCGATATTATGACCGCTATGTTGACGATGGAGGGCTTGGGTTATGGCTGTGCCGACAACGGTTTGATTTTTGCGATGAATGCCCAAATGTGGAGCGTTCAAATGCCCATTTTCTCTTTTGGAACCGAGGCGCAAAAGAAAAAATATCTGCCCGGGATGTGCAGCGGCGATATCATCGGTGCACACGGGATGAGCGAACCCGATTCTGGTTCTGATGCGTACAGCCTGCGCACCCGCGCTGAACGGGTTGAGGGCGGTTATGTGTTGAATGGCAGCAAAATGTTTGTTACCAACGCCCCTGTGGCGGATGTGGCATTGGTTTTCGCCACTGTCAACCCCGCCCGAAAGATGTGGGGCATCACCGGTTTTTTGGTGGAAAAAGGCACATCCGGCTTCACCATCGGTAAGCCGATTGACAAGATGGGGTTGCGCACTGCACCGATGGCAGAGTTGGTTTTTGAAGATTGTTTCATCCCGGAAGAAAATCGGCTGGGGCCGGAAGGCGCAGGTTCAAACATTTTTAACGATTCGATGGAGTGGGAACGCAGCTGTATTCTCGGCAGTCATGTCGGTGCGATGGAGCGGCAAATTGAGCGGGCTGTGCAGTATGCCAACGAACGCGAACAGTTTGGACAATCCATCGGCAAGTTCCAATCGGTGGCAAACCGAATTGTGGATATGAAAGTCCGGCTGGAAACCGCCCGTCTACTGCTGTACAAAGTGGCGTGGCTAAAAAAGCAGGGCAAACCGGCGGTGATGGAAGCGGCACTGGCAAAACTCTACCTCAGTGAAAGTTTCGTCCAATCGGGACTGGATGCCATTCGCACTTATGGCGGGTACGGTTATATGACCGAATTTGAGGTAGAACGCAATTTGCGCGATGCTGTCGGCGGCATGCTCTATTCCGGCACATCCGATATTCAGCGAAATATTATCGCCCGGTTGATGGGGCTGTAAACGCCCATTCAACCCAATCGGGTTTGAAGCGAGAAAAAGCAATTTGAACAGGGGAAGAACGATGGTTTATTTGTTGCATCAGGCAGTTGATATTGCCGCAGAGCGGTTTCCGGACCACGAGGCTGTCCGGTTTTCGGGGCGTGGTATCACGTACCGAGAATTGAAACAGCGTACCGACCGGTTGGCATACGTGTTGATGGAGCGGGGTGTATCTCGGGGAGACCGGGTTGGCATCTATTTGAAAAAAAGCATTGAATCAATTGTGGCAATTTACGGAATTTTAAAGGCGGGCGCGGCTTATGTCCCGCTTGACCCATTTGCGCCAACAGCACGGCTGAGTTTTGTGCTGCGCGATTGCGGTGTTCATCATTTGGTTACCTCAAATGACCAGATTGATTTTGTGGGTGAAATGATGGCGCAGGGTGCGGCATTGACGCATCTGATTGGCGTTGCTCCGCAAAAAACACTGGCTGCATCAACCATCGCATGGGAAGAAGTGTACGCCACCCCGGTTGACTCTCTGCCCAATGCGGGCACAATCGAGCAAGATTTGGCATACATTCTTTATACGTCCGGTTCTACCGGCGACCCCAAAGGCATTATGCACACCCACCGCAGTGGACTGAGTTTTGCCCAGTGGGCAGCTGAAACTTACGGGCTTCAACCCGAAGACCGGCTCAGTAACCATGCGCCGCTACACTTCGATTTATCCACATTCGATATTTTTGCCGCTGCATTGGCGGGTGCAACCACGGTTGTCATCCCCGAGCCGCTGACGAAGTTTCCGGCAAGTCTGTCGCGGCTCATTGAAAATGAAAAAATCACCGTTTGGTATTCTGTGCCGTTTGCGCTCATCCAAATGATGCTGCGGGGCGGCATCGAGCAGCGAGATTTCAGCTCGCTGCGGTGGCTGCTTTTTGCCGGAGAGGTTTTCCCCACCAAACATTTGCGGCAGTTAATGACAAAACTACCACACGTGAAATTCAGTAATTTATATGGCCCCACCGAAACAAATGTCTGCACCTATTATCACGTCGAAAGTGTGCCGGAAACCGACGAACCAATTCCCATCGGCATTGTTTGTGAAAATGCCGAGGCGTTGGTGGTTGATGCAGATGATAACCCCGTCGCTCCCGGCGAAGTGGGCGAACTGCTCATTCGTGGCCCGATTGTGATGCGGGGGTATTGGGCTCAACCGGAAAAAACCGAACGCGGGTTTTTCAAACGCAAAATTTTTTCGTACCTTGAAGACATTTTTTACCGTACCGGCGATTTGGTTGAGCAGCAACCTGACGGAAACTTCAAATATCTGGGGCGCAAAGACCACCAAATCAAAACTCGTGGTTATCGGGTAGAATTGGGCGAAATTGAAACGGCACTTGTTTCTTTTGACATGGTTGAAGAAGCCGCCGTGTATCCTGTCCCCGATGGGCAGGGGAGTAACCTGATAGAGGCGGTCATTACCGTTAAAGATGGCAAAAGTATTTCCGTTGAACAACTGGAAGAACACATTGCCAAACGGTTGCCATCGTATGCTATGCCGGCAAAAATTCTGGTCGCCGATAGTTTTCCCCGCACATCCACCGGTAAAATCAACCGTCGAGAACTTCAAGCACAAGCCATTGGCACAAACTAAAAGTTTGTAAAAATACAATACATAACTTAGGAGGATTTTTTAATGGACACGCAAGCAATTTTAATGGAATACATCAAAAAAGAGTTGATGAAGGGGCGCAATATCGATATCTCTCCCACCGATGACCTGCTCGGTTCCGGTATCATCGATTCACTCGGAATTTTACAACTGGTATCGTTTATCGAAGATCGGTTTAATTTTCAAGTCCCCGATGAAGACGTGGTGTTTGAAAACTTCTTCAGTGTCGAAGCATTGACCAACTATTTGCAATCTGCCCGCCAATAGCGCCAACTTTGCAACAGAAATTTGGGAGATGTCATCGGCTATGCAATTGAAAATGCCCACACAGGTTATCTAAATGATTAGAAAATTACTCGTGCTCAACGGGTTGGCTATCTTGGGCGTGATACTCTTTCACGCTTCGGGATGGAGTTTTGTGGCGATGTTTGTTTGGGCCGACCGGTATTTGCCGGTTACATCTCCAAATTTCGACCAAGTTGGGAGCGCCGCATATTACGGCATCCGGCTGATTGAACAGTTGATAGTGGTCAGTATACCGGCGTTTTTGTTTGTGTCGGGGTTTTTTGTCGCTTTTGCAACCGGACGTACCCATAAAACCGTTGGTTGGAATATCATTGGGGCACGGGTAAAAAGTTTGCTGATACCGTATCTGCTGTGGTCTTTTTTGGTTTTTGCCGCCGGATTTGTTTTGGACGGGCGGCGATTGCCACCGTTGGCGTATGTTCAACTGTTATTAACCGGCGGTGCCAATCCGGCATATTATTACATTATTTTATTAATCCAGTTTTACCTTCTTTCGCCGTTTTTGATACCGTTGGCGAAAAACCACTGGGTTTCACTTTTGGCAGTGTCGTTGGTGCTTCAACTGACGGTACAACTGTTGCAATACCCTGTCATTTTGGGGCTTGATATTCCGGTTTGGTTGCAGCCGTTTGTTGACAGATTCCCAAAATGGTTTTTCCCGGTGAGAATTTTTTGGTTTTCATTGGGGATAGTGGCGGGATTCCATTTGAAAGGGCTAAAAGCGTGGGTTATTCGCTACCGCTGGCACCTGCTCATATTGACAATTGCCACCTATGTTTTGGGGGTTATTGAATGGGAAATGTACATCAAATGGTCGGGCCACACCGCGATGACCCATCGAGAAACGTTGATTGACAACGTATATTCGCTGGCTTTCTTGTTTGCGTTTATCGGGTTTAGCAATATCGACATTCCGGCTTCAAAACAGTTAAGCCAGTGGGGGAGCAAATCGTTTGGCATCTATATTTCGCATGCCCCACTGATGGGTTACATTGCCAGAGGTGTCTATCACCTTGCCCCATGGCTGCTGGGGGTGCAAATTCTGTTTTTACCGCTGATGGTTGTCCTGGGGTTAGGTATTCCGTTGGCGGTGATGGCGCTGATGGAAAAATCGGTGGCGAAAAAATATTATCAATACGTGTTTGGATAAAAGTATAGCAACACCAAAAAGGAGTGAGAAGAATGAGTGATGTAATTATTATCGGCGGGGGTCCTGCCGGGTCGGTATTGGGCAGTTACCTGTCGATGGCCGGAATTGACAATGTGATTTTTGAAGCAGGGATGCACCCGCGTCCCCATGTGGGAGAATCTCTGGTTACTTCTACCACTCGCGTTTTCGATGAAATTGGTTTTTTGCCCACTATGGAACGCGAAGGCTTTGTGAAAAAATATGGAGCATCGTGGCATGCACCCACCGGTAGAGAGTTCTCCATCGAATTCCGAGAGTTTCCACAGCCGGGAATCAAGCAAGAGTACACCTATCATGTTGACCGCAGTAAATTCGATTTGCTGCTGTTGCAACATGCCCGCTCGCTCGGTTCAAAAGTGTATCAGGGTGTAAACGTGAAAAAGGTGCTGTTTGAAGACGGCAAAGCCAACGGCGTGCGTTTTGCCATCGGCGGCGAGGAATTTGAACTTCCCGCCAAGATGGTGGTTGACGCCAGTGGCCGACGAACGCTGTTGGGTAATCAACTTAATTTAAAAAAGAAAGACCCCATTTTCAATCAATATGCGGTTCACGCTTGGTTTGAGGACTTAAACCGCGGCAAAGGGTTGAGCGAAGATTTTATTCACATCTATTTTCTGCCGGTAGAACGTGGCTGGGTATGGCAAATTCCCATTTCAGAAACTGTTACATCGGTGGGCGTGGTTACAGAAAAAGACAACTTCAAAGAGTCGAAACTCGGTGTCGAAGAGTATTTCTTCAAATATGCCAACACCAACCCCGATTTGGCACGGGCACTGAAAGGTGCGCGTCGCATTAACGAATTCAAAAGCGAAGGCGATTACAGTTACAGTATGAAAAAACTGGTGGGTGATAATTTTATGCTCATTGGTGATGCGGCACGGTTTGTTGACCCGATTTTCTCTTCGGGGGTGAGTGTGGCAACGTACAGCGCAAAATTTGCCGCCGAACGTATAAAGTATGCGTTTGAGCATAACGATTTCAGTGAAGCCGCCTTGCAACCCTATGCCGATAAATTGGCGAGTGGCGCACATGTTTGGTACGAATTTATTCGGCTGTATTATAAACTTTTGCCCATTTTCACGCATTTCATCCAGTCGAAAGACTATCGGTTAGAAGTGCTGCAACTGTTGCAAGGCGAAGTTTTCGACCGTGAATCGGTACCGGTGCTGGACGCGATGCGTTCGTATATCAAAAAGGTAGAAGAGTCGGACAATCACATTTTCAAAGGGCAACTCACGTCTATCCCAATCGATTGACACTTCAGCATTCATCGCAGGATTAACAGACTATGATAAGACGCTTGCTATACCTCAATGGAATTGCCGCGATAAGCGCAGTGCTGTTTCACGCAACGGGTTGGGGGTACACGGCGATGTTCTGGTGGACAGACCGGTATCGCCATGTTAGTGTCCCCAATTTTGACCAGTTCGGCGGACTGACATACTTCAGCATTCGGGCTATTGAGCAATTTGTTATCGTGGCAATTCCGGCATTTTTGTTCGTTTCGGGATTTTTCATTGCTTTTGCGACCGGCCGGACACAAAAAACTATTGGCTGGAATATTGTTGGGGTAAAAGTAAAAAATCTAGCCATTCCATACCTTGTTTGGTCAGTGTTGGCATTGATGATGCTGTTTGCGCTGGGCGAACGTTTCTCTGCCGCACAGATAGCCCGCATGCTGGTTTTCGGCGAAACCCAGCCGCCATATTATTATGTGCCGCTTTTAATCCAACTGTACCTGCTGTCGCCGTTGATTGTTCCGCTGGCAAAGAAACACTGGGGATGGTTGCTCATCATTACAGCCATCATCCAAAGTGTAGCTACCGGGATGCGGTATGGCAGTAATATCGGGCTTGATGCGAGTTGGCTTGCCGGATTGAATTGGTTTTCGCGCAGTTGGTTTTTTCCCGGCCACCTGTTTTGGTTTTCAGCAGGGGTTGCGGCAAGCTTCCATTTGGCGGAAGTGAAGGCATTTGCAGCCAGATTCCGCTGGGGGTTGCTCGCACTGACCATCGTGGCATTTATCGGCGGAATGGCAGAGTGGGAATTGATACTGAAATTATCGGGGCAACCATGGATTGCAAGCCAAGAAACGTTGGTTGATGGTGTGTATTCTATCTTCTTTATGCTGACATTCATTGGCTTCAATAAAATGCCGTTGCCCGCCAATAAAACAATTAGCGACATCGGAACAAAATCATTCGGTATTTATTTGATACATGCACCGGTGTTGATGTTAACCGCCAGAGTTATTTATCACGTTGTACCATGGTTGTTGGCATACCAAGTTATCTATTTACCATTGTTGGTTATTGTTGGACTTGCCGTACCTGTACTATTAATGGCATTTGTCAAGCGGTCTCCGGCGCACCCATACTATCAATACCTGTTTGGCTAGGTGTTAAACACAACTGGAGAAGATAATGAGCAGGCGGTTGCTGGCGTTAAGCGGATTTGGGGTGATAGGCGTAGTCTTCCATCATGCAGTTCATTGGGTACTGACGGGAATGTTCTGGTGGACGGACAGATATATCTTGAGTGCGTCTGTCCCTGATTTCAGCCAGTTAGGAAGCGTTAGCTATTGGGTAATCCGTGGTCTTGACCAGTTTTTTGTCATTTCTGTGCCGATATTCCTTTTGACGACAGGGTTTTTTGCGGCGGGTACTATTGGCCGCGTCAACGCGAAACACGATTGGCAAACAGTTTTCAACCGCCTGCGTGTGTTGCTCATTCCGTATTTTATTTGGACAGCGGTGTATGTGGTTATGCGGTATGTGCTCGGAGAACGGTTCTCACCGGCTGACCTCCTTTCGATACTGATATCTGGCACGGCGACTATTCCATTTTACTATGTGCCGTTGCTGGTGATATTGTATTTACTTGCGCCATTCCTGGTGCGGATGGCTAAATCGCATTGGCAGATATTACTGGCTATCATGCTGGTTTGCCAAGTGATAGTTGTGGTAGCTGCGTATCAAGCATTCTTCACAGACATTCCGGGCTCAAGTAGGGTATATGCTTATTTGAGAGGTACACATGTGTTTGACCTCGGATTGTGGTTTGTGCTGGGGATAATCATCAAACTACATTTACCGTCTATCAAAATATTTATGGCCCGTATACAACCGGTGCTGTGGCCTGTCACCGGTGTGATTGCCGTCGTGGCGATATTCGAATGGGAGTTCATCCGTCGGATATCCGGAAAAGAATGGATTGGTACTGACTTGACGGTTTTTGATAAAATATTCGCCCTAATGCTGGTGATGACCATATTGTTCCATATAAAAATGGTTTTGCCTGCACCGAGGCAACTTGGCGCACTGGGCAGCAAAATTTACGGTGTTTATTTAAGCCATATGCTGATTTTAAGTATTGTAGCTAAGCTCGTTTACCGATTTACCCCCGGGTTATTGGCTTTTCCACTGGCATTTTGGATGATTTTGGGCTTGTTGGGGATGTTCGTTCCTTTGTTGACAATGCGTTTTATGAAAGTATCACCACTGCGGCGATATTATGTAACAATTTTTGGATAGCGTTCTACATATAATTTTTTAGAGAGGGTTTTATGAAAAAAGTATTGGTTACCGGCGGCGCCGGATTTATGGGGTCGCATTTGGCAGAAGCGTTATTTAACCGCGGATATGCTGTGGTCGCCCTGGATGATTTGAGCGGCGGTTTTGTGGAAAATGTGGTAGATGGCGTTAAATTTGTAGAGGGCAGCATAACCGATGTCCCGCTTGTCGATAAATTATTTGCCGAAGAACAATTTGATGCGGTGTTTCATCTGGCGGCATATGCTGCCGAAGGCTTGAGTCACTTCATCAAGCGGTTTAATTATACCAACAACCTCATCGGCAGCGTGAATTTAATTAACGCCGCTATCAACACCGGTGTGAAACACTTTGTATTCACATCATCCATTGCGGTGTATGGCACAAGCCCCACATTACCGATGACCGAAGAAACCCCACCGCACCCCGAAGATTCGTATGGCATTGCCAAACTGGCAGTGGAACAGGAATTGGCAGTATCAAAAGAAATGTTCGGGTTAGATTACATTATCTTCCGCCCGCATAATGTGTATGGCGAACGTCAAAATATCGGCGATAAATACCGCAATGTGGTTGGCATTTTTATGAACCAGATTTTGCAGGGACAACCGATGACCGTTTTTGGCGATGGCACGCAAACGCGAGCCTTCAGTTATATCGGCGACATTATTCCACTGATAGCAGATTCTATTGAAATCCCCGCCGCTTACAACCAAATTTTTAATGTGGGCGCAGACCAACCGTACAGCGTCAACCAACTGGCAGAGGCGGTTGCGGCAGCATTTGGGGTTGAACCGAATATCGTTTTCAAACCGGCGCGAAATGAGGTGCAAGACGCCTATTCCGACCATTCAAAGGTGCGACAGGTTTTCGGCGAGCGTTCGATGACATCTTTGGAAGACGGTTTGGCAAAAATGGCAGCGTGGGTCAAAAAACACGGCGCACGTTCCAGCAGCGAGTTTGAAGGCATCGAAGTGATGAAAAACTTCCCCAAAGCGTGGCTGCCATCCTGACGGAGCAAGCATCTATGGAGCAACCAAAAGTCATCATCGTCATTTTGAATACCAACCGCCGCGATGACACGCTTGAATGTCTGGCATCGCTGGCGGAAAGCACCTATGGCAACCGGCATATCATCGTGTTGGATAACGCCTCTACCGATGGCTCTGTTGCTGCCATCCGAGAGGCTTTTCCGGCAGTGGAAATCATTGCATTGCCAGAAAATTTGGGATACGCGGGCAACAACAATGTGGGTATACGTGCGGCAATGGCACAAAATGCCGACTGGGTACTGGTGCTGAATGAAGACACCATCCTCGACCCGGCGTGCATTTCGGAAATGGCGGCAGTGGGCGAAAGTTCGCCGCAAATCGGCATCGTTGGCCCGATGGTGTATCATCACAATGAGCCAACAGTCATCCAATCGGCGGGTGGACGGCTCAATCGCCATTGGGAAGGTTCGCACATCGCCCAAAATGAACCCGATACCGGGCAATTTTCTGCCCCCCATAGGGTTGATTGGATTTCCGGTTGCGCCATTATGGTGCGGCGTGCGGTCATCGAACAGGTGGGGATGATTGATGAGCGGTTCTTCTATTATTGGGAAGAGACGGAATGGTGTGTGCGCGCCACCGAAGCGGGCTGGCAAGTTTGGCATGTGCCCGCCGCCAAATTGTGGCACAAAGGTGTTCAGCGCGATTATCGTCCGAAGCCGTCGGTGACATATTACAGCACGCGCAACCGGCTATTGCTGTTGGCAAAACATCGCGCACCGCTGCCGGTGAAAGTGGCGGCGTGGGCACAAATTGGGCGCACGTTAACCAGTTGGACACTCAAACCCAAATGGCGCGATATGCGCGGGCATCGAGACGCAATGTGGCGCGGCGCGGTCGATTTTTTGCGGCAGCGGTGGGGACAGATGCAAACACGGTAAAAGGCAATCAATGCACATTTTATTTTTATCGCGGTGGTTTCCTTTTCCACCTAATAATGGCTCAAAAATACGCATTCATAACTTACTGCGCGGATTGAGCGTTCACCATTCGGTGACGTTGCTCAGTTTTGTTGAGCCGGACGAAACTATCGACCCGGATGCGGCTTCTGCGGTGTGTGAATCGGTTAAAATTGTTGAGCGCAAACCATTTACGCCCGACAGTATGCGGTCGCGGCTGGCTTATTTAGGCATCACGCCCCGTTCGATGATTGATACCTTCTCGCCGGTAATGGCGCATGCCATCGCCGATATGGTGGAAACAGGCAATGTCGATTTGGTCATCGCTTCGCAGGTTGATATGGCTGCCTACCGCCGCTATTTTCGAGGTGTTCCCGCTGTTTTTGAAGAGGTGGAAGTCGGCGTGCTGTATGAGCAATTTGCCCGCGCCCAGTCGCCGGTTCAGCGATGGCGATTTGGGTTGACGTGGGCGAAACACCGCCATTATCTGCGTTCGCTGTTTAAAGATTTCGATGCGGTCACAGTGGTTTCCCATCAAGAGCGCGAATTGCTTTTGGATGTTGTGGGTGGCGTACCGCATATCGAAGTTTTGCACAATTGTCTCAATTTGACGGATTATCAAGATGTGCACGAACCGGTTTTGCCCGACACTTTGATTTTTATGGGTGCTTTCAGTTATAATCCCAATTACGAAGCAATGGTGTGGTTTGTCGGAAAAGTGCTCCCCCTCATTCAATCAAAACTGCCGAACGTGCACTTGACGATTACAGGCAATCATCAAAATCGTCCTTTGCCGCCAGCCAAAAATGTAACGCTCACCGGATTTGTGGATGACATTCGTCCGTTGGTAGCCCGGTCGTGGGCAAGCATTGTACCATTGCACATCGGCGGCGGTACGCGCCTAAAAATACTGGAATCGATGGCGCTGGGAACCCCGGTGGTTGCCACATCCAAAGGTGCAGAAGGACTGGCGGGGCATACCGGTGAACATTTGTTAATAGCAGACACGCCACAAGCATTTGCTGATAGCGTGGTACAACTGTTAACGGACGAATCGCTGCGAAAGAAACTGGCAGCCAACGGGTTGCAGCTGGTTCGTCAAAAATATGATTGGCAAGTGACGCTGCCAAAACTATTGCAATTGATTGAACCGATTGTGGCACAAAAAAATCAATAGACCTTTCTAAACTAAATTTAACACGTTTACAATAGGTTTAATAAAGAAATTAGCTACCGGATAGTTTTGAAAATAGCACACAGATTACACAGATTTTGCAGATTTTCGCAGATAAATTATAAATAAATCCGTGAAAATCAGTTTAATCTGTTCAATCTGTGTCCTATTCTGCGCCATATTCTAAAAATGTCAGGTGGCTAGATAAAGGAACAGAATTTTAATGTTGAAGATTTTCTACTCTGTTGAAAATCTAATAAACGATACCCTACTGGGCCCCATTTGGCGTTGGGTAATGTGGAACCGCACTTCGATTTTAAAACCAGCAATCATTGCCGGTGTGCTGCTGCTGATTGGCTTGCTCTCTTTTGCCATCCCCGAGCCGAAGATGTTTTTGGTTTTACCCGGGTTGTTGGTTGCGCTGGGCGGAGTGTATCTGCTGTGGCGCTATCCCCCATTGGGGCTGATTGGGGTGGTGCTTTCGGGATTGGTGCCGTTTAATTGGATAAGCGGTTTGAATGCCACACCAATTTTGGTTGCCGGTTTGATAGGTTTGTGGATACTCCGCATGCTGCTAGAAAAAAACCTGCGTCTCGTTCCGTCTGAAACATATCGCCCGCTATTTGCGCTGCTGATTATCGCGACGATGGCGCTGGCAGTGGGGCAGATTCCATGGTATACCTTTGCCCAACCGGCGCCTTTGGGAGCGCAAGTGGGTAGCTTGGGGCTTTTTTTCCTGTCAGCGGGAATATTCCTGGTTGCCGCGCATCAAATTCAAGACATAAAATGGTTAGAGTGGTTGACATGGGTCTTTTTGGCGGTGGTGGCTATTTATATGTTCGGGCGGATTACACCGGGCCTCAATCGAGTATTGGGCAGAATTTACAATATCACCAATACCGGCAGTTTGTTTTGGGTTTGGGGAGCGGGATTATCGTTTAGCCAGGCGGCATTCAACAAAAAATTGTGGTGGGGTTGGCGTGTATTTCTGGCGATATTGCTGGTTACCACATTTTATGTGGGATATGGCATTCAAGGCGATTGGAAATCTGGGTGGCTGCCGGCATTTACCACCGTGGCGACCATCATCGCCATTAAAATGGGCTGGCGATTACTGCTTGCTTTTGCGCCATTGGGGGCTCTACCGGCATACTTTCTCGGCCAAAAAATCATTGCTTCGGATGCATACAGCTACAGCACCCGCGTTGAGGCGTGGTCGTTGATAACCCAAATTACAAAAATTAACCCCATATTGGGGTTGGGGCCGGCAAACTATCGGTGGTACACGCCACTATTTCCCATCCGCGGATATTCGGTCTTCTATTTTTCGCATAACCAATTTGTGGATTTATTTGCACAGACCGGTATTTTAGGGCTTTCTGCATTTTTATGGTTTTTTGGTGCAGTGGGGCATTTGGCATGGCGATTGAAAGAGCGTGTGCCAGAAGGTTTCGCGAAGGCGTATGTATATGCGTCGTTGGGGGGTGTTGTCGGCACACTCACCGCGGCAATGCTGGGGGATTGGGTGATTGGATTTTTCTATAACGTCGGGTTTACCGGCTCGCGAATAACGCTTTTGGGATGGTTATTTTTCGGTGGGCTGTTGGCAATCGATCAGATGGTTAAGCGTGCCGACACAGAAACAGAGATGCGTTTGCCAAATTCATAACCTCAATTCGGAGTTGTTTTCATTGGCAACGAAAATGACGGGTTTTTCCAAAATGACAAAAACTCCAAACTAAAGTTGCACAGCATGTAAGCAGATTAAATGCAAAAAACCCTTGTATGATGGAAGTTGTTTCTTCCCATACAAGGGTTTTTTTATGGGTACTTTATGCTGTTACCGAACCACCAATGGGAGGAAGATTGAATAGTTGGTGTTTACCGTTACGGTAACGTTGGCAGTATCGGTATTGCCGTAATTATCGCTGATAGTGTATGAAAATCCGTCATCTCCTTCAAAATCCTGTGTGGGCGTATAAACGATAGTACTGCCATCGGTGGAGACCGAGCCATGTGAAGCCGTACCGACGGTGATAATCACCAGTGGGTCGTTATCGGCATCGGTATCATTTTCCAAAACGTTAATGGACACCGATGTGTTCAAACCTGTTGTAGCGCTGTCGTCTTGCGCGATCGGGGAGGCATTGGTTATGCTAATTCTGAACGCACCCGATGGGATCCACTCAATCGGGCCATCGGCGGGTACGCCGCTTCCGCCATCCTTCAACGTCCCTGTCCAGCCATGCCCGCTGTTATCGGTTAAACTTGCCCCGGAACCGTCGGACATTTGGTAGTATGCGGCCAAATCCGGTTCGCTGCCGGTTAATGGTTGCATCATATTGGCAAGCAATTCAGATTGGGTGCGCGCGGTATTCCAAAGGCGAACTTCATCCAAATCGCCGCTGAATGTCCAATTTCTGTCTGCGCTATTGATAATACCGCCCAAATACAATGTGCTTCCGCCGGCTGTGGGTCCACTGGGGATGCTGCCCACTTCTGCGCCGTTTTTATATGCCCGCAACATTCCATTCCCATGAACTAGCGCAATATGTGTCCATTCGCCAACTGTATAATCAATGCCTATCTGATCAATGCTTCCGTCATTATTCCACACCCAAAGTTTGTCTTCGCCGCCGATGGTTCCCCGTGAAATACCCCATGAACGCGGCCTGTCGCCGAAAATGTTGTCAACTTGATTCGCACTGCACAGATGTTCGGCCACGGTACAATTGGCGGTACCGGTTGGATTTACCCACAATTCGACGGTTTTTGTGGTTGTCCATGTGGAAGTGAGAATGTTTCCGGTTTGATATAATTCGACATAATCGCTGATACCATCAAATCGAAGCGCGTTTCCGGCGCCCACGGTGACCGTCACGGTTGCAGTGTCTGTTCCCAGTCTGTCGTCGGTAATGTTATAACTGAACACATCCACCCCGGCAAAACTAATATTTGGGGTATAGGTGATGATGCTGCCATTGTGAACCGTGACGCCGTTTGCTGGGGTTCCAACTGAGCTGATGGTAATTGGATCGCCATTGGGGTCGCTGTCGTTGCTCAAAACACTGATGGCAACAGCGGTATCGGGGTTGGTGAACGCTTCATCATCGACGGCAATCGGTGGTGTATTCGGAGATAGCACGGTTACTGTTACCGATGCTGTGTCGTATCCGGTAACGCCATCGTAAATTTGATACGTGAACACATTCGTCCCCGTGAAGTTTGTCGCCGGGGTGAATGTAACGCTTGAATTGTTATTGGTAGTAGTTCCATTGGCTGCCATACCCACCTGTGAAATCGTAAGCGTGCCGCCTTCGGGGTCGCTGTCGTTAGCCAGCACGTCAATATCTACGGGCGTGTTCATCACTGTTTGCGTGGTGTCATCAACGGCGATGGGCGGAGCATTTTCTGCCAGCACGGTCACGGTAACATTTGCCGTATCTGTAAATGTTCCATCATTGATGGTATAGGTGAATGAATCGGTGCCGATAAATGCGGCGGCAGGCGTAAATACGACGGTTGTGCCGTCGCTAGTGGCTGCACCATGCTCTGCTGTGCCCACTGCCGAAACAGAGAGCGTATCACCATCAATATCAATATCATTGTTTAACACCGGGATGGTTACGGGCTGGTCAACCACTGCAATTGCCGTATCGTCTTCCGCCAGTGGCGGATCATTTTGGGGGGTAATTGTGATGGTGGCTGTTGCCGGGCTTGACGTGGCTTGTCCATCGAAAGCGACATATGAGAATGCATCCGTGCCGTTGAAATTGGCGGTCGGCGTATAGACAACGTTGGGAGCAGTGCCCCCCAACATGCCGTGTGTCGGTTGTGAAACGACCGTGATGGTGATTGTATCGCTATTGGGGTCTGTTCCGGTGAGCGTGATTGCCACAGATGTATCCTCATCTGTGGTCACCGATTGGCTATTGGCGGTGGGGGGAAGGTTCGGCTCCGGTGCAGTAAATGCGCCGGAGGGTACCCATTGAATCGGGCCATCGGCAGGCACGCCGGTTCCGCCATCTAAAAGTGTTCCTGTCCAGCCATGCCCGCTGTCGTCGGTTAAACTTGTTCCGGAACCGTCGGACATTTGGTAGTATGCGGCCAAACCCGGTTCGCTGCCGGTTAATGGATGGTTCATGTTGGCGACCAATTCTGCGGGGGTTCGCGCTGTATTCCAGATGCGCACCTCATCAATTTCACCCTCAAATGTCCAGTTTCGATCTGCATTGTTTATGATACCGCCAAAATACAGAACCGGATTGTTGGGCGTTCCGATTCCTCCGAGTGGTTGTTCGGTGGGGCCGCTGTCAATGTGTCCAATTTCAATGCCGTTTTTGTATGCATATAAAACGCCGTCGCTGTGGACGAGTGCAATATGTACCCATTCGCCGACGGTGTAGGGGATGCCAATTTGTTGGATGTTGTTTCCAACTTCCGTGTTCCACACCCAAATTCTGTCTTCACCTCCAATGGTACCGCGAGAAATGCCCCACCACCGGGCCCGATCGCCAAAAATGGCATCGATATGAGCCACACCGCATGGAGCGGGTGGTGTTACTGTGCAGGTGGCTGTGCCGGTAGGTTTTACCCATACTTCGACAGTTTTGGTGTTGGTCCATACCGGATCCATCATCAAATCGGTTCTGTCCAACATCACCAAGTCGCTGACACCATCGAAACGCAAGGCGAACCCGGGGTCCGGATCATCGGCAAACGAGGTGGGCGCCAACAAAATCAATGTGGTGAGCAGGAGTGACAATCCCAGCAACATAACTTCAAATAACGATGATAAACGGCTCATTTTGAGGGCCGGGGCGGTGGCAATTTGAGGGGTAACACGCAATAAATTGGGTTTCACAAGTACAGTCCTTCCTGAATTAAACATACGACAGTACCATTATTATCATAAAAAATAAGAAGAACGATATTGGAACAATCTATGAAAATAGTTAGAACGATGATACCAGTTATTGAGTGTAATTTTTTGAACGATTTGGTTTGGGCACACCCTTCGAGTATAATTTTTTAAGACGCTCCCAGAAAATTAATGTAGATTACCTTTGGGCGAAAGATTTCCCGATGCGTTTTGTATTGGGAAAAATCGAATTGAGGAGGCTTTGCGTGTGTAATTATGCGCTTTGCAAAAAACAATGAGAGAAGAAACAATTATTCATTTCACGAAAATATTACTGCTGTCAATGCTACTGACTGCGGTAGGCGTGACATTTTCTTTTGAAAAGGTGGCGTTTGCGCAAGGGGGAAGCGATGTTTGTACACTCGATCCCGGCAACCCTGCCCATCTGGGCGAATTTATTCCGGTTGCCACCCCGTTAAACGATTTGGGCACAGGTGAATATTTTCGGATAAACAGGGAGTTGAATGATTATCAGCCGACCGGTTTTACCGGGGGACTCTACCCCAACGGTAGCAATGTCCGACCGGCGGCACATACCGCCGCCGGTGTCGCTTTGGCAAACCAAATTACCCCGTTGAACCCTGCCGGAGTTCCCGACCCCAATGGCCGCATTGTGCTCATTTCGGTGGGAATGTCGAATGTACACCGGGAATTTCGCACCTTCATCAATACAGCTGCAACCGACCCCGATATCAATCCCCAACTAACCATGGTGAATGGCGCTCAGCCGGGTCAAGTATCCGATGTTTGGGCTGACCCGAATAACGCAGTGTGGTCAACACTCGACCAATGGCTAGCGGATGCAGGGGTTACTCCCGCCCAAGTGCAAGTGGCATGGGTAAAAAATACCCGCGTCGGTGTGGGAGACTTTCCACAATTTGCACAAACGGTTCAATCTGATTTGGAAGCCATCGCCCGCAATTTAACAGCGAAATATCCTAATTTGAAAATCGCATACTTTTCCAGCCGCACCCGCTCATATACCTACTGGATTGGCTTGAGCCAAGAACCCGCCGCCTACGAATCGGGGTTTTCTGTAAAATGGATGATAGAAAAACAATTGAACGGTGATGCGGATTTGAACTTTGACCCGGCAAACGGTGCGGTAGTTGCCCCATATTTGTCATGGGGGCCTTATATTTGGGCGGACGGAACAAATCCGCGCTCGGATGGACTGGTGTGGTTAAATACAGATTTGATAGGCGATTGCACCCATCCCTCCGATGCCGGGCAGCAAAAAGTGGCTGATATGCTATTGCAATTCTTCAAAACGGATGTAACTGCCACACCATGGTTTTTGGCGAACCCTGCGCCTGCGCCAGAGGTACCACCGGCGACAGTTTCCATCAATGGCGGGTTGATGGGTTTAGCCAATATCGAGCACACATTTTCTGCTACAACGCTTCCCGTCAGTGTAACCGTGCCGCTGACATACGTCTGGCGTGCCACTGATGGTTTGTCTATCACGCATATTACCGGCACAACCGACTCGGCTACATTCAATTGGGACACCCCCGGCATAAAAGATATTACCGTCACTGTGCAGAATCAATTCGACACGGTAACCGGCACACGTATGATAATCATCAGTGATACTGTTTATGCGGTGTACCTGCCAATTATCTTCAAATAACACAAACTTGTAACCTCAACTCGAAACTTTGCGAAGAAAATCCCCGCGAAAGCTGGTATCCATAGATTTCTTGTGGATTTGGGATAATTTTCTGCGGAAATTTCTGGAATGGCAAAAACTCCCAACTGAGGGTTGCGGATATTTCTAACTATTTTCACACTAATTATTTAGCGATTTTATATTTTCTTTTGCTATACTAAAAAACGATAGGGTCAGAAAACAAATTTAACGATATGGAGGATAGTGTGGTGTTAAGAAAGAAACGAACGATTGTAGTTTTTGTGGTACTCATAGTGGCATTGGTGTTGCCGATGACCGTTTTCGCAAACAAACGGGTCTATCGCGCCAAGCTCCACCCGCAGAACGAGTTGCACGAAGTTGTTGGTTCAAATGCCCACGGCACTGCAATTTTGCAGCGCGTGCCCGAGGGCTTGCGATTTATGGTCTATATTGACGGTCTCTCCGGTCCGGTTGGCGGCATGCATCTGCATGGCCCGGCCACAACCGCAGAAAATGCGCCGGTTTTGCTTACGCTTTGCGGCAATCCCCAACCTGCCGTGTTCGAAAATTGTGATGTGGTGGATGGAAAATTGATGTTGCAGGGCGATATCAGCTCATCGTTACTGGCTCAATGGGGTGTTACCGGCCGCGATTTGACCGAGATGCTTGAAAATGAGCTGGTATATGTCAATGCACACACTGCGCTCAACCCGGCAGGCGAAGTACGCGGGCAACTGATACCGCTCAATCGGTAACACTATTTTGTATTGGCTATTCGTTGGTGACGCATTGTTGAAACGGTCAATAAGAGGTTGAAGATTACGAGACGGTTATCACCGAGGTACATTTCAATGAAATGAAGTGTTCACTTTGTGATAACCGTCGTTCTTTGTTTGAGATTCGGAAAATCCGATGGATTTATCAATTGTTATTGTCAGTTGGAATACCCGCGAAATTTTGGCGCAATGTTTGCGATCTGTTGTTCGCCATCCGCCATCCGGCACATTTGATGTGTGGGTTGTGGATAACGCTTCCACCGACGGCAGCGCGCAGATGATAAAAGAGGATTTTCCGGACGTGCGATTGATTGAAAATCGGGAAAATATCGGTTTTGCTCCGGCGAACAACCAGGCAATCCGCGCCAGTGATGGGGAATACGTGTTGTTGCTCAACCCCGACACCGAAGTTTTTGCCGGAACGTTTGACACGCTGCGGAATTTTTTGCAGACACACCCCCATGCCGGCGCCGCGGGGCCCAAAACGCTCAACCCCGATGGCAGCTTGCAGACATCAAGCTATCCGTTTCCTACCCTCTCGCGAGAACTGTGGCGGCTGTTGCATTTGGATAAACTCGTGCCGTATGGTTCGTACCGGATGGAAGATTGGGCGTTGCATCCCCGCGAGGTGGATGCACTGTTGGGCGCGTGCATCCTGTTCCCGCGAAGCGTGCTGGATACAGTTGGGTTGTTCGATGAAAGTTATTTTATGTACACCGAAGAAATTGACCTTTGCTACCGCGTGCGGCAATCGGGCAAAAAACTTTTTTGGGTTCCGCAAGCCGATATCATTCATTATGGCGGACAAAGTACGCAGCAAGTTGCCGTAGAAATGTTTCTGCAACTGTATAAAAGCAAGCTGCAATTTATGCGCAAGCATTTCGGCACAATTGCGGGCGCGCTGTACAAATTTATTTTGTTTTTTACCGCAGTCCCCCGGCTGGCACTTATTTTTGGGGATAAGCGGCACCGGATGGTTGTGGCCAATTACTGGCGGCTGATTTCGGCGCTGCCGACACTATAACTCACACTATCACTCAAAAGGAGAAACTTGTATGGACATTCCGGCAAAAATTCGTGATTATGTAGCGACCAATTTCCTGTTTAGCGATGACGGCTTTGGCTATGACGATGACGCATCATTTTTGGAAGAAGGCATCGTTGATTCAGTGGGCATTATGGAACTCGTCACATTCGTGGAAGACAATTTTGGTTTTTCGGTGAATGATGAAGACCTGACCCCCGATAATTTCGACTCAGTTGCGAAACTCACGGCTTATATCGAACGCCACCTGAAAAAATAACCACAACCTTGTGGGGAGAACTTTATGCTGGTACAAAATTTTTTAACCGATAGCGCCCGGCGATTGCCGAACAAAACTGCGCTGATTTGCGACGGGCAACGCCTGACATACGCCCAGCTCGACACGATGACCAACCGCATGGCAAATGCGATGCGTGCCCACGGAGTCAAACGCGGCGACCGGGTGGCAATCCACCTGAACAACTCGGTGGAAACCGTGGTGGCAATTTTTGCGGCATTAAAAGCGGGGGGCGTATTTGTGGTTATCAACCACACCACCAAACCCGATAAATTGCTGTACATTCTCAACAATTCCCGTGCCACCGCACTGGTTGCCGATGGACGGCGCAGCAAAAAATTTGCCGGTTCAATCATGGCAGATGTGCCATCGCTGGAATTTTGTGTTTTTACGGGCGATGCCACCGAATTGACCGCCGCAAACGATAAATTCTTTGCGTTTGATACCATCCAATCTGCCTTCCCCGCCGATGCCCCCCCGCAGGTGAATATTGACCTCGATTTGGCATGCCTCATCTACACTTCCGGCAGCACCGGCGACCCCAAAGGCGTGATGAGCGACCACAGCAATGTGGTTTTCGTCGCCGATTCGGTCATCGAATATTTGGAAAATGTGGAAGATGACATTCTCATCAACCTGCTGCCCTTCTCTTTTGATTATGGATTGTACCAATTACTGATGACCTTCCGTTTTGGCGGCACATTGGTACTGGAACGCGGGTTCACTTATCCCGCCGCCATCCTGAAAAAAATGGCAGAAGAGCGCGTCACCGGTTTTCCCGGCGTGCCGACCATGTTTGCTATTTTGCTGCAAATGGATTTATCGCCATACGATTTATCGCACCTGCGGTATATCAGCAATACTGCCGCCGCCCTTCCGCCAAGCCACATTCAAGAATTGCGCGAAAAATTCCCCGGCGTCACCATCTATTCGATGTACGGGTTGACCGAAACCAAACGCACGCTATACCTGCCGCCGGCACAGCTCGATAAACGCCCCGGTTCGGTGGGAATTGCCATCCCCGGCACCGAAGTGTGGATTGAAGATGAAGATGGCAACCGGCTCGGCGCGGATGAAATCGGTGAGTTGGTGGTGCGCGGGCGGCACGTGATGCGCGGCTATTGGGAAGCCCCCGAATTGACCGCACAGCGCTATCGTCCCGGGCCCATCCCCGGCGAACGTGTTTGCTACACCGGCGATTTATTCCGTATGGATGATGACGGCTTTATGTATTTTGTCGGGCGGAAAGATGACATTATCAAAAGCCGCGGTGAAAAAGTTGCCCCAAAAGAGGTGGAAAATGTGCTGTATGGTCTGCCCGGTGTGGTCGAAGCGGCAGTGGTTGGCGTGCCCGACCCGATTCTCGGTGAGGCGGTGAAAGCCTTTGTGGTGGTTGACGGTGCAAACCTGACCGAAGGCAAGGTACTGGCATACTGCCGCGCCCATATGGAAGATTATATGGTCCCCCGTTATGTCGAATTTCGAGATGAATTGCCGAAAACCTCTTCCGGCAAAATTAAAAAAACCGGGTTGAAATAATATGTGCGGTATTGTCGGGACACTGAATTTAACCAAATTCGCCCCTATCAGAAAAGAAAATATCAGCCAAATGCTGGCGATGCTGCGCCACCGCGGACCTGACGAGTTCGGCATGTTTCTGGATGAAAATGTCGGCTTGGGCAGTGCGCGGCTCAGCATTATCGATTTGGGGGGCGGGCAGCAGCCTATCCCCAACGAAGATGAAACGATGTGGATTGTTATCAACGGCGAAATTTTCAACTATGTTGAATTGCGCCCGATGCTGGAAAGTCGCGGGCATCGGTTTCGCACCGATACCGACACAGAAGTCATTTTGCATCTGTACGAAGAATTTGGCACAGATTGCCTGCAATATCTCAATGGGCAATTCGTTATTGCCATTTGGAACACCAAAACCGAAACGCTTTTTCTCGCCCGCGACCGGGTGGGCATTCGCCCGCTTTTTTACACCATTGCCGATGGCGCACTCATTTTTGGCTCCGAGATAAAATCGTTACTGGCAGATGCCCGTGTTTCTGCCGAAATTGACCCTGTCGCCCTGGGGCAAACGTTCACCTATTGGAGTCCGCAACCGCCGCGCTCGATTTTCAAAAATATCGAATCACTGCCACCGGGGCATTTCGCATTGATTCAGCGGGGACAGATGACCGTCAAACCGTATTGGACGCTCGATTTTCCCGACGCTGCCGAAACGCAGACCGCCCGCCGCCCGCTGGCTGATGCGGTAGAAGAACTCCGCGCCCTGCTGGTCGATGCAACACAAATACGTTTGCGCGCCGATGTGCCGGTGGGCGCATATCTCAGCGGTGGACTGGATTCGTCGGTTATCACAGCTATCATCCGCAATTACACCCAAAATAAACTTGACACCTTTTCCATCACTTTTACCGACCCCGATTTTGACGAGAGCGAATTTCAATACCAAATGGCGGATTTTCTGGGCACCGACCACCAAACCGTGCGCGCCGATTACCGCGACATCGGCGAGGCATTTCCCGCCGTCATTTGGCACACCGAAACACCTGTCATTCGCACCGCACCCGTCCCGATGTATCTGCTGTCGCGACTAGTGCGCGAGCATAACTTTAAAGTGGTTCTCACCGGCGAAGGCTCCGATGAATTTTTCGGCGGATATAATATTTTCAAAGAAGCAAAAGTGCGCCGTTTTTGGGCAAAACAACCCGCTTCTGAATTGCGTCCGCTGCTATTGCAGCGACTCTACCCGTACATCAAATCGCTGTCGGCAGGAAGCGGCGCATATCTCAAATCGTTTTTCCGCGAAGGACTGACCGACACCGATGCACCGGGCTATTCTCACGCCATCCGCTGGCGAAATACCGCCCGTGCCCGCCGTTTTTTTGCCGATGATATCCGCGCGGCAATGGCAGACAACGGCGTTCCCATTGAACTACCCGCCGATTTTCATCGCTGGGGAAAGTTGCAGCAAGCACAATTTTTAGAAGTCGCCACGTTTATGACGCCGTATCTGCTTTCATCGCAGGGCGACCGAGTCGGGATGGCAAACTCGGTAGAGGGGCGATTCCCCTTTCTTGACCATCGGGTAATTGAATTTGCCGCCAAACTGCCCGATACCTTCAAGTTGCACCGGCTGAATGAAAAATATATCGTTAAAAAAATGGCGGAAAAATGGATTCCCGCCGAAATTTGGCAGCGCACCAAACGCCCGTATCGCGCGCCGATTCATCGCAGTTTTTTCAACGAGCAATCGCCGGCGTATGTGCACGAAATGCTTTCGCCGGAAAGCATCTCTGCGGCAGGGTTATTCAAACCGGCGGCAGTGTTGCAATTGCTCAAAAAAATTGAGCGTGGACTGCCCATCGGCGAAACGGATGATATGGCGCTGGCGGGTATTCTGTCGGCACAACTGGTTCACCGCCAATTCATCGCCGATTTTCAAATGCCGCCCCCGCTTTCCGCGCGGGATAATGTGAAAATTTGTTACAGTGAATATTATAACCATGGATAGGGCGTATCGAAGGGCGTTGGCAAACGTCAACAGAACCCGGTATAACATAGAAAGGAAACACCGATGGAATTTACCAAAGATAGTGTTAAAATAGACCCCGCAGCCGAGACCGAACGGCTGGTGCAACTGCTGCGAAAGACGGTGCGCAAAGATTTGCGCCGCTACGGTGCGGTAGTCGGCGTGAGCGGCGGCGTGGATTCTTCTACCGTGCTGGCGTTGTGCGTGCGAGCCTTCGGGCCCAAACGGGTCGTCGCAGTGATGATGCCGGAAAAAGATTCCGAATCGGATAGCGAGATGCTGGCGCGGAAACTCACATCACAATTGGGGGTAGAAACTGTATTGCTGGAAAATATCACTCCCGCGCTGGAAGGATTTGGCTGTTACCCCCGCCGCGATGCCGCTATCAGGCGTGTTTTCCCCGAGTATGATGCTGCGGCAGGGTACAAAGCGAAAATTGTGTTGCCGGCAAATGTGCTGGAAGATGATACGCTGAATGTCTTCTCGCTGGCAATTGTCACCCCCGACGGGGAAGAAAAAAGTAAACGGCTGCCACTCGCCGAGTATTTTCAAATTGTGGCGGCATCAAATTTCAAACAGCGCACCCGAATGGCGATGCTGTACTATCACGCCGAATCGCGTAATTTCGCGGTCATCGGCACGTCGAATAAAAACGAGCATCAACAGGGCTTTTTGGTAAAATACGGCGACAGCGGCGTGGATATCCAGCTGATTGGGCATTTGCTGAAAACACAGGTGTATCAATTGGCGGAATATCTCGGTGTGCCGGATGAAATTCGCTCGCGGCCGCCCACTTCCGATACATACAGCGCCCATCAAACGCAAGAAGAATTTTTTTTCCGTATGCCCTTCGAGGTGATGGATGTGCTGTGGTATGCACAGGAACACGGTGTGCCCGTGCCACAGGTTGCCGCAGTGATGGGGCTTTCGGAAGCGCAGGTGCAACGGGCATTCAACGATTTTACCCGCAAACACCGCACCACCGAATACATTCGCACCGCGCCCATCATTTTCGATTTTAATTATGGGGTTGACGCATAATGCACCGACAATTTGCCGCATTGCGCGGGCTGGCAATGCTGATGGTGGTGCTCAATCATTCCATCACCATGGGGATGCGCGCCCAACAAATGTGGGGCTTCCCGGTGGTTGATGGCTGGCTGTACCAAACATTGATGGTGCTGCACGATGTCGGCTCGATGTTTGCCGTGCCGGTTTTTCTGTTCATCTCCGGTTGCTTTTTCTCGTATGCCGCCAAAAAAACCGACCCGCGTTCACTGTCGTGGAAAGTTGTGCGGGCGAGCGCGCTGCGCGTGTTTTACCCCTATCTGCTGTGGTCGGTGCTGTTTTATATTGTGATTTTCTTCCGGCTGAACGAATCATATTCGGTGACGGGATACATCAAAAACCTGCTGGTTGGCTATCCCTTTAATTTTGTCCCATTGATACTCTTTTTCATGATTATCTCTCCGCTGTTGGTGCGCCATTCCAAACGGTTCGGCACGCTGATGCTGGTGTTGATTTTCGGGTATCAATTATTGCTGTTGGGATTACACTTTCCGGGAGCCATCGGCGTGCCGGTTCCGGCGCGGTTGGGTATTTTGAATCTGCCGGTTCTCGGTGGAACGATGGCGGTGTGGGGCATCTATTTTCCGCTGGGGTTGATTTACAGTCTCAACTCGAAACAGATTTTGCCGTGGCTCAAACGCTTCAAATGGGTGTTGGCGGCAATTTCGGCGATACTGTTTGCGCTCACCCTTTTGCCGCAAGCCGCCAGCCTGCCATTGCCGCTTATCCGCACTGTGAGCGTGCTGGCATTCATCCTGCTGATGCCAACCATCAGCCGCAATGCCATTTCGGCCGTGCGTGAGCTGGAAAAAATCGGCAAACATTCGTATGGACTGTATCTGACCAACTTGATAGTGTTGGAATATCTGCTGCTGGCAATAAAATTAACTGTGCCACAGCTGTTCAACATTTCCATCGTGCTTTTCCCGTTAATTTTTGTGATAACGCTGGAACTTCCCGTGTGGGTGATGTCCAAAATAGCGAAATCGAAGCGGGTGCATCACTATTACCGGTATGTTTTCGGGTAGAAAAATATGCATATTTTATATTTAAGCCAGGTTTTACCATATCCGCTCGATGCCGGCCCGAAAATGCGCAGTTATTATGTGCTGGAATACCTTTCGCAGCGGCACAAAGTGACACTGCTGACGTTTGTGCGCGATTCTGACCGCCCGGAATACATTGCTCATATGGAAGAAATTTGCCATGCCGTGCATACCGTGCCGATGCGGCGGTCGGCGGCGCGAGACGCGCGTTTTCTGCTGAAGAGTGTTGCGGCACGGCAACCGTTTTTGATTGTGCGCGATGAAGTTGCAGCGATGACTGTCAAACTGCGCGAATTGCTCGCCGCACAACCCTTCGATGCGGTGCACGCCGACCAGTTGTGGATGGCACAATATGCTTTGCAGGCGAAAGAATTTTCGCCCGATGTGCGCTTGATTCTCGACCAGCATAACGCCGTCTATCTCATTCCGGGGCGTATGGCAGATGGCGAAGTCAATCCCCTCAAAAAAATGATTTTGGCGCGCGAATCGAAAGTGATGGCGCGGTACGAAGCCGAAACCTGCCCCAAGTTTGACCGGGTAGTTTGGGTAACGCGCGAAGATTATGATGCGGTGTCTGCCATTACCCGCGGGCCGATGCCTCCGTCGGTTGTCATCCCCATTTGTGGCGACCCTACCCGTGAGCCGCCCGTCGAGCGGAAAGCGGGCGTCAAACGGGTGACATTTTTGGGTGGTCTGCACTGGCCCCCCAACGCACAGGGTATCGTTTGGTTCGCCAAAAACGTGTTCCCCAAAATTCGCGCCCGTGTGCCCGATGCCGTGCTGACAGTCATTGGCAAAAATCCGCCCGCCGAACTGACAGGCGACGGGGTGCAGGTAACAGGATATGTGGAAGATTTATCGCCGTTGCTGGCAGAAACGCAGGCGTTTGTGGTGCCATTGCACGCCGGTGGCGGTATGCGGGTGAAAATCATTGATGCATGGCGCTGGGGATTGCCCATCGTTTCGACCACCATCGGCGCAGAGGGTATTGCGGTGCAAAACGGCGTGGATATTCTCATCGCCGATACAGCCGCCGATTTTGCTGATGCGGTCATCCGCGTGCTGCAATCGCCGGAATTACAGCAGGCGTTGGCGGAAAACGGGCGGCGCACGGTGGTGCAAAAATACAATTGGCGCACCATTTACACTCAATGGGATGAGGTTTATCGCTTTGAAAAGTGATACACAAACCGAAAAAAGGGCTTCAACGAAAATATGGCTGGCGGCAATTATTGCCGCGTCGGTGCTGGTGCGGGTGGCGGTGGCGTTTTATCTGGGTGACCGGGTGGTAGACTTGCCCGGCACATTCGACCAACTATCGTATGATATGCTGGCACAGCGTGTATTGGGCGGTTATGGCTTCACTGTGGCGCAAGATTGGTGGCCGCTCACGCCGGCAGGCGCACCGACCGCACACTGGTCATATCTGTACACCCTCTATTTGACGGGTGTCTATAAAATTTTTGGATACCACCCGTTGGTGGCGCGTATCATCCAAGCGGTGGCGGTGGGTGTTTTGATGCCGTGGTTTACTTTTCGGCTGGCAAATCGGCATTTTGGGGCGCGAGTGGGTTTGGTTGCGGCGGCAATTATGGCCGGATATATCTATTTTGTATATTATGCCGCCACGCTGATGACCGAAATGTTTTACATCACCGCCATTTTGTGGAGTTTTGATATCGCCGAGCGGCTGGCGGCGGGCACGCGCGCCCGATTTTTGTGGGTGCAACTGGGCATTGCGCTGGGGGTGGCGGTGCTGTTGCGGCAACTCTTTCTGCTGGTCATTCCGTTTTTGTCGCTGTGGCTGCTGTGGCGATACTACCGCCGCGAGCGAGCCTTTGGCGGCGTGTGGCGGGCATTCGGCGGGTTGGTGCTGGCGGGCATCATAGTGATAGCCATGATTGCCCCATGGACAGCACGCAACTATCGTGTGTTCCATCGGTTTGTTTTGCTGAATACCAATGCCGGTTTTGCGTTTTATTGGGGAAACCATCCCATTCACGGCTATAATTTCATCTCCATCCTGCCCGCCGACGGACCATCGTACCAGCAACTCATTCCCAAAGAATTGCGCCATTTGGATGAAGCTGCGCTCGATTCGGCGTTATTGGGGCGGGCATTGGTCATCATCAAAAATGACCCGGTGCGATATATCATCCTGTCGCTGAGCCGCACCAAAGATTATTTTGAATTTCTGCCATCACCAAAATCGGGATTGGTGAGCAATGTATCGCGTTTACTTTCGTTTGGGGTGATGCTGCCGTTTATGATTGCAGGGTTGGTTCTCAGCCTGCGCCGCCCCGATTGGCGGCAGCACGATTGGCTGTATGCCTTTATGTTACTTTACACCGGTATCCACCTGCTATCGTGGGCGCTCATTCGCTACCGCTTGCCGGTTGATGCTATATTGATTATTTTCGCGGCGTTGGCGATTGTGCAATTATGGCAAAAATTTTTCCCGGAAAATACTGTATCCACACCTAACTCAAATCTCTAACTTTTTTCTAATTACTTCCTAATCGTTTTCCACTTATAGAATGATATAAATATATGGTGATGCAACAGAGAATGAAATGAATAGATTGCGATAGGTTATTATGCCTGAAAACACACAGCAAAAAAGAGTATGCCCATATTTGGGGCTGACAAAAGACCACGGCTCCCATTTTTTATATCCAGAAAACGAACATATCTGTTTGGCTTCCGGCGAACCTGTTTCTATCGATTTGGAACACCAGCGAACATTTTGTCTCGGCGATGATTTTTCGCTGTGCAGCCGTTATGTCGAACCGGCTGAGCACGCGGCAATGGTTGAACAGCAAGAAAGCAGAACCGGAGCATCTCGAACATTGTTATATTCAATTGGCGGCATACTGATTGGGTTGTTGGTTGTGTTGGCAATCGTTTTCTCCAACATCGGGAAAAATACATTTGCCACCCCCACTCTGCCCATCCAACCGCTGGTTAATGCCCCATCTGCCACGCCGACCACCACCGCCACCGCCACTGTCGCCCCCACAGCCACACCGGTTTTACCGACCCACACACCCGATGCCAATGCCATCTTGGTGGTAGAATCGAGTAACTTGCCGGTAACACCTGTGCCCGACGGACAGATTTTGACGCTTAATCCGCCCATCTCGGCGGCGGGTTGGGTTTCCAGCGGCGATTCGCGGCGAAACCATTTCGGCGATTCGTATGTTTATGCCGGTGTTTTTAACAAACGGACATACATCGGCGCATTTCAATTCGATTTGATTTCCATTCCGCGCGGCGCACCCATCCATTATGGTATGTTGCGGATAACCGGCTTGCGCGATGATTTGCTGGCTGTTCGAAATGACCGCCCCGATGCCGGACACGTTTGGAAAATAGATTTGCTTGATGAAAAAGTCGATGCCGTATGGGGTGGAGCCAGCTATCAGGCATTGCTCAACGCACCCGTTTTACAAACGCTCGAACCGTTGATGAGTGCCAATGATTTGGCTGTTGACCGCACCAATGAGTTTGAACTGACCCCGGAACAATTGAGACTCATTCGTGACAAAGTATTGAATAATCTCGAACCGCGATTGTCTTTTCGTGTGCTGGGACCACTGGCCGGAAGCGATGATTTATTCGCCTGGGATACCGGTTACGGTTCACAAAGCCAGAAAAACAAAATCGAATTGATATTGAGCATCGGTGAGCCACCGGTAACCCCCATTCCATTTGAATATGTGGTTGTGACCAGCACGCCGACACCGGAAAACGTGATGACCGCCGCCGCACAGGTGCTGCAAGCCACTGTTGACGCAACGCGTATCGGCACAGCAACGCCACCGCCCTCAAATATGGTAACGGCTACCCCCGTACCGAAATATCTGGTCATCGAACCGACCCCAACCCCGGCAAATTTAGAAACCGCAACCGCACAAATGGTACTGGCCACAGCGCAGGCACTGACAACCGGCACACCAACACCGCCACCGCCGGATGCCATCACTGCCACCCCGGTTCCCAGTCCTTCACCCACGCCAACATCAACGCCGGTGCGCTTTGTGCTGATAACCTCAACCCCCACGCCCGAATCGGTTTGGGCAGCGGCAACACTTTCCGTGCGGCTGACTGCCGAAGCACAGATTTTTGGCACGCCCACGCCAATGCCGCAAAACTGGGTGACGCCGGTGGTGGCAACCGCTACCCCTGTGCCCGGAAATGCCGCCACAGCACAAGCGTTAAACCAACTGGCGACAGTGGTCGCACTGACCACCGGCACGCCAACCCCCACCCCCGCGAATCTGGTGCTCGCCACATCCACGCCGGTGTACAACGAAATTGCGCTGCTGCCCACCCCCACGCCCACACTTGCACCGGGGCAACAACGGCAAATTCCGGCATCATTACTCGGGAAGGTGTTGTTCAAATCAGACCGCGAAGATGACATCAGTGCGGTATATGTTTATGACCCCGCCACCGGTGTTCTGGGGCGATTGACCGACCCGTGGCCCTATGACATAGCCCGTCAGCGCGATACCTATTCGGCTGATAAACGGTTTAGGGTTTATACCCGTGTGCCGGAATGGTCGGATGAAAACCGTTTGCAAATTCATATGATTAGCATTCAAGATAAATGGTCGATTGTGGTAACTCATTTTGGTGTGGGCGATGCCTATGACCCGGTGATGTCGCCCATTGATGACCGGATTGCGCTGGTTGCCACCGAAAGCGAAAATGATGAAATATGGTCGGTTTTGCCGAATGGTTCTGAGTTGGTACAGCTAACCCACAACACATGGGAAGGCGACAAATCGCCATCGTGGTCACCGGATGGGACAAAAATTGTGTTCCAATCGAACCGCACCGGCAATAACCAATTGTGGGTTATGAATGCAGACGGCTCTGACCAGCAGCTTCTATTTGGATGGGATAACTGGACTCCATACAATGATTCTAGCCCCGTATGGATAAAATATCTTGATCCTGCGCCCTAAATCGGAAAAATTGTAAGAGGATGGTACATTAAATGAATCAATCAAACTATATTAAACGTGTGTTGCGCTGGTGGTGGTTGTTTTTGCTGAGTATGATAATTGCGGCTACGGCAAGTTATTATGCCAGTTTACAAATGCCCAAAGTTTACAAAACAACAACCACACTGCTGGTGGGACAAGTTTTCCAAACAGCCAACCCAACCGGGCAAGACTTTTCTACCACCGAGCAACTCGCTGAATCATATGCCCAGATTGTTTCCCGTCAGCCGATTCTTCAAGCAGTGATAGACAATTTAGGGCTGAATATGAGCTGGACACAGTTGAAAAGAGATGTTTTGGCCGAGACCATCCCCAATACACAATTGTTGGCCATCACGGTAGAAAATAATTCGCCGGAACTGGCTGTTGCCATTGCAGACGAAATTGCGTATCAGTTGATATTGCAAAGCCCCACCTCTCCCGAAAATCAGGCGCGCACCGAGCATGGCGAGTTTGTGAAACAACAATTGGCCAGTTTAGAAACGCGCATCTCCCGCTCTGAAGCCCGTCTGGAAGAGATTGACCGGCTGCTCGACACAGCATTGAGTGCCCGCGAAATTCAAAATCTGGAGAGTGAAAAACGTACCCTGCAATCCGTCATTCGAGATTGGCAGTCGAATTACATTTCGCTTTTGAGCTTTTTTGAAGGTGGCGACACAGCCAACTACCTGACTATCATCGACCCGGCACAGCTTCCGGTTCGGCCGGTTAGCCCCAATGTCTTTATGAATGTCGCGCTGGCTGCATTTATGGGGCTATCGCTGGCGCTAGGCGCTGCAATTCTGCTGGAATATCTGGATGATACAATCAAATCCCCCGATGATTTGACAGAGGTGCTGGGTGTGACAGCATTGGGCAGTGTGGTGAACATCAAAGGTAAGAGCTACAAAGAAAAAATGGCGCAGGTGCATTCGCCCTTCTCTCCTGTCAGCGAGGCATATCGTCTTATTCGCACCAACATACAATTTATGGCAGTGGATAAACCTGCCCAACTCATCGCTGTGACTAGTGCCAGCCCCGGCGAAGGCAAAAGCACCACCATCGCCAATTTGGGTGTGATAATGGCTCAAGCCGAATTGCGAACTATCATCGTTGATGCAGATTTACGCCAACCCACACAGCACACCATCTTCCGCGTGCCGAATACCGCCGGTTTAACCGATTTGCTCCTGTCGAAAAACGTGAGCATCGAAGACCAATTGGTCAGCACCGGACACGATAATTTGAAACTGATAACCAGCGGGCCGCTTCCCCCCAACTCGTCCGAAATACTCAACTCGCACAGCATGTTAGAACTCATCGAGAAACTGCGAGATTATGCAGACGTCATTTTGTTCGATACGCCGCCTATTTTGATGGTTACTGATGCGCTGGTGTTGTCTAGCCGGGTGGATGGGACAGTTTTGGTCATTAAGGCGGGTAACACACGGCGAGCCGCACTGCTCGAAGCCCTTGACCGCTTGAAAAAAGTAGATGCTCATATTTTAGGCAGTATTTTGAACCAGATTTCGCCGCGCAGCAGTTCATATTACTACTCGTCGCACTACTCATACAGCCAACCCCGGTCACGAGTGCAGAGAGTGGAAGCGGGTATGTCGCCGCGCCATTGGTGGCAAAGAATAGCCGGTCAGATATCACAAAAGTAGAAGGACGGGGATAGCCACAATGCATCTTCCATTCCGGCCTCGGTGGCAAAATGTTCGGGTATAACATGTTATCGCTGGCGCGATTACTATTTCCGGTGCCGTTGCTTTTTGTCGCGGTGAATCGCATCACTTCTCCGCTGGTAGTGGCCATAGTGGTGGCGGTCGCGCTTTTACCCATCATATTCCCCGGAAAAATGTTGGGGCGTAAACCCGGCACATTCTATTTTTCCGGCGCACTGATTTTGTTTGTTATCGGTGCGGTAATTGGGGTGTTGGTCAGTTACAATCCTTTAGAAAGTTTGCCGCTTTTCCTCACAATCTTGGGCAGCATTTCGCTGATGTTTGTTGTGGCGAACCCCACGCTCTCGCCAAGTGTCATCACAAAAACAGTGGTTGCTGCCGGATTGTTGTTCGCGTTGTATTTTGCCACACAATATGCGCATTTTTCATACCCTCTGGAAAACGGCCGGGTAGCCACCATCGCCCGTGCCATTAGTTCCATCTTCCCCGCGTTTGTCATTTTTACGCCTCATCCCAATGCGGCTGCCACGTTTTTAGAAGGCATATTCTTTTTAACACTCGGACTTATTCATTTTGAACAAAAACGCAGTCGGCTGTGGGTGCTGGTGTTAATTCCCGTTGCCTATGGTTTGTTCATCAGCGATTCACGCGGTGCGGCACTGGGAATTTCACTGGGATTGGGCTTGTGGGCATTTTTACATGCGCCGTCGGCTTGGCGGCCACCGCTGGCGATGATTGGGGGCAGTCTACTCGGTGCGATTGGTGCAGCACTGCTGTCAACATTTTTCGTGAGAAATTCAGTTGTCTCACCGGTGGTGGCATGGGCAATCCACGGTTTTGGGGGGCGTTACGCGTTGTATCGCAACAGCATCGAGTTGTTGCGCGATTATCTGTTCACCGGTGCAGGACTGGGTAATGCTTTTGCGATGGTTTATTCGCGCTACCAATTGCTCATTGATGTGCCATTTTTGTATTATGCCCACAATTTACCATTGGCAGTTTGGTTGGGTCAGGGACTTTTGGGCATTATCGGGCTGGTGTGGTTGGTTGTTCGCTTTGTCGGGCTGGTGTGGAAGGTTGAGCGATATGTGCCGCACAACCCCCACCGCCGATTGTTTCGAGCGGCTTGGCTTGGCGTAACAGCAACGTTGACGCACGGCTTGTTCGATGCGGCGCAATATTCGCCGGACTATTGGACGATGCCGCTTTTGTTTGTTTTGCTGGGTTTGACGGTGGTTTTGGCGCGACGGGCGTTGCGTCTGTTGCCGGATGGTACTTCTGGCGAAAATGATATCGACATACGCTGGAAATTGGCTGCCGGAGCGGCCATTTTAATGCTGGCAATTGCTTTTTCGCCGAAAATTGTGTCACAGTGGCAGGTGAACATCGGCGCACTCTACCAAACGGTGGGTGAGCTTGCCCCCGATGACCGTCGTTTGCCGCGTGTAATCGCCTTGGCTCGTGCCAAGCAGATATTCGAAGCAGTTTTGTCCATCCAGCCGGAAAATTCGGTGGCAAATCGCCGGTTGGGAATGATGGCACTCGATGCGGGTGAATTTTCGCTGGCGCGGGGCTATCTTGAGACGGCTTATCGTCACGAACCGTTCAACCAACCCACGTTGAAGGCGCTGGGCTATGCTTATTTGTGGACCGGGGATTTTCAGCATGCCCAAGAAATGTTTCGTCAGGTAGAATTTCGGTCGCGTTTGCTTGATGAGCTACGGTATTACAGCCAATACTGGGCATCTCGCCACCAAGATGAATTTGCCGCCGCCGCAAGGCAGATGGTCAAACGATTGCGCCATTAACGTGCGGATTCGCTGTGCTGATGGCTTCTCGATAGACATCTTCCAGCGTTTTTGCGGCAGCTTCCCACGAGTGGTGTCGCTCTACAAATGCCCGTCCTGCCGCACCAACCTCGGTGCGCAAACGGGGATTTTCCAGCAGAGACACAATCGCTGCGGCAATTTCTGCGTGCGAATCGCCAACAAGAATATCTGTGCCGGGTTGAACAGCCAGTGCACTGACGGCTTGTTTGGTGCTGACCACTGCGGTTCCCATTGCCATTGCTTCCAAAACTTTATTTTGAATACCGACACCGTAACGAATCGGTGACACGGCAACAGTTGCTTCTGCCAGATATGGCCGCAAATCGGGAACTGTGCCGGTAATGGTGATACGCGCATCGTTACCCAGCGCTAATAATTGCGGCGAAGGGTCTTTCCCGGCGATAACCAATTGTGCCGCAGGAACCTGCTGCCAAACCAGCGGCATGATTTTTGTCGCCAAATCTAGCCCCGCAGCGATATTGGCATGATAGCTCATCTTTCCGGTAAAAACGATGGTCGCCGGCGCGCGCGGCACATCTCGCGGCGAAAAGTAATCGAGGTCTACCCCGTTGGCGACAACCGAAATCCGCGTCTCGGCGGTGGAGATGGGGGATAATGACACCAGCGCGTCACGATCGTGTGGCGATGTAACCACGACCCGCGCGAAAAATTTCAAAAGTTTGGCTTCGTAGTGCCGGGTTCGAGACAAATCGAGCCAAGCCATCGCCCGGCTTTTCAATGTGGGCGCTGACGTGCGCAGGCGGTCAAACAGCAGCGAAATCGAATCAACCGAATCGAAGACGACCGGTATCTGTTGAATTTGCCGTCCAATCTCAGCGGCACGCAGGTGTTCCACATGCGCCACATCGAAGGCAGCAGAGGCGAAGAGTTGACGGATGCGGTTGACCATCGCCGGAGAAATGCCGTATGCTGCTTGAAACGGGATGCGGGTGGGTATCGCGCGGACACCGTTCCATAAGGTTTGCCCACGCGGCAAGGGGATCGGCTCAACAGCGGCGCACAATGCGGCAATGCCATCCAACGCTGCGTCACCGACATCACCGGGGGGTTGCAGGTACATCAGTGTGATACGGTGTTTTCTGGCAGCCAGTGCTTTGATGAGGTTGTATGTTCGCACATGAATGAGCGAAGGCGGGTATGGTGCGACAAATAAGATTGATAATGGGTTCATTTAATGAGGTTTCATCTCTTTGTGGTTTTATTCTATTAAACCGCAATATAATGAAAATGGAGTGAGGAATGTGTGAGAAAAAAGTTAGAGTTTGCCGGGTAAAAAGATGAGACCGGCTTGGGTCAGGAGCCGGTCTCGGAGGATAGGAAGAATAATGAGGATTGGAGGATATCAGTCAAGATTTTCGGGCGCATAATCGCACACGGTAGTGTACCACCACTGAGGGAAAGTGCTTTTGATATACCAGAATGTGGCTATTATCCCTAAATCGAATGCGAACCAAAGTGTTGCGAATTTAATTACCGTGTCCATACTGCCCTCGTATCTAAATTGATAGACCAATTATAACAGAATTCTCATGATTTTCACATAAACTTTGCGTAAACTTTCGTAAATTTAGCGTAAAAGTTTGAATATCGATAGTGACAAATGTCACAAACATTGAGTGACAATCGTCACTGTTTTTTTGGATTATAAAGTGATAAAATTCACAATAGAGAAAGATAAGCATTACTGATACAAACATAACCTTGAAGGAGGATAATTGTGGCAGTAGCAGTAGAAAATAACAAAACGCTCGACTCATTTTTGCCACCGGAGATGGCAAGTAAAGCTGAGGTGGTGGGCACAAAAAAAGCCGGTATGGGCTTTTGGAACACGTTGGCTCTTGCGGTGTTGGCGGGCGCGTTCATCGGGATGGGCGCAGTTTTTGCCACCACAGTGACAGCCGGGGCAAGCGGACACCTGTCATTCGGCGTGACCAAATTGCTGGGTGGGCTGGTGTTTAGCCTCGGACTTATTTTGGTCATCGTTGGTGGTGCCGAGCTGTTCACCGGTAACAACTTGATTGTGATGGCTTGGGCGGACAGCAAAGTTTCCACAGCCAAACTGCTGCGCAATTGGGGGATCGTCTATCTGGGTAATTTTTTGGGCTCGTTTGGCACTGCACTGCTGATGCTGTATACCAAACAATTCAGCTTTGGCGGCGGAGCTATCGGGTTGAATATACTTAATATTGCCAACGGGAAAGTTCATTTGGGTTTTGTGCAAGCCATCGCATTGGGCATAATGTGTAATGCACTGGTGTGTTTGGCAGTGTGGTTGTGCTTCAGCGCTCGTACCGTGACCGATAAAATTATGGCGATTATCTTCCCCATCACGGCATTTGTGGCTGCCGGTTTTGAGCACAGTGTTGCAAACATGTATTTCCTGTCCATCGGCTGGCTGGTGAAAACCACCGCTCCGGATGCCTTTTGGCAAGCCATCGGTAAATCGGCTGCGGATTATGCTGACGTCACTTGGGGCAATATTTTGTTGAAAAACCTGCTGCCGGTTACCATCGGAAACATTATCGGTGGCGCGGTCTTGGTCGGGTTGGTCTACTGGTTCATTTACGTTCGGAAAGAGATGCACCCGTATAACCCGCAAGCACACCGCCATCCGCATCACCCCGAAAACTAACTGAACTCGTTTTACCTCCTCTACTATACCGAATCCTTTGCTTGTGGTTAAAGGATTCGGTTTTTTTGTTGCCATTTTTCCCAATAAGTGACATTTATCATCAAATTGATGACAAACTTCACTATTATTCACGGGTATAGCGGAGTATACTTTATAAGGTTAATCTAAATAAGGAGAGTTATCTATGGCTAACGAAACAAAACGACGAATGGTTACCATAGATGGCAACACCGCAGTGGCACATGTTGCACACGCCACCAACGAGGTGATTGCCATCTATCCAATTACGCCCTCATCGCCGATGGGGGAAATGGCTGACGAAAAATCTGCCAAACACGAGCCGAATATTTGGGGTACTATTCCCACTGTTGTTGAAATGCAGGCCGAAGGCGGCGCGGCTGGTGCGGTACACGGCGCGTTGACCACCGGTTCGCTGACCACCACCTTCACTGCCTCGCAAGGGTTGCTGTTGATGATACCCAATATGTACAAAATTGCGGGCGAATTGACCAGCACCGTTTTCCATATCGCAGCGCGGTCGGTGGCGGCGCAAGCATTGTCCATTTTTGGCGACCACAGCGACGCGATGGCGGCGCGCAGCACCGGTTTTGCCATGCTGTTTGCCGGTTCGGTGCAAGAGGTGATGGACTTTGCTCTCATCTCGCAAGCCGCTACTCTCGAATCGCGTGTGCCTTTCCTGCACGTGTTCGATGGCTTCCGCACGTCGCACGAAGTGATGAAAGTGGAAGAACTGACTAAAGACGATATGCGCGCCATGTTGGACGATGAGTTAATTCGCGCTCACCGCGCCCGTGGTTTATCCCCCGACCGTCCTGCCATTCGCGGCACGGCGCAAAACCCCGATGTTTTCTTCCAAGCGCGTGAAACCGTCAACCCGTACTATCTGGCAACCCCGGATATCGTCCAAAAAACAATGGATAAATTCGCCGAGATTGTCGGGCGGGAATATCACCTCTTCGATTACGTCGGCGCCCCCGATGCCGAGCGTGTCATTGTGTTGATGGGTTCCGGTGTAGAAGCCGCCGATGAAACCGTGCGCTATTTGGTGGACAAAGGCGAAAAAGTCGGGGTGCTGAAAGTGCGGCTTTACCGCCCCTTCTCCGCCAAACATTTCCTGTCATCACTGCCGGCAAGCGCTAAAGTTATCGCTACGCTGGACCGCACCAAAGAACCGGGTGCCGCCGGCGAACCACTCTATCAAGACGTGGTAACCACCATCAGCGAAAGTATCCTCGATGGTACATCACCCTTTACCCAAATGCCGCGAGTTGTCGGCGGACGGTACGGACTTTCTTCTAAAGAATTTACCCCCGCAATGATTAACGGTTTGTTCGAGGAAATGAAAAAAGACAAACCGAAAAACCACTTCACCGTGGGCATCATTGATGACGTGACCAACACCAGCATTGATTATGACCCCAATTTCAGCATTGAACCGGATGATGTGGTGCGCGGTATGTTCTACGGGCTGGGTTCCGATGGTACGGTTGGCGCAAATAAAAACTCCATCAAAATCATCGGCGAAGGCACCGACAATTATGCCCAAGGCTATTTTGTGTACGACTCGAAAAAAGCGGGCGCGAAGACAATTTCGCACCTCCGTTTCGGGCCGCGCCCCATCCACAGTACCTATCTCATCCGCAAAGCGAATTTCATCGCCGTGCATCAATTTGTCTTCCTTGAACGATACGATGTGCTCGATAATGCGGTAGAAGGTGCAACGTTCCTGCTGAACAGCCCCTATCCTGCCGACCAAGTTTGGGACCATTTGCCACGCTCGGTGCAAGAAGCCATCATCAGCAAAAAACTGAAATTCTACGCCATTGATGCCTATTCGGTGGCAAAAGAAACCGGTATGGGCGTGCGCATCAACACCATCATGCAAACCTGCTTTTTCGCCATCAGTGGGGTGTTGCCGCAAGAAGAAGCTATCGAACGCATTAAAGTCGCCATCAAAAAGACTTATGGCAAACGCGGCGAAGCCGTGGTGCAAAAGAACTTCGCGGCAGTGGATGCAGCCGTTTCGCATCTGCACAAAATTGAAGTGCCCACGCAAGCCACCAGCACCATCCAAAAACCGCCGATTGTGCCCGATTATGCGCCCGATTTCGTCAAAAACGTTACCGCCCAAATTATCGCCGGCAAAGGCGATGAACTGCCGGTGAGCGCGCTGCCCGCTGACGGCACATATCCCTCCGGTACAACCAAATGGGAAAAACGGAATATTGCCCTGGAAGTGCCCGTTTGGGATGAAAACCTGTGTATTCAGTGTGGCAAATGTGTGATGGTGTGTCCGCATGCCACCATTCGCGCCAAATTGTACGACGAATCGGAACTGGAAAACGCACCGGAAACCTTCAAATTCGCCGATTCCCGCTTTAAAGAATACAAAGACAAAAAATACACCATTCAAGTTGCGGTAGAAGACTGCACCGGTTGTACCCTTTGTGTGGAAGCCTGCCCGGTTAAAGATAAAACGCAGGTGGGACGCAAAGCCCTTAATATGGAACCGCAACTGCCCTTGCGTGAAACCGAACGCGAAAATTGGGACTTCTTCCTGCAATTACCCGAAGTTGACCGCGTGGGCGATTTGAACTTCACCAACGTGAAAAACATCCAACTATTGCAGCCGCTCTTTGAGTTTTCCGGCGCATGTGCCGGTTGTGGCGAAACCCCATACATCAAACTGGTCACCCAACTCTTCGGTGACCGCGCTGTTGTCGCCAATGCCACCGGATGTTCCAGCATTTATGGCGGCAACTTGCCCACCACTCCGTGGACACACAACAAAGATGGACGCGGTCCCGCCTGGAGCAACTCGCTGTTTGAAGACAACGCCGAATTTGGACTGGGCATGCGCTTGACCATCGACAAACAGAGTGAATATGCTCGCGAACTGGTTGCACTGCTGCGCGACGAAATCGGTGCAGAATTGGCAGATGCACTGCTCAACGCCGACCAGTCCGGCGAAGCCGGTATCAGCGCTCAGCGCGAGCGGGTCGAACTGTTAAAGAACAAACTTGCAGGCTTGAACGGCTCGGCAAAAGTGCGCGATTTGCTCAGCTTGGCTGATGTGCTGGTACGCAAAAGTGTGTGGATTGTCGGCGGCGACGGTTGGGCATACGACATCGGTTACGGCGGGCTTGACCATGTGCTCGCCAGTGGACGCAACGTCAACGTGCTGGTGCTCGACACCGAAGTTTATTCCAACACCGGCGGTCAGTAATCCAAAGCGACACCGCTGGCTGCCGTGGCGAAGTTCGCTGCGGGCGGCAAGCCCACCCCGAAAAAAGACCTCGGTATGATGGCGATGAGTTACGGTTACGTTTACGTTGCCGAAGTGGCATTGGGCGCCAGCGATACCCAAACCGTTAAAGCCTTCCTTGAAGCAGAAGCCTACGATGGCCCCTCAATCATCATTGCCTACTCGCACTGCATTGCTCACGGGTACGACCTCGCCAAAGGGCTTGACCAGCAATCGCTGGCGGTTCAAACCGGATATTGGCCTCTCTACCGTTACAATCCGGAATTGGCGGCAGAAGGTAAAAATCCCTTCAAACTTGATTCAAAAGCGCCGAAAAAACCGCTCAAAGATTACATTTACAACGAAGCCCGCTATCGCATTTTGCTGAAAACCGACCCCGCCGGTGCAGATGAATTGCTCAAAAAAGCCGAAGAAGCCGTGCATACTCGCTGGCACAAATACGAACAATTGGCAAAAATGGATTAAAGTTAGTGTCAAAAAGGTGGGGTACGCAAATGTACCCCACCCAAACGCACAACAACACACAAGCATGGAACAATTAGCTTAATAAGGATGAAAACTATGGATTTCTCAACCACTTATATGGGCATGACTTTGAAAAATCCCATTGTGCCTTCTGCATCACCATTGTCTCGTGATTTGGCGACTATCAAACAAATGGAGGACGAAGGTGCGGCGGCAGTCGTGCTATACTCACTTTTTGAAGAACAAATTACCGAGGAAAGCCATTCTCTCGACCATTTTCTCAGCTTTGGTGCCGATACTTTCAGCGAAGCGATGAGTTACTTCCCGGAAATGGACAACTACAACATGGGGCCCGATGAATACCTCAACCACATTCGGGCGGCAAAAGAAGCGGTCGATATTCCCATTATCGGTAGTTTGAATGGCGTTTCTACCGGCGGCTGGATTGAATTTGCCCAAAAAATAGCAGAAGCCGGCGCCGATGGGCTGGAACTGAACATCTATTACATCCCCACCAATGCCAATTTATCCGGTGCCGAGATTGAACAAATGTATTTGGATGTGGTACGCGACGTTAAACAGAGCGTCTCTATCCCGGTGGCAGTAAAATTAAGCCCGTTTTTAAGCAACACGGCGCATATGTGTGCACAACTAGAAAAAACCGGCGCTGACGCATTGGTGCTCTTCAACCGATTCTACCAACCCGATTTCGATTTGGAAGAATTGGAAGTTGTACCGGCACTGCACCTCAGCGATTCTACCGAACTGTTGTTACCATTGCGCTGGACAGCCATCCTGTCGCCGCAACTTAACCTCGATTTGGCAATCACTTCCGGTGTTCATACCCACCTCGACGTGCTGAAAGGGATGATGGCCGGGGCAAAAGTCACCATGATGGCATCGGAATTGCTGCAAAACGGCGTGGGTCGTATCGGCCAAATTTTGCAAGACCTGGCAGACTGGATGGAACAGTACGAATATGAATCCATCGTGCAGATGCAGGGCAGTATGAACCAGCGAAATTGCGCCGAACCGGCAGCCTTTGAACGAGCAAACTATATGAAAGTGCTGCAAAGTTACCGCCCCCATCGGGTTTAAAGAAAGCGCAGCGTTTGTTATTTTGCCAAAAAAGCCACGAACCCAATTTCGGTTTGTGGCTTTTTTGATTGTCGTAAAACACGGTACAATAACAGCAGACAGTGTAACCCGGACATTGTCCAACCCTAACACCCTGAATTCGGCGTTATTTTGAGACGCAACGGGAAAATAACCCGCATTCAGGATAAACAGAACTATCCACTGAAAAGGAGGTTGACCATGGAGTTTGGTGTACCAGCCGAAGTGCGCGACCTTGAGCACCGCGTTGGATTGACACCGGCAGGTGTGCTGGCATTAACCCAAGCAGGACATCAGGTTTATGTGGAACGAAATGCCGGCGAAACAGCCGGTTTCAGCGATGAAGATTACCGCTATGCCGGCGCACAAATCGTCTATTCTGCCGCCGAAGCATACGGCCGTGCCGATGTGGTGGTCAAAGTTACCCGACCCACCCAAGATGAACACCGCCATTTTCGACAGGGGCAAACCATCCTCTCTTTTTTACATCTGGCGGTATCCTCTCCCGATTTGTTGGAAGCGTTGACCGAACACGAAATTACTACCGTGGCGTATGAACTGGTGCAAAAAGAAGACGGCTGCCAACCGGTGTTGGTGCCGATGAGCCAAGCCGCAGGACGCCTCGCGCCAATTATCGCCGGAAAATTACTGACCACCCCCCGCGGCGGACGGGGTACACTGCTCAGCGGGCTGGCCGGCGTTCCGGCGGCTGCAGTGGTTATTTTGGGCGGCGGTGTGCTCGGTTTTAGCGCGGCACGGGCATTTTGGGGCGCCGGTGCACAAGTAACGGTCATCGACAAAGATATGAAAAAATTACGCCATATCGAAGAATTTTTCGATGGCAAAGTGAATACCGTACTTTACAACGAATTTAACCTCAAACGCGCCGTGGCTTTCGCCGATGTGTTGGTGGGGGCAGTCCAAATTCCCGGCCAGCGCGCGCCAATTTTGGTCACACGGGAAATGGTGCGTTCAATGCGAAAACGGTCGGTCATCATAGACTTTTCCATTGACAGCGGTGGTTGTGTGGAAACCAGCCGTCCCACCACCATCCGCGACCAAACGTTTGTGGAAGAAGGTATCATCCATTTTTGCGTGCCAAATTTAACCGCCATTGCAGCACGCACCGTCAGTTATGCCCTGACCAACGCCGCGTTGCCGTATCTGCTGACCATCGGCAATGCCGGCATCGAAAATGCCATCAAAATACACCCCGCTTTGCGAAATGGTACAGTAATGTACGAAGGCAAACTGGCGCACACCGTAACTGCTGCCGCACTCGGCAAAAAAGTTGAAGTTTCATTGCCACAGGGAGGCACAAGCGAATGAACTGGGAAACAATTTATCGTCGCAAAGTGACCG
>Ga0114931_10000204_pt1 | contig 67938 bp, 51 predicted proteins | sample 2SBtaG_FD_89579 | JGI IMG/M metagenome (GOLD analysis project Ga0114931, IMG submission 89579) | Deep subsurface microbial communities from Kolumbo volcano to uncover new lineages of life (NeLLi) - 2SBTROV14_V59a metaG | ecosystem: Environmental > Aquatic > Marine > Volcanic | place: Kolumbo... | reverse complement strand
CCTGCTCCGCGAACACCGCCCTGCCAGCCATGACCCACCTCCCGAATCGGCCGCGGCCGCCAGCGCGGCACGCCGCCTCGGGAGACATCCTACATCGCAATCATCTTGAACGCGACTTGGTATAAAGGCTGGTTGAACGTTCTTGCGGGTGGGCCGTGGTCCTGGAGGCCGCGGGGGATTGCGCGACGGCCGGTGTCGGGTGGGAAGGCCGGCCAGGCGTCCGCCGCCTTCCCGGGAGAGAACGAGCCCACCGTCGAGGTCGCCCGCGCGGTGGTTGGACCGGGCCCGGCGGGACCGACCGAGCGGGCGCGACGGCTCGGGCCGGACCTGCCCGTCCGACGAGGTGCCGGTTCGGCGTCGCTCCGAAAGCCAGCCTTGACGTTCGAACGAGGGGATTGGAGAACCCCCCAGGGGTCCCGGCGGTGTCACGAAGAGCGGGCGCCGCTCGATCGCGACGCCCGCTCGCATCGATCAGTGCCCGGAGGTGCCGCCCCCCGCGGCGCCGCCCGATGAACCCGGTGGCGGTGCACTGAGGCGCTGCAGACCGCCGGTCGCGCCCCCGGAGCTCCCGGTGCTCGACGGCGGCTTGGCGATGAAGTCCGCCTGCTTCTTGCCGACGACGCCACCCAGTGCGCTGCTCGAGACGCGCACGATGTAGGGAGACCCGGATACCTGGATGGGATAGAACCCGTCCTTGTCCTTCGCGCCCACCGTGATGGTGGTGGTCGTGGTGACGGGCACGGCCGCCGGTTGCGATGCGGGTTTCGTTGCCGTGGACGTCGCACCGCCCGTTGCAGCCTTCGTGGCGCTGCTCGCCGACGCGCTGCCGCCGGACCCGCCCGCGGGGGCCGTGCTCGACCCGGTCGTGCTCGTCGAGCCGGTACCCGACCCGCCTCCGTTCGCGGGTTTCGCCGGCTTCACCGTCGTCAGCGTGACGACCGCGAGCGGCTTGTCGAACCCGTACGCGGGCTTGACGGCCTTGCCGAGCGGCTCGTCGAGCTGCAGGCTGGTGAGGCTGTTGGCGAGGGTGCTCACGGCCTGGCCGTTCAGCTGCTTGCCGGCGGGCAGACCCTGCATCGACCAGCCGCTCTTGGCGTGCGTGAACACCAGGTCGCCAGCGGCGTTCTTGACCTCCAGGCGCGTGAGGTTGGCCGGGTCGAGGCTGAGCACGGTGGTGTCGATGTAGCCGGCGGGGTCGGTGCGGGCATCGCTGGCGTGCAGCGCATGCGTGACGTAGACGCCCTTGTCGCTCGCGAGCCGGACGTGGGTACTGCCGTAGCTGGGCTCCGAGCCGATCAGCAACGTTTCGCTGCCGCCGGACTTGAGGGTCAGCTCGACCTTCTTCTGGAAGGTGTCCTTCGTGACCTCGAGGCGCTTGTAGGCGTCCGCCGTGGTGGCCACCAGGCCGCTGCGCTGCAGGCCGACGAGCTGTTGCAGGAAGCTCTTCACGCGACTTCCCTGCGCGGGGTACCCCCCCTGGTCGGGTAGCACCCAGCTGGTGCCGTCGCGCTTGAGGGTGACGCTCTTGCCGTCCGAGCCGGTCACGGTGAACGCGGTGATGTTCGCGACCGTGGCGTTCTTGCCCAGCAGCGGGCCCGAGCTCGCCTTGGGCGGGCGCGCGACCGTGAGCAGCACCAGGGCGAGGAGGCCGATCTGCACCACGGCGAGGACGGCCAGCCACAGATTGCCGCGGCGGGTCGCGGCGGGCGCACGGAGGGTGCGGGCGGGGGCGCTCACGACTGACCTCCCAGGGCGCGGTTCTTCGACGGGGTGCCGCCGATACCGACGATCGGCGAACGGTTGCGCTTGCGCCACTGCCAGATGCCTGCGATGAGCACCAGCGCGACCAGCGCGAAGGCGTAGTTGCCGACCTCCCAGCCGGTCTCCTGCGCCTGCGTCAGGTGATCGAGCACGCGCGTGGTGGCGCCGCTCGCCCGGATGCTCAGCAGGCTGGCGTCCTCGGTGGACCAGTCGACGGCGTTCTGGAGGAGCTTCAGGTCCTCCGCCGAGAGGTTCTGGCTGAGGCGTGAGGCGAGGTTCAGCACGGTGTCGTTGGCGATCTCGCCCGAGGCGATCACGACGAGGCGGGCGTTGTCGGGCGAGGTGTCGATCACGCCGACCTGGCCCGGCGTCGTCGAGCTCGAGCTCGATCCGGACGTCGAGCCGTTCGCGCTCGAGCCGCCGTTCGCGCTACTCTTCGCGCTGCCGGTGCCCTGCAGCGGGTCCTTCTTGCCCTTGAAGTAGCTCGTGAACGAACCGCGCACGGCGACCGCCAGCGGGTAGGCCTTCTGGGTCTTGCCGACCGGGAAGCCGTGCTTCGGGTAGCTCTGGAAGTCCGGGATGATGTTGGTGCTCGTCGAGGTCCAGGAATTCGGGCTCGACGACAGCAGGACGTCGACCTTGCGCGCGCCGCTCGAGCCCTTCTGCACGGTCAGCGGTGAGGCCCACGGCACCGTCACCGCGGGCAGGCTCGAGGTGATCGGCGAGGAGCGGTCCATGCTGGTGGGGCGCACGTCGACGAAGAACGGATAGTCGACCGCCTGCACCTCCTGCACGGGGACGCCGCCGACGTTCTTGGGCACGACCACCGGGAACTGTGCGTTCTGCGTGTCCATCACCACGGAGTCGCCCACGGTGACGCCGTAGCTCTTCAAGAGGTCGCCGAGGCCGTTCTTGACCTGCTTCAGCGCGAGCTGGCCGGAGTAGGGCTGTTGGGTGAGCGCGTAGTCGCCGCCCACCACCACCACGGAACCGCCACGCATCAGGAACTGGTCGATGGCGAAGCGCTGCTTCGTGCTCATGCCCTGCGGCGAAAGCAGCAGCAGGGTGTCGACGTTGTTGGGGACGGTTCCGTCCGTCAGCGAGACGTTCTCGACCTTGTAGTCCTTCTGGAGTTGTTGCTGGATGAGCTGGGTCTTGTAGAGCTGCTGTTGCTGCTGCCCGAACCGGTTCGGGCCCGCGGCGGGAGGCGTCCACAGCCCGACCACCTTCAGGAAGCCCGAGGTGGAGCGCTTCAGCGCAGCGGTGACGGCGTCCTTCACGGACTTCTGGCTGAAGCTGCCGGACGGCACCACCACCTGGCTCTTGCCGTTCACGGTGAGGAGCATCTGCAGGTAGTAGGTGCTGTTGGAGAGCAGGCCCGCCGGGATCGGTTGGATGCCGTACTTCTGCTGGAGCTGCTGCGGCGTGAAGGGGGCGTTGCCGGCGCGCGGGTCCACCTGCTGGAACGTGAACTTGCCCTTGGCGCCGCTCTCGATCGAGGCCGCCACCTTCTTGACGATGCCGGGGGCGTCCTGCAGGCCCTGCGGCAGCGACTTCGGCGTCGCCAGCAGCGTCAGCTTGGCGGGCTTCTCGAGCGACGCCAGCACGCTGTCGACGTCGCTGAAGCCGGCCACGTCCTTCTTGATGGCGCGCGTCAGGTTGTACTCGAGATTGTTGAGCTCGACGTTGGGCGCGCCTCCGCCGGGGTTGGGCGTGACGTTGATGAGGTCGTTGAGGTGGAGCACCTGCGTCTGGTCGCCGTAGCGCACCAGGATCGCGAAGTAGGCGTTCACGACCGACGACTGGTAGCGGTTCGCCACCTGGAACGGGTGCGGCTGGATGCCGTAGTCCTGGTTGGCGGTCTGCTCGATCTTGGGGTTGGTCGACGGGTCGACCACCTCGGCCTTGACGCGCCCGTGCGAGGCGACCTGGTACTCGTGCAGCATGTCCGCCACCTGCGGGATGAGCGGTTTCAGGAGCGGGTGCGTGTCCTTGCTCATGTACGCGCGGATCAATAGCGGCTGCTGCAGCGAGTCGAGTAGGTCGCGGGTGGTGGCCGACAGGCTGTAGCGGTGGTTCTGCGTCATGTCGAGGCGCAGGCTCGACAGCGGCAACAGCCAACCGTTGAGCAGCACCAGGTTGAGCGCGATCAGCCCCACGCCCAGCAGGCGGGCGCTGCGGTAGGGGCGGGTCATGGCGCTACCGCTCCAGCGCTTGCTGTCGAGCGAGAGCACGTTGAGCGTCAGGAACAGGCCCGCGAGCGAGAGGTAGAACGCGAGATCGCGCAGGTCGAGCACGCCCCGCTCGATCGACTGGAAGTGGGTGGTGGTGGAGAGCTCGCGGAAGACGGCGGCGACGCCGTTCGGCACGAAGTCGAGCACGGCATTGGTGCCGATCAGGTAAAGAGCGCCGCCGATGAGCAGCGTCACGATGAGCGACACGATCTGGTTGTCGCTGCGCGAGGAGACGAACAGGCCGATGGCCGCGTACGCGGCGCCCATCAGCAGGGCGGCGACGTAGCCGCCGATGACCGGACCCCAGTCGAGGTTGCCCAGCAGGGCCACGGTGATCGGCAGGCTGACCGTGAGCGCTAGCGCCACCGTCACCAGCGCCATCACCGCCAGGAACTTGCCGAGCACCAGGCGCCAGGCGTCGACGGGCAGGGTCAACAACATCTCGAGGGTGCCGGAGCGCTGCTCCTCGCTCCACTGCCGCATCGTCAGCGCGGCGACGAGGAACACCAGCAACAGCGGCATCCAGGTGAACAGCGGGCGCGCGTCGGCGATGCCGCGCGCGAAGAAGGTGGCCACCCAGAAGAACACGAAGAAGGTGACCAGCAGGAAGGTGCCCATGAAGATGAGCGCCAGGGGCGACCCGAAGGCGCTCGAGAGCTCCTTCTTGGCGATGGCGACGGTCTGTCGCAAGTTCGAACCTCCCTAGGCGGGGGACGACGGTGCGGACGGGGAGGGCGCGCTCTCGCGGGCCAGCTCGGTGAACACCGTTTCCAGCGTGCGGGTCTCGCGGCGCAGTTCCTGTAGCGGCCAGTCCCGGCGCTTGGCGAGCTCGAAGATGGCGGGGCACAGGTCGTGGTCGTCCTCGGCGTGGACCACGTAGGCCACGCGGCCTCCTGCGGCGGTGCCGGGCTGGACGCCCGTGGCGCCGGGCAGGCCGCGCAGCGCGTCGCTGACCGCGGGATCGGCGGCCGTCCCCTGCAGGACGAGCCGGGCCGTACCGCTCTTGGAGAGCTCGGAGAGTTGTGCGTCGGCCCGGATGACGCCTCCCATGATCATCACCGCGCGGTCGCACAGCGCCTCGACCTCGGGGAGGATGTGGCTGGAGAACAGGACCGTGCTGGTCTTGGCCAGGGTCCGCACCAGCTGCCGGATCTCGGCGAGCTGGGTGGGGTCGAGGCCGACCGTGGGCTCGTCGAGGATGAGCAGCTTGGGCCGGTGTAGGATGGCCTGCGCGATCCCCACCCGCTGCCGGTAGCCCTTGGAGAGCTGGCCGATGGGCCGCGTGAGCATCGGCCCCAGCCCGGTCGCGCGGATGGCGTCGGCGAGTGAAGAGGTCTGTTGGGCACGGGGGATGCGACGCACGTCGGACATCATGAGCAGGTACTCCTGCACCGTGAGCTCGGGGTAGAGCGGCGCGTTCTCGGGCAGGTAGCCGATGCGCTCCTGCGCCTTGCGGCGCTCCAGGAGCACGTCGAAGTCGTCGATGCTGACGTGTCCGCTGTCGGGCTGGAGGTAGCCGGTCAGCACCTTCATGAGGGTGGACTTGCCGGCGCCGTTGGGGCCGAGCAGGGCCACGATGGTGCCCGCCTCGATGCGGAAGCTCACGTCCTGCAGAGCCCGCACCGCGCCGTACGATTTCGTCACGTTCCGAACGTCGACCAAGTTGGACCTCCCGACTCCGGGGTCGTCGTCATGTGGCGATGTGGTGTCGGCGGGGGATCCGGGTGCCGGTGGCGTCGACGTGGCTCCTGCGGGGCCCCGAGCGTGCGCTGCCGTACGAGATTTTCGCCGTCACCCAAGTGGTTTACCAGATCACAGATGAAAGGTAGACCAGGGTTTCGTGAAATTGTTGAGTGCGCTCACGTCGAGAGCGGCTCGGACGGGCGTGGGACAGGCGCCGCGGCCCGAACGACGAAGGCTCCGTAGAATGTATGGAACGCCCCGCACAACCCGCTCGGGCAGGTGTTGCCGGGCGGTCGACGCACGCCTCGGGAGATGACGCGCATGTCGCTGGTCCGTAGCCCTTACGTCCCCTCGCTCGTCCTCAGCGGTCTCGCGCTGCTGGTGCTGGCGTGGGCGGCGTGGGGGCGTCGGCGCGACGTGCGCGGTGGGCAGGCGCTGACGCTGCTGGCGGTGCTGGGGGCCTGCTTGACGGGGGCGCTCGCGCTGTGGGTGGCCGCAGGTGGTGGCGCGGCCGGCCAGGAGGGCCTGCGTCTGCAGGCCGCCGCCGGCGCGCTCGTGCCGTGGGCGCTGCTGGCCTTCGCCGTTCGCGCCACGCGGCCCCTCCCGGGCGACGGCGCGTTGCTGTGGGGGCTGGCCGTTCCTTCCCTGGCGGCCGCCGCGCTCGCCTTCGGCCCGGTCGGGGGTGTGGCGCTGTGGCGAGCGGTGGACGCGCGCGTCGCCCTGGGCGGCGCGTTGTGGGTGGGCGAGCCGAGCCTGTACGGAACCCTGGCCGGCGTCTACGACGCGGTCCTGGCGGCCGGTGCGGTCGTCTTCCTGGCGCTGGCCGTGGTCCGCGCCCCGCCGTCGCGGCGCACCCCCCACGCCTGGACGCTCGCCGGCGTGGCGTTGCCGGTTGCGGCGGCCGCGGTGGTCGCCCTGGGCGCGGCCGCCGCCCCCGGCGCGCTTCCCGCCGTGCTGGCGCTGCTGCCGCCCGCAGCCTTCCTCCTGGCCCCCGCGGCGCTGGCGGTCGCGCACGGGCTGTTCGGCGACGTGCGGATGCGCCCCGACGAGGGCGGAGGGGCCGGTCCCGCCGTGGCCCCGGTCGGGCTGGCGCGGGCGGACCTGGTGGATCACCTCGAGCAGCCCGTGCTGCTGCTCGACGGCGGGGCCCGGGTGCGCTACGCCAACGCCGCAGCCGCACGGCTGTTCCACGCGCACGGAGCGTTGCTGGGAGCGACGGCCGAGGCCCTGTTCCGCGACCTCCCGGGCGTGCTGGCCGCGCTGGCGCGACACCGCAGCTCCGTGCAGGAGGTCTCGCTGGCGCGCGCCGGCGGCTCCCGCCGGTTCGAGGTGTGGCTCACGCCGCTGGCCGAGGCAACCGGCCGTGCCGGCGGCACCCTGCTGGCCCTGGTCGACAGCGGCCGCCTGCACCGGGCGGAGGCCGCCGCGGAGGCGGTGGAGTCCCAGGCCCGGCGTCAAGAAGCGTCGCTCGAGGCTCTCCACGAGGCGCTCCGCGCCATCGGTCGAGGGGAGACGCTGGGGTTGTTGCTCGACATCGTGCTCACCAGCGCGGCCGGCGCGCTCGATGCGCCGCACGCCGCGCTCTACCTGCACGACCCTGCCGCCGACGTGTTGCGCGCGCGCGCCGCCGTGGGGGGGTTCGAGGCGCGCGGGGCACCGCCGCTGCGCCGCGGTGAGGGTCTGGCGGGGGAGGCGTGGGCGACCTCCTCGGTGGTGCCGGCCGAGGCGTTGCCCGTCGACGGCAGCGAGGCGAACGGCGACGAGACGTGGGCGGGGGCGGCCGTGGCGGTGCCACTGCGGCTCGCGGGCCGCACGTTCGGGGTGCTGCAGGTGGCGCGTTCCCGCCTCGACCTGCATCCGTTCGGACCCGACGAGGTGGACGCCCTGCAGCGCTTCGCCGAGCTGGCGGGGATGGCGGTTCGCGACGCGCGGGCCAGGGAACGCGCCGAACGCGCCGAGCAGGAGCTGGCCTGGCTCGACCGGTTGGATGCGGCCATCGCCCGGCAGGCTCCCGACACGGCGGTGCTCGACCTCGCGCTCACCGCGGCCCGTCAGGTCGCCGGGTTCGAGCGGGCCGTGATGTGGCTCCCATCGGCGGACGGGCGGGCGTTGGAGGCGGGCGCGTGGTTGGGGCTCGAGCTCGGGCCCGAGTCGACGCAGCGGGTGCTGTTGGACGGTTCCGCTCCGCTCCTCGAGGACGCCTTCCGGGGCGGGCACGAGATCGTGCTGCAGGGGGGCGGGCCGCTGCCGCAGCGCCTGCGCCCCACGGGCCCGGCGGCGGCCTCGCCTCTCATGCGGCCCAGCTGGCCGGTCGTCGTGCCGCTGCGGGGGTCGGCCGGCGTGGTGGGCGTGCTGGTGGCCGACGACCACCGTCAGGGAGCGGATCTCGAGCCGCGCCTCCAGGCACTCAGGCGCCTCGCGGCGCGCGCCGGACAGGCCCTGGACCGGGCACGCCTGCACGGCGAAGCGCAGTGCCGGACGGCCGCGGTCGAGCGCGCCGGTGCGCAGCTGCAGGCCGCCCTGGAGGCCCGTGAGGCCCTCCTGGACGCCCTCCCGGTGGCGTACTTCGAGACCGACCTGCGCGGCGAGCTGACGCGTGCCTCGCCGGAGCTGGCGCGGCTGGCCGGCTTCGACGAGGCGGTGCTGCGCGGGGTGTACCTGGGCGACCTGGCGGCGTCCGGCGGCGAGGGCGCGTTGACCGAGCTTTTCGGGCGCGTGCTGCGCAGCGGTCGTGTGGCGCGCCGCGCGTCGTGGGCCCTGCTGGCGCGGCGCGGCGGCGTGCTTCCCGTGGAGCTCTCGATCGGGCTCCTGCGCGGGCCCACCGGCGAGGCGACGGGGTACTTCGGTCTCATGGCGGCGCGCGGGCGCTGACGAGCGGGGAGCGTCTGAGACGGCGAAAATGCTACCCTGAGCACGACATGCCCCGGCAGGAGATGCCGCCGATCCCTCCCGACGACGAGCACGCTGCGGGCGCCCCGGACGCCCCGGACGTCCCGGGCGCCCGCGGCGTAACTTTGGTGGTGGGTGCCGGGGGCGCGGCGTGCGCCGCGGGGGTCGGCGCCTACCGCGCGCTACAGCGTGCCGGCGTGCCGGTCGATGCCGTCGTCGGCAGCTCGACCGGTGCGGCGGTGGCCGCCGCGCTGGCGCTCGGGTGGGAGGCCGAGACCACCGAGGCCGTGTTGCGGCGGCTGTGGGTGCCGGCGGTGATGCGCGGGGCGCGGCAGCGGGCGGCCTTGCGCCTGGCGCTGCCGCGGCTGGGCCGGGGCGGGGCGTTCGCGTTGAGCGAGGGCGGGGCGCTGACCGAACGCGTGCGCCGGGCGTTCGGCGAGGCGCGCTTCGGGGACACCCGCATCCCGCTCCTGATCGTAGCGACCGATCTGGCGAGCGGCGAGCGTGTGCGGATCGAAGAGGGCCTGGTGGCCGATGCCGTGCGCGCCAGCCTGAGCGTGCCGCTGCTCTTCCCCCCGGTCGAGCTGCAGGGGCGGGCGCTGGTGGACGGCGCCCTGTCCGAGCCTCTGCCGGTGCTGGAGGCCGCGGGGTGGGGCTCGGCGGCGGTGGTGGCGCTCGGGTTCGCGAGCCAGAAGCCGCGGCGCGCCGGAGGGGCCCTGGGGGCGGTGCTCGCGACACACGTCACGGCGGTCAACAACCTGATGCGGCTGGCGTCGGCCTACCAGGACCTGGCGGCGCCGATGCGGCTGCTGCGGCTCGAGCCCGCGCTGGGCGGCGCCACCCCGATGTTCGACGGCTCGGGCACGGCCCAGGCCGTCGCGCGCGGTGAGCGCGCCATGGACGAGGCCATGGACGAGCTGCGGCGCCTGCTGACGTGAGTGTGCTCAGCCGGGTTGGCGGCTGTCGATCAGCTGCGCGAGATGCACGTGATCGAGCGTCTCCCGGATCGCCAGGCTGGTGCTGACCCAGGCCACGTTGAGCCGGCAGAAGCCCTTGCGTTGCTGCGTGGCGCAGCGCGCCTGGGTCTGGCAGGTGTCCACCACCAGCGACCCCGACAGGGCCTCGATGACATCGAGCAACGACAGGCGCTCGACGTCCACGCGCAGCTTCACGCCGCCGTTGCGCCCGGGCTTGCTCTCCAGGAAACGGGCGGCGGATAGCTTGCGCAACACCTTGGCGAGGAAGGCCGGCGGCATCTGGAGGTCTTCGGCCATCTGTGCGGCGCTGGCGCCGGGGTTCTCGGCGGCGTAGATGAGGGCGTGGATCGCGTAGCTCTCTTCGCGCCTCAGCAGGGTCCGGATGTCGTCCATGCCAGTGCTCCGGCGGCAACCCGAGCTGCCTCCATGGTAGCAGGCAAACGCAGAGATGGCGCTCGGATTTGGCGCCCGGCGAACGTGGGGCATATGCCCCGTTCCCTGTCGATGTGGATGTCGTGGTCCGAGTATCGTTCGTTTCGAGACGGGGCGGCGCGGTCCCCGCTGTCCGGCCCGGGACGCGGGCCGCGCGGGTGCCACGCGGCCCGCGCCGCCGGACGTGCGCCGCCCGCCCGCCGCCCGCGCCCGCGGCCGCCGCGTCAGTGCGGCAGGGCCAGCAGCAGGACCTGCGCCAGCAGGATCTTCACGATGGTGGCCAGGGGGAAGACGGTCGCGTAGCCCACGTTGGGCAGGTCGTTGCCGGTCTGCTCGTTGGCGAAGCCCAGTACCGCGGGTTGCGTCTGCTGTCCCGACAGCATGCCGATCAGCAGGCTCATGGGGATGCGCAGGAGCCGACTGCCGATCACCAGCGTGAGCAGGGCGCTGGCGCACGTGACCAGGGCGCCGGCCAGGAAGAGCCGCAGGCCTCCCCCGGCCGCCAGGGTGGTGGCGAAGGCGTGGCCGCTGCGCGTGCCGATGCCGGCCAAGAAGAGCACCAGGCCGAACTGGCGCAGCGTGAGGTTGGCGCTGTAGGGCGGCTGCCACACGATGGGTCCGGTCCGCCGCAGCGCGGACAGCGCCAGCGCCACGACCAGCGGGCCGCCGGCGAAGCCGAGCCGGAATGTGAGCCCGCCCGGCAGCGGCCACGGCACCAGCCCGAGCGCCAATCCCAGGGCGATGCCCAGGCCGAAGGGCAGCACGTCGATCTCCGAGAGGGTGCGGTAGGAGTCGCCGAAGAAGCGGGTCACCGCCTCCATGCGGTCGCGCCGGGTGACCACCCGGACGCGGTCGCCGAGCTCAAGGCGGGTGTCGCTGCCGGGCAGCAGGTCGCTGTCGCCGCGCCGTACCCGGGTCACCAGCGCGCCGAAGCGTTCCAGCAGCCCCAGCTCGCGCAGCGCCCGTCCGGCCACCTCGGGGCGGGACACGAAGATGCGCCGTACGTCCAGCCGCGCAGAATCGAACTCTAGGTGATCCTGGCTCGCCGCGCCCAGGGCCGGTATCACGGTTCGCAGGTCCTCGGAGGCGCCCACCAGGGTGACGTCGTCGCCGGGGCGCAGCACGGTGTCGCCGTGCACCAGGTCCAGTGTCTCGGCGCGCCGGAAGCGGGCGAAGAGCACGTGCCAGCGTTCCCGCTCGAGCCAGGCCTGCACGTTGCGCTCGGCCATGTCGGGTCGGGTGATGCGCACCGTCGCGGCTTCCAGCCGCTCGCCCGAGGCGCCGAGGTCGCGAAGCGCCGTCGCCTCCTCGCGGTAGTCGACACGCCACAGCCGCTGCGCGACGAAGATCGCCAGGATGACCCCCACGACGCCCACCGGGTAGGCGATCGAGTACGCCACGACCGGCTGGTTGTCGAGCGCCGCCCCGCCACTCTGCTGGAGCGTCTCGACGAGGCCCGCCAGCGCGGGCGTGTTGGTGAGGCCGCCGGCGAACAGGCCGGCGGCGAACGGCCCCGGGATCCCGAGGCCCAGCGCGAGCGCCGTGGTCAGGCCGGCCGCGAAGACCAGCGCGCCGAGCACCAGCAGGTTGTCGCGCAGACCGCGCCTGCCGAACGATGCGAAGAAGCCCGGCCCGCTCGCCAGGCCCACGGTGTACACGAAGATCACCAGACCGAGCTGGTAGACCAGGTCGGGCAGCCGCAGGCTGGGATCGATGGCGCCCATGGCCAGGCCCACGAACAGCACGGCGGCCACGCCGAGGTTGAAGCCCGCCACCCGGATCCGGCCGAGCGGATAGCCCAGGGCCGCGACGATGAACAGCAGCAGCAGCGGGTTGCCCGCCAGGATCGCGACCACGGTGGCGCCCCTCGTCAGGGCAGGATCGCCCTCACGCGCGGGGCCCCGCTTCCTTCACCGTCGGGGCGACCTCGCCCTCGAAACGCCGGAAGTTGTCGCGGAACATCATCGCCACCTTGCGCACCTGGCGGTCGTAGGCCTCGCCGTCGGACCAGGTGCCGCGGGGCAGGAGCACGTCGTTGCGCACGCCGGGGACCTTGGTGGGCACCTGCAGGCCGAAGTAGGGCTCGGTCTCGAAGTCGGCGTGGTCGAGGCGCGAGGTCACCGCGGCGTCGATCATGGAACGGGTGTAGCTGATCGGCATGCGGTGCCCCTCGCCGTAGGGGCCTCCCGTCCAGCCGGTGTTGACCAGCCACACGGAGGTGTTCGCCTCGCGCACCTTGGTCGCGAGCAGCTCGGCGTAGGAGACGGCGGGGCGTGGCATGAACGGCCCGCCGAAGCAGATGGAGAAGGTCGCCTCCGGCTCGGTGATGCCGCGCTCGGTCCCGCCCAGCTTGGCGGTGTAGCCGGAGAGGAAGTAGTACATGGCCTGCTCGGGCGTGAGCCGGGCGATGGGCGGCAGTACGCCGAAGGCATCGGCCGACAGGAACACGACGTGGGCCGGCCTTCCGCCCAGGCCCACGCGGCTGGCGTTGCCGATGTGCGTGATCGGGTAGGCCGCCCGGGTGTTCTCCGTCTTGCTGGTGTCGTCGAGGTTGACGCGCCGGGTGTCCGGGTCGACGATGACGTTCTCGAGGATGGTGCCGAAGCGGCGCGTGGTCTGGTAGATCTCCGGCTCGGCCTCCGCCGAGAGGTGCTCGATCTTGGCGTAGCAGCCGCCCTCGAAGTTGAAGACGCCCTGGTCGGCCCAGCCGTGCTCGTCGTCGCCGATGAGGGTGCGCTCGCTGGTGGAGGAGAGCGTGGTCTTGCCGGTGCCCGACAGCCCGAAGAACAGCGCCACCTCGTTGTCCGGGCCGACGTTGACCGAGCAGTGCATCGGCAGCACCCCGCGCGCGGGCAGCTCGAAGTTCATCATCGTGAACGCCGCCTTCTTGATCTCTCCGGCGTACTCGGTGGAGCCGATGATGACCAGCTTCTCGGTGAGGTTCATGGCGATGACGGTCTCGCTGCGCGTGCCCATGGTGGCCGGATCGGCGCGTAGGCTCGGCAGATCGAGGATGGTGTAGACCGGTTCGAAGCTCTCGTGCGCCCGCAGCGTGGGACGCACGAACAGGTTGCGGACGAACAGGCCGTGCCAGGCGAACTCAGTGATGACGCGCACGGGGACCCGGTAGTCGGGGTGCGCGCCCACGAACACGTCGGCCACGAAGAGCTCGATGCCCTGGGTGGTGGCCAGTGCAGTGCGGCGCAGCGCCTCGAAGCGGTCGGGCTCCATCGGCTGGTTGATGGGCCCCCATGCGACGGTGTCCGCGGTGGTGCCGTCGCGCACGATGTACTTGTCTCTCGGGGAGCGGCCCGTATAGCGGCCGGTGTCCACCACGAGCGGCCCCATGTGGGCGAGCCGTGCCTCGCCCCGGTTCAGGGCCGCGGTGTAGAGCTCCGCGGTGGTCAGGTTCCAGTGGACGACGACCGCGTCCGTGATCCCCGACGCCACGAAGGACTCTGCCTTGATGTTGTGACCGTCGTGCTTCATGGGTCTCCTCCCGATGCGTCGCGAGGGCCGGCGGTGCTCCTGCTCGACGCTAGCACGCCGAGGGGAGGTGGGGTGACCCGAGGGCGGCCAGGCGTCCTCGCCGCGCCGGCACGCCCGCGTCGAGGAGGCCGTGAGCACCACGGCCGACGCCGTGCTCAGCGCGTGCGGGTCACCTTGCGCAGGTGGCGCGGAGCGTCGGGATCGATCCCGCGGGAGCGCGCCAGGCGCTCCGCGAGGACCTGCCCCGCGACCACCAGGACGAACGTGGCCGTGACCTCGTGCATCCCCTCGGGCAGGGCCGCCGCCGCCGAGGCGTGGCGGAGCAGGGAGGGGGCGCCCGCCAGGACCGTGAGGTCGGCACCGACCTCGCGCAGGCGCGCGGCGACGGCCTCGTTGCCCTCGAGGCTGGCGTCCTCCGTGCCCAGGAGCAGGAGCGGGTCGCCGGCGTCCACCACCGCGATGGGGCCGTGCTGGAACTCGGCGCTGGAGTAGGCCTGGGCGTCGATGTAGGCCGTCTCCTTGAGCTTGAGGGCCGTCTCCAGCGCGGCGGCGAACGACAGGCCGCGCCCCAGCACGTAGAGGCCCTCGGCGTGCGTCAAACGCAGCGCCGCCCGCTCCAACGCGTCGACGTCCGCCAGCAAGGCCTCGAGGGCGGGAGGGACGGCGGCCAGCGCGGCGCGCAGATCGTCGTCGGCCGCCCACTCGGCCACCAGTCGCGCGAGCACCATCATCTGGCTCGTGAAGGTCTTGCTCGCCGCCACCGCCTGCTCGCGGCCGGCGTGCTGCGCCAGGCGTGGTCGGCCTCTCGAGCGAGGCGGCTTCCCGGCTGGTTGGTCACCGCCAGCGTGAGCGCGCCGGCGTCCTGGAGCGCGGTCAGCCCCTCCACCACGTCGGTACTCTCGCCCGACTGGCTGACGCCGATGCCGAGCGCGCCCCGCAGGCGCAGGGGGGCCGCGTAGAGGGTGAGCAGCGAGGGCGGGACGCTCGCCACGGGGATCCCGAGGGAGCGACCCGCCAGGTAGGCGAAGAACGTCACGGCGTTGTCCGACGAGCCCCGCGCCAGCGTGGCGACCAGCGGCACCTCGCGACCGCGCAGCTCGTGCGCCAGGTCCGCGACCGACGCGTCCTGCAGGATGCGCGCGAGAACGGCGGGTTGCTCGGCGATCTCGCGTTCGAAGTGGCTCACGCTTCCTCCCGTTCGCCGGCCAGCGCGTCGCGCACACGGCCGCCGTGCCCCGCCAGCAGCGCACGCGCCGCGTCCGGGCCGACCTTCGCCTCGAGCATCACGATCGCCTCGCGGATCTCCCACCGGGCCGCTGCGAGCGCGCCCTCGGCCGCCTCCGGCGGCGCGCCGGTCGCCTCGCACACGACGTCCACGGCCCTCCGCCGGAGCTTCGCGTTGGTGGGGTGCATCCCCACCATCAGGTTGCGGTAGGCGCCGCCCGCACGCACCAGCACGGCCGTGGACAGCGCGTTGAGGGCGATCTTCTGCGCCGTTCCCGCCGCCAGGCGGGTGGAGCCGGCCAGCACTTCCGGCCCGGTGTCGAGGAGCACGCCGACGTCGGCGGCGGCCAGCAGCGGGGTGGCGGGGTTGTTCGCGATGCCGACGGTGAACGCGCCGCGCTCGCGGGCGGCGGCGATCACGCTCAGGGTGTAGGGCGTACGACCGCTGGCCGCGATGCCGATCACCGCGTCGTCCGGCCCCACGCCGGCCTCGGCGACGTCGCGCGAGGCGGCATCGGTGTCGTCCTCTGCGTTCTCGACGGCCACGGCGCCGGCGCCGCCGCCGCCTGCCATGAGGACCACGGTGCGCTGGAAACCGAAGGTGGGCGGCAGCTCCGCGGCGTCTTGCAGGGCGATGCGGCCCGACGTCCCGGCGCCCGCGTACACGAGCCGCCCGCCGCGCGCCAGGCGCGCATCGATGCCGATCGCCGCGCGCTCCAGCGCGTCGCCGGCGTTGCGGACGGCCTCGACCGCGCGCTCGCCGCCGTCGACGACGGCCTCGACGATGCGGCCGAGGGGCCACATGTCGAGCTCGCGGTAGCTGGGATCGCGGCTCTCGGTCGTCACGCTTCCCCCGCCCGCAGGTGCAGCACCATGCGGTACATGTCGCCACGATACGCACTGCGCACGAACTCGAACGCGCGGCCGTCGTCGCCGTAGGTGGTGCGCTCGAGCTCGAGCACGGGGACGTCGCGCCCGATCTGCAGCAACCGGCACTCCTTGGCCGTCGGGAGGCGCGCGCCGACGGCCTGTCGGGCCCGCGCCGGACGGATGCCGAACTGGGCCTCCAGGCAGCGGTAGAGGCTACCGGAGCGCTCCAACTCCGCGAGCGAGAGCCCCGCCACGTGCGGGGCCAGGTCCGCGGCCTGCACGGCGAGCGGCTCGTCGTCGGCGCCGCGCAGGCGCTCGATGCGCAGCAGGGGGAGGCCTGGCGTCACCAGCAGCGCGGCGGCGGCCTCCCGGTCGGCGGGAACCCTGTCGGAGGCGAGCAAGCGCGCCGTGGGGCGGAAGCCGAGGCCCCGGGCCTCGTCGGTGAAGCCGAGAACCCGGTCGAGCACCTGCTCGAGCGGGTGGCCGCGCACGTACGTGCCGGAGCCCTGGCGCTGCTCCACCAGGCCCCGGCGCTCGAGCTCCTCGAAGGCGCGGCGCACGGTCATGCGCGACAGCGCGAGCTGCTGGGCCAGCTCGCGCTCGCTGGGCAGCGCCTGCCCGGGGGTGAGCGAGCCGTCCTCGATGGCCTGCTCCAGCGCGCGGAGCATCTGCAGGTACGCCGGCGTCGGCAGGGCCTTGTCGATGGCGGGCGCGAACGTCATGCGACGTCCGGCCGCCACGGGGCTACGACCGTGACCATGCCACTATTGTACCAATCCACGCCGGGCCTCTATACTTGACTCGTCCAACGAGGGTGCCGCGCGCAGCGCATGCGGCCATGCCGCCGGGTCGGCCGGGCGATGTCCGCTCCTCCCGTACGAACCGGCGGTGCGTCGTCCAGGGCGGCGCTCTCGTACACCTCCCCGACCGGAGACCCGGCGGGGGTTAGATCGATCGGAGGAAGGTATGAAGAGGATCGGTGGCATGCGTCTCCTGGCCGTGTTGCTCGGCCTGGTCCTGCTGGGGAGCGCGGCTGCGCAGTCCCTGTCGTTCTGGAGCTGGCGCACCGAGGACGTCGAGGCCTACCACAGCTTCATCGCGGCGTTCCACAAGGATCACCCCAACATCGACGTGACCTTCACGCCCTACAAGAACACCGAATACAACACCATCCTTTCGACCGCCATGCAGGGCGGCGGCGGCCCCGACATCGCGCACCTGCGCGCGTACGGCGGCATGGAGCCCCTCGCCGAGGCCGGCCTGCTCGTCCCCCTGGGCGACAAGGTCCCGGCGCTCGCCAACTTCGACCCCAACGTGCTCAAGGCGGCCACCGACCGCGCCGACGGCAAGGTCTACGGGGTGCCGTTCGCCCTCCAGACGATCCAGGTCCTGTACAACATGGACGTCTTCGCCAAGCTCGGCCTGAGCGAGCCCAAGACCTGGCAGGAGTTCCTGGACGTCGCCCAGAAGATCAAGGCGTCGGGCATCGACGCGCTCGCCAACGGCACCAAGGACCCGTGGACCGTGGAGACGCTGTTCGGCGGCGTCGCGCCGGCGTTCTACGGCTGCAACGCCTTCTACGACAAGATGGCGGCCGGCACGGCGACCTTCGAGGACCCCGCCTTCAAGGGCGCGCTGAAGCGCATGGTCGACCTCGAGCCCTACCTGGCGAGCAACTACCAGGGCGTGGCCTACTCCGACATGCAGTCGCTGTTCGCCTACGGTCAGGCCGGCATGCTCATCGGCGGGAGCTACGAGCTCGGCACCCTCGCCCAGCTCGCTCCCAACTTCCACGTCGGCTCCTTCCTGATCCCCAACGACCAGGGCAAGACCTGCGAGACCTTCTACGTCGACGGCTCCTACGGGATCAACAGCGCCACGAAGCACGAGGACGCCGCCGTCCAGTTCATCGACTTCCTCGCCAGCAAGAAGTACGGCCAGATGTTCACCGACACCCTGAAGCAGATCTCGGCGGTGCCCGGCACCCTGCCGACCGATCCGGTGCTGGCGCAGATGGCCGACCGCATGCACAGCGAAGGCACGCCCTACCTGATGCTCACGCTCTTCCGCTACGGCCAGCCCTCGGGCTCGACGCTGCTCCAGAACGAGATGCAGGCCGTGCTGGCCGGCAGCGAGACCGTCGACCAGGCGGCCGCCAACATCCAGCGCGGCGTGGCGAGCTGGTACACCTTCAAGTAGCGCGGGTGGATGCGCGCAACACTTCCCTCGCGCGGTGGGGTCGGGCTTCGGCCCGGCCCCACCCGCCTGATGGACCGGATGTGACCCCGGGCCCGAGGCCGCCCGCGGCGCTCGCAGGCGCGGCGCGATGACGGCCGTGCGCGGGTGGTTCCGCCGTAACGGGCACCTGGTGGTGTTCCTCGCGCCGGGGCTGTTGCTCTACGGCCTGTTCATGGCCTACCCGCTGCTCACGTCGTTGTCGTACAGCCTGTCGGACTGGCACGGCCTGGTGCGCGGCGCCTACGCCGGGTTCGCCAACTTCGCCAAGGTCCTCGGCCAATGGCCGTACAACGTGCGCTTCTGGGGCGCGCTCAGCCACAACGCGCTGTTCTTCGCGCTCACCTTCCTGATCCAGTCCACCTTGGGCCTGTTCCTGGCCGCGCGGCTGAGCCGCAAGTGGCGGGGCTTCGCCTTCTTCCAGGCGGCGTATTTTCTTCCCTACACCATGTCGATGGTGGTGGTGGGGTTCCTGTGGTTGCTGCTGCTCAACCCCACCTGGGGGCCGGTGGCGCACGGCCTCAGGCTGGTGGGGCTCGAGTCGTGGGTGCAGCCCTGGCTGGGGCAGCGCAGCACCGCGTTGATCACCGTGATCCTCGTCAACGCCTGGCACTGGTTGGGGTTCCCCGTGCTGGTGTTCATGGCCGCCATCCAGGGCATCCCGCGGGAGTTCTACGAGGCGGGCCTGGTCGACGGCGCCAACGAGCTGCAGAGCTTCCGCTTCATCACCCTGCCGCTGCTGCTCCCCAGCATCGCCATGATGTCGATCCTCACGTTCATCTGGGACTTCAACGCCTTCGAGCTGGTGTTCGTCATGCAGGGCGCCTCGGGGTCGCCGAACTACGCCACCGACCTGCTGGCGACCTTCTTCTACCGCACCGCCTTCGGCGATCCCACCACCGGCGGCGAGCCCGGCCAGATCGGCCTGGCGTCGGCCATCGGCGTGATGATGCTGATCATCATCGGCGCGGCGTCGGCCTTCGGCGTGCGCTTCAGCCAGCGCAGCCAGACGGAGTACTGACATGCTTCCCCGCGCTCCCGCCGCCACGACCCGCAGGCGTCCGCGCGTCGCGCGCACGGTCTCGCGCACGCTGATCTACCTGGCCCTGGTGCTCCTGGCGCTGGGGTTCCTCTACCCGATCGGACTGATGATCCTCGACGCCTTCAAGACGACGCCGGAGATCTTCCGCAACCCCTTCGGCCTGCCGTCGCACGTGGGGCTCGAGACCTTCCGGGAGGTCTGGCGTCGCGCCCACTTCGGTCTCTACCTGCGCAACAGCGTGCTGGTGACCGGCGGCTCGCTGCTGGTGCTGCTGGCCTGCGCCGCGCCGGCGGCGTACGCCATCGCCCGCTACCGCTTCCCGGTGCGGGGCCTGATCTTCCTGTTCTTCCTCGCCGGCATCATGGTGCCGATCCGGCTCGGCATCCTCCCGCTCTACCTGCTGATGAAGCACCTGAGCCTGCTCGACACGCCGTTCTCGCTGATCTTCACCTACGCTGCGAGCGGCATGCCGATGTCGGTGTTCCTGCTCAGCACCTTCTTCCGTACGCTTCCCAGCGATCTCGAGGACGCCGCGCGCATCGACGGCTGCAGCGAGTACCGCACCTTCTGGAGCATCATGCTGCCGCTCGTGCGGCCCGCCGTCGCCACCGTCACGATCGTGAACGTGGTGCCCTGGTGGAACGACTTCTTCTTCCCGCTGCTGTTCCTGCAGAGCAACACCTGGAAGACGGTGCCGCTCGGCATGCAGATCTTCTTCGGGCAGCACCTCACGAACTGGAGCCTGGTGTTCGCGGGCATGCTGATGTCGAGCCTTCCGCTCCTGGTCGTGTACCTCCTGATGTCGCGCCAGTTCATCTCCGGCCTGACGTCGGGAGCGATCAAGGGGTGAGTGCGCTGGAGGGGCCGCCCGTGCTCGGCATCGACCGTCTGGTCGCCGATCCCGCACGGTGGCTGCGCGGCCGGCGCGTGGCGCTGCTGGCCAACCAGGCCTCCCTCACCTCGGGCCACCGGCCCAGCGTGGACGCCCTGGCCGCGGCGCTGGGGGGCGGGCTGGTGGCGCTGCTCACCCCCGAGCACGGCGCGAGCGGCTTCGAGGAGGACGCCACGGCCGTGCCGGACGGGTGCGACGCCCGCACCGGCCTGCCGGTCGTCAGCCTGTACGGGCCGCGACGCCGGCTCGACGCCGCGTTCCTGCAAGGCCTCGACGCCGTCGTGGTGGATCTGCGCGACGTGGGCGTGCGCTGCTACAGCTACCCCACCAGCGTGGCGTTGCTGCTCGAGGCGGCCGCGGAGACCGGCACCGAGGTGGTGGTGTGCGACCGCCCCGCGCCGCTCGGCGGTCGCGTCGACGGCCCCGCGCTGGAGCCGGCCCGCCGCTCGTTCCTGGGCTACCTCGACGTGCCCTTCCAGCACGGCCTCACGCTCGGGGAGGTCGCGCGCTTCCACGCCCGGCGAATCGGCGGCGCACCGCTGACGGTGCTCGCGGCCGAAGGGTGGGAACGCGGCGCGCCCGACCCGGCGACCTTCGTGCCGCCGTCGGACGGCTGGTCGGCGCAGCACGCGGGTTTCCTGGATGAGGCTTCCGGCGACCTGCTGTACGCGCCGGCGCCGAGGACGGTCGGGGCCCCGTCCGTGCCCCCGTTCCGTGCCGCGTTCGGTGCCGCGTTCGGTGCCGCGTTCGGTGCCGCGGCGCACGGGCGCGGGGGCCCGTCGGGCGGGGAGCCGGGCGCCGCACAGGCGGACCCGCGCGGGGCGGCCGAAGGGGTGCCGCACCCGTCCGGAGAGCTGGGCCTCGGCATCGACGCGGGCGGCTCGAGCACGCGCTGGCGCCTGGAGGGACCGGCCGGCGCGGTGGCGGAGGGGCGGCTGGCACCGTTGGCCGGCCACCTGTACGACGCCGCCGGGCGCGCCGATGCCGAGGCGCGGGTGGCCGAGCTGGCGGCGGCGGTACGGGCGGCTTCGTCCGATGGGCCCGCGGCGATCGTGGCCGGTGTCACCGGTCTGACGCCGGCAGGGGAGGAGGCGGCGTGGCTGCGGCGCGCGTTGGCGGCGCGCTTCGAGCTTCCCGCGGCCGCCGTGACGGTGCTCGACGACGTCGAGCTGGCGTTCGGCGCCGCGTTCCCGCGTGCCGACGGCGTCCTGGTGTACGCCGGCACCGGCGCCATCGCGGTCGCGCTGGCCGACGGGCAGAGGATCCGGGCGGGCGGCCACGGCTACGTTCTGGACGACGACGGCGGGGGCTTCTCGATCGGGCGCGCGGCGCTCCGCGCGGTGCTGCGCCGGGCCGACGAGCAGGGCCGCGCGCCCGACACGGTGCTGGCGCGGCGGCTCTACGACGCGCTCGGGGGCGACGCCTGGGACCGGGTCCGTGCCTACGTGTACGGCGGCGGCCGGAGCGCGGTGGCGGCGCTGCTGCCCGTCGTGGCGCAGGCGGCCGCGGAGGGCGACGCCGAGGCCCGCGCCGTCCTGACGTGGGCGGGCGAGGAGCTGGCGCGCCTGGCACGCGTGCTGCTGCAGCGCTGCGGGGATGCCCGTCCGGTCGCGCTTGCCGGGGGGGTCGCGCGGGTGGGTGGCGCGCTCGAGGCGGGCTTCCGGGCCGCGTTGCCTGCCGGCACCCAGACCTTGGTCGTCACCGACGAGCCCGTGCAGGTCGCGGCGCGGCGGGCCCGCGCGGCCGCGACGGAGCGCGTGCCCTAGCGACCCGAGGCATCGTTCCCAGGAGCCCGGCCTGGTCGAGGGGCCGGTCGTGCTGCCGGCGGCCGCGGCGGTTCGGCAGGCGTCCACGCGGCGGCCCCGGCGCCGGCCCCACTTCCGGCCGCGTGCCCGTTCGCCTCCCGACGACGCTCAGGCCGGACCCAGCGCCTCCCGCACGAAGCGCAGCTGCTCCAGCACGTGGTGCGTCTCGCCGCCCTCGTGCTCGTTGAAGCGGTACAGGCGCAGCGTTTTCGTGCCGGCGTAGTGGTTGAAGGCGGCGTACACCGTAGACGGCGGCGAGATGGGGTCCATCAGTCCGGCCGAGAACAGAGCGGCCGCCGAGGCGCGGGCGGCGAAGTTCATGCCGTCGAAGTAGGCCAGCGTCGCGAACACGTCGTCGACCTCGTCCCTGTGGACCTTGCAGTAGCGGGCGATCTCGGCGTAGGGCGCCGCGTCGGTGATGGTGGCAGCGCGCTCGAAGTGGCACAGGAAGGGCACGTCGGGCAGGGCCAGCGCAAGGTCGGGCACAAGGCCCGCCAGCGCCAGCGTGAGCCCGCCGCCCTGGCTCCGGCCGGTGGCGGCCACGCGCGCGGGGTCGACCGCCGGATGGGCGCGCAGCGTGGCCAGCGCCCGCACCGCGTCGGTGTAGAGGCGGCGGTAGTAGTAGGTCTCCGGGTCGAGGATGCCCGCGGTCATGAACCCCGGATGGTGCGGTCCCGCAGCGCCGGGAGTGTCGACGGGATCGGGGGTCGCGCCCTCCCTCCAGGCGCTGCCCTGGCCGCGGGTGTCCATCACCAGGGTGGCGAAGCCGGCGCTCGGCCACAGCAGCCAGTCGGCGGGCACGCCGCGTCCGCCGCCGTAGCCGATGGTCTCGACCATCCCCGGCAACGGGCTGTCACGGTGCGCAGGGAGCAGCAGCCAACCGCGCACGCTCTGGCCGGCGAAGCCCGCGAACGTGACGTCGAACGCCTCGATGGTGGCGAGGCCCGCGTCGAACGGCTCGAACCGGGGCTCCCAGACTCGGGTTTCCGCCTCGTCCAGGGTGGCGCGCCAGAAGGCGTCGAAGTCGTCGGGGGCGGTGAGGGGCGGCCGGTAGCGCTCCAGTTCGTCCAGGGGCAGGTCGTAGACGGCCATGATGCTTCCTCCCTCGTGCGGCGGACCGCGAACACGCCCAGCCTACACGTCGCGCCCGCGCCGCGTGGGGTCGAGCAGGTCCCGCATGCGCGGCATGCTGGTGTACGTGCCCTACACGTCGCGCCCGCGCAGCGTGGGGTCGAGCAGGTCCCGCATGCGCGGCATGCTGGTGTACGTGCCCTACACGTCGCGCCCGCGCAGCGTGGGGTCGAGCAGGTCCCGCATGCCGTCGCCGAAGAGGTTGAACCCCAGCGATGCCAGCAGGATGGCGAGCCCCGAGAAGATCGACACCCAGGGGGAGAGCAGCATGTAGTCGCGGCTCTGCGACAGCATCAGGCCCAGCGAAGGGGTCGGCGGCTGGGTACCGAGGCCGAGGAAGCTCAGGCTGGCCTCGACCAGGATGGCGGTGGAGAGCGACAGCGTGGTCTGCACCAGGATGGGCGCCAGGATGTTGGGCAGCACGTGGCGCACGATGATGCGCCCGCCGCCCGCACCGACCGCCCGGGCCGCCGCGACGTAGTCCCACGACAGCACCGTCAGCGCGGGGCCGCGCGCGAGACGCGCGAAGATCGGGGTGTAGACGATGCCGATCGCCAGCGCCGTGTTGGTGCCGCCGGGACCCAGCACCGCCAGCACCGCGATGGCCAGCAGGATGATGGGGAACGCCAGCAGCACGTCCATGAGACGCATCAGCAGGCGGTCGGCCCAACCGCCGAGGTAGGCGGCCACCAGGCCGATGGTCGAGCCCAGCAGCGTCGACAGCGCCACCGCACCGAACGACACCGCGATCGACGTCCGGTATCCGTAGAGGATGCGCGCCAGGGTGTCGCGGCCGAAATTGTCGGTGCCCAGCAGGTGGTGGAGGCTGGGCCCCTCGAAGCGTTCCAGCACGCTCTGATGCAGGGGGTCGATGCCCACCAGCCACGGGCCGACGACCGCCGCCAGCGCCACCAGCAGCGCCAGCACGAAGCCGAGCATGCCGACGCGGTTGCGCCACAGACGCGCCAGGAAGTGTCGCACGGCCGCCATCACTCGTACTCCACCCGCGGGTCGATCCAGGCGTAGGCAAGGTCGACGAGCAGGTTGACCACCACGAACACCGCGGTGATTACGAGGACGATCCCCTGGATGAGCGGGTAGTTGCGCTGGTTGATGGCGCCGATGATCAGCCGCCCGATACCGGGGATGGCGAACACCTGCTCGATCACCACCACCCCCGAGAGCAGGTAGCCGAGCTGCACGCCGATCACCGTGACGACCGGGATCATGGCGTTGCGCAGGGCGTGCTTGTAGAGCACGGGCCGCTCCGCCAGCCCCTTGGAGCGCGCCGTGCGCACATAGTCGCTGTTCAGCACCTCCAGCAGGCTCGAGCGCAGGATGCGCGTCAGCCCCGCGATCATCGGCAGCGACACGGCCACCACCGGCAGCGCCATGCGCGCCAGGTTGCCCAGCGGATCCTGCGTGAACGGCACGTAGCCGATGGCGGGCCAGCCGGGGAGGTAGAGCGAGAAGGCCAGCAGCATCAGCACGCCCACCCAGAAGGTGGGGAGCGTCAGTCCCACGATCGACAGCACCCGCACGACCAGGTCGCTGGCGGTGCCACGCGCGCCCGCCGCCAGCACCCCGAGCGGGAAGGCCAGCGCCAGCGCCAGCACCAGCGCCAGCCCGGTGACCTCCAGGGTGGCCGGCGCCCGTGCCAGGATCTCGGCGCTCACCGGCCGCCCGGTCCAGATGCTGGTGCCCAGGTCGCCGTGCAGCACGCCGGTCAACCAGCGCCAGTACTGCGCGGGGAGGGGCAGGTCGAGCCCCAGGCTGTGGCGCAGCGCGGCGACCCGGTCCGGCGTGATGTCGGTGTTGGCGCCCAGCATGATCTCGACGGCGTCCCCGGGGATGAACCGGATCATGAGGAACACCAGCACAGACACACCGAGCAGGACGAAGATCAGATCGAGGATGCGGCGAGCGACGTAGCTGATCATGACGCGGGAGCGATCACGGAGAGACCTACCGAGGGGGAACGGCGCGGCGGACGGGGAGGGAGGCCGGTGGCCTCCGACCCGCGTCCGCCGTTCTGAGGGGCCGTGGGACGCGGCCTAGGGCAGGCTGGTCTCCCGCAGGTACTGGAGCGAACGTGTGGGCATCTGCTGGAAGCCCTGCACGTTGTCGCGGACCGCGGTGAAGAGCGTGCCGTAGGCGATGTGGACGATCGGACCGGTGCAGGCGAGCTGCTTCTGGAGGTCGTCGTAGATGGCGATGCGCTTGCTCTTGTCGGTGGTGGTCCGGCCCTGCTCGAGCAGCATGTCGACCGAGGGGTCGCTGAACTTGAAGACGTTGGTCGAGCCGCCGGTGTGGAACGTGCGGTAGAGGTAGCCGTCGGGATCGGTCGAGCCCCCGTTGAGGCTCACGAACATGTCGAAGTTGGAGTTCTTCCAGTCCTGCACGAACTTGCCGAAATCCTCCACGTCCACCTTGGCGTTGATGCCGACGCTGGCGAGCTGCGCCTGCAGCACCTGGGCGGTGTCGGAGACCTCCTTGATGGTGCCGAAGGTGATGATGGTGGTACTGAAGCCGTTCGGGTAGCCGGCGTCCGCCAGCAGCTGCTTGGCCTTGGCCACGCTGGGCGTGTAGCACGGGAAGTCGGAGGTGGGCACCGCCCAGTCCTTGAGCGCCGGGCTGAGGGGGCCGCCGGGCACGGCGTTGCCGAGGTAGACCGCCTGCACGATGTCGGCCCGGTTCACGGCGTAGTTGATGGCTTCACGGACGCGCGGGTCGTTGAAGGGCTTGCGGCTGGTGTTCAGCCCGAGGAGGGAGTACGCCAGGTCCTGGGTGCCCAGCACGGTAGCGCCCGGGACCTTCTTGAGGGTCTCGGCCGTGACCGGGTCGACGGTGGGCAGGAGCTGGTAGGTGCCGGTTCGCAGCCCGGCCGCGCGGGTGGACGCTTCGGGTACGACGTTGAACTTGAGCTCGGCCACCTTGGGCTCGCCCGGACGGTAGTAGTCGGGGTTGGCCTTGAGCGACACGTAGGTGTCGGGCACGACCTTGTCGAGCTCGAAGGGCCCGGTGCCGACCGCCACCTTCTGGAGGTCGCCGTTGGCCTCGACCACCTCCTTGGGCACCACGTACAGGTTGGTGAGGTTGGCGAGGAAGGGGGCGAAGGGCTCCTTGAGGGTGAAGGTCACCTGGTAGGGTCCCGTCGCCTCGGCCTTGGCGACCTGGCTGAACTGGCTGGCCAGGGGCGAGCCGGTCTTCGGGTCCATGATGCGGTCGAAGGAGTACACCACGTCGGCCGCCGTCATCTCGCGGCCGTTGTGGAACTTCACGCCCTGCCGAAGGTCGAAGGTGTAGGTGAGGCCGTCGGGCGACACCGTCCACGAGGTGGCGAGGGCCGGCTCGATCTGTAGCTTGGCGTTGACCTCGACCAGCCCCTCGTAGATCTCGTGGAGGACGGTGAACGAGGAGAAGGCCGTGACGATGTCGGGGTCGAGGCCGACGGGCGCCTGGTCGACCGCGATCTCGAGCGTTCCCTTCTGGGCGTACGCAAGGCTCGCGGCGGTGAGGAACGCCGCCAGGAGCAGACCGATCCGGATACGCATGTTTTCCTCCTTCTGCTGTGGTGGCGTCGAAGCCCGTCCCCCACGCAAGCTACGGCTGCCGACGATAGCGATGCGACGGGGCTAGTGTACCATTACCAGACCAGTCCAGGCAATCGTGCTAGCGTTTCGACCATGAACGACGCTGCAGAGGCCGAGACCCGGGGTCGCGGGGCGGTGGCCGCCGCGCTCGAGGCGGCCGTGGCCGACGGCACCGTGCCGGGAGGCGTGGTGCTGGTCGGCGGCGCCGACCATCGCTGGGAGCCCATCGTCGCCGGCGTCCGGCGCTACGGCGGCGAGCGCGTGACGCCCGACACCCGCTACGACCTCGCCTCGCTCACGAAGGTGGTCGGTTGCCTCGGCGCCTTGCTGCACCTCCTCGACGCCGGCGCGCTCGACCTCGAGGACCGGGTCCGGACGTTCTTCAGCAACGCCGGCTGGTTCCAGGAGCCGTCGCTGGGGGACGTCCGCCTCGAGGCGCTCGCCACCCACGTCGCGGGACTGCCGGCGTGGAGGCCGCTGTTCGCGGAGGTCTCCGGTCGGCGCATGGGCCTGGCGAAGGTGTTGCAGACGCCGCTCGAGGGCCCCACCGGACGCTTCCGCTACTCCGACCTCGGCGTCATCGTGCTCACGGCCGTCGTCGAGCGCGTCGCCGGGGAGCGGATCGACGCCCTGCTGGCGCGCGAGGTGTTCGCGCCGCTCGGCATGGAGCGCACCGGCTACGGCCCGCTGGAACCCGGCGTCCCCGTGGCCGCCACGGAGGACGACGGCCTGCGCGGCGGGGTCCTGGAGGGCATCGTCCACGACGAGAACGCCTGGGCGCTCGAGGGCGTGTCGGGGCACGCGGGGCTGTTCGCCCCGGCGGCCGACCTGCTGGCCTACGGCCAGGCCTGGCTCCGGCTGCGGGCGCCGTTCGCGTCGCAGACCACGCTCCGCTCCGCCCTGCGCGACCGCTCCGCGGGCGAGGGCCCGCCGCGCGGGCTGTTGTGGCGCTTGCGCGAGCCCGACGCCTTCTTCGGGCTCGGCACCACCGACGCGGCCTTCGGGCACGCCGGCTTCACCGGCACCAGCCTGGTGGTCGAGCCGCGGCAGGGCTGGACGGCGGTGCTGCTCACCAACCGCGTCCACCCGACCCGCGAGGGCGGTGCCGGCATCGACGAGCTGCGCCGGCGCGTGCACGGGCTGGTGGCAGGCGCGTTCGACGGGGAGGCGGAGCGATGACGCGACCCGGGCGGGGCGAGGCCGTACCCCGCGATCTCGAAGCGATGACGGTGCTCGGCCTCATGTCCGGCACCTCGATGGACGGGGTGGACACGGTGACCGTGCGCCTGTCGCGGCGCGGCGGCCGGCTCGGCTGGGAGGTCCTGGACCGGGGTTCGCACCCCTACGACGAAGTTCTACGGGGGCGGCTGCTGCGCGCGATCGACCCGGAGCGCTCCGACGTCGTCCTCCTGACCGAGCTCCACCAGGAGGTGGGGCGGGCCTACGCTGCGGCCGTGTCGGCGGCGGCTGCGCGGCGGCCGATCGATCTGGTCGCGCTCTCGGGGCAGACGGTCTACCACATTCCCCGACCCGACGCCGAACGCGGGTGGCGGGTGGTGAGCACCCTGCAGCTCGGGGAGGCGAGCGTGGTGACCGAGCGCTGCTCGGTCGTGACGGTCTCTGACTTCCGGCAGGCCGATCTGGCGGCGGGGGGGCAGGGGGCGCCGATGGTGCCCTTCGCCGATCTCCAGCTCTACCACCGTCCGGGGGAGAGGATCGCCGTGCAGAACATCGGCGGCATCGGCAACGTGACCGTGCTGCCGGCCGACGGCGACCCGGGAGGGGTGGTGGCGTTCGACACCGGCCCCGGCAACTGCCTGATCGACGAGGCGATGGAGGCGCTGTACTCGCGGCCGTTCGACGAGGGCGGGCGCGTGGCCGCCTCGGGGCGCGTGCTGGACGACGCGCTCGAGCGCTTGCTGGCCGAGCCCTACTTCGAGCTCGCGCCGCCCAAGACCACCGGCCGCGAGCTGTTCACGCTTCGGGCCGCGCTCGGGCGCGGCGGGCTCGAAGGTGCCTCCCCGGCGGACGTGGTCGCGACGCTGAGCGCGCTCACCGTGGCCTCGATGGCGCAGGCGTACGCGCGCCACGTCCTGCCCGGCGGCCTCGACGAGGTGCTCGTCGCGGGGGGAGGTGCGCGAAACCCGGTGCTCGTCGACGGCCTGCGCAGCCGCCTCCCCGTGCGCGTCCGTACCTTCGAGGAGGCCGGCTACCGCGACAAGGACCGCGAGACCCTGGCGATGGCGGTCATGGGGTTCATGGCGTACCACGGCGAGCCGAACGTGCTGCCCGCGGCCACGGGCGCGCGGCACCCGGTGATCGCGGGGAAGGTGGGGCGCCCCTGGCGGGGGTGACCCTGCGACGCCGGAGCCACGCGGCCCCGGCGGCGCAGGGCATCACCTTGCAGGGCGCGACGTGGCAGGTGAGGACCCTCGTGAGAGCCCGTCTGGCGGCCGACAGGGCGGCGATCCGGTCGGCGGGAACCTTCGCGAAGGCGGCATCGGTGGGTGCGGCGCGCGCTCTAGTCGTCACCGGCGCGCGCCGGTGCGGGCCGCCCGTCGGTCGCGTCGATCATCTCCTTGAACGCCTCCATCGACGCCTGCGTGGCCACCACCGTCAGGCGGTCGCCCTCCTCCAGGACGGTGTCGCCGTCGGGGATGGAGGCCTGCCCGTTGTGCATCACGCCGGCGATGAGGACGTCCGGCGGGAGGTGCAGCTCGCGCAACTTCCTCTTGGTGACCGGGCAGCCCGGGAGCACCTCGGTCATGTACACGAACTCGTGGCGACCCACCATCGGCACCGGCTCGCCGCGCGACAGCCGGTCGACGAACTCGCGGTCGAGGATGGTCGGGTCGAGGGTCACGACGCGCTGCCGGAGCAGCTTGAGCACCGCCTGGTAGTACTCCTGCTGGTGCACGGGGCTGTCGCCCGGGTGGGCGACCTGCCCCTCGTACAGCGTGGGGTACTTGGCGCGCCGCGTCAGCGTGTCCTGGATGACGTAGCTGAGCGCCACCGTCAACATGGTCGGCACGATGAGGCGGTAACCGCCCGTCATCTCCGCGACCATGATGAGCGTCGCCAGGGGGACGCGTGCCGCGCCGGCGAAGATGGCGGCCATGCCGACTACGGCCAGCGCCTCCGGGCTCGGCCCCGACGGCGTCAGGTAGTGCAGGAAGCTCGCGAGCGCGCCGCCCAGCATGCTGCCGACGAACAGCGTGGGGCCGAAGACCCCGCCCGAGCCGCCGGAGCTGATGGTGAACGACATCGCCACGATCTTGCCGAAGGCCAGCAGGACCATCAGCCACAGCGCGAGCTTGCCGTCGATGGCGAGCTGCATGAAGCCGTAGCCGCCGCCCAGCAACTGCGGTAACGCCATGCCGAGCAGGCCCAGCATCAGGCCGCCGATGGCGGGCTTGACGTGGTTGGGGACGGGAAGGGCGCGGAACCAGTCGCGCAGGCGGTAGAAGACCCAGGGGATGAGGGTGGCCACCAGGCCGGCGGCGACGCCCAGGATCGCGAACCAGATGAGCTCGCGCACGCCGGTGAAGTCGAGCGGCGCGGGGAGCGCGAACAGCGGCGTCCAGCCGCTGAAGCTGCCGGTGACGGCGTAGGCGGTGGCGGCGCCGATCAGGGTGTAGACCAGCGCGGCGCCCTCGAAGGCCATCTCCCGGTAGAGGATCTCCACGGCGAAGATGGCGGTGCCCAACGGGCTCTTGAACACGGCCGAGAGCCCCGCCGCTATGCCGACCAGGACGAGATAGCGGCGCTCCTCGGCGGGGAGCCTGAGGAGCGTCCCCGTCACCGAGCCGAAGCCGGCGGCGATCTGCGCGGTCGAGCCTTCACGGCCCGCCGCGCCGCCCGAGCCGATGGTGATGGCGCTAGCAACGGTCTTGAGGATCGGAACGCGTGCGCGCACGAAGCCGTCGAGCCGGTGGTAGGCCTTGACGGCCGCGTCCGTGCCGTGCCCCTCGGACTCCGGCGCGAACGTGTACACCAGGAAGCCCACGATGAGCCCGCCCAGCGTGGTCGATACCGGGATCAGCCAGTTCATGTAGTGCTGCGCAGGTGGTCCCGCCATCTGGGCGGCGGCCCCGGTCGAGAGGACGGGGTTGTGCGCCAGACCGGCGATCAGGTAGTGCGAGACCCATTCGATCATCCACTCGAAGATTCGAGCGCCCAGTGCGCCCACGACCCCGAGGAGTACGCTGAGCAGAACGAGTCTGGAGGTTCGATCGAGTCGGAGTAGCCAGTTCACGTGTCGGTCCCGGGGCCGGGCGACCGGGCGGCGTCCGCGGCGAGCGGGCGTCCTCCGGAGGCGCGTCGGCGCCAAATGGAGATTGTACATACAAAGGCGGGCACCCGCAACCGGCAGCGTCGCGTGGCATCATGGGAGCGCCCGCCGCTACCCTGGCCGGCACGCCGGCCAGGCCCTAGCGGTTCGCAGGGAGGTGGAGGCCATGGTGCACGACGATCTGGTGGACGGCGAACTGCTGTACGTGGTGCGGCCGGCGCCCGAGATGACCATCAAGGCCCCCACCACCCGCAACGCCTTCCGCAAGCGCCTCAAGGCCAACGTGGGAGACGCCGTCAAGCGCTGGGGCCTGCGTGCCGGCGTACGGGCGCTCTACGGGCGCCTGATGGTGCGCATCGACCCAGGCGACGAACGGCCCGACGCTGTGGCCGCGCGCGCCGCCGAGGCCCTGTCGCACGTGTTCGGCGTGGCATCGTTCTCGCCGGCCGAGGGGCACTGCCGCGCCGACCTCGCCACCATCGTGTCGACGGGCCGCGACCTGTTCGCCGAGCGCGTGCAGGGGCGGCGCTACGCCGTGCGCTGCAAGCGTACGGGAAGCCACCCCTTCGGTTCGATGGACGTCGCGCGGGAGCTGGGTGCGGCGCTCAACGACGGGGCGACCGTCGACCTCACCGACCCCGAGGTGACGGTCTCGGTGGAGATCACCGGCGGTCGCGCCGTGTTCCTCAGCGAGCGTCTGCCGGGCCCGGGCGGGCTGCCGCTGGGGACCGGCGGCCGTGCGCTGGTCCTGCTGTCGGGCGGTTACGATTCGGTCGTCGCGGCCTGGTACGTGATGAGGCGCGGCGTGGAGGTCGACTTCCTCCACTGCCGCATGGGCGGGAGCGCGTCGGAGCGCCTGACGCTACAGATCGCCAAGGTGCTGACCGACCGCTGGGCGATGGGCAGCCGGCCCGACTTCTACGCCGTCGACTTCGCGCCGGTGGTGGAGGAGCTGCAGGGCAGCGCACGCCCAACCTACTGGCAGGTCGTGCTCAAACGGCAGATGCTGCGCGCCGGGGACGCGATGGCCGAGCGAATCGAGCGCGACCTCGGCCGGCGTTCGAAGGAACGCGGCGAGCGCCGCAAGCCGCCGATGGTGGACGCCCTCGTGACCGGCGAGGTGCTGGCGCAGGTGTCGTCGCAGACGCTGAGCAACCTGCGCGCGATCGACGGCGCTGCCGATCGACCGGTGCTGCGCCCCCTGGCCGGCCTGGACAAGCTGGAGATCATCCGTGCGGCCGAGCACATCGGCACCGCCTCCCTGTCGGCGCGGGTGCGGGAGTTCTGCGCCATCACGCCCGGGCACCCCGTCACCTCGACCCGTCCGGGCGAGGTCGAGCGTCAGGAGACCGGCCTCGATCCCGCGCGCTTGCCTGCGCTGGTGGAGCGTTCGGAGCGCCGCCCCTTGCGCGCGCTCACGCCGGCCGACCTCATGCTCCCCTACCTCTACGTCGAGGAGGTCCCCGACGGGGCGGTCGTGCTCGACTGCCGTGAGGAGGGTCGGCCGAGCGGCTGGCATCCCGAGTACGCCGTCCACGCGCCGCTGCCCGGTCTGCTGAGCCGGCTGCGTGAGCTCGACAAGACGCCGACCTACGTGCTGTTCTGCCGGTTCGGTACCCGCAGCGCGCAGGCGGCCGAGGTGATGCAGCAGGCGGGCTTCGAGGCCTACTCGTTCCGCGGCGGGGAGCGCGCGCTGCGCGCGCACCTGGAGGCCGCCGGGCGGGTGTCGGCCTAGCCGCGCGGTCGGCTTCCGGGTCGGCTTCCGGGTCGGCCTCGCGGTTGCGGTCGCGGTCTAAGCGGCGCTGGCGGTGGCCGCGCCCCGCAGCAGCCTCAGCAGCGCCAGGCGGCGGGCCGGCTCGAGCGGCGAGCCCATCACCAGCCACACATCCACCCGGTCCTCGCCGGGCTCGACCGCCACGCGCGCGAGCCAGCCCGCCTCGCTCTCCGGGCCGACGTAGGACCACACCGTGACGCCGATGCCCTGACCGGCCAGCACGGCCGAGCGCACCGCCGCGGGGCCGCTCAGCTCGAGCGTGCGGCCGGGCTCGAGCCCGGCGTCGCGCATCTCCCGGCGGACGTGGGCGTTCAGGCTACTGGAGCGCGAAGGCAGCAGCAGCGTCTCGCCGCGAAGGGCCGCGGGGTCGACGAGCCCTTCGCGGGCCACGGGATCGTCGGGGAGCGTGGCGAGGCAGACCCGTTCGCCGCCGAGCCGCTCGACGGTGAGGGCGGGGTCGCGCGGTGGTGGCGCGCCGAGCGTGACGGCAGCCTCGAGCGCTCCCGCCTTCACGGCCTGCACCAACGGCGTCGAGTACCCCTCCTGCATGGCCGGCTCGAGCGGCGTCCCCAGCCCCGCCAGGCGCCGCGCCTCCCGCACGAGGGCGCCGCTGAGGCGCGGCACCAGATGGTGGCTGAGCCCGAGACGGAACGTGAGGGGCGTCGGCTCGGGGTTGGCCAGCGCGGCCGCCGCCCCGCGGAGCGCCGCGTCGACGGCGCGGGCGTGGGGCAGGAGCGCCCGTCCCTGCGCGGTCAAGGCCGCGCCGTGGGGGCCGCGCCGCAGCAGCGGCGCCGCCCCAGCGCGCTGCAACGCCGCCAGCCGCCGGCTCACCGCCGATTGACTGATCCCGAGCTCGCGGGCCGCTTCGCTCTCACTACCGCCGTCGGAGACAGCGAGGAGGGTGAGCAGGTGGGTCGCGTCGGGGCGCTCGGTCATGCCTCATTATAAGCTCTGCGCATAGGCGGTGCATGGGTTCGGCGGCGCCACCGGCCGCGCGCTGCTGGGGTCGATCGGCGGGCCGGTCCAGGGGGGCAGTAGGGGTGGGGGGAGGAGGGGTGGGGGGTGTCGCGTTTCCCTAGGGTGCAACGTCAAGGTGGGCTTTCGCGGAACGGGGAGGCGGGTGGGGCGCGTCGGCGGTCCGCGCCGCCCATCCGCCCCACCGAGCCGCCCCGCCGATCCGCCCCGATGCCCTGGTGCTCGAGGCCCCGGCGCCCGCACGTCTCCCGGAGCTGCTCCAGGCTGCTCCGGGCCACTCCGAACGGCTCGGCGTTGCTCGGCGTTGCTCGGCGTTTCCTGGAGTTGCCCGGCGATCGCGTGCCGAACGCTTCCCGCCCGTGCCCTCCTGTGCCCGCCCGTGCTCCCCGGCGCTCGGCTTCGCGCCTGCGTCGGTCAAACCAGCCTTTACGTTCGACCCTAGGGATACGCGCACCCCCCCCAGGACCCTGAGCCCCCGGATCCCTCGCTGGCCCCCGATCGCCCGCGCCCCCCCCGGACCCCTGGCCCGACCCCGAAGACCCGCAACCGCTCGCGCCCCCAGAAAGCCCGCGGCCACAGAAAGCCCGCGGCCCCAGAAAGCCCGCGGCCCCAGAAAGCCCGCGCCCCCGCCCCTCGTGTTCTCCGGCAACGCGCCGCCGCGCCGCGCTCCCGCTACCATGGCGCTGTCGAACGCGTGGTCCTCCGGCAGGTCCAGCCGAGGGTCCCAGCCGAGGGTCCCAGCCGAGGGTCCCTGCCGAGGGACCCCGCCGAGGGACCCCGCCACGGGGCCCCGCAGCCCCGCCGTGCGCTCGCCATCGGCGCGCCTCGGCTCCTTATGCGCGCCGCGCATGCAACGTCCCGGGTGACGTTGACCATATCCGGGAGGGGTATTAGGCTCGATGCATGCCCGAACCAAGCCCGCCGGCCTCGGCCCGGGCTGCCCGCGCGGTCCGGGCAGGGCACCACGGAGCGCGACCGCACCACCGATCATCGACGTGAACCCCGTCGCAACCAACGGACGAAGCGAGGCGTGAAGGGAGACGGATGTACTTCAAGCACTTCTACGACACGGACCTGGCCCAGGGTAGCTACCTGATCGGGTGCCAGGCCAGCGGGGAAGCCATCGTGGTGGACCCGCGCCGGGACGTGCGCGTGTACCTCGACGAGGCGGCGGCCCAGGGGCTGCGCATCGTCGCCGTCACGGAGACGCACATCCACGCCGACTATCTGTCGGGCTCGCGGGAGCTCGCGCGGGCGGCCGGCGCACGCCTGTACCTGTCCGACGAAGGCGCCCCCGAGACCGACGACGCCGAGGACTGGAGCTACGGCTTCGAGCATGTCGGGCTTCGTCACGGGGATGCCATCGAGATCGGCAACATCGAGATCGAAGCGTTGCACACCCCCGGCCACACGCCCGAGCACCTCTCGTTCCTCGTGACCGACGGCGGCCGGACCGAGCGTCCCGGTTACCTGTTGAGCGGTGACTTCGTGTTCGTGGGCGACATCGGCCGGCCCGACCTCCTCGACGAGGCGGCGGGCGGGGTCGACACGCGGTTCGCGGGTGCGCGCCAGCTCTTCGCCAGCCTGCGCGACGTCTTCCTCCAACTCCCCGACTACGTCCAGGTGTGGCCCGGGCACGGCGCCGGCAGCGCCTGTGGCAAGGCGCTCGGCGCGGTCGCGAGCACCACCGTGGGTTACGAGAGGCTCACCGCCTGGTGGAGCGACCATCTGGCACGCGACGATGAGGAGGGCTTCGTGGCCGCACTGCTCGAGGGGCAGCCCGACGCTCCCCGCTACTTCGGTCGCATGAAGCGCCACAACCGCGCGGGGCCGGCGCTGCTCGGCGAGCGCGCGGTGCTGCGCCGCTTCGAGCCCGACGAGGTACGCCGGCGGCTGGGCGGTGATCTCCACCTCCTCGACACCCGGCCCGAGGCCGAGCAGTGGCCCGGTGCCGCGCCTGGGGCGCTCACGGTGCCCGGCGGCAAGAGCTTCGCGACCTACGCCTCCTACGTGATCGATCCCGAGCGCGACACGCGCGACATCGTGGTGCTCGCGCCCGACCTTGCCAGCGCACATGGCTTCCGCGACCGACTGGCCTTCATCGGCATCGACCGCGTCGTGGGCTACCTGCCGTCGCTCGACGGCATCGCGCTCGAACCGTTGCCCCTCGTGGCGCCGGCCGAGCTCGAACGCCTCGACGACCCCTTCTTCCTCGACGTGCGCACGGCCAACGAGTACGCCGAAGGCCACCTGCCAGGCGCCGTCCAGATCCACGCAGGCCGCGTAGCGTGGAGCCTCGACGCCCTGCCGCGCGATCGCCGCATCATCGTCCACTGCCAGAGCGGCGCGCGTTCCGCCGTCGCCGGCGGCCTGCTCCGCAGCGCGGGGTTCGATGTCGTCGAGCTCGAGGGCGGCTACGAAGGCTGGCTAGCCTACCAGAGCGAGACGCGCGACATCCCGACGCCCCCAACGAACGACCGAACGAGCACGCAGCTTCCGGAGGTTCGCAGCATGTTCGATGAGATCTACCCCGACGACCTCGACCAGTGGATCGAAGACGGCGCGCAACTCGTGGACGTACGCGAGAGCTGGGAGTTCGGAGCCGGGCACGTGCCGGGCGCCGTCAACATCCCCCTCGACGAGTTGATCGACCGCATCGGTGAGCTCCGCGAGCCGCTGGTGCTGGTGTGCGCGAGCGGCAACCGCTCCGGGATGGCGGCGCAGTACCTGACGGGTCGCGCCGGCTTCGCCAGGGTCGCCAACCTGATGGGCGGCACCTACCTCTGGGTCGCGCGCAGACATCTGCTGCACAAGCCCGGCGAAGCGACCGAACGGGACGCTTCGCGCACGGCCTAGGCTCCGTCTCCTAGCGGTGAGCCCGTCGCCCGCCACGTCGCCGCCGGCCTGTGCTGCGCGCGCTTCGGGGCTCGAGCGCTGGCTCCCGGCGTGGGGCTGGTTGCGGCACTACGACCGCCGCGACCTCGGCGGCGACGTCAGCGCCGGCATCGTGGTGGCGGTGATGCTGGTTCCGCAGGGCATGGCGTACGCCATGCTGGCCGGCATGCCGCCGGTGGCGGGGCTGTACGCCTCGGCGGTCCCGGTGCTCGCGTACGTGCTGTTCGGGTCCTCGCGCCAGCTCGCCGTCGGCCCCTCGGCGTTGACGGCGCTGCTGACCCTGGCCGGCGTGTCGCAGTTCGCGACCCCCGGCAGCGCATCGTTCGTGGTGCTGGCCGGCGTGCTGGCGCTGATGGCCGGGCTGTTCCAGGTCCTGCTGGGCCTGCTGCGGGCCGGCTTCATCACCAACTTCCTCTCCAGTGCCGTCGTCAACGGCTTCACGTCGGGTGCGGCGATCATCATCGCCGTCAACCAGCTCGAGGACCTGCTGGGCGTCAAGGCCGGCGCCGGCGCCGGCCTGGTGGGGCTGGTGCGCGGCCTGGTGCCGCACCTGCACCAGACCAGCCTGCCCACGTTCGTCATCGGGGCGGGCGCGGTGGCGCTGCTGCTGGTGCTCAAGCGCTGGCGCGTGCGGGCACTGCCGGGGCCGCTGGTCGCGGTGGTATTCGGCACCCTGGCCGTCGGGCTGACGCGTCTCGACGCCGCCGGCGTGGCCGTGGTGGGGCACGTGCCGCGCGGCCTGCCGGTGCCCACGCTGCCCGCCGTCGACCCGGGCGTGCTGCCGTCGCTGGTGCCCGCGGCCCTGACGCTGGCCTTCGTGGGTTTCATGGAGGCGATCGCGGTGGGCCGCTCGCTGGCCGCGCGCGAGCGCACCACCGTGGACGCCAACCGCGAGCTCGTCGGTCTCGGGCTCGCGAACCTGGTGGCGGGCGTGGTGCGTGGCTACCCACTCGGCGGCGGGTTCGGCCGCTCGGCCGTGAACTACGAGGCCGGCGCCCGCACGCAGCTCGCCTCCGTCGTGCGCGCCGCGCTGCTGGTGCTCACACTCGTGGCCCTGACCCCGCTCTTCACGTACCTGCCCCGAGCGGTGCTGGGTGCCATCGTCTTCGTGGCGGTGATCGGCCTGGTGGACGTGCGCGAGCCCGTCAGGCTGTTCCGCGTGCGTCCCGCCGACGGCTGGACGCTGGTCGTCACGTTCGCGGCCACACTGTTCATCGGCGTGGAGGCCGGCATCCTGATCGGGGTGGCCTTCTCGCTGCTGGTGTTCGTGGCGCGGAGCGCCTACCCGCACGTCGCGGAGCTGGGCTGGCTGCAGGAGATGGGGGTGTTCCGCAACGTGCGCCGCTTCGCGCATGCCCGGCGCTACCTCGGCGTGCTGGTTGCGCGCCCCGACGCGTCGCTCTACTTCGCCAACATGGCGTTCCTGGAGGGCTGGCTCGACGACGCCGCGCGCCGCCGCGCCGCGGAGGCGGGCGAGCGTGTGCGGGCGGTGGTGCTCGACTTCTCCGCGGTCAACGACATCGACGCCGTGGCGTTGGAGGCGCTCGAACGCCGGCTGGTGGCGTGGGACGCCGCCGGCGTGGCGCTTCACCTCGCCGGCGTGAAGGGACCCGTGCGCGACCGGCTGGCGCGCGCCGGGTTCAGCCGGCGCCACCCCGAGCGGGTCGCGCACCTGAGCGTGGCCCACGCGCTGGAGGTACTCGGTGCCGAGCTCGAGCCGTACGAGCACGCCGCCGGCTACCCCATCACGAAGGAGTAGCCGCGCAGGGATGACGTCGAAGGGCGGCCGCGCGGCCGCCCTTCGACCTGACTGCCCACGACGGACGGTCCTCCGGACCGCGCGTCTTCCTCAGGCCCGGTAGCTCGCGACCTCCAACGACCGCTCTCCGCCGACGACCTGGTAGCTCTCGACCTCGTCGCGCTCGGTGTCCAGGACCAGGAAGGTCGCGGGGACGTCGCTGCCGGTCAGAGGGTCGTACCCCAGGAGCGTGCCGGGATCGAGCACCCAGCCGGCGTCCGTGCGCTCGACGCGGTAGCGGTGGTCGTGGCCGTACACGATCAACGGGATGCCGACCGGATCCATCGCGTCGGCGAGCGCCGGGAAGTGGTTCATGACGACCGCCCGTCCGTCGAGGTGGCCCTCGTACACCTCGCCGTGCAGCTCCACGTGGTCGAAGGCGCGAGCCGCCATCGTCATGCGGAAGCGGTCGCCGTCGTTGTTGCCGAACACCACGTGGATGCGGCCCCCGGTGTAGCCCTCGGCCAGGATGGGCAGCACGAAGGGCGAGCACAGGTCGCCCGCCACCAGCAGGGTGTCGACGCCCTCCAGCCGGGGCAGGGCCGCGCGCAGGTTCCAGACGTGGTCGTGGATGTCCGAGACGATGCCGATCCTCATGGCGCCTCCGTTCGTGAACGCGTGGGGCCGGCCCCGGCCCCGCTCTGGTCAGAGCTTGTAGCCGATCTGCCGCAGCAGGCCCTTGCGCCAGGCCACACCCTCGGCGTCCTCCACGCCGAGCGGCGGCTCGCCGTCGACGACGCCCAGGATGCCGCGGCCCTGCTCGCTCTCCACCACGATCACCTGGGTGGGGTTGGCGGTGGCACAGAAGATGCCGCACACCTCCGGCACCGCCTGGAGCGTGTTCAGCACGTTGATGGGGAAGAAGCCCTCGCCCAGGAACAGCAGGAAGCTGTGACCCGCGCCGATCGCCTGGGCGTTGCGCCTCGCCAGGGCAACGAGGTCGTCGTCCGTGCCGCTCACGCGCACGAGCCGCGCGCCCGAGGCCTCGCAGAACGCCAGCCCGAAGCGGATGCCGGGTACCGCCGTCACCAGCGCCTCGTGGACGTCCTCCACCGTCTTGATGAAGTGGGACTGCCCGAGCACGAAGTTGAGTGCCTCCGGCTTGTCGATGCCGACGAGGGTGAGCTCCACGGCTGTCTCCTTCCGGGCGCCGTTCCGATCGTTGGCCGCACCGGGTCCAGCCTACCCGACGGTGCGCGCTGCCCGGCGTGCGCGCAGACGTCCATACCCGCCAGTGTGACCCGCCCGGTGCGTGCGCCCGTGGCGGGAGGTGCGTGCGCCCGTGGTGAGAGGCGTCAGGCGCCGTGGGTGACGAGTGCCGTGCGCCCGGCGGCGTGCCGATGAGGGACGGCCCCACCCGAGGACGACCGAGACGAACCTGCGGCCGGTCGCTGGGTCGACCGGCCGCAGTCGGGCCTCTCAGGACCTAGGGCTACTTCGAGATGGCGTCGTACACGCGGGTGTCCACGGCGTCGGAGAAGCTGACGGGTTGCTTGAGCAGGCCGACCTTGACCAGCAGGTTGACCGAGCGGTCGAAGGCCGCCTTGTCGAGTTGCCCGATCTTGGTATCGGGGGTGGGCTCGACGAGCTTCGCCACCTCGGCCATCTGCCAGGTCTGGTGGATGACCGGGCTCTGGCGCGTGCCGGAGCCTGCGCAGGTGTCGCCGCAGTGCTTGAGGACGATGTCGACGGCTTCGCTCTGGTGGTCGATGGCGTACTGCCAGCCCTTGATGCTGGCGCGCAGGAAGCGTTCGGCGACCTGCATGCCGGTCAGCCCCGAGCCCTTGAAGTTGGTGCTGGCCAGTAGCTTGGGTGTCGTGAAGATGTTGTCCTCGAGGAGGTCCGCGCCGACGTCGGCGGGGTTCAGCACCACCAGCGAGTCCAGCGGGTACCCGAGGCCCACGATCTGGTCGAGCTCGTTGTACGTCATCGCGCTGGCGACGTCGACCTTGTTCGGGAACACCAGCGACGGGTCGAAGGCGTACACGACCGTCTTGACGTCGGGGTTCTTGACGGTGGGATCGAGGTTGGAGGTGAAGCCGACGGCGGCGAAGACGGCTTCGGCCGCGAACTCGTTGCCGAACCCCCACACGCCCACGGTCTTCCCGGCCAGGTCCTGGATGCTGCGTATGCCCGAGCTCTTGAGCGCAACCAGCCGGTAGCCCGACTTCTGGTACATCTGGGCGATGGTGACGACATCGAGGCCCTTCTCGCGCTGCGTCAGCATGTTGGCGACCCAGTCGGTGCCGAAGTCGGCGTTACCGGAGGCGACCTGTACCGTGGGGTTGACGTTGCCGCCGTCGAGGATGTTCACGTCGAGGCCTTCGTCGGCGTAGAAGCCCTTGTCCTGCGCCACGAAGTAGCCGGCGAACTGGGCCTGCGGGAACCACTTCGACTGGAAGTCGATGTGGATCAGGTTCTGCGCCATGCCGAAGGGCAGCGCGAGTAGCGCGAGCGCTAGCAGGGTGAGAGCTGCGCGGCGGGTTCGGGTCATGTATCCTCCTCCACTTGGGATCGATCGGGAACGGCGAACAGCCTCGCGTCCGAGATCGGTCGGCGGCTTGCGTAGGATGCGATGGGCGGGCCGCTGCGGGTGCCGGACGATCGGCATCGCGGGCGGGCGACGGTCGTCAGGGGTCCATGTCAAGACCCCCTGGAGGACGGGTGCCACGACGTGGCGAGGCGCTCGATCGCCATGATGGCCCCGTACAGGAGCATCGAGATCACGCTCGATACCAGGATGGCTGCGAACACGACGTCGAAGGCGCCGCGGTGGGCAGAGAGGCTGATGCGCTGGCCGAGCCCGTTGGGCGGACCCGGTATCAGGAACTCGGCGACGATCACGCTGACGATGGAGATCACCACGGAGATCTTCAGGGCGTTGAACACGAAGGGGAGCGAGTTGGGGAAGCGCAGCGCCGCGAACACCTGGCGGGGCCCCGCCGCGTACGAGTGGAGCAGCTCCAAGCGCAGCGGGTCCACGCGCGTCAGGCCCTGAACGGTGTTGAGCACCACCGGGAAGAACGTGACGATCACGACCACCGCCGCCTTCGACTGCCAATCGACGCCGAAGGCCCGTCCCAGTACCGGTGCGAGGCCGACGATGGGCACCGCCCCGAAAGCGGTGGCCAGTGGCAGGAAGCCGCGCTGGAGGAAGCGGCTGCCGGCGACCGCCACGCCTGCCGCGTAGCCGGTCGACAGGCCGATGGCGAAGCCCAGCAGCACCTCCTTCACGAACGTCACGTAGCTGTCCTGCAGCAGCACAGGCCAGGAGGTGACCAGGGCCGTGTAGATGTCCGACACCCGCGGGAAGATGCCCAAGGGTACGCGGTAGCCCACCACCAGGCCCTCCCACAGGAGCAGCACGATCAGCGGCACGATGGCCACCGGCAGCGTGCGTTGCGCGCGCCTGTCGAACGCCGGCGCGTCTGCCGGCAGCGTCGTCAGGCTCACGCGCCCGAACGCCGCCAGCGACGTCAGCACGAACGCCCAGAAGGCCGTCCAGTAGCCCCATGCGCCCGGCCCCGGCAGCGCTCGCTGCGCGAGCAGGCTCAGGTACGCGCCGAGCAACGCGACCGGCACGAGCGCCACGTTGCTGCGCAGGCGCCCATCGATGACCAGGGCGACCGCCGCCAGCCACACGATCAGGGGCCATGCGCCCAACCGGGCCAGCGCGTCGGGGCCGCCCGCCGTGAGCGGGCCGAAGAGGCCGACGAGCGCGATGGCCGAGAACGCCAGGGCGGACCATACCGGGCGCAGGCCGCGGGTGACGGCGACGGCCGCGCGCAGGGGCCGGATCACGGCCGGTCCCAGGGCGCGGCGACGCGCTGCAGCGTACCGACCAGCGCCACGAGCCCGATCCCCAGCGCGGCGGAGATGACGAGCAGGATCCACAGGTCGGCCACGTTGCCGGCCTGCACCTGCCCCACGATGTCGTAGCCGAGGCCGAGGCGGTTGTTGGACTCCGTCTCCGCCACCAGGGCTCCCACCAGCGCGGCGGCGGCGCCGAGCTTGAGGCTGGTGAAGAGGAAGGGCACCGCCGCGGGGAAGCGGACCTTGACGAACACCTGCAGCGGGCTGGCGGCGTAGCTCCTCATGAGGTCGAGGGCGAGCGGGTCGACGGACCTGAGGCCGGTGACGGTGCCCACCGTGACCGGGAAGAACGCGATGTAGGCGCCGATCAGGGCCGTCGGGATGAGGCTCGTCTGCACCGTGATGCCGGCGTTGCCGAGGATCAGCAGCAGCACGGGCACCAGGGCGATGATCGGGATCGTCTGGGAGGCGATCACCCACGGCAGCAGGGCCTCCTCGAGCGGCCTCAGGAACACGAACAGCACCGCCAGCAGCATGCCGAAGGCGCCGCCCAGCAGAAGGGCCGACACCGTGCCGGCGGCGGTGTAGAGCACGCCGCGCACGACGTTGCGCGGGTCGGTGATGGGGTAGTGGGTGAAGTACGGAACGATCCGGGCGGCGATCCAGTTCGGGAACGGCACCGGATGTTGAGGCATGCCGAAGAAGCACTGCATGAGCGTGGTGCCGCAGGCGGGTCGAGCGTAGTAGTCGTAGGTCGCCGCCCACACCACGCTTCCCGGTGCCGGCGCCGCGGCGAGCGTGATGGTTCCCGCACGTAGGTCGCGGACGAGGTAGTCGCGGTACTGCCTCACCTCGGCGTTGCGTCGCGGCGGCTCGGCGAAGGTGACGACGGGACCGTCGCGCGTGTACTGGCCGCCCGGCGTCATGAGCCGGCCGTCCACCGTCACCAGGCCCGAGGAGGAGGCGAACGTGAAGCGCGTGCGCCCGCCGTCTACGCGCTCTTGCGGCCGCTCGGGCGTCGAGGACAGCGCCCGGTCGTTCACGTACAGCCGGCGGGCCGGGTCGATGTCGACGACGGGCGCGTGCTCGAAGGCGAAGGTGCGGTTGGTGCCGTCGACGCTCCCGCGCAAGCGCTCGGCCAGCCTCACGACATCGCGCCCGACCCTCGGCGGCGTTGCGGTGGGCCCGGCCAGCGCCACCACGCCTTGCTGCGGGTCCAGCACGGCGTAGTCTCCGGTGATGCGGCGCACGTCGGCGTTGAAGGGCGGCGCGTCGGCGAACGTGACCTGGCGGCCCTTCGCCCGGTAGTCGCGTCCCTGCACGAGCACCCGGTCGCCGACGGCTACGGGCCCCGAGGCGGTGTCGAAGGTGAAGGTGGTCGCCCGGCCGTCGGCGCGCTCGTGCGACGGGTCGGCGCCCTCGTGCAGCAGCTTGCCGCCCGCGTAGAGCGGTGAGGTCGCGTCGTCCGGCGAGGGGAGCCGGTAGAGCAGGCCGGCGGCGCCCACCGGCCCCTGGAGCGCCGGACCCAGCCGGACCGCAGGGCGCGCCAGCGGGGCGGCCAGCCGCACGGTACCGCCGTCCTGGCGGTAGCCGCCCGGCAGCGGGGTGCCGTCACGCACCAGCACGCCGCTCACCGGCGCGGCGTCGAAGGTGAGGATGTTGCCGCCGTCGGGAACGGCCGCCACGGGCTGCGCCACGGCCGTCGCGGTTACCCAGTTGCTGAGGTCGTGCATGCGCTGCCGGGCCAGCGGCAGACCGAAGAGCAGCGCCACCGGGTAGCCCAGGGCGACCGTCGCCAGCATCACGGCGACGACCGGCCAGGCGCGCCGCAGCCGGCTCATGGCGCGCCGGCGCCCCCGTCGCTGCCCGGCCGGCCGTCGACGCCTCTCGCCGCCACCCCCGCCGCGGCCTGCCCCAGGCGCAGCGCCTCGCGTACCTCCGTGGTGAGCTGGAAGAAGCGCTCGGACTCGCGCGTCTCGGGCGAGCGCGGGTAGGGCAGGTCGACGTGGATGATCTTCTGGATGCGGCCCGGCCGGGCCGTCATCACCACGATGCGCGAGGACAGGAACACCGCCTCGGCTATGGAGTGCGTCACGAACAGCACGGTCTTGCCGGTCCGGCCCCAGATACGCAGCAGCTCGTGGTTCATGGTCTCTCGCGTGATCTCGTCCAGGGCGCCAAACGGCTCGTCCATGAGCAGCAGCTTGGGTTCGAACGCCAGCGCCCGGGCGATGGACACGCGCTGCTGCATGCCCCCGGACAGCTGCCACGGGTACTGCCGGTGGAAGGTCTCCAGGCCCACCATGGCGAGCAGCGACTCCGCCCGCCTGCGCCGCTCGGCGCGCGCGAAGCCCATGATCTCGAGCGGCAGGGTGACGTTGGCGAGCACGGTGCGCCAGTCGTAGAGGACCGGGGCCTGGAACACGAAGCCGTACTCGCGCGCCTCGCGCGCCGCGGCGGCGCTCTTGCCCGCCACCTCGAGCGCGCCGGAGGTGGGCTGGATGAGGTCTGCCACGAGCCTGAGCAGCGTGGTCTTGCCGCACCCGGACGGACCGATGAGGCTCACGAACTCGCCTTGACACACCTCCAGGTCGGCGTCCTCGAGCGCCACGGCCTCCGTGCCGCGGACGCGGTAGGTCTTGCACACCTTGTCTGCCCGGATGACCACCGGCTGCGCGGCCGTTGCCGTCGGGCCGTGCGGGGTCGGAGCCGAGGCGGGCGCGCCCATCGCCGCTGCGCCGGTCCCAGCGCCGGCCCCAGCGCCGGTCCCAGCGCCGGCCGCTGCGCGCGGCTCGGGAGCCGCGGGCGCGCGCCGGTCCTCCGCTTCGGCCGCTCCCCGGCCGTCGGGGGCGGGTTCTGATCGGCTCGACAAGGTCGCTCCCTCCTCGGGCATGAGCGCGTCGGGCGGCGAGGTCAACCGTGCAGCGTGGGGCGTTCGAGCATCCGCCCGCGCTTCGGATCGCCCACGAAGGCGCCGTCCCTGACGGCAACCTGCCCGCGCACCGTGACGACGCTGGGGCGGCCGTCGATCTCCATGCCTTCGAAGCCGTTGTAGTCGACGATCATCGTCTGGTTCGCGGCGCTCAGCGTGCCGCGGTAGCCGGGGTCGTAGACCACCAGATCGGCGTCGCTGCCCACGGCGACCGTGCCCTTGCGGGGGAACAGGCCGAAGGTCTTGGCGGCGCGCGTGGAGGCGGCGTCGACGAAGCGGTGGATGTCGAGGGCGCCGCGGCTGACGCCGTAGGTGTAGAGCAGGTTCACGCGGTCCTCGATGGCGGGGATGCCGTTGGGGATCTTGGTGAAATCGTCCTTGCCCATGTCCTTCTGGCCGTGGAAGTCGAAGGGCGCGTGGTCGGTGCCGACGGTGCCGATGAGCCCGTGCTCGAGCGCGTGCCAGAGGGCCGCCTGGTCGGCCTTGGTGCGCAGCGGCGGCGACATCACGTACTTCGCCCCCTCGAAGTCGGGCCGCTCCGCGTAGCTCTCGTCGAGGATGAGGTGGGGGATGACGGCCTCGATGGTCAGCGAAACCCCGCGCCGCTTGGCGGCGAGGGCGGCCTCGAGCGCGGCTGCGTTGGACAGGTGCACGACGTAGCCGTGTGCGCCGGTCATCTCCACGAAGCTGGCGAAGTGGTGGGTGCCCTCCGCCTCGACCGCCGCGGGCCTGCTGGGCTCGTGGAAGCCGGGCCCGGTCTTGCCCTGCGCCAGCAGCATCTGCTGGCGGCGCGCGACCAGCTCGGCGTTCTCGCAGTGTGCCGTCACCACCACGCCCAGCTCCCGCGCCAGCTCGAGTGTCCGGTAGAGCTCCTCGTCGCTCACGTCGAGCGCGCCCTTGTAGGCCAGGAAGACCTTGAACGAGGTGGTTCCGTCCCTGACGACCTGGCGCAGCTGGGCGGCCGTGTCGTCCTCGAAGTGGGTGACGGCCAGGTGGAAGGCGTAATCGCAGGCGCTGTTGCCGGCCGCCTTCGAGGTCCACTCCTGGTAGGCCTCCAGCGGAGGTTGTGTCGCCCCGCCGGCGATCATCTCGATGAACGTGGTGGTGCCGCCGACCAGCGCCGCCCTGCTGCCGGCGGCGTGGGAGTCCTTGGTCACGGTGCCCATGAACGGTAGGTAGATGTGTACGTGCGGGTCGATGAAGCCGGGGAAGACGTACTTCCCGGCAGCGTCGATGACCTCGGTGCCCGGGGGCGCCTGGAGGTCCTTCCCGATACGCGTGACGGTTTCGTCCTCGCAGTAGATGTCGGCGGTGGCCCGCCCGTCCGCGGTGATGATGTCGCCGTTCCTGATCAGCAAGCTCACGTCGTGTTCCTCCCGCTCGTCGCGTCCCGGTCCGAGTGCGCTCGACCGGCGTCAGTGGATGTCGATGCCCGTCTCCTCGCGGTACGCCTTCATCGCGTCCCAGTCGGTGGTGACCTCGGGACGGTCTCGGACGAGCTCGTTCCAGGTGACCTCGGGCCGCCGCGAGTCGACTCTCACCATGGTGATGCAGCCGTCCACGGGGCACACCAGCGAGCACAGGTCGCACCCCACGCAGTCGTCTTCGCGCACCCGCGGTTGGGGCTTGGCGCCGGAGGGGAGGGAGGCGGGGTCGATGCGCGCGCCGCCGAGGGTCAGATCGATGCACTGGTGGGCGCCCTCGTCGCACGCCACATAGCACAGGTTGCACTGGATGCAGCTCGTCTCGTCGATGCGCGCCACCGTCTCGAACGACAGATCGAGGTCGCCGAAGGTCGAGATACGCGACACGGATGCGCCCACGACGTCACCGACCGAGGCTGCGCCCTTCGCGTCGAGCCAGTTCGAGAGGCCGTCGACGAGGTCTTCGATGATGCGGAAGCCGTAGTGCATCACCGCCGTGCACACCTGGACGTTGGTGGCGCCCAACAGCAGGAACTCTGCGGCATCGCGCCAGGTCTGCACGCCGCCGATGCCGGAGATCGGAAGCCCGCCGGAGGCGAACTCCGGGTCCGCGGCCACCGCCGAGAGCATGTGCAGCGCGATGGGGCGGACGGCCGGACCGGCGAGGCCGCCGTGGCCGCCCTTGCCACCCACGTTGGGGCGGATCTCGAAGGTGTCGAGGTCGACGCCGACGATCGAGTTGATGGTGTTGATCAGCGACACGGCGTCGGCGCCGCCGGCCAGGGCCGCTCGCGCCGGCGGCACGATGTCGGTGACGTTGGGCGTCAGCTTGACGATGACCGGGATGGAGGCCGCCTCGGCGACCCAGCTCGTGATCATCGAGCAGTACTCGGGCACCTGCCCCACCGCCGAGCCCATGCCCCGTTCCGACATGCCGTGCGGGCAGCCGTAGTTGAGCTCGATGCCGTCCGCGCCCGCGTCTTCGATGCGCCCGACGATGTCGCGCCACGCCTCCGGGGTGGACTCGACCATCGCCGACACGATCACGGCCCGGTCCGGCCACAGCTCCTTGACCTCGCGGATCTCGCGCAGGTTCGCCTCCAGCGGCCGGTCGCTGATCAGCTCGATGTTGTTGATCGCCACCAGCTTGTTGCCGCCGTACTCGAACGCGCCGTAGCGGTTGCAGGCGTTCAGCACCGGCGCCCCGATGGTCTTCCAGACCGCGCCGCCCCAGCCGTACTCGAAGGCCTTGTTGATCTGGTAGGCGCTGTTGGTCGGCGGGGCCGAGGCCAGCCAGAAGGGGTTGGGGCTGCGGATGCCGACGAAGGTGCTGGTCAGGTCAGCCATGCTCGCCTCCGCCCGCGCGCGGCGCGGTGGCGTGCGGCGGCTCGAACGCGCCTGCGTGCGCCCTGCCCGCGCGGCCGGCGCCTCCGCGGGTCACGCCCTTGGGGAGCGCCTCGGCTTCGGGCGCCACGCCCAGTGCCTCGGCGATGCTGGCGGCCGCGATCTTGCCGTCCTGCGCCGCGGTGACCGTGAGTGCGTGGCCGCTGAGGCGCACGCAGTCGCCGCCGGCGTAGACCTTGGGGTTGGAGGTGCGCAGGCGCTCGTCCACCTCGACGTAGCCGCGCTCGGTCTCGACCCCGAAGGCGCCGAACAGGGGTGCGAGCTTCTCCTGGCCGATGGCCTTGATGACGTGGTCGCAAGGGAGCACGAACTCGCTGTCCGGGACCGGGGTCACCCGCCGGCGGCCGTCGCCGCCCGCGGGCCCGAGCTCCATGCGCACGCAGCGCAGGCCCGTGACCTTGCCGCCCTCGCCGAGCACCTCCACGGGTTGCGCCAGGAAGCGGAAGTCGACCCCTTCGTTGCGCACGAAGGCCACCTCGAAGTCGTATGCCGGCATCTCGCTGTCGCTGCGCCGGTAGGCGATGGTGACCGACTCCGCTCCGAGCCGCCTGGCCACGGTGGCGGCGTCGATGGCGGTGTTGCCCGCGCCGATCACGATGACCCGCTCGCCGACCGGCAGCTCGAGCAGGCGCTCCAGCCCCTCCTTCTCGGCCAGCTTGGTCTTGGCGATGAACGACAGGGCCTCGGTAACGCCCTCCAGGTCCTCGCCGGGGATGCCGAGGTCCGGCACGGGCCCCGTTCCGGCGGCGAGGAACACGGCATCGTAGGACTCCAGCAGTTCTGCAGCCGTCACGTCCGCGCCCACCTCGACGCCGGTGCGCACCTCCGCGCCCAGCCGCTCGATGAGCTCGACCTCCTCGAGCGAGACGCGGATGGGCTCGCGCAGCACCACGATCCCGAAGGTCGAGAGGCCGCCCGGTAGGGCCTGCTTCTCGAACACGGTCGCCTGGATCCCGCGCCTGGCGAGCTCGCCGGCGCAGCTCAGGCCGGCAGGACCGGCGCCGATGACGGCGACGCGCTGGCCGCTCGCACGCGGCGTCTCGAACGGCACGCGGCCGCTGCGGTAGAGCGCGTCGGTGGCGTAGCGCTGCAGCCGGCCGATGGCGATGGGGCGGTGCTCGGCGCCGAGCACGCAGGCTCCGACGCACAGCTCGTCGACAGGGCACACGCGGCCGCACGAGTGACCGATGAGGTTGGATTCCAGGATGGTCGTGGCCGCGCCGAGGACGTTGCCGGTGGCGATCTTGCGGATGAAGGTGGGGACGTCGATGGCGGTGGAGCAGGCGCGGATGCAGGGCGCGTCGAAGCAGTACAGGCAACGGTCGGCCTCCACCACCGCCTCGTGCTCCGAGTAGGGCGGGTTGGTCTCGCTGAACCGGTCGCGCAGCTGGTCCAGCGTCAGCTCGGTGTCGCGCATGGGACTCCTTGCTCCGGGGTCGGGGTGCCGCTTCCGTGTGCCGAGTGACGGACCCGGCCGTCAGGGCGCCACGAGTTCGCCGTAGGCGTCCGGCCGGCGGTCGCGGTAGAACTGCCACAGGTCGCGTACCTCTTTGATCATCTCCATGTCGAGGTCGGCGACGATCAGCTCGTCCTTGTCGCGGCTGCCTTCCGCCACGAAGCGGCCGCGTGGATCGACGAAGTACGACTGCCCGTAGAACTCCCCGATGTCCCAGGGCTTCTCGTGCCCGACGCGGTTGATGGCGCCGACGTAGTAGCCGTTCGCGACGGCGTGGGCGGGCTGCTCGAGCCTCCACAGGTACTCCGAGAGGCCCGCCACCGTGGCCGACGGGTTGAACACGATCTCGGCGCCGTTGAGGCCCAGCGCCCGGGCACCCTCGGGGAAGTGCCGGTCGTAGCAGATGTACACGCCGATCTTGCCGACGGCGGTCTCGAACACCGGGTAGCCGAGGTTGCCAGGCTTGAAGAAGAACTTCTCGAAGAAGCCGGCGACCTGGGGGATGTGCGTCTTGCGGTACTTGCCGAGGTAGCGCCCGTCGGCGTCGATGACGGCGGCGGTGTTGTAGTAGACGCCGGTCATCTCCTCCTCGTAGACGGGGACGATCATGACCATGCCGTACTGCTTGGCGAGCTCCATCATCATCTGCGTGGTGGGGCCGTCGGGTGTACTCTCGGCGGTCTCGTACCACTTGGAGTCCTGCGAGGGGCAGAAGTACGGGCCGTAGAAGATCTCCTGCAGGCACAGGACCTGCACGCCCTTGCGCCCGGCCTCCTCGATCATGGGGATGTGCTTGTCGATCATCGCCTTCTTGATGGCGTGGAGATCGTCGTCGCCCGGGATGGGATTCGAAGCCTGGATCAAGCCGCCCTTGACGGTGCGCGCCATGCGCCCTCCTTCTGTCGACGGGCCGCGTGCCGGCCCGCCCTCGAGTCCTGGATGTGGTTGCGTTGCGCTCGCCGACGGGGGTCGACGACCGCGCGATGCACTATCTTACAGAAAACCGTGATTTGTTGCGCAAGCGGCCCGCGACACGCGCGGCTTGCGCCGCCAGCCGACCTCCCTTCCTGGCGCCTCGAGCGCGCCGGGCACGACCTCACGCCACCTCTGCCAGCGCGCGGCCCATACGCTCGGCGGCCTCTTCGACCTCGGGCGCGCCCACCGTCAGCGGCGGCGCGACCCGGATGGCATTCCCGTACAGGCCGCCCTTGCCGAGCAACAGGCCGTGCTCGCGCGCGGCGTTCACGAACGCTGCCGCCTTGCCCGCGTCCGGTGCCCGGCTGCCGTCCGGAACGACGATCTCCAGACCCTGCATGAGGCCCATGCCCCGCACGTCGCCGATGAACGGGTGGCGGGCCTGCAGCGCCTCCAGGTGCGCCCTCAGGCGGGCGCCCTGGGTGGCCGCGTTCTTCACCAGCTCGTGCCTCTCGATGTACTCGATGGTCGCCAACGCCGCGGCCATGATGACCGGGTTGCCGCCGAAGGTGGCGATGGTGAGCCTGTCGACCGAGGCGGCGATCTCCGGCGTCGTCACGGTCACCCCGACGGGCGAGCCGTTGGCGATGCCCTTGGCGAAGACCATGATGTCGGGCTCGACGCCCCAATGCTCGATCGCGCACATGTGCCCCCCCGTGCGGCCCCAGCCGGTCTGCACCTCGTCGACGATGAGCAGTCCGCCGGCCTCCCGCACGATCGGGAGGATGCGCTTGAAGTAGTCGCGCGGCAGCACGATGAAGCCGCCGACGCCCTGGATGGGCTCGGCCATGAACGCGGCGATCTTGCCGTCGGTGACCGTCGCGAGCGTCTCCTCCAGGTCCTGCACGCACAGGTCGAGGAGCGCGTCCTCGTCCAGGCCGAGCGGCGCGCGGTAGGCGTAGGGACTGCGCACGTGCTTGATGTAGCCGTCGTAGACGTGCCCCGAGCGCCAGGACGCGTGTGCGGTGAGGCTCATGGCCGTCTGCGTGCGGCCGCTGTAGGCGTGCCGCAGGGTGATGACGTCGGTGCGGCCGGTGTACATCCGAGCCGTCATGATGGCCGTCTCGTTGGCCTCGCTGCCCGAGGAGGTGAAGAAGCTGCTCGACAGGCGTCCGGGGGTGATCTGCGCGATCTTCTCGGCGACGCGGATGGTGATCTCGTTGAGGTAGAGCGATGAGGTGTGCTGCACCCTCCTCAACTGCTCGATGGTGGCTTCGGTCACCTCGTCGTTGCAGTGTCCGACCGACACCGTGAGGATGCCGCCGAAGAAGTCGAGGTACTCGCGGCCCTCGACGTCCCATAGCCGCAGGCCCTTGTCGCGCTCCACGGCCAGGGGGTGATCGCCGTACATCAGCATCTTGCTGACGATCGGGTAGATGGCGTCGCGCTGGCGCCGCGCGAGCGCCTCCACGGACTGGCCCTGCGATCCGGTGATCACGCTGATCCCTCCCTGGGGGCGCATGGGCGCCGTCAGAACGTGCGGCTCCAGTGATCGGGCCAGCGCTCGATCACGATCTTGGTCTGCGTGTAGAACTCGATGCCATGGTGCGCCTGCGCGTGCAGATCGCCGAAGAAGCTCTCCCCCCAGCCGCTGAAGGGGAAGAACGCCATCGGGGCGGCTACGCCCAGGTTGATGCCGATGTTGCCGGCATGGACCTCGTTGCGGAACTTGCGCGCCGCGGCGCCCGAAGAGGTGAACAGCGAGGCCTGGTTCCCGTAGCTGCGGTCGTTGACGAGCGCGATGGCTTCCTCGATGGAGTCGACGTGCATCATCGACAGCACCGGGCCGAAGACCTCGGTGCGCGCGATCTCGGCGCGCGGGTCGACCTCGTCGAGGACGGTGGGGTGCACGAAGTAGCCGTCGGAGAAGCCGTCGACGCCGCGGCCCCGGCCGTCCACCAGGAGCTTCGCGCCCTCGTCGATGCCCTTGCCGACGAGTCGCTCGATGCGCTGCTTGGACTCCGCGGTGATGACCGGCCCCATCTCGACGCCTTCATCCATGCCGTAGCCGACCTTGCGGGCGCTGGCGTTGGCGACCATCCGCTCCGTGAACTCGCCCCTGGCCTCTCCCACGGTGATGGTGACGGACGTCGCGAGGCAGCGCTGCCCCGCGCACCCGAACACCGAATCGGTGAGGATGCGGCTGGTCATGCTCATGTCGGCGTCGGGCAGCACCACGGCCGGGTTCTTGGCCCCGCCCTGGCATTGGGCGCGCTTGCCGTTGGCGGTGGCGTGGCTGTAGATGTACTTCGCCACCGGCGTGGAGCCCACGAAGGAGACGGCCTTGACGTCGGGGTGCTCCAGGATCGCGTCCACCGTCTCCTTGCCGCCGTTCACCAGCCCCACCACGCCCTTGGGGAAGCCCGCCTCCTCCAGCAGCCGGAACAGCAGCTGCGTGGTCATGGGCACCTTCTCGCTCGGCTTGAGCAGGAAGCAGTTGCCCGTGGCGGTGGCGTAGGGGAGGAACCACAGCGGGACCATGCCGGGGAAGTTGAAGGGCGTGATGGCGGCGACGACCCCCAGCGGCTGGCGGATCATGTGCTCGTCGATGCCGCGCGCGATGTCCTCGTTGTTGCGGCCCTGTATGAGGATGGGCGTTCCGCAGGCGACCTCGACGTCCTCGATGGCGCGCCGCATCTCCGCCTCCGACTCGGCGAAGGTCTTGCCGCACTCGTTGGTGATGGTCGCGGCCAGCTCCTCGATGTGGTCCTCGAGCAACCTCTTGAAACGGAAGAGGGGCTGGATGCGGTCCTCCACCGGCACCTGGCGCCACTCGGCGAAGGCGCGGGCCCCCTCTCGCACCGCGGCATCGACCTCCTGCCGCGGGCTCAGCGGCACCCGCGCGATCAGCTCGCCCGTGGCGGGGTTGCGAACCTCGAGGCGGTCGCCCGCCGACGAGCGTCGCCACTCGCCCCCCACGTAGTTGAGGAGGTCCTGTACAGGTGTGCTGCTCTGCTTGACCGTCATCCCTCACCGCCCTTCGCGATGCCCGTGTGGTTGCGCCACCAGCGCGCCCGCACGGCGCCGGGTGCCGCTGCGCTGCGATGCTCCCGAGGCCTCGGCACCGTCGGGACGCCAACGACCACGACCGCCTCCCTAGGCGTCACCGCTGCCGATACCGCCGGCCGGCGGCGGCCCGCACGCAGGCGCTCCTGATTCGACGTTGCCGCTACGGTAGGGCCTGGGCGGCGCGCACGCTAGGTGTCGAGGTCACAAATCGGCCGGTCCCCGGTTGTCGGGAAGCAACAACGAGGCGTGGCAGGCGAGCTGCACGCGGAAGCGCGCCTCGGGTTCGTTCAGGTCGAGGCCGGTGAGCTCCTGGATGCGCCCCATGCGGTACCTGAGGGTGTTGACGTGGATCTCCAGCGCCTCCGCCGCGGCCCGCTGCCGGAAACCCGCCGCGGCCAGCGCCTCCACCGTTCGGCACAGCTCCGGCTTGTCCCCGAGCGGACGGAAGATCTCCCGGATCAGCAGATCACGGGCGGCGGCGTCCCCCTGGAGGGTGGCGAGCACGAGCGCCCCATCGACGTTCTGGAGGGCACCGAACCTCAGCCTCGGCACCACCGTCAGCACCTCCTGGTAGACCTGCCGGATCCCCTGCGGGCCGGTCACGAGACGCCCGACGACCAGCGCGAGCATGTCCTTGTGTTGCGACCACCACAGCGTACGGTCGCCCGTGACCTGGTCCCAGAGGCGCAGCGGGTCCACCCGCTCCGGCAGCAAGAGCCGGATATGCGCCGTCGACGGCGAGAGCAGTGGGATCGTCCCCATCCTGCGAAGCAGCAACCGGAGGTCCCCAAGCAGGCGTTCCCTTAGCGCCAGGTCCTCGGTCGACAGCGGCTGCGGCACGGCCAGCGCCATCAACGCCACGCGGTAGCGTCCGTCGTGGCGGAAGCCCTGCAGCCGTGCCCTCTCCAGCAGCGCGTCGGCGCCGCCGTTGCCGCCCGCGCGCCCTTCCAGCAACGAGTCGACGAAGGTGTAGCCGAGCTGTGCCTCGGTGCTCGCGATGCTGCGCTGGTGCGCGATGGTGAGCCCGGCGACCAACGCCGCGTGCTCGGAAGCTCGCGCATCGAGCTCGCCCAAGGGAGTGACCCCTCCCCAGATCCACACCCAGCCCTCCACCACGTCGTGCATGCGGATCGGGCACAGCACGCGCGCACCGCCGCGCCCCTCCTCCATGGCGACGCGGATCGCGCCGACTCGGACCGGCCCGCGATCGCGGAGCATCCGGTCGGCGGCGTCCAGCCGGGCTGCGGCGAGCTCCTGCGCTGCGCTGTCCGGGGAGCCGTCGCGAGCGTACACGGCCAACAACTGGCCCTGCGCGTCCTCGAAGGCCACGTCGCGATCGAGGAGGGAGCCGAGGCTGCTCGCGAGGTCCTCGAGGCTCCCCAGGGCCATCGCCGCGCGCGTCACCGTGCGGTGGATCTCCTCGCTCCGCTCGATGGTCTGCAGCTGCTGCTCGATGACCTCGTACTGCTCGCGGAAGATCGCGGAGTTCAGCTCCAGCGTCAGCTCGGAGAACGGGAGCTCCCAGGGGATCTCCACCATCGGGAGGCCGCGGCGCTCCGCCTCCTCGATGGCCACGGCCGGCACGCGGTCGATGTATTGGGGAACGGCGACGGCGATCGCGGCGACGCCCCGCCCGGCCAGCCCGTTGATGAGCAGGCGCTGTTCGTACGGGGTCCTGGGCCACGCGTAACCGGTGGTCAGGACCAGCTGGTCGGCCCGCACGAAGGGCAGCGGTTGCGGGTGATCGACCGCGGCGACCACCTTCACCGCCCTGCCCAGGTGGTCGGCGCCCGCGACCACGCGAGCATCGCGCAGGATCGGCAACCCGAGCAGGCTCGCTACGTCCACGATACGATCCCGACGCCATGCGTGGCCGACCTGCCGGGAACCCGCCTCCTCACAGCCAGCCCCGCTCGCGCGCGATGCGTGCGGCCTCCACGCGGTTGGCCGCGCCGAGCTTGCTGATGGCTTCGGAGAGGTAGTTGCGCACCGTGCCTTCGGACAGCCGCAGCTCGGCCGCGATGTCGGCGCCGCTGCGCCCCTGCCCGGCCAGCCTGAGCACCTGCCGCTCGCGGTCCGTGAGCGGATCGGGCTCGCCCCAGGCCTCTGCGGCCAGCGCAGGGTCGATGGCGCGGCCGCCGGCATGGACGCGACGGATGGCGTCGGCCAGCTCGCTCGCCGGGGCGTCCTTGAGGAGGTAGCCGCAGGCTCCGGCGTCGAGGGCGCGGCGCAGGTAGCCCGAGCGCGCGAAGGTGGTGAGGATGATCACGCGCGTGGGGAGCGCGCGCTCGCGCACCGCGGCGGCCAGTTCGAGCCCGGTCATGCGCGGCATCTCGATGTCGGTCACCACGACGTCGGGTCGCAGCTCGACGATGGCGTCCAGCGCACTCTGCCCATCGGACGCCTGGGCGGCGACCTGGATGTCGCCCTCGAGCTCGAGCAGCGCCGCGAGGGCGCCGAGGACCATGGCCTGGTCCTCCGCCGCCACCACGCGGATCATCCGGCGACCGGCCGTTTCACGAGGCGGACAACTCCCCGCCCTCGGGCGCGCGCGACCGCTCCTTTGCCGTGGACCGGAGCGCTTCCAACGGCAACGACACCCGCAGCCGGGTACCGAGATCATCGCCGATCTGCAGGGTGCCTCCCAGGGCGTGCAGGCGTGCGCGCATCCCCGCCAGACCACCCGCGATGACGGCGCCCCCCACACCGTCGTCCTCGACGGTCAGCTCGGCGTGGTTGCCGAGGCGGCGCAACGTGACCGTGCAGTGCCTGGCGTTCGCGTGCCGCAACACGTTCGTGACCGCCTCGCGCAGTGCCAGCGCCAGCACGCTCTCGCGGTCCGGCGGCAGGTCGAGGGGCTCGGCGTAGTAGTCGAACGCCACCTCGCCAGCCTGCAGCGCCAGCTTGGCGTTGGCGAGCTCGCCCTGCAGCCCGCGGGCGCGGAAGCCGGCGACCGCGCTGCGGACCTCGCTCAGGGCGTCCCGCGAGATTCGCTCCACGTCACGCATCTCGGACGCCGCCCGCTCCGGGTCGCCCGTGGCGAGCCGGTGGGCGAGCTCGGACTTCAGTGTGATCGTCGACAGGGTGTGGCCGAGCAGGTCGTGCAGGTCCCGCGCGATGCGCTCGCGCTCGGCGATGGCCGCCAGGCGCTCGATCTCGTCCTGCGCCATGGCCAGGCGGGCATTCGCCTGGTCGCGTTCGCGCTCGAACAACACCGAGAGCCCGATGATCGGGCTCAGCAGCAGGGCGGGAGCGAAGGCAGCGAGCACGTAGGGGAACGGGATGCGAGAGGCGAACGTGGCGATGTCTACGACGATCTCCACCCCGCCCACCACGGCGAGCGCTCGTCGCCGCGGACGCAGCGCGCCACCGGCGGCAGCGGCGTAGATCAGGAAGGTGGTGGCGCCGCTGTTGAAGGGGACGCTCGCGACGCCCAGCAACACCATGGCCAGGATGCCGAGCCCCGCGCCGGGGCGGCGCCGCTCTCGGCTCCACAGGTACGGCTCTGCGCCGCTGCGCGCGAAGGTCCACAGATAGACGGGCACGAACACCGCGATCATGGCGGCGATCGCCAGCCAGGTGACGGCGGTGGTGGAGGGATCGAACAGCGGCTGGAAGAACAGGAAGACGAGGTAGACCAGGTACACCAGCGACGATCGCCACGCGAAGCGCTGCCGTTTCATCGCGACCATCCTACGCGGCCCGAGCCGGCGCGGTGGTGGCCCACCCCGCCGCCGATGCGTGGCCCGCCCCGCGTGTAGAGGACCCTGGCGCGGAGCAAGCGGACCAGCGCCCTGAGCTCAGCCGTAGGTCCGCCCCTCGTCGCGGCGATAGGCGAGGACCGCGGCGAACAGGAACACGGCCGTGAAGATGGCCAGAACGAGCAGGTGGTGTGCGACGGTTCCGACGGGGCGGGCGCCGATGGCGGCCAGGGCGAGCTGGCCGAAGTGGTAGGCGGGAAGGTAGGGCGCGATGTGCTGAACGACGGGCGGGAGCTGCGTGATGGGGATGTACAGGCCAGACACGAACGTCATCGGCAGGTTCACGAGGTTGAGTACCGTCGGAGCGGAGTTGGGGCCGAGCGCGTAGCCGAAGGCCAGCCCCAGCGCAGCGAACGGGACGACGCCGGCGGCCAGCGTGCCGAGCAGCTCGAGCCAGGTGACGACGGGAAGGCGCACGCCCTGCAGCAGGAAGGCGGTGATCGTCAGAGCGACCAGCACCAGGACCGAGAACATGACGGCCATCAGGGTCTTGGCGGTGAAGTAGGCGCTGGCCGGCATGGGCGAGACGCGCTTGAGCATCATCCAACCCTGTCCGCGCTCGCCGGCGACCCCGGCGCCGAAGGCGAACACCGCGGCGTTGATGACGCCCACCGCGGCATAACTGACCATGAGGTAGGCGGCGACGCGGATGCCCTGGGTGCTGAAGCCCCCGAAGGTGCTCCCGAAGATCAGGTAGAACATCACCGGGAACGCCAGCGTGGACAGGCTGTACGCGCGCAGGCGCCAGAGCTTGAGGAACTCGTATTTGGTCTCGAGCAGGTAGAGGTGGGCGAGGTTGCGCTTCGGCGCGGTGGTCGGGTTCGCCGTGGCAGTGGTCATGGAGGTCCTCCGGTCGGGGTCGGCGCCCGGTTCAGGCCTGGGAGCCCTTCGTGAGGGCGAGGAAGGCGTCTTCGAGGCCGGCGCCGCCGACCTCCAGGTCGCGCAGGGCGGGGTCGCGCTGAAGGAGCTCACGCACGACGGGTTCGGCGCGGCTGGCGAGGATCTCGAGCGCTGCACCGTTGCGTTCGACCGAGACGACGCCGTCCAGCGCGCGCACCACGTCAAGCTCGAGGCCGGTGACGGCGTGCACGCGGCGGCCCGCGGTGCGTGCCTTGATCTCCGCGGGGGTCCCTTCGGCGATGACGGCGCCGTGGTCTACCACCACGATGCGGTCGGCCAGGGCGTCGGCTTCCTCGAGGTAGTGGGTCGTGAGTACGACGGTGCGGCCCGAGCCGATGAAGTCACGCACCTGCTGCCAGAACGCCCGGCGGGCGCCGACGTCGAGCCCTGTGGTGGGCTCGTCGAGGAACAGCAGGTCGGGGTTGCCGATGAGTGCGAGCGCGAAGTGGACGCGCTGCTTCTGCCCTCCCGAGATCTTGCCGTACGGGCGGTGGGCGACCTCCGTGAGGTCGGCGAGCTCTAGAGCACGCGCGACCGGTAACGGCGCAGGGTAGTAGCTGGCGAAGAGCTCGAGGTGCTCGCGCACCTTGAGCGTTGCGGGCACGCCCGAGATCTGCAGCATGGCGCCGATCCGGACCTTCGCGTCGGTCCTCTGCGGGTCGCCGCCGAACAGCGCGACGTAACCGGCCGTGGGCCTGAGCAACCCCAGGAGCAGCCCCACGGTGGTGGTCTTGCCGGCGCCATTGGGGCCGAGCAGCGCCAGCACCTCGCCGGAGCGGACCTGCAGGTCGATGCCGCGCAGGGCCTGCACCGTGCCGTAGTCCTTGCGAACGCCACGCAGCTCGGCCACGACGCCGCCGGATGGGACGTGCGGATGCGTGCGTCGGCTTCGCGGGGCCGTCATCGCCGCGGGATTCGTCATCGCGTCGTTCTCCATGGAGGTGATTGTTGCCCACCATGGGGGCCGTCCGGTAGTAGCCGCGTCAGGGGATGGGGATGACATGTGTCATGCAGCTGCGGTTCGGACCGGCTCGGCGATGCCCGGCGCGGGGGTCCGCGACGGTGCCCCGCGATCTCATGGCGACCTCACCGCGCCCCCTCGAACCCTGCCACGTACACGAGCGCCGCGGCGGACCACGCCTGCGGCCGGCACGCCACCGGGTAGGTCACCGGCGGCGCTGCGCCGCGCACGTACCCGGCCACCAGCTCGGGCGGGCGCAGGTCCGCCTGCCCGGCAGCGAGGTCGAACAGGGCGTCCCGCAGGCGCGCGACCTCGGCGAGGAACCCGTAGCGCGCGAGCCCGCCGGCGATGAGCGCGGTGTCGTGCGGCCACACCGACCCGTTGTGGTAGCTCACCGGGTTGTAGCGAACCTCCCCGGTGCCGAGCGTCCGGATCCCCCAGCCGGAGAAGAGGGCCTCGGAGAACAGCGTCCGCACCAGGGTGGGCGCCACGTCTTCGGGCACGATGCCGGTCCACAGTAGCTGGCCGGCGTCGGAGGCGAGCACGGCGAGCGGGCGTTTGTCGCCGTCGAGCGCCAGCGCGTAGCTGGCGAGCCCGTCCTGCCAGAAGGCCTCGTGGAAGCGGCGCTGCAGCGAGGCCGCCGCGTCGCTCCAGCGCGCGGCAGGCTCGTCCTCCCCGAGCGCCCGGTAGAACTCCGCGGCGGCGCGGTAGGCGGCGTAGGCGTAGCCCTGCACCTCGCTCACCGCGATGGCGCCTGAGGCGAGGGTGCCGTCTGCGTGGCTGAGGGCGTCGTGCGAGTCCTTCCAGGACTGCACCGTGAGCCCCTCCCCGGGCGCGGCCCCGGCGAACTCCAGGAAGCCGTCACCGTCCGGGTCGCCGTCGGCCTGCATCCACTGGAGCGCGGCCTCCCAGTTGGGGCGGAGCTCGCGCACGAGCGCGTCGTCGCCGGTGGCGCACCAGGTCTGGTGCAGCAGCACGAGGAACAGCGGGGTGGCGTCGATGGTGCCGAAGTAGCGGCCGAACGGCACGCGACCGGTACGCGCCAGCGCGCCACTGCGGACCTCGTGAAGGATCTTGCCGGGCGCCTCGGCGCGCGCCGGGTTGCGCTCCCTGCCTTGCCGCGCGGCGAGGTAGCGTAGGGTGCCGCGGGCGACCTCGGGCGCGCGCGGAAGCAGCATCGATGCGGTGAGGAGCGAGTCGCGCCCGAAGGCCGTGACGAACCAGGGGATCCCTGCAGCCGGTACCGGGCCGTCCTCGGTGAACAGCAGCAGGGCGCGCAGGTCCTCCACCGCACGCTCGAGAATGCGCCGCTGGAACGGATCGCGGGCGGCGCCCAGGGTGGGCGGCGCGAACGACGCGCGCCAGGCCTCGTAGGGAACGGCCGGCCGCTCGATCTCCAACGGGTTGTCGAGGCTCACGCGTACGCTGAGGGTGCGCCGCTCGCGAGGCTGCAGCTCGAAGTCGAAGGTCGCCTCCGTCTCGCTCAGGCACGTCGGCGCCGGCGCGAACGCCAGCTCGACGGCCTGACGCACGCCGTCGTCGGCCTGGTGCGTGACGCGCACGCCGTCCCTGCTGACGCGTGTGGCGGTCGCGTGCCCCCCCTCGTACCACCCGCGCGCCTCGAACAGGTCGGCGAAGTCCGCGCCGAAGGAGAGCCTCAGCGTCAACGGCTGCGCCCGTAGGTCGGTGTTGGTGACCTCCAGCTCGTCGCGGGCCCCGGCAGCGGACACGGTGAACCGCCGGCGGATGCCCACGACCTGGGACGGCCCCTCGATGACGCCGTGGTGGACCTCGAAGCGGTCGGGGCGGGCGCTGTGCGCGAGCAGCACCTGGGTGTCGCGGTGGAAGCGCCAGTCGTAGCGGCTGAGGAAGCGGGTGTCGCGGTTGTAGAGCCCGTGCTCGCCGCCCGAGACCATGCCGGCGGCGTCGGCCACGACGAAGGTGTAGTTCTCCTTGAGCACGACGTTCTTGGTGAAGTCCATGGCGTAGGGCTCCTCGATCGGGCGCTCCGCGCCCGCGGCGGCGCGGTCACTCCTTGGTGCCGCCGTACGATACGCCCTCCAGGAAGTAGCGCTGGAAGACGACGAACAGGACGATGATGGGAAGGGCGCTCATGACGGCGCCGGAGAGGATCAGGCCCCAGTCCCCGGTGGCGCCGTAGACGTTGCGGAAGGTGAGCAGGCCGATGGGCAGGGTCTTGATGTCCTCGGGCGTGGTGAGCACCACCAGCGGCCAGAAGAAGTCGTTCCATGCGCCCTGGAACGTGAGGATGGTCAGGGCGCCGAGGGCGGGGCGCGCCATGGGGAGCACCACGCGCCAGTAGCGTTGCCACTGGTTGGTGCCGTCGATCATGGCCGCCTCCTCGATCTCGCGCGGGATCGTCTCGAAGAACTGCTTCATGATGAACACCGCGCCGGCACCCACCAGACCGGAGAGGACCACGCCGCTTAGGCTGTTGAGGAGGGTCGCCTGCCCCCACAGGCGCGACAGGCCGAAGATGCCGCCCTTCAGGACCAGGTAGTTGCTGATGAAGATCACCTGGACCGGGATCATCTGCGCGAAGAGGACGAGCACGAAGATCAGGTTGCGCCCCGGGAAGCGCAGGCGCGCCAGCGCGTAGCCGGCCATGGAGGCGAACAGCAGCGTGCTGAGCACCTTGGCGATCGCGATGACGAAGGAGCTCGCCGTCCAGCTCAGGAACAGGCTGCGGCCGGTGGTGACGCTGCGGGCCTGCTGGAAGACCCGGCGGTAGTTGGTGAAGACGTAGCCGAGCACGCCGGGGGCGATGTTGTCGTAGGAGGCCACCAGCCCGAGGCGCTCGAGGCGCGTCGGCGGCAGCGTGGAGCCCACGAACGCCTGCCTCCGCGAGGGCGCCTGCACGTCGATGGGGAGGCGGTCCACGGTGGGACCGTCACCGCGGTAGCGCACCCGCAGCCGGTAGCTCACGAACACACCCGGGACGGCCTTCCCTCGCACGCTCCGGGTGCCGGCCCTACGGCCGATCTCCGTGGGCGGGACCACGGCCGCGTGGTCAGCGGCGTACTCGATGTTCTGCGCGGCGGCGAGCTCGCCACCGGGCCTCCGGCGCGGCACCGTGACGGCGGGAGGCGCCGGTTCCGTTCCGTCGGGCACGAAGTAGGTGAGTTCGAACGGGACGTCGGCTCCAGGGCCGAAGCCGCCCCACAGCGGGGCGTGCGCGCCGGCCCGCCCGAGCCGGGCGGCCGCCGCCCAGTTGGCGGGAGACAGCTGCGGGATGGCGATCCGCGGCGGGTACTCCAGGGGGTCGTTCTTGAGGCTCGACAGGGCGGCGAACAGCAGCGGCCCGAGGAAGAGCAGTGAGAACAGCAGCATCACCACGTAGACGATGCCGGCGCGGGCCCAGCGCCTGCGCGCCTCCCAGCGCTCCAGCGCGACCTTCGCGGGAGCTTCGCGCCGGATGGGCACCACGCTCATCGCGTGCCCTCGCTTCGGATGAACAGCCGTTGCAGCAGCACGATCACCAGCGTCAGCGCCGCCAGGAACATGGCCGCGGCCGAGGCGAAGCCCACCTCGGGGAGCTGCGCGCCCGGGAACATACGGTTGTAGATGAAGTACGCCAGCGTGATCACGCTCTTTAGCGGCACCGCGTTGCCGAAGATGGCCACCTGGTCGAACATCTGGAGCGTGCCGATGAGGCCCAGCGTCACCACCAGGAACGTGACGGGCTGGACGGCGGGGATGGTGATGTAGAAGAACTGCTGCACCGGGGTCGCGCCGTCCAGGGCGGCTGCTTCGTAGTGCGCGGCCGGGACGTCCTGGAGGGCTGCCAGGAACATCAGCATGAAGGTCGGGATGGTGGTGAAGACGTTCTGGAGCATGATGGCCACCAGCGGCACGGGGGCGCGCAGGAAGCCGGGGAAGACGGCCGGGACCTCCTGGCGGGTCTGGAGCCACACGAACTCCACGGGCCGGACGTCGCGGGGGGAGACGATACCGGAGAACACCAGCCCCCAGGTGATGCCCGCGGCGAGGAGCAGCGATACCACCAGCAGGGCGGGGTCGGTCCAGCGGGCCGGCAGCCTGCGGGCGCGCTCGTAGAGCACCTGGCCCGCCTGAAGAGCCACGACGGCGAGTAGGAAGACCGCCAGCAGGGGAAGATTCGCGAGGAACTGGGTGGTCAGATAGTTGAACAGCCCGCGGCGCTGATACATCCACAGGAAGATGAGGGTGATCACCACGCTGCTGGTGACGCTGGGCATGTAGAAGGCGGCGCGGAAGAAGCCGAGGCCGCGGATGCGCTGGTTGAGCACGGACGCCATCACCAGCGCCCCGAAGGTCTGCACGGTGGTTACCACGGCCGCGAACACCAGGGAGTTGCGCAACGCCGTGAGGAACATGTCGTCTCGGAACAGCTCGTCGTAGTTCCGCAGTCCCACCCAGGTGGGGGCGTTGAACAGGTCGTAGTTGGTGAAGCTGAAGTAGACGGCGCGCGCGGTGGCGAACAGGAAGAAGATGCCCAGCGTGAGGAGGAAGGGTGCGAGGAACAGGTAGGCGGCGGCGAACTCCCGGCGTCTGACACCCATGCTCTGCCTCCCCATCCTGTGGCGCGCAAGCCGGGGGAGGCGGCCCGACCGCCTCCCCCGAGCGCGAAGGCTAGTTCTTCTTGCTGCGCTGCAGGAGCGCCTCGAGCTCCTTCTGCGCCTACTGCAACGCGGCGTCGGTGCTGGCCTTGCCGGTCATGACCTCGTTGAGGGCGTTGTTGATGGGGGTCATGTAGTCGGTGCCGACGGCGCCGAACTGGTACCCGAGCACGTTGCCGTGGGTGGCGCCTTCGAACACGGTCAGGTTACCTTGGGCTTCGGGCGTGTCCTTCTTGAAGTAGGGGTTGTCCGCCAGCGCCTTGCGGCTGGGGATGGCCAGGCCCTGCTCCAGGATGAACTGCTGGGCCTCGGGGCTGGTGAGCGCCTTCAGGACCTTGACGGCGGCGTCGCGCACAGGGCTGTCGGCGTTGACGCCCCAGGCGACCGTGTAGATGAAGTTGCCGGACTTGCCGGTGTTGGGCGAGACGGGCAAGAGCGTCGAGCCGTACTGCAGGTTGGGGGCGTTGTCGCGCAGGAAGCCGAGGATCCACGCCCCCTCGATGGCGACGGCGGCCTGCTCGTGCGCCAGGCAGTCGCCCGGCCAGCCGGCGCCGACGTCGGCGGGCTGCACGGCCACGCCGTCGCGTACCAGGCCGGTGTAGAAGTCGAAGGCCTGCTTGAAGGACGGGTCGAGCAGATTGACGCTGCCGTCGGGCTGGAAGGGCTTCCAACCGTTGGCGTAGGCGAAGGCGCCCATACGGGCGAAGTCAGCCGGGAGGCAGGCGCCGTGGATGCTGGGATCGTACTGCGAGACCTTCTTCAGCTTGTCGGCGAAGCTGTTCCAGTCGTCCTTGGCGTTCGGGTAGGCCACGCCAGCGGCGTCGAAGATGTCCTTGTTGTAGAAGACGGCCAGGGTGTTGAAGTCCTTGGGGATGCCGTACACCTTGCCGCCGACGGTAAAGACGGACATGAGGCTGTCGATGAAGGGACTGGTGTCGACCAGGCCGTTGAGCGGCAGCACCTTGCCGATGGCGATGATGCCGGGTGCGGTCTCGCCGGGGATGTAGAACACGTCGCCGGCGGTGCCGGCCGACAGGGCATTGGTGAGGACCGCGTTGTAGTCGGTCTCGATGGGTTCGTACTTGATGGTGATGCCCTGCTTGGCGAGGCCGGCGCCGATGACCTGGCTGATGAGGCGTTGGACGATGGCAGGGTCGCCGCCGCCGTAGCCCTGCACGCGGACGGTGGTCTGCGCGAGAGCCGTGGACAGGGTCAACGCGGCGAGCGCGATGAGCAGGTTGCGAAACTTCGTCATGCTCTTACCTCCTGGAAGTTCCTCGAGTGAGGATGGACGGCGGATGCGCGGATCTGGCCTGCGTGCGGCAGCCTCACTCCCTTCTGCGGGCGGTGGTTCCCCGCACCACGAGCTGGACCGGAACGGTGACGTCACGCGAGGGCGCGCCGCGCAAGCCTTCGCGCAGGAGGTCGACGGCGGTCGCGGTGATCTTCCCGATGTCCTGCCGCACCGTGGTGAGCCGCGCGCCGACCTCCGGGAGGTCGTCGAAGCCCACCACCGACACGTCCAGGGGCACCCGCAGCCCGAGATCCTCGAGGGCCGCCACCGCGCCCACAGCCATCTCGTCGCTCGCGGCGAACAGGGCGCTGGCAGGGCGGCCGCTGTGGAAAGCGCGCCGCACAGCGCGGTAGGCCGCCAGGGGATCGAGCTCGCCCTCGACCAGCACCGGTTCTGCGGCGGTCAGGCCGGCCTCGGCGAGCGCCTCGCGGTAACCCTGGTAGCGGTCCTGGGTGGCCTGTTGGCTCATGCGCCCCCCCAGGTAGAGCACCTCGCGGTGGCCGAGCTTGATCAGATGGCGTGTCGCCTCCCGCGCTCCGCCGACGTCGTCGGGTATGACCCACCGGGCGCCCTCGGCATGCCCCACCAGCACGAACGGAACGCCGGCCCGATCGAGGTAGGCGATCCGCGGGTCGTCGTCGTGGACGCCGTGAAGGACCATGCCGTCCGCGAGCCGCTCGGGGAGGCCGCCCGCCCCCGCCGGGATCTCCTCGAGACCGTAGCCGTGTTCCTGCAGCACCGTGATGAGGTGCTCCAGGAACACCATGAAGAACGGCATCAGCCGGCGCGTGCCGGCGGCGAGGCTGAGCCCGATGCGCAGCGGTTGGCGCGAGAGGGCACGGGCCGTGTGGTCGGGGCGGTAGCGCAGGTGGGCGATCGTGTCGAGCACCTGTCGCCGCGTGGCCGGGCTGACCCCGGGGCGTTCGTTGAGCACGCGGCTCACCGTGCCCGTGGACACGCCCGCGCTCCGCGCGACGTCCTGGATGGTGACGCGCGCATCGTGCCTGCCGTTTCGCTCGGGTGCCCCAGCGCTCACGGGTCCTCCACCCCCCTTCTGGCCGTGCGTTCGGCCGTTGCTCTCGCGAGACTCGTCGTCTCCGAGGGGTCGTAACCGCTTACGTTCTCCGTCCTGCAAGCTTAGTGGCTGTCGTTGCGTGTGTCAATGTCGTGACGGTAGTTGATGTCCTGGACGACTGGCATTGCTCGAAGCGGCGTGGGACGCTCGGCCGTAACCGCTTACAACCTTCGCGGTCTCCCGGGATGGAGTGCTGTAGGCTGGGGTCCCATGGAACTGGATCGCCACCCGGCCGCCCCGCTGCTGACGCCCATCCCCACCAGCCCCTGGCAGTCGCTCAACGTGTTCAACCCATCGGTGGTCGTTCACGCCGGGCTCTTCCACATGCACTACCGGGCCCAGGGCAGCGACTACGTCTCGCGTATCGGCTACGCCGTCTCGCGCGACGGTGTGTCGTGGAACCGCCTGGAGCGGCCGGTGCTGGAGCCGTCCTCGGAGGAGGACGCGCGCGGCGTCGAGGACCCGCGCGTAACCGCACTCGACGGGCACTTCTACATGGCCTACACGGCCTACGGCCGGGCGGGCGCGCACCCCGCCCCCGGCGTGCCCCCTACCGGCATCACGCCGATGTTCGCCGTGAGCGACAACCTCATCAGCTGGGAGCCGCTCGCACCGCTGGTGCGGGGCGAGGACGACAAGGACCACGCCCTGTTCCCGTCCCGCGTTGGCGGCCGCTACCTGAGCTTCCACCGCCGCCCGCCCAGCGTGTGGCTGGCCGCCAGCGACGACCTCGTGCGCTGGGGCGACCACCGCGAGGTCTTCGGCCCCCGCCCCGGCCTGTGGGACGGGAAGCGCGTGGGGGCGGGCGGCCCGCCGATCGCCACGGAGGCAGGGTGGCTGATGATCTACCACGGCTACGACGACAGCCACACCTACCGGCTGGGCGCCGCCCTCCTCGATCGCGACGAGCCCTGGAGGGTGCTCAAGCGCCCGCAGGGCAGCATCCTCGACCCCGAGGAGCCCTGGGAGTTGAACGGGGACGTCCCCAACGTGGTGTTCAGCTGCGCCAACCCGGTCGTGAACGGCGTGGTGTACGTGTACTACGGGGGCGCCGACCGGATGATCGGCCTGGCGACCGCGCCGCTCGATGGGTTGCTGGCGTGGGTGGTGGAGGAGGGGTGACCGCGGTCCGGTCGGGGTCCGGTCGCGGCCCTCGCTGTCTTCTCAGGGTTTCGTCCGACCTCCGGGCGTACCTGCGGCCAGCACGGCTTCGAGCTTCTCACCCATGCTGGCGACTCCACGGAGCCTCCGCTCCGCTGCAACCCCGGAGGGAGCCAGGAGCATGGGACGCGTTCAGCGCGTTGACCCGCCGAGCGGGAGACGAGTAAACTACGGGACGCTGACCGTGGGCGGTTAGCTCAGCGGAAGAGCACTCGCTTCACACGCGAGGGGTCACTGGTTCAAATCCAGTACCGCCCACCACCAGGAAGTACGTCGCAGACGCGAAAGGCCGAGCTGCCCACAAGTGTGCTCGCCCCACGTTTTGGCCAATGGCAGCTTTTCGGCAGCTATACATCCATCCACCCGTGCATACACCACAGTCGCCCGTCGATGGGCGCGGGAGGCCATCCGGCACCGCCGGACAGCCAACGTCTCGTTTTCGACGCCATGGCCCGCCTCAAGGGCGAGGCCTTCGCCCGGCGCCTGTTCGGCGACGAAGGGCTCGAGCCGCACCGTGGAAACCCGACCGGCCCGAGCGAACTCGCGACCCCTCACACGCCGCCGCCCCTTCACCCAGGGGCAGACGTCCACCCGGCGCACGCCCGGGCCACCGAGCTCCTGGCCTCGTTCCGCGATGCCCTCGGCCCCGCCTACCCCACGCTCCACCTCCTCGCCCGCTGGTCGCTCGAGCACGCCTCTGAAGAGGATCCGGCCCCGCACTTGCTCACCACCTACTGGACCCTGAGCGAGGCGACGGGCAAGAGCGAACGCACCCTGATGCGTCACCTGGTCGAGGACGCTCACCCGTGGAGCCCCACGGTCCGTCACCTCGTCGACATCCGCCACAACTACGGCGAGCTCAAGGTTGGCGACGTGTCACGCCCCTGCATCGTGGGCACCGTCGTCCGCTTCTTCCCGCGCGGCCGCCAGAGCGCGAACTCGCGCGTCAAGCGCTGGGGCGAGCGCGACCTGATCCAGGAAGCCGACGCAGGCCGCACGAAGGCGTGCCGACCGGCGCAGGAGCGTTACGGTCGGCGCTCGCCCCGAATGTCGGCATATAGGCCCGTGAGGGAGGAGGCCCGGAACCACAACTGGGTCATGCTACACGTGGGCCGCTCGCTCGAGCCGGTAAGAGAAGATCTCGCTAACCTATACGCCGACATT
>Ga0114931_10000203_pt1 | contig 68065 bp, 73 predicted proteins | sample 2SBtaG_FD_89579 | JGI IMG/M metagenome (GOLD analysis project Ga0114931, IMG submission 89579) | Deep subsurface microbial communities from Kolumbo volcano to uncover new lineages of life (NeLLi) - 2SBTROV14_V59a metaG | ecosystem: Environmental > Aquatic > Marine > Volcanic | place: Kolumbo... | reverse complement strand
CATGCGGACATTTCCGCCACGGGATTAAATACCGTATTCATGTAGTCCTCCTCACCTGTTGCGTGCCCCGCACATGGGTTCTGCCAGGCATGCTACAAAACTTTCGTCCCGGTGGCCGCTGACCCCGGTCTCATGGCTCCCAGCGTGTGTATCGATCTTTCGATGATGACAATGCCGAACTTATGCTACCACAATCCGGGGTTTGGGAAAAATCCGAGCCAGGCCTTACTGAATATTCATATTGACACTGAAAAAAACAACACTCTTGTTATAAGTTCCCAATGATGGTGTTTGGAATTGTTCAACCACAACCTGGTCGTTTTGCAACGGCGCTTCCAACAGGTTCTCGTCAAATTGCGTGGTACGCAATTTCAAGTTCGAACTATTGAGAATATTGGTATAACCCAAGGTAAATGACAGATTTTCGTGATATCGGTAATTCAACCGCAAGGACATATTATTGTTCAAGACAAGCCTTTTCACGCGGTCACCGGTCGCCTGGAAAGTTCCGATATCATCGTGTTTAAAAAACTTCCCGGAAAGCGTGAAATCGACGCCCGCCATGATGCCGAAAAACAGCAGTTTCTGCATACTAACATTCAGCGAATGGGAAACACTGGCAAAATCGGAACCGTCTTTGTCTAAATTTTCGTTGTCCACGAGCGTGTAACTTACACTGGAATTTAACCCCGGTGACGGAGACTGGTTTAGCACATAACCGAAAAAAAGGTTTTTACTGTCAAAAGCATCCTGGCTTGAATCGAAGGTTCGATAAGCGGATATTATCCTGTGCGAGGTGGAGACATGTTCTTTGTCACCCCAAAATATACTGGTCCACGGCCGCATGCGAAATCGCTGCAACAGCTCAAATCGTCCTGACAAACCGTTGCTTTCCGCATTGGGGTTCAGCAAACCATTGGCCTTTTCCGTTTGCAGGGACATGGTAAGCACATGCCGGTAACGGCCCACGCTCAATGATGGACTGACCGACAGCTTGATAAAATCAAACGCCGAATCGTGAAACACGGTGTAGCTTGCATCGCTGCTGACCCCCCAGCGCAGTAAATCGGTGAGCTTATTGCGGTAGGCAAAGCGTAATTGAAAATCGGTTTTATAGTCGGCGATAGGTTCGATCGACGCCAGAACAAAGCATTGAGGGCTGGTGTCATCGGCCCCACAGGTATTGGTAATCCGCCGAATATTGATTTCTTCGCCGGCTTTACCGAAATTGGTATTATTATCATAGGATATGCCGTAATCCAACCCAAAGGTCAAACCGCTTAACCGGCTTTCCACCTTGCCCAAGCGGCGTTTGGCCAGTACCGCCATTTTGGAGTTGCGTCCGCGTTGAATAATACCGCGATACTCACGCATGGCGTCGTCTTCCAAATTCAACTGTTCATAGATATTGGCCAGGTTGTAACGGGCATATAAATTATTCGGCCTTATGCGAATGACCTCCTTATAGGATTTCGCCGTTTGTTCCAACTGCTTATCACGCTGATAAATCAGAGCCAGAAAGTAGTGGGCATTGGCGTCGTTATTATCCCGCTCGATAATATTGAGAAATTCGCGTTTCGCCTCTTCCTGTTTGCCCTCATTGAGCAACCGCTTGGCACCCAAACTGATGACACGCAGTGCGGCTTTGCGGCCCACATCACCTTGTTTGTCCTTGCTGGCGACCTTTGCATAGGCAATGTCGGCTTCGGCGGTCAAGCCGATATTTTCATAGACCTGTCCCAGTTGCAGCAACGCCAATAAATTGTCCGGATCCAAATTGGTAACCTGCTCCAGCTCCCGGCGTGCTTGTTCCAGTTCATTGCCACGAATATGCAATGCCGCTTTTTTCATGCGTGCCTGGATATCGCCGGGGTTGCTCTTGATCACCTCACCCACCGATTTTAACTGCTGTTCCAGTCCACCTTGTCGGGCCACGGCCTGACTGCGCTGTTGTTGCATTTTTTCCAAGTTAGCCTGGGCCTGTGCGCCCAAATCACTGTCGCCGCTGAGCCGCACCACCGTCTGCAATTCAGCGATAGCACGATCAAACTGTTTGATTTGGTAGTAAATGCGGCCAAGGCGAAAATGGACCGAGGCATCGTTGGGATTGATTTTTGCCACCCGCTCGTAGGCCTGGCGGGACAAATCCAACTGATTCAGACGAAAAGCCAGTTCGGCCACATTAACCAGCGCCACCGAATTGTCCGGATCAAAGCGCAGCATTTCCTGGTAGTTGGCGATGGCATCCTGTAAGCGACCTTCTGCCACCAACGCATTATTGCGCTGAATAGCAATAGACAAGGCGGCTTGTTTGCCGGCTTTTCCCTTGGGGTCGCGCTTGACCACTTCATACAACTGTTTCTCGGCTTCCTTGTTCTTGCTTTGCTTTTGATAGACCAAGGCCAGTTCAATTCGGGCCTGCAAATTGTTGGGGTTGAGTTTTAATAATTTGGCATAGGCACTTTCGGCCTCCTTGTAACGACTTGCCTGGGCCATAAGCTTGGCCTGCGTCAAATACAGGAACTGGTCTCCGGGATATTGCTCCAACAGGCTGTTCAAAAGAAACGTTGCCGATTCAATATCACCGTTATCGGTATGGCGGTTGACCATGGCAATGCTGATTTTTTTGCTGGCCTGCTCGGCTTGTTTACTGTCCGGTTCAGCCAGCCGTAAAACCATGCGAAATTGTTCAATTGCCTGGGGGAATCGCCGGTGGATGGCATACATGTCACCGGCGGTCATCCGCAACCCGACATTATTAGGCGACAATCGAATGCTTTTCTCCAAGGCCGCGAAACCCTGCTTGACTTGACCGGTTTGCAGCAGTACATAAGCCAGGAAATAGTTGGCTTCGGTATCGTCCGGGCTTTTCTCCACGGCTTGCCGAAAGAGTTTCAGCGCTTTTTTAATGTCACGCTGTTCCAATGCATGGCATCCTTGCGCGACCAGTACCTTGTTCGCCGGCGAGGCATGGCCGGGCGTTGACACCGTTATACTCATCCACGCGACTAAAATCGTTGTTAACGTAACGAAAATTTTCATGCTAAAAATAAAAATTCAATCGTAAAACGGCGCCCCAGCCGCCAAAATCCAAATTCATGGGCTTACCGGACTCGGAGTTTTCCGAGTAGTAAACCGGTGTCGAACCACTGCTTTCATTGGGTTTCGGCAGGCGAATCGGGCCCCGGAAATCCGTTGGCTGCAACGCGTAACCGTCACCGCTAATCAAGTCATGATCCACGCGAAAATCTTTCAGGAAAATATCCCCCAAGGTCAAAAAATAATTTCCCTGCAAGCCCAGTGAAAACCATTTGGTGATAAAGTACTCCGCGCCCATGCCCACGCCTAAATTCAAACCACCGGTTGCCTGGGACTTAAAAATAATAACCCGCTTATTGCCGGTCAAATCCCCGCTCTCCTGCGCACCGCTATTACCATTAATGTAAGCCTGCCCGAAGTTCAGTACAAACCTATCCTGGTAGTCAATATCAAACAACTCATGCAGGGTCACCGTGGAAAACATTTGAAATCGCCTGCCTCGTCCGAAAAATTGACGCCGCCAGCCCACGTAAAACTGGGTATAGGAAATTTTCGCTTCCCGCGTCTCCGATACCCTGTAGGTGGATTTCTGGAAAGTCATATCATGCATGGCTGGACTGGACGAGGCGCCTTCCCAGTTGCTGAACCCGAATACAAACCCGCTTTGCCGGGCCAAACGCCAGTAAAACTCCGCACCGGCCGCGCCGCCTGGCGCCAACAAGGGTAAATCGTTGGCAAACACACTAGCGGTTGTTTGTTGCGCCTGCGGGTTGTTGGGGTCGGCGTTAATACTATTATCATCCGGTGTTTTCATCAGCACTAAATCGGACACAAATGATCCATAATTGATACTATCCAGTTTGGGATGATGCCAACCAAAAACCGGGGTCACGCTCCAGGAGTTAGCCGCCTGGACCGTGGCAGCGAATAACAGCGCCAACGCGCCGACCATAAACCGCATGCTATCTACCTCACCGAATTGACCACTGTCGGAACCGTCATCGCCTCGGTGCTTGACGCCCGCGCATAAATAAACCGGGCCTTAAACAACTCCAACATAGCAGGTAATAACATCAAGGCAATGACGCAGCTGAGTATGATATAGACGGATACAAAATAACCGGTTTTGGTATTGGGCGGAAATTGCGATGCAATTAACACCAGAAAACCCGCACTGACCACCATGGCGTTTAACACGATAGTGCGGCCCGCCCGCCTTAAACTCATCAACGAAGCTTGTTCGATATCGTGGCTTTCGCGATACTCTCGCATATACCGGTACAGATAATGAATGGCGTAATCAACGCCCACCCCGATAGCTATACCCGCCGCCAAGGTGGTGGAAACATCCAGCGGAATACCGAATAGCGCGGTAAGTCCGGCCACCCACAAGGTGGTAACCGCCACCGGTAAAACAACGAACAAACCCGCCACCAGCGATCGCAGCAGGAACGCGGCAATTAAAAACACCGCCAACTTGGATACCACGATGGCCGCCAATTGACTGCGAATCAACAAATCCGACCATACATAGGAGTTATTGGCCATGCCCGCGGTATTCACATCGACGTCGGTACCGGCAAATTGTTCGGCAACAAATGCCTTGACATGGTCGATGACCTGCTTGAGCGCGACAATCCGGTCGGTTTTGATGGCGACGGTGATGTTGGCATTGCGATAGTCGGCATCAACGACTTCGTCAAGCAATTCGGGCCGCCCGGAGATCGACGCCAGAAAAAGATATTCGGCGACTTCGCCGCGTTTGTCCGGTAATTTCTTAAACGCCGGATTACCGGCATTAAACGCCATATTCATGCTTTTTAAATGATCCACGACCGATATGGAGTCGCCCACTTCAGGCAGTTCCTCGACCTTGGCTTGCAAGGCCTCCATTTTTCGCAGTATAGCCGGATCTTTAATGCCGTCCTTGGTCTTGGCATCGACGATGATATTCAAAAAAACCGTGCCGGCAAATTTCTCGTTTAACAGCGTACTCGCTTTGACGATTTCGGTATCCTGCCTGAAATCGCCGATCCAACTGGAATCCACATACAACCAACGTGAGGCCAATACCGCCAATATCGACACGGCCACCATACCCCAAAGCACGGATTTTGCGTTGCGTTGCGCAAGACTGCCTCCACGCACCACCAAACGCGCAATCAAACCTTCATTATGTACCCGCAGTGAACGGCGTTTTTCAAGATAGGCTCCGACTTTCGGCTTGACCACGGCAAGCGCCGCGGGCATTAAACTGATGGTCAGAAGCCACACATACAGCACACCCAACGCGGTAAACAATCCAAATATCTGCAACGGCGGCATTTCCGCCAAGGTCAACGACAGGAATCCCGCGGCGGTGGTCACGGATGTGGCCACCAACGGCATGGCCATCTCATGCATAAGCTGCCAAACAAGCTGCCGGGGTTGACGATGAGGATCATCCAAAACGATGTGATAATAATGACCCATGATATGCACGGCGCTGCCGATACCGACCGCCAGCAGTATCACAGGCAGCATCACGGAAATGGTATACATGGGTATGCCCAATGCACCCATGGAGCCCATACACCAGATTATACCTAACAGCATGACAGCCATAGGCAGTAACACACCCAGGCCGGTACGAAAAATAATAAACAGAGCAACAATCAGGGTCAGCATCAAAAGCGGCACCATTAACTTCAAATCATCAAGGGACTGAATGCCGTACAACACTTCAATAATGGGGCGACCGGCTAAATAAAAAGCATCACCGTTTTCCTGGGCCGGGGTAAAATTACTCCAATCGGCGCTGCTAGCGGACGGCCTTGCACCGGCCGTTTTACTGTTGACGGCATCATCGTCACCCGAACCGGTGTCGATGCTGTCGGTACCGGCCAATTCAAATTCCGATTTCAGCTCGTCAAATCCAGCCGTGGCGGGTTTTTCCTTTTTTGTTTTCACCGCCGGCCATTGACCACCGCCTTTCTGCCACTTGTTGCCGCTCCACTGCTTACCACCCCATTGCCCATTGCCACTCCACGACTTCTGCGAACTGCCGTGTTCGCGCGAGAACAATCCGTATTTTATGGCGAAATAGGTTTGATATCGGGCGACCTTCTTCTTTAACCTTGGCGCGGATCATGGCCGCCTTACCATCGGCGGATACGATGTTACCAACGAACAAATCCGCGTTCTCGGCAACCCGTTTTTTCAATGCTTCAATCTCTTCGGCGGTTTGCGGAACCTTCGGCATCAGCGCACGGGTGCGGATTTCCGTTTCATTGCCGGAAAAAAACGTCGCGCTGGACAGTGAGGCAATATCAATTTTTCGATCGGCGATAATACCCGGCATGTTATAGAGTTGATCGGTAATCCGTTTAATACGAGCCAGGGTTTGTGGATTGTAAATGCCCTTTTCCTCGTTGACGACGCCGATAATGATGGGTTCCTTGACGCCGAACAGATCTTCGATTTTTGAGTTGTATATGATGGCCGGGTGATCCTTGGGAAAAAACACCCGCGAATCGGTTTGCCACTGCAGATTACCCATCTGTACAAAAAAATAGGCCGTGTAAACCAATACAACGATCAGCACGGCATAGGGTTGGGCCAACACGGCGCGATAAATTTTGTCCCGCCAACGAGGCACCAGGTGAGCGCTTAATACCACTGTTAATAGAACAAACAAGAACCACAGCGGCCATGGCACGGCCGCCAACACCGACCCCGCGGTATTAGCCGTATCCTGCTCCGGCATGAACGCACCCCCAAAATAGATCAAACGTTAAAAAGTATAGCGCATCTCAACAACCGCCCTGTCGTTATCACCAAAGTTGCCGAAAAACTGGGCTCTTTGTTCCAGGGTTTGCGGCACGGCCAACGGCCCGCCGCCACTGGTCGAGCGGGACGCGACACCAAAACTGGTTTTATGGCCACTAAAGATATCAAAGCCGACGGATAAACGAAAACGATCCGAAACGGCGAAACTTACCCGCGGTTTATAATAAGACTCGCGCATGTCCACCAGATAAATCCATAACATGGTCAAGGTTGAGTTGCCGGTACGAAATTTACGTCGCATATACACATTGACCGAATCGTCCTCTTCGTTTTGCAGGATCGCTTCATCATAGTCTAGAATTTGCCATTGTACATAGGACGGCGCGATATCCCACTTCGCCACATGCACCTCAAAACCCAAACCCCAGCGAATATGGTCTTTACGCACTTCGCCGTTGTTATCCAGAAAACCGTCGTGATTGGCATCGGCCTGGTTGATACCAAAAAACTTACCCGTCACATAGGCAAATTCGCCTTTTAATATTGTACCCAGCATTTGACGGCTGAATGTCGTTCCCAGCATGCTGACACGATTGTAAGTCGGAAACATGGTCGGCTCACGATCAGCACCCAGCGTACTTACATGACGGAAAATGGACGGAAAATCATCCCAGGTATAGAGATAGCTTAACGTTAAATCGGTGCTGAGCAGATTTTTTGACCACCGCAGGCCGATTTCCCAATTGCGTGGATTGTTGGATTGCGGCCGTACTGTATTGGGCACATTCTGGAACAATTCCCACTCCGAACCGCGCGGCGCGGGTTTATGGAAGGTCAAATCGGGAATCAGCAAAAACTGCCAATCACCCAACCGGGTGTACCAATCCAGTTTCGCGGTCCACAACGGAATACGGTAATCCAAAATATCATCAAGCAAAATCAATTCGCGAAAATTCATTGGATTGATTTCATCGACAACCCTTACCCCTTCCAATACACCCCAAACCACATGCTGTAATCCCAATCGGATATCCATGTTGCTAAAAAGCATATTCAAATACATCTCGCGCAATTCCGCCCGGGGCGAATCTTTTTCATGACCCAATTGTTCAACGAACACCAATGGATTCTGTTCTTCTCGCTCGAATCGGGCGGCGATGGTGTCATAGTCGAACAGGTCATAGGCGACGTCGTAATAGTACCAAGCCGATGCCCGCAGCTTAAATCGGTCGCTGAAGGAATAATCCAAACTATTAAAAAACGTACCGCGCATCTTGGTTACACTGCGCGGCTCCAGGTATCGGTATGCAGTCTCGAAGCTGAAATACCCGCCTAAATTCAAGCGCCGTTTTAAAACACTACTGAGTACATCCGAACTATTGGTGGTTGCCGCCGAGACACCATGACTGAAACCCGCCGCAACCACTGGAAGCAGCAATAGGCCGCAAAAAAAACGCCACGCTACTGGTTTTCCAGGCATGACCGGCACAACACAGTTGCCACACTTGCACCCAAACCAAAATGGGCGCCTTCACCTTTGTCCAGGCGTTTACCACACGCACTGCACGCCACCACGCGCTGTAAACGGATTTCCTCCCATCCGACCACGTCCCCGAATCCGGTACGGTGCTGAGAACCCTGCGGGCTATCCACGAAAGCATCTTCAAGAATATTACGAATCAAAATCGACACGGGAATGCCCAACGCGTTGGCACGATCGATGACACGGTTTCGTAATTCTTTTGGAACCCTGGCACCGAGAAACTCCTCTTTGCGTTTAAGTGCTGCACTAAGCGCTTTTTCCCGTTGTTTGTGGGCTTCCTGATAGGGGTGTTCAACTGGGTCTTTTACTGTCCGAGACATTGTTGTGACCTCATATGCTGATAGCTCCTGCCGGAGCGGTTACTTAACGACGTTGTCTTTAATATAAAAATGGAGTTCACGCATGCCACAACGAGTTTTTGATTGCCTGGAGCCTTACATTTATTTTTCACTACGCGCAAAATCCTCGGCGGTAAACTTTTTCAACAAACTTTTGGATCGCAAGGTACGTTCGTCGAAGTGTTTATCTTGTAATCCTATATTGACGGCAACATTTTCCACAAGAAACAGCGATGCACTATACGTTTGGACGTTTTCGACAACGACTTTGTGCCAAACAAAGGCACCTTTCACCTTACGCCAATTATAATATTGTTTTTTTAGCAACTGTCCCTTATGGTCATAGTAGTCGGTACGGGCGGCAACGCATTCATCCCAATTGCCGTTGTACCGGAACCAATGGACCTGTTTGGCATACAAGTACGGTTTCTTGGGCGTGGACTCCACCACAAAGAAATCACCATTGCCGATATGCTGTTTGCCGATTAAGCGATGTTTGTCGGCACTCAACGGTCGTGGTGTGATATCGCCAAATGTCAGTTCCGAACCTAAAAATCGGTCAGCCAAATCCCTTACCGTCACCCTGCGCGTCTTACGCAATGCGGGTAAATAGATCCACTGCTCAGCGTCCCTTCCGTTTTGCTCATAACCCCAGCGCATAAACGCCGCGCCCTTGGCGTCCGGTGGATACTCGGTAAACAGTATCATCTTTTCCACCAAGCCACCCTTACCCGGATAGGCTTTCCAGTAACGGCTGTAAATTTCTTTTTTTTCCGCACCGGTATCATCCTTATTCACAACGGTCAGGCGGGTACGCTGGTCCTTACCGGGATTTTTGATCATGCAATGACCAACCACCTCTGCACCGGATAGTTTTTTACCGGCCGCACCCACAGCCGTGGAGACACCAAGCTGAAAAACAAGTAATATCGCTAAACTTAATTTGACCATTATTCAGGCCCACCATTTGTATAACAAAGTTTCACATATTGCCGACGCCTTTGTCAAGACCGTGTTATTTTCGTGGTTATCAGCGCTGACTTGCCCGCAAGGTTCGCTCGCTGAATAACCCATCTTCAATGCCCGTATTCACTTCAACCTCCTCGACTTTAAACAAGGAAGAGTGATAGGTCTGAACGTTTTCCACCAGCACTTGGTCCCACACCCATGCACCTTTAACTTTTTGCCAACGTAAAAACTGGCGTTTCAGCAATTCACCTTTATGGTCAAAGTAATCGGTGCGTAAATTCAGACAACCATCCCAGTGAGTCGTGCGACTAAACCACTGCAATTTCTTACCGTACTGTGCGTTCGCTTCCTTAGGCGTGCTTTGCACCAGAAAAAACTGGCCGGAGCGACCCGGCACAATACGCAGTAATTTATGCTCATCCTGCGCCAGGGCACGCAGGGAAATATCACCGTAAGTTAAGTCAGAGCCCAGGAAGGATTCGCTCAAATCCCGGATTGACACCCTGCGTATCTTGCGCAGAACCGGCAGATAAATCCACTGTTGCGCGCTTTTTGCGGCGCTTGGCATAAACGCCCAGCGCATAAACGCGGCACCTTTGGCATCAGGGGGATACTCGGTAAACAGTACCATTTTGTCGGCGATCTCGCCGCGGTCAAGCTGGTAATCCTTCCACAGCCGGCGATAGACACTACGCCTTTCCCGCCCCTGCGCATCTCTCAAATGAATGATTAATTTTGTCCGCTGGTCGTGCCCAGCGTCCTTGTAGTTGCATCGCCGAACGATTTCTTCAGCCTGTACACCCTTATCAAACGGCGAGCCCGAAGCCCACACCAAAGAGACATTTATCATGCACCAGACTGCAAACAGGTACCAGACATTGCTGGCAAGCCAAAACGGCCGGCTATGCATCATATCACCTTTGGTTTTAACCGGGTTTTACGGCAACAAGCAAGGTAAAGGGTGAAGGCTCGGACAGTGGTTTATATTTGATTTCCCGGTAACCGACCTTATCGGCCAACACCGCCAACTCGTTGCCCGAATACGCACGACCAGCGGGTGTATGCACCAATTGGTTTAAGCCGATCAATACCGCCAAAAGGGGTCCGGTCTTTTCATCATTGAGCAATTGCTCTTGAAGGATAAGCATTCCTCCGGGGCGCAGTACGCGGAATGCCTTCTCCATGATGGCCTGTACCACTTCAGGTCCTTCCTGATTAATCATGGAGGACAGCAATACGGCGTCATAACTTTGCTCCTCGCCGAATTCATCGGTGAGATAACTGCCCGGCTTGGTGGTCACCGTTTCCTGCATTTGATACTGGCTGATGATTTCCTGGGTAATGGTCAGCGTTTGGGGCAGATCGAAAACTTGCGCGGTCAAACCGGGGTTTTTCTGGCAAAACAGAATGGCAAAAATCCCGGGACCCCCACCCACATCCAGCAGGCGCTGCTTGCCGGTCAAGGGCAGTTGCTGGGCCAACAGCTCGGCCTGGGGTATGCCCCGGTACAGCATGCCCATGATGTACTTACGCGTTTGATCGGGGCCTTTATCGTGCTGCTTTTCCACCACTGGACGGCCCGTGCGCACGGCGTCGGCCAATTGGCCCCATGCGGGCACCCAGGCTTCAAACATGGAGACTATACCGCCCTGAAAGCGCGGACTGCTGCGTACCAAAAAGGTTTTCGCCAAAGCTGAGTTGCGATAGCGGCCCTGCTCCTTTTCGAGCAAACCTAAATCGACGCATGCGATGGCGATCATTTCGATGCCCCGCTCATCCGCTTCGCAGTCACGGGCCAATTCGGCAGCGTTTTTAGCGCTTTTTTCCAATTGGGTAAAAAGATCCAATTGATTGGCGACGTGAATAACGCTGGAATGCCAATAGGCGGAAGCCAGACGCATAACCGCCATGGGATCGAGATCGTGCTGATGTTCACTCATACCTGTCCTACCACTCTTACGCGTTTTTAAGTATAGGGAAATTGTAGCGATTTTTAGAGTATCTATGTAAAAAAAGGGGAGCATCCGCTCCCCTTTCTACGAACAATACCTACCCGGACTTACGGGAAAGTAGGTGCCGTAAAGACACTGGGCCATGCGAAAGGACCGGTGCTGGTACGGCTGTTATCAGTTACACCGGTAGCAGTGCTCAGGTTATCAATAGAATTAAAACCAAAGGTGCTGCCTTGGAAGGGATCACCCGCCGTGGCGCCTTGAGCAGAAATGACCTGACCAACCCAAGTGGCGCGCAATTCATCGTTTGCACCCCAGCTAACTGCACCGACAGTTCCCATTTGAACTGAACCGGCCGTCAGACTGCCTTTGGCTTGGTTTAACTGAAATTTTTGCTGGTCATTGGGATCACCGCCTTGCGAAAACAATCCGGTAACCTGGTCGATCGCCATGCTATAGGACGTCACAGCACCGGTGGTTGCATCATTGGTGCTTTGATAATTAAAGTTTGAACCAAAACCGATATTGGAACCTGTTGCCGGTGGCTCACTCATCGATTGGGCCACCGTTACATTCGGCGTGTTGGCATCAGCAGCCCAACCGGTGTTGATGGTGGTATCCGTGCTAAACGTCGTACCGGTTGAGGTGTCAGCCATAAATTGCTTGGCTGCAATACCGTTTTCATTGGCTTGCGGTGTGTTACCGTTATTACTTTCGGTGATCAACACCCAACTTTCGTTGGCCAGCGGCAACGAACTCGGCGTACCGGTTGCCGTCGGATCGGTCACGATCGTTTGAATGTAATACGATGTTCCACCCGCACCTTGCGGTAATGCCGGATCAAACACTTTACGTTGCAAAAAGCCGGCACCCGTGGCGACGACTTCACAATTGTTTACACCCGCCGGACACGCAGAGTTAATAGTACCTGTGCCGACATCCCACCCCCCGTAAGCAAAGGGCGCCGCCGCGAAAGTTATACCCGGCAACCATAAAAAGCCGAGCAAGATAGATAGTTTCACCACGTTACGCATTTTTTGAGCCTCCTCATTATCTCACCCCGATGGTGAGCGTTGGTCTACTTCCTTATGCGAAAGATTTCCATCGTGTTATTTGTACGAACCGATGACCGCATCCCCAGTTAAGCATTTGGGCGAGCCCCTAAGACGCTTGGATTGGCCATAAACCATGTCAGTGCTGTTATCTATTGTATAACACCAACAACTTAACAGTGTCAATCAACTTATCATCGTGCTGCAAGAAAAATAATCAATTAATTCATTTACTTAGCAAGTAGCACACTACTTATAATCATTTTTTCTATAGGCCAATGTCTTTATTATATTCCTTGTCGTTTAACCAATTGTTAGCGATTCACCAATTGGCGTAAGTTTAGCATCAAATCCACTTAGTGCGTGATTTAGTTACACTTTAGCATGCACAAACCGTGCGGAAAGTTACCGCAATACTCGTGTAGTGTCTCCTATAAAACGTGCATTGAGAAAGCCACTCACGGTGCGAGCGCAAGGCGCAGACCGCCGGGAATGGTGGTCACCTTTCCAAGCTCTGGAACGCAGCAATCGCACCTTGAGCGGCTTCCCGGAGGGCGAGATAGATTTTTTTAGGCAACCCATCAAACCTATCTCGTCTAAATATGCGTTTTATATGAGACGCTACACTAGCTCGAAGGCGATGGTTGTGACTCCTTAAACGGCAAACTCTACGTATCGCCTTTCGACAGGCGGTTTTACGGCATTCCATGCCTATTTAGTGAGCATGCATCCGAAACTTAAACCTCCAAAATGCACATATTGAGTCCTGTTGTGCAAAGACTTGCGACAAGACCTTGCGTCCGCTAGAATTCCCACTGGTAAAGTAGCGACAAACAGAATATAGGAGAGGGGTATGGTAAATTTCATTCCGATCGGTTTATTTCTCGTCGGTGGGCTGTTGGCTCTGGGGCTGGGTGGCCTGGGTATTTCCGCCGCTGAAGAAGCCAATAAAGACTAAACCAAGCTTTTTGCTTTAGAAATCCAAGCTGGTTGCTTAGAAATCCAAGCTGGTTGCTTAGAAATCCAAGCTGGTTGCTTAGAAATCAAGAGCCCGCGAACCGGGCTCTTGTCGTGTTTAACTCCCATAAAGCGGTAAAGCTGTATGTTTAATCCCGCCTCCAGCCGGTATTTGCTGAAGTTTTTTGTAGTGTCCGCCGGCGCATTTCTCATCGGCACCACCCATGGCATGATCCAGGTTTTACCCCCTGTACGTAAGTGGCTGGAATCCATCGGCACACCACTGCATAACCCCGGTCATATGATCGACCCATTGGCCCATGCCCATATCAATCTTGTGGGCGGCCTGACTATATTCAGCATGGGCGTCATTTATTTCTTACTGAATTTCTGGAACGACGGCAAACTGCACTCCCGCACCCTGGCTAACGTGTCGTTCTGGTTCACGACCATCGGTGTCGGAGGCTTTTATTCCCTGCACTTACTGTTCGGTATTTGGGAGGGTATACTGGTCACCCATCAAATGCATGACCAGGCAGAAGCCATCCACCGTTTTTACGGCCCCAGCATCAGCGTCTTTGCCACCGTCATGGCGGCTGGTTTGTATATCTATTTCTATAATGTGGGCCGAACCGTCTGGGCGATTTATAAAAAATGACGGTCTAGCGTAGTGTCTCAAATAATACGCACATGTAGACGAGATAGACTTGCTGGTTGCCTAAAAAAATCTATCTCGCCCTCCGGAAAGCCGCTCAAGGTGCGATTACTGCGTTCCAGACCTTGGAAAGGTGATCACCATTCCCGGCGCTCTGCGTCTTGCCCTCGAACCGCTTTGATAGGCCACCTTGAGTGGCTTTCTCAATGCACGTTTTATATGAGACACGGCGCCAGGTGATGACGGTTTGCCAGTGCCCCGACAGCTATCCCGCTTGGCACAATGAAACCGTGAACCTGGCCGGTAAGTCGGTATTCGCCGACCCGCTGTTTACACCGCTGCATATGCCGTTAAATTTCGACTTGCAGTTAGGCCATCAAAACCACACCTTGTCCGCACTGGAGCTTAAGGAAACCTGGCCTGGCCTGGTATTTATGCGCACTGGACTATGGCGCGGCGAATTGCTGCGTTTTCTCGACAATGCCGACGCCCCTGCCCGGCAAATCCGCCGGCTTGCGCCACCGTTTAATGTCTATGCTGTTGTTCATAAGGGCGACGTAGGTACGATTGCCGTCACCCTCAAGCAAATACAACAATTACTGCTTCAACGGGGCTGTATGCCCAAACAATGGTATTTGGGCTATCTCACCTGTCCGGTATGTGCCGAACAAAAAGGCGGTCATAAAATTCTCGTGTTACGCCGCTTTGTGGAAAACAGCCGCCTGAAAGCCCGGCTTGAGGGCAATATCACTTAATACTCGCCGAGCTTAGCGGGTAAATCCATCCGGTAGGTGACTTGCATGGGTATGGCGGTGTAACTTTAACAAGTTACCCAACTATCGGAGCGAGCCATGCTCATACGCGATTTATCCGCCCGAGGCATGACGATTCTAGGAGTGCTTATTATGGTGCCAGTGCAAACGTCAAAACATGGGCTTGCTGTTTGTGTTTTAATTCCACTTCCACGGTAGCCGGCAATTGTTTGACGGCGATGGCGCGACGAAACACACCCACGTTACCGTCTTGTATGGCTTGCCGCCATGGCCTTGTCGGATCGCTACGCAGCGAAACGACCATGTCAAAGGCCGGCATGCCGCCGGGTTTGCTGGCGATGATAAGTATTTCATTCATGCCGACAATCGGCGGGCTGGGATGGGTTTCCATTTTCACCGTGGTCGACCCCCAGCGCTGAGCCGGGATCGGCTGCGATGTTTTGACACAAGCGGGTAAACCGCACGCCAACAACAGTACAACCGCCCACCGGTTACGGTGCGGCATGAGACCGCAAGTACGCCAACAACATATCATATTCGTGATCCGTCCACTGCGTAAAATTCCGCTTTGTCCGGTGTTGCCGCATGCGATTGACAATAAGCGGCCACTGCTCCGCTCGACGGCTGGACGGCTGGGGGGCACCATGGCATTGCACGCAATAGGCGAACAATACATGGTAACCCGGTGCGTCCTGGTCGGGAAAAGGTGGCGGTTTTTTGCTGGGCTGACACGCTACTATCACCAAGGCGACTGCGAGAATCGCAATGAATGCTTTCACTTTTGCTCGGCATCGTCTTTTTTATCGTCTTTATCCAATCGGCCAGCCCACTTGGAACCGTATAAATTAGTCATGAAGTAAACAAACGTTCCAAATACCGCCAGGTACGCGAGGGCGGCGAAAAATCCCCAGTTTACCCACTCCCGCTCATAACCCGGCCGGTCACCCCAAAATGGAAAACTCAAGCCAATGGCAACCAGCAGCACCACGGCGATGACCGCAATAAACCAGTACGGTACCCTGCGCTGAGACTCGGGTATGTTTTCCACCAATTCCCAATCTTCCAATCCACGCTTGGCTTTGCGTTCCTCGTCGGACTGGTATCCGAAATGATCACCGGGGTTTTTCCCCCACTGGGATTGCACTTGGGATAAATCCGGTTTGCGTTGTTCAACCATGTTTATTACCTGCAAAATGTGTTGCTTCAAGAATCAAGTCATCCCCGGGCGCATGAACCAATACCTTGAACGGATACAGCCCGGGGGGCAAATCGCCGCTTAAATTCAATTGAATGTCCATGCGTCCTGTATCGGAAAATGTCACCTGCCGATGCTGCAATCGATAGCTGCCTTCCGGCAAGCCTTGAACGCTGAGCGATATCTGCGTCGGGCCATAGAGTTTATTGGCAATATGGATAGTATAGGCATGAATACCGTTGCGTTGGTCACCGTCAGCGCGATAGACCGAAGCATGCAACGGTGAATAACTCAGCATCCCCCAAATAAAGAACCCGCACCCCAAACCAAATATCGGAAGGGTCCAGTGCACCCGGGAAAACATGGAACTCAGCCTGCCCTGCAACCAACGCCCGGACCGTACCGGCTCGCCGCCAAACTGAAAGGATAACAAACCTTGGCCGGCCTGCTTACTGTGCATCTTGTCGCATGCCACGATACAGGCGCCGCAATTGACACAGCTATCGTAAATATCGGTTTGTCTCGGGTCCAGATCCAGAAAACAGGCCTGCACACAATATTGGCATTTTTCGCAATCCGCAGCACGGCTTTTATCATAATGCAGCTTTAAGGTTTGCTGGGTCTTAAAGGTATGTTGCCAAACCTTATAAATACACATAAACCGGCACCAGAAATGCCGGATAAAGGCAATATCCAGGAATATAATCAAGACAAACACGGTATAGATCCAATACCAGGATCCACCCAATGATGGATCCGGGCAGGGTGACAAATGACCATAGCTGCGATGGTGTGTAAAAATAGACCAATGGCAGCAGCGCAAACAGCATGGCCGTAACCAGGAACACCCCTCCCAGTACGGTCCAATTAATCACGGTGTTTTTTCGCCCGGCCACTTGCGGCGCGCTTCCGTCAAGTTCAACTTTCGCCCACCGTCCCAGCCAGCGCCGGGTAAGATAATTCGCCCACTCCGACAGACTGTTTTGCGGACAGGCCCAACCACAAAATGCCGTACCGACCAGGGAATACAAGACCACCAGGGCGCAGGACAACATCATCCACAAACCAAACACCAGAAAAAAGTCGGAAAACCAAATCTGGCGATCCGCCACCACAAACGCGCCGGCCAAGGGGTCGATACGAAACAGCCCGCTAAGCGGAATCAGCACCAAAGCCGCAATAAACACACATTGAAACACGCGCCGTTGCCATTGCAGTCGGTGGCCGCGTTTGAATGATACTTTGTCGAGCGGGACTGTCACCCGGGTTTTCTGTAGTGTATTCATGCTATTAACTGTTTAAATCTTCGCATATGGGTGCAAGCGCAATATACGCTTCTCTATTTCCACGGCCTGGTCTTTTCCTTGCTTTTTCTTTAGTGTATACAATTGTTGCAACGCATGCATGTGGTCGGGACGTATCGCCAATATACGTTCCAACCAGGCCTGCCGGTCAACCTGGGTGGGCGGCGGCAACTGCAGCAACAGGTCCGCCAAGGCAAACCCGACCCAACGGTCGCGTGGGTTGGCCTGGTAGGCCTCGCGAATGGAGCGGATAGCGGCCAACTCCTGCTGTCGGGCCCGTGCCACCATGGCTTGGCGGGACAAATCCGTGGCGCGAAAAGCGTCTTCCAACGCTGGCGCGCGCTCGTCATCCAGCTGAAACTTGGTCAACACTTGGCTGATAGTCGGGCGCATGCGAAACAGGTAATCCAGGTTAGCTATTACATCAATTCTGCCGTCATAACGGGCTCGTGGAAGTTGAAACTCCAATACCGGTTGCCAGAGGCTTTGCACCGGCCCACTTTCGACACTTATGGCACCCATATAGCGTCCCGCCCAGGTCCAAAACCCCTCACCACCGCCAATGGCTTTCTGCTGGTTAGCACCGAGTGCATCAAACGCCCGCCAACGGCTATCAAGGCCCGCAACATCGTCACGCGGTCCGACCATGGCAATTCGGGTACCGTCGATATAGATCTGCGCATTGGGAAAAACCTGTGCAAAAGTACGCAGCACCACTTTCAGGGCAGGCAGGTCAAATTGGTTCAAGGCAAGCCATTGAACATAAATACCGTTATCATTTAGTCGTTTATAGACCTGTCGAAAGTTTTGCAGGCTAAGCAATGATGCCCGGCCCACCAGGTCGGGATGGAACAAGTCACCGACGATCACATCATAGCTGGCGGTGTCGCGTTTTAACGCCCGGCGGATATCGGCACGGCGAATGTGAATCTTTCCCATCACTCCGTCGTTGATTTCCTTGAAATATTCAGTCGCGGCTTGCAATGCACCGCTGGATATTTCCAAAGCAGTTATCTCAGTGTTTGTAAGCGTCAGTGCAGACGCGGCGGTTACACCGGTTCCCACTCCCAAAAACAGAATGCGGTGTGGATTAGGATGCAAGAGCAAGGCAAGGCGACCCTGGTTTTTCTGCAATTCCACGGAGGTAGGATCACTGGCGGCATCCAGGCGATGCAGGTCCGATAGTAACACCCGTTGACCATCATCTTTCTCCACCACATGGGTAATGGATAATGCATCCTCTCGATAAAAAATATCTTTCTGACGTTGGGCCTGATGGGCTTGGCCAAGCAGTACCGCTGTTGACGGCAGACGAACCACCGGCAATGAGGCTACCACCACCATGGCGGTCAATAAAACCTTGTACGGATTATCGGCAAGCCGTAAACCCAATACTAAAATGATCCATGCCGCCGCCACCATACTGCCGGCGGTTCCCAACAGGGGTATCAAGATAAAACCGGCCGCGAAAGCCCCCACGCCGGCGCCGATGGAATTGGCCGCATACAAAGCGGCACCGCTGTCGACCTGATGAAAATACCGCTGCTGCAGCAACGGTAACCAAGCACCGAACAGCATGCTGACAGGAAAGCAAACCAGCAGCAGCACAGCCGTATACACACTTAACGCCACCGCATAGGAGGGTATGGTTTCGCTTCGACTCCATTGCGCCAACATCGGCAACATCCACAACCCGGCCAGAATACCGACACCGGCCAGCAGGGGTAGAAAATTCAGCCAGGTTTGCGGCTGTCGATGAAAGCGCGCGATAAAACTGCCTGCCGCGATCCCGAAAAGATAAATGGCCAAAACCAGTGCCATCACATATTCGGTTCGTAAAAACAATAAGCCGAACAACCGACTCCAGCATATTTCCAACACCAGGGTGGCAAAGCCGATACCGGCATAAATCAACAACGGACCGTAATGGGTTTTATGCAGGACAGGCTGACCGCTGAACAGTACCGGGGGTTGATGACGGCGATGCAGTAGTAACGCAACACCCGCCAATACAAAACTTACCACTGCCACGATACGGTTGGCTTGAAACCAACCGAAGCTGGGCAACAGGTATAAAGGTAACAGCGCCCCAGCCACGGCACCGAAGGTGTTGGCCGCGTAAATAAAGGAAAGGCTGGAGCGTGCAGCCGGTAATAAACTCAACACCAGGGGAAATCCCACCCCCATGGCAAAAGCGGGCGGCAATAATATCAGGATATCCATCACCGCCTCGATAAAAAAATCCACCAGCAGCCAACCGCTTAGCGGCAGGCTGCCCGAGAATTGGAACATTAGCGATAAACTGACCGCGTACACGCCGACCAGGGTTTCCAATACCGCCAACATCAGCATCGGGGTTCTGATGCGACCGGTAAGGCCGCGTCCCCAGTAACTACCCAAACCCAGGCCAAGCATAAATGCGGCTACCGTCACCGCCACGCCAAAATGGCTTACCCCGAATTGCTGTACTAAAAGACGCATCCAAATGATTTCATAGGCCAGGCTTGCGGTACCGGAGAAAAAGTAAAACAGGCATAAAACCGTAAAAAACCACAGCGGCACTTTTTGCTGATTCATGGGCCATCAACCATTGATGGTGTTCATTAGAATGGATAAAACCACACCAGGCCAACGACGGTGTGCGCCAGCGCCAGGGTCAAGGTCAAGCCGGCTGCGATCATATGCCAAACAAAAACTTTTTTGTTGAACAGCGCCATGGCCAATCCCAAGCTGAATGTCGTCAGCAGCAGCAGCAGCAAAGGCACGCCCATTAAAAACATGATGGTATGCCGCTGTTTTAACGTCATGGCATCGTCGGTACGCTGCTCGGTTTGCGCAGCAAAGGATTCAAGTATTTTTACGGAATCACGATTGGCGGATTGATCCGCGGTGTCGGCTGCCAGTAACAAGCCACACCCTAAACACGCAACGATGACAATTAGTAATTTCAACAGCTTTACGATTGTTTTTGATCGGGTTTTTTACCCGCGAAACGCCATGCTAATGCCGCCATTAAAACAAACGGGGCCAGGATAAATAACAGCAAAAACAAAAACAGAAACTTTGGGGTGTCGATGGTGACATGGAAAAACCGGTAGCTGTCCATCGCCCAGGCCGGCATGGCCGCCAAGCTTAAACAGACCATCGCCAAGAATTTGCCTTTCAACATAACGTTACTCCGCGTCTTTGGCGCAACGAAAACCATAGAAATTCGATGCGTAATGTGGCCACGAAAAATTTCGGTGATAACTGGACGTCGAAAAAGGATCACCTTTCCAGGAACCGCCGCGCATGACTTTGTAGCGGGCATCAACAGTGACCATGTCCACCACATGCATGGCTTGATCCGCCGCGGAGGTAGCTTTGGGCACTTTGCCTTTAAACAGGGATGCCGGTGCCCGCGTGCCTTTGTAGGGGGTAAATTCATCACCGGTCCATTCGCTCACATTACCGGCCATATCCATGACGCCAAACGGGCTTGCGCCCCGCTTATAGTGGGTCACCTCGTTGGTCGAACCAGTATTGTAGTAGGTGTTCAAGCGTGTCGGATCCATTTTCGATCCCCACGGCCAACGGCGTGCGTCTGTACCTCTCGCCGCTTTCTCCCACTGCGCTTCACTCGGCAGGCGTTTTCCTGCCCATGTGGCGTAAGCCTGAGCGTCAAACCAGGACACCATGGTAACCGGATGCAAAACCTGGCCATCGGGAATTTTACCATCTTTCCAGTGCAAGGGTGGCCGATGCCCGGTGGCGCTAACAAAACGTGCGTATTGGGCGTTGGTCACCGGGTACTTGTCGATGTAATAGGCCGGCAGACTCACCACATGAGACGGCTGGTCCTGCAAATCCGTACGCGCCCTATCAGTGCCCATGGTAAATTCACCGGCGGGTATCAGGATCTGGCTGTCGACCTCCTGCCACTGCTGCGCGCTGAGCAGCGCTTGTACTTGATCCGGCTTGTACAGGCTGACTGTCTGGTCGCCGGCACGATTGTTTCGGTGTAGATAGATTTCCTCGCCGGCGGCGCGAATGCGATTATGCTCTTCATGCAGATCGTAACTGGCTTTATTGCGAATGCCGGTCATACGGTCCAAACCCCTTAACACCACGTGAAAGACACCGCCGAGCATGGCCAAGGCCAAGCAGGTCACCAGGGTTGCGGCCAGATAACGCTTGCGTTTACGCCGTTCGTGTTCGCTGAAAGTGCCCTCAGCCAGATCCCTTTCCATCATGATGTTAACTCCATGACTATTTACTGGAAGGTTTTTGCTTAAAAACCAGATGGCGCGGCCTGCGGCCATAGGTTTTCTTAATCACCGACTCACCGAAAATTGCGCCCAGCATCGCCACTTCCATGGCCACAATCACAAAAAAACCCCACCAGCCCATGGGTTGCAAAACAGCTCCCTGGGGTAACCGGTGAAGGTCGGCCAGATAGCTGAACTGTGAATACGCGTAGGTATGTTGAACCAACGGTACCAGTATCGCGATCCATTTGGCGCCGAACCCATACACCACCGCGATCAGAAACCCCACCAACGCAGGCACGACAAACAAATCCAGGATCCACAGCATGTTAAAATCCGTGATGCCGTAAAACAATTCGAAGTGAACACCCAACAACCAGTCGCACCCATAGTTCACGATACTGGCAATCAGCAAGAAGACGCCGGCGACAACATAGCGGGCGGGTGATTTCATTTTTTCGAATATTCCTTTCCGGTTAACTTCTCGTACTCGGCCTTACGCACCTGCTCAAGATAACGGTCTTCCACTTTCAGGCTGGCCATATAGCCGGCCAACAATCGCCGTTCATGCTCCGGTAACCCGGCATACGAAGGCATGCGATACTCCTTTTTCAGCCTCGACGGTAACACGGACTGTGGGTCGGCCGACGAAAAATAGTCATAAAACCATTGTTCTTCCCGCAAGGATCCAATGCCATCCAAAGCCGGCGCCGGTACATTTTGCATGATATTGCGTACCGTCCACAACGAGTGGCAATTTTTACAGCGGTACTTGTGATACAACTGGGGCCCTTGCTTGGCCACTTCGCCTTGCGCCGTGCTGTAAAAAGGAATACCTTCGGTTAAACTTTTATCGGTATTCAGGCGCCAAATATTTCTTATCATCACCGCCGCCACGGTAACGGCAATGATAATAAGAATCCACTTCTCACCCTTTCGCATTCTTTTCCCATGGTTTCTGTAATATTTTCTCGCGGCGCTTCATCTGCCTGGCCATCACTGCGCGGCTCTTTTTGAATTCCTCGGAATCCATTTTGTCTTCGTCGTTGCCATCGCAAACAACGTACTTGATGTCTTCATCAAACAGTTCATTCTTGTAGGCCCACTGCATCCAGTAGATTGCGGTGTCAATAATCATATCGCTCGGGAAATCCTACTTGATATACAGGAACCGGATATTTCTTATCATCATCATCATCACCACCGCCACCACGGTACCGCAATGACAATAACAATCCACTTCTCACCCCTTCGCTTTCTTTTTCAATAACTCCTGTTCACGTTCCTTGCGTTCCTTTAATATTTCCTCGCGGCGCTTCATCTGCTTGGCCATCACTTCGCGGCTCTTCTTGAATTCCTCGGGATCCATTTTGTCTTCATCATTCTCATCAAAAATAACATACTTGATGTCTTCATCAAATTGTTCATTCTTGTAGGCCCAACGCATCCAGTAGATTGCGGCGATGATAATCATACCGCCCAGGATAAGCCACAAATAGATACTCCAACCTTCGCCGAATAACGCGTCCAGATCCATATCATCCCCCTTGCTGATTTAGATTAAATTAGGTAACCCTGCAGCATTTGTAATGATGCAATCACCACTGCCGCAACCAAGCCTAGTATGATTGCGCCAAACATCACCATTTCCCCTATGCGCATGGTTTTATGGGCTTTATTGCCAAACAACAACCCGAAAACAACGACGGCAAACAACAATATGCCGAACAACAGGAAAAAAAACATACCGACACTGAATTGTTGGCTGCGCATTCCCTCAATACTGAGGTCGATGCCACTATCGGTCTTCGCTGACCAGGCAAAATCGATAAACCATGGGGAAAACATCATCTCAGGCAAATTCAGCATGATGGCCCTTATGCCGTCTGTCCAGCTATATTCTAACATACCAGCACTTTCAGCGAGGGTAAATCGAGGAGATAAGGAATCAAAACACCGCCCCAGGTACTGCCCAGGGCGGATATTCACAGATATGAATTGTTATTTATCTTTTTTACGATCTAACACAAAGCTGTAGAGAAACGGGCAAACATAAGCCACGGTAATCGCCACGAGCATTGCAAAAGGTCCATTGTCCATTTCAATCATTGTGTTTACCTCTTAAAGTTAACTGCCAACCGCTTTTGCATCACCGGCCACGGTTTGCTCGGAATCTTCTTCCTTGCGGCCGTGTTTGCCATGATCGGGTTGCCAGGTATACGGCGGCAATCTTTTCACAGCGGTCATCACGGATAAACAAAAGTACATCACGTAAAACACATCAATGGTATAACCTTTGTCCCACCACGGTTGTTTACGTTCATGACGTGTTTCACCGGTCACCGAATCGACAATGTAATTCCCTTCGAAGTTTGCCAGTACGAGGCGGGAGCCTAATACGGTGTATTCTTCCAGATCCAGTTTCTTGGCTTTCAGCTCGGCGATTTGCGGTGCCATATTTCGCAGATCATCCATCACGATAGGATGCTGAATCAATTGGCGTTCATGCTTGTAGCCGGTACCCAGTTTTTTCATGATCACATCCATTGCCGCGACATCGTCTTTGGCCGCTACAACATCTGCGTCGGTTAACATCGCCGCCATATCTTCATAGATAAGGGCTTTGGGGCGCTGGCCCAATAATGGAAATGTTACCAGGAAGGCGGTGACGATAGTCAACGCCAGCAAACCCACTACCGGAACGGGTAAACGGTTATTGTCTTCAGTCAAGCCGCCAAGACTTTCACCTTCCCACAGATCTTTTGCCCTTTCCACCTGATCATCGGTACACAAGGTATATAGAGGATTATCAAATCTCCAGCCCATGCTCGCGCCTCCTTATTTTAGACTTAAAACAAAATCGATTAGGTAACGAATCTCGCTCTGCGAACGGTATTCCGGTATGTCCGGTGGTACGTCGCGCTTACCTGCACGGTATTCGTTGTATTCCGTACGCCACTTCGCATAGTCGATAATTTTACCATTGGCGTCTTTTTCCCCCCAAAGGTAATCGAATCGGGGCATGATGGAGTGCGGCTGCACCAATCGCGGATTAAAGAAGTGCATCATCATCCATTCACGGGATGAATTACGCGACGCAACATGCAATAAATCGGGTGCCTTACGGTCGGAACCGAACGCGGTGGGAGATTCGCCGTTGAAGTCACCCAACATCGGCGGCACACCAAAGTTTTGCCAGTCCTGCGTCTCTTCAGGCAGCAAGGTATGACACCACCAGCAACCTTCACGCACAAACATGGTTTTTCCGGCACCGGCGTATACCTGATCGCGGTCCGCCACCATGCCCAGGATCTTCGCAGCTTCCCAGTGCCTGGTTGCAGTTACGTTCTCGATATAGGGATACGATTTACCCTCATATTTGCCATTGGAAATGACAAAAACCGTTCCCTTGGCTCGATTGGCGTCGCCGATTTTACCTTTTTCCAAGCTCAGTTGCTTGACGCCATCTCCCAAAATACGCGGATGTAAAATACCACTGGGATAACGCGAACCGGCCTCATAGACATAAGCGACCAGCGGCGGATCGATCACCGCGCCCGAATCGGGATCCTTGCGCAGCATGACCTTGATCGGCCGGCCCTTTCGACCGGTCATAAACGGGTCGTCCAGGTTCCAGCCGGTTTCCCGGCCTGCCCACAATTGTTTTTCCAACGAAAGTTCCGTCGCGCCCACCTTTGCAATGTCGATACTCGGCATATACAAGGTGATCATCATGGAACTGCCCAGGGCTACGCCGAATAAGCGCGCCCCGATTTTATATTCACGAAAAGCCATAGATAGTCCCCTCCTAAGCCGTTATCGTTCGTATGCCAGCTCGTGAGCCATACGACCCACTGGGATCACGGTGCCGACACGGGCCGTCATATACATGTTGAACAACCACACCACATTACCCGAGAACACCATGGTACCGCCGACCCAACGGGCGATCATGTACGGATGTTCGGCAATAACGACGTCGATATAGGGTACTTCATAAATTTTACCCGCTCCCTGGATCAGACCGGCAATGGTCATGGATACCCAGTAAACGGTAAAACCAATCAACAGCATCCAAAAGTGGAAATTACCCAGCGTATAGGACCACAACTTGCGGCGCATCAAAGTCTGCATACCGAAATATACGGCGGCCGCTTCCAGGAAGGTGGAAAATCCCAACAGAGCCAGATGAGCATGGGCCACGATCCAACCAGTGCCGTGGATATACCAGTTGATAGCACGGGTTTGCTGAAAGCCACCCTGCATGTTTAACGGAATGGCCATCAAACAACCGGTAACGGTAAATTTCACTTCCAGGTTTTCAACAAACATGTTCCATTTGCCATGCATGGTCAACAGAATGTTGGAAACGAAAGCGATGCCCGGCACCAGAATCAGCACCCCCTCCACCGACGCAAAGGATTTCAACCACTCCGGCAACGGAGCCGACATCAGGTGATGGGCGGCTGGTGTGGAATAGAACACTACGATGGACCAAAAATGCAGGTGTCCGATACGGTGCGAGTAAAGTGGGTTACCGGTAACTTTCGGAATGGTGTAATAAGCAATTGCCGCCGCAACCGGGGTAATCCATAGTCCCAGGATATTGTGCGCATGCCACCATGTTAAGTAAGCTTCGGTTAAACCTGTTAAATGAAAGTATTCAGGTAAGTTACCGACCAATACGACAATGCCCACCATAAAGACCGATCCCGCGAAGAACCAGTTGGTGGTGTAAATGCCTTGTGTCTTACGCTTCAGAACCGTCATCCAGACATTGATGCCCAGCGGGATAATCATGAAGGCAAGAATAAAGAGATCGATAAACCATGGAAAGTCCGTGTATTCACGGCCGGAAGTCCAACCGAACCACAATAGGGTCGCGCCCAACGCCAAACCTGTGTTCCACAATAAACAGTTCCACAAACCTAATTTTTCCGACCATAACTTGGTATTACCCAAGGCCGGCGCAATGTACATCATCGCCATAGCAAAGGCCATTGAGATCCAGCCGAAAATAACCTCCATCACATGCACTTGACGCATATGACCGAAGGCAAACAGTTCCGAACCTGTCACCCAATCTGGAAACGCCAACTTTGCTGCGTTAAATGAACCGGTTCCCGTCCCAATGACGAACCACAAAATGGCTGAGAACCCGAAAAAGATCGCGGCCGAGCCTGGCGGAATTTTCTCTTCTTTGGCGAAGAGAAAGCCAATCATTTTAGCTATGCTTTGCATAAGCCTCCCCCCGAGTTGATAAAATCTAGTGCATTAAAAAATCTGTTTATACGTTTGACTATTCTCTCCCGCTATGCGGCACTAGCAGATACCAGGAAAGCACCATGCTTGAAAACGCCAAAAGAATACCAAAAATCGCGGCAATGGTAGCTCCGTCCATTCTTATCGCCCCCTAATTATAAAAGTAAAAGATTGCATGAAAGAGTATCAGGATTTAGCCCGCTCTAAAGCATCATGACGTTGCAATGCAACGAGCATGATCATGATATACATGACGCCGAAAACCAACATGCACCAAGTCATAAAGCCGTTAAAGGTGCTGATTTGATAAGATTCAACCATCCAGCCGCCCCATTCATCAAATCGGCCTCGACCCATAAAACACATAAGTGCTGCACCGAAAACGCTACCATTCCCCATCCCCGTGAGCATTCCCAATACCAAGGTCAACCAAAGAGATTTTCTAACAAGTGATTTGTTCATGTATCACTCCCAACCAGTTTGCATTCTAATTATGAAAATACCCAGGTAGTCTATTTGTTTTGCCAGCCAAAAAGGCCCCATTTAAATAGGTAATCCCCGGATAAAGCCAATCTTGTCATAGTAAGTCAGGGTGGGTCAAGTCAAAATCCGTACCCCCACCATATCATTAATAAAATTATGATTATAATAAAAACACGTATATGCTACACAAATCTACTGGAAAATCAATGACTGTTCAAGGCAAATGTGCTGAGATGATACGCAAATGAAAGAAATTTTGATTTACGCTGTACTCGCATGCTCTTCTTTATTTATTTTCGGTTTTGCCGTCCATATGCTGGTTGGTGGACTGGTCAGCCCACGCACGGAAATACTTTTAATCGCCGGGGCCTGTACATCTGCCGCGGTCGTTATGCTTGTGCTGGCCTGGGATGTCATTCGTCGACGACACGATCGCTAGCCAATCCATACTGATTCTATCACCTATACACCTATATAATAAGGTATGGTTTAGGCGAATTTTTTCAGATTGTCGACTACCGTCTGAAAATCCTTGCTGCCCGGAAACTGTCCCTTATGCAATATAAACTGGCATTTTCGGCCGGCTAAGTCCATACCGGAAAGCGCAAAGGATTTTCCAGCGTAGTCGGAAAAAAAACGCAAGTCTTTCACCAAATCCACATTGTCACCGCTACGCAGGGTAAGGCTGACGTTTCGCCGACCGACCTTCAACGCCGTAGGCGCCCCTGGAAGCAGCATCAGACGGGTTTTCATAATACGATTAGCCCCGGCAATAAAAAAATAACTGGCCAGAAAACACAACAGGTAGGCAAACATTTGATTGCCGTCATACCACAGGTTCAAGCCGATAAATACCAACACTGTGACGGTGGGAATATACAGAATCAAATCCCAAAGCATACCGTGTTTGTCAGGTTGCAGTTGAAACTTTAGATCTTTATGAATGCTTGATGCCATACTGATTTCTCAATGACTAAAACGTATGTCACTCTTTAAACGCGGTATGCTGCGCCAATACGCGAACGATCACCGGTTCCAGTTCGTTGTACAACAATCGACCGGCACGGCTAAATAGTACCGTCGAATCCCGGTCAATCACAAACGTCCATGGATCACCAGTCACCGCAAATGCTTTAAAAGCCTGCGGATTCTGGTACTGGTCCATATGTAGAAAAATCACATCGTCATGATATTTGGCCAACAAGGCTTTCAACATCTGTAATTGTTTGTCACATACCGTGCAATGACCCGGCGTGGCGAATTCCAACACGATAGGTTTACCGGATGCCAGCGCCTCATCGACTGAAAATTGGTACATACGCTTGTCCGGATAGCGGTAGGTGGTGATTTTAGAGAAATCCCCGCCCACGTCACTCAGCGTGCGGGTCACAACACTGGGCGCCCGGCTGCCTTTACCCAAAAAACCATGGGAAGGTAGCCCACAGCCCGCCACAAAACCGAACAACACTATCAAAACAACCAGTCGTTTCACTTGCGCACCCACGAATTGCATGTCCGAAATAAATTATAGGCCCAAATAAGATTGGCCAATAACACCAACGTGCCAAACAGACCCATGGTAATCATCCACGGCTTCACCATGTTTTTTATGGTATCCGGATCAACACCGTCACCGGCGGCCACCCCACCGATAACGCCGGCCATGGTAAAAAACATAACCATGCCCAGCAAACCGATGTTGTGTATCCAAAAGTGCACCTTGACCAGTTTCAAACTGTATATGGAACGCTGCACGACCCTTGGCACGATATAATAAATTGCGGCAAAAATCGCCATCTCCACCCAGCCCAACAGGTTTAAATGGGCGTGGGCAAGCATGATGTTCTTACCGTAATGATATTTGTTGATAAATAAGCGAAGGTCTTCGTAACTGCCGACCACCACGCCCCAGGAAAAACCGATGATGCTGTAGATGACACAGCAATAGATAAACCAGATGATGTATCGATTGTATTCGCGATCGGTTTGCCACGGCTGCGAATTATTCACCAGCCTTGCCCGCATCGTCTTGCTTACGAACATCCTTAAACCGGTCATTCCAATCCTTGGGCGCCCACATTTCGACCATATTGTCGATAAACGGCGATTTTCCCGGCGGCGGTTTCTTGGCCACCGACGAGCCGGCGTCGGCTTTTAGTTCAGACAGAAATCTGGCAATAACCTGGAGTTTTTCCTTTGGCATTCGCGCCACATACGCCGCTTCTTTCGGCGCAGGCCCGTGATCCAATGTCACCCCCAACGTGGATTCGGGGTGAGTTAAAAAAGTTAATAACCAGGTGTAATCACGTTTGGAACCGATACCGTCCAGCGACAAGCCCATACTGGTACCCGACCGCATCACCCTGTGGCATGAATTACATTGAGCCTTGCGGTAATACAACGATCCCTGTTTGCCTTGTTCGGATAAATCATAGTGGGTGCGGTTGACGAACAGGGGTTTATCGGTGTGCAGCCTGACATACTCCATCGCCGCATAGCCGAGAACGGCGACCAACATAAAAATGCCGAAAATACTGAACAGTATTTTCTCCCCCGTCTTAAACGATTGTTTTGCCATAGAACTTCACGTACCAACTTGCAAAAGAAACATAAAAAAAGACGGTAATCCCGTCTTTTTTTATTTTGCTTTTTAACGTACCCGGCCACCGCCAAGCGGCCGGGCAGGCTATTCCTTACTCAATCGAGATTTTTTAGTGACCTGCTGCGGCCTTGCTGCCAGTCAATTCCACGTTGGCGAAAACCTGACGGTTATCCGGAATACGCGGATTACCCAGCGTACTGCGTTTTGCCGCAGTCAGGTAAGCGGCGGCATTTTGAATGTCTTCGTCAGTCAGATGCTTGGCCACGGCCCGCATTTGACCCATAAAGTCGTTGCTGCGACCCTTCTCTTTGTCCGTGGGATTTGCCGCACCATCGCGCCATTTCGTTAACTGATTAACCAGGTAAACATAGCGTTGCTTGCCGATAGCCGGATACATGGGCGCACGACCACGACCGTTCCAACCGTGACAGCTCTTGCATGCGGAAATACCGCGATCCGACGCGCCTTCCAAAACCAGGGTTTTGCCCAGATGACTTTTCCCGAATTTACCACCCAAGCCTTCGACGTCGGTTTTCGTGGAGGGCTTAAGCTCCGGGTCATCCTGGAAATAACGCATGGTCAGATAAGCGGCGACATCAATCCGTTCCTGCTCGGTTAACCCTTTGGCGTTGTTGTTCATCACATACATGGTGGTATCTTTACGGCGTTCCGCGGCAAAGTCATTCAACTGTTTGACTAGGTATTTAAAACCCAAGCCGACCAGACGGGGTGTGCCCATGGCGTCACTACCCATACCATTGTCACCGTGACAGGTGGTACATGCCGGTACTTCAATCCCTGCTTGTGCTTCGGCCACCTGAGCGGGTACCGACTCACTGCTTTTAGGGGTATCCGGGTGGGCAACGACGGACTTACCGTTTTTGAAAATCTTCTCACCGTTAGCTACATCTGCTTTGATTTTATCCGCGAAAACCGGAGCCGACGCCAGAAACACCATGGACGCGACCAAGGTAGAGGCTGATTTAAAGAACACGTGCATATGTTCCTCCTCCCAATAAATGCCTGAAAATTAAAAAAATCTGTTATTTGGAGTTTTTCTTAAACAACACAAACGCCATTCCCCAAAAGACGGTAAACAATACGCCGTACATGATCAAGACCTGCGAAGTCGTGGTATCTGGTGCGTGAAACATTAGGTATGCCCCCCATAAATTATTTTATAATAGGATCAAGAATTCTATAATAACTGGTAACTATATAGCAAACCTACCGGCTATTTTGCAAGCTCAATGTCATCCCTCACAGCTTGCTACGGTAATAACTCAGTTATTTGTGCTAGAATTCCGCCCAAAACTATACAAACCGGCGAAAAAAAGCTCGCTAAGTTTAGCCTATCGATTACTCCACGCCAAGGGCAAAACATGAATTTTTCAAGGTTTTCTGACATTCTGTATAAATACCAGGCATTACTCGCGCTGGCCGCCTGGGGTGCTCTTAGCTTGCTGGTACTCAACCCGGCACCGTACGGCTTGGATGAAATGGGTGCAAAATCCCTTTCTATCGTATGGTCAATTATCGAAGGCATGACCAGCCTGGATACTGATTACGTGGCACCCGCTATCCTTGACGCGGTTCCGGACCTTAGAGTGTTATGGTTTTTCCCCGCGGCCATTTATTGGCCGGAAAATCTGCTGGCTGTTAAAATTTTTATCGTGGTGATGATGGCGATATCGGTTTACCTACTGTATCGCTGGGCGGAACAGGAAGGTGACCAGGAATCCGCCCTGTTAGGCAGTGGTCTGCTGCTGATTTCGCCGTTGACGCTATTCAATATCGACGGCTTGCACAGTGGTCCCTTTATTCTACTGGCATTTACCCTTGCCATGCTCATCGACCGTCGCTACCGGGCCAAACCCGAAGCGTTCGGCGTTTTGTACTTTCTACAGCTTTTCTTGGCCGGCTGCGCGGTCAGTATGCATCCGGCGGGGCTGGCCCTGCCACTGGCCTTGGTCTGGCACTGGCATCACCGTCCGGTACCGGGTAAACACAGCCAGTTTTTTATTTATGGACTTGCCGTCAGCTGTGTCCTGGTCATATCCATTCGCATGGGTTGGCCCGGTTTAAACTGGTTCGATAACCCCATGGCCAGCCTGTCCGTTTTGCTTAGCGGCCAGACCCTGGACGATAAGTTATCAAGCGGCTGGTGGATGGCCGGAGCACTGCTGTTTGTTGCCTGGATTGCGCTTATCGTCACCGATTGGGCGGCATTGAGCGCCAGTCTTCTCGGGCGAACATTGCTGATCGCGACGGTCATCGGACTGCCCGCCGCCGATATCACTTGGGCGCTGTTTTGTACCTGTCTGTTGCTGTACCGCGGCATTCCCGCCCTGGTTCGCTTGAACCGCCTACTCCCCGGGCAGGGTTTTTTCAGCCAGCGCGGCATAGTTTCCATCCTGGTTTTCGGCCTTTGCCTGCAGTTTATGTTGGTGGCTAAAACTGAAAACCTGCGCCATCACGGTAAAATTCTCGGTTCGGTAGACCAACTGATTTTTACCGTAGCCGACCTCGTACAACGGCATAAAACCCAAGCCGCCGAAACCATCCATTTACGTATTGCCAGCCAGTGGCCGGGGCGCACCCTGCTGGCATGCAAATGCTTTGTTGCCGCTCTGCCGCCGGCTGTTGGTGACGCGCACAAACAACTGGACATGCTCGGCAGCATAACCCATTTAATTTTTGATCCGAACGATCCGGCCAACCGCGCTCTGGTGGCAAATTTTTCCCAGCTCAGCGGTACCCTTGAAACGGCGGACTACCAAAAAGCCGGAGTGCTGGTCGTCAATCGCCAGGCCCTTCAAAAGGCTACCCAGACCGCCAATACCGGTACCGAAAAACCGTCCGCCCAACCGGTACCCGTTCAACGCTGACAGTTTATGCAGTAAAAACTGGCCCGTTGGCCGAGTACCGTATGGCGTAGCGGTGCCCGGCACCGGGGACAGGGCAGACCCTCGCGTGCGTACACGGCCAACTGCAATTGAAAATAGCCCGGTTTGTGTGCACCGCTGACAAAATCCTTTAAGGTGGTCCCCCCGGCGGCAATCGCTTTGCGCAGAACCGCCTTGATGGCGCCCGCCAATAACCGATAACGCTCGACACTGATCCGGCCGGCGGCCCGGCGGGGATGAATGCCGGCTTGAAACAACGCTTCATTGGCGTAGATGTTTCCTACCCCGACTACCGTGTGGTGGTCCATAATAAAAGCTTTGACCGCGACTTTTCGTTTGCGCGACTGCTGGTAGAGATAGTCACCGTCGAATCCGGCCGACAAGGGTTCCGGGCCAAGGTCTTGTAACAGGCGATGGGCCAAAGGTTGAGAGCCGGCCCAGTGAAAACTACCGAACCGGCGGGGGTCGTTATAGCGCATCACCATGTCGTCAAAGTCTATATCGACATGATCGTGCTTGCCCGCCTGGCGGCCAGCATCGACGATACACAAACTCCCGGACATGCCCAAATGAACGATAAAACATCCCGCGCTGCTGGTAAACAATAGATATTTACCACGCCGGTCGATAGCGGTGATGCGCTCGCCGGGTAATTTTCGGCCCAACAGCGGTGGTACAGGCCAGCGCAATTGTTTGTTACGCACGGTTACCGCGGTAATCGTGCGATCGAGTATATGCTCGCACAGAGCCAGGCGGGTGATTTCCACTTCCGGTAATTCAGGCATAATCTTTCTCTACAACACCGATCCAGGCTACAATGCCAGCCATGTTAATGCCCAACCGACTATGCCACAGACGGACCCCAACAAGCTTATGAAGTTTACCTGCCCCCATTGCCGCCAACCGGCGCTCAGCTTGTGGCAGAAATATACTGCCGGTTACTGGCGCTGGGTAAGCTGCGTCCATTGCCATTATCAATTGAGCGCCAACCCAATCATACTGGCATTGCTGCAAATGTTATATGTCTGGGTTTTGATGACTTTCGCCTACCTTGCCATCAGTTTTTCGTCTGCGTATATATTGTGGGGATCTCTGGCCTGGCTGGTGATGGATACGTGCAATGTCTTTTTTGTGCCGTTAAGCTATCAAAAACCGAAAACCTGATATGGCCCGCATACTGTTGACCGGCGTGGCTACCATCGATATCGTGCACTATGTGGATCGCTATCCGTGCGAAGACGACAAAATCCGCGCCCAACGACAGCGCAAACAGCGCGGCGGCAATGCCGCCAACACCGCCGACGTATTAAGCCAACTGCACCACCAATGCACCTGGTGCGGCAGCCTCAGCCGGGACAACGACGGCGCTTATATTGAGCACGCACTTCACCGAGCCGGAGTTAAAACCCACCCCCGGTACCACCACCACTTCCAGGCGCCCACATCCCATATCCTCGTCAGTCAGGCTACCGGCAGTCGTACCGTGGTTCACTACCGGGACCTGCCCGAACTGGACGCGGCGTTTTTCTGCGAACAGGATCTTACCCTTTATGATTGGCTGCATTTTGAAGGCCGCCATGCCGAACAAACCGAACGCATGCTGCAACACGCCGCCACACGGGTACCCGATATACCCCGCTCCCTGGAAGTGGAAAAAAACCGTCCCGATATCGAGCGCTTGATTGCCTTGGCCAGCCACGTGCTGTTTGGCAAAAGCTTCGCCGAGGACTTGGGATTTGATGGCGCCGGTATACTTCAACACTATGCCGACCGACTGTACGAGCGGCCCATGGCGTGCGCATGGGGAAGCGACGGCGCCTACCTGCTCACGCAGGGACTGTTGCAACATCAAGCCGCGCTGGCAACTGCCGTGGTTGACAGTATCGGTGCCGGGGACACTTTTAACGCCGGTATGATCGACAGCTGGCTGAGCGGCCGCGGACCGGAACAGGCCTTGGCATTCAGCCAGGGATTGGCTTCCCGCAAACTGCGACAAATGGGATTGAACAATCTGGTTTAAAACTTATCCCGGGCAAACTAAAAATCAACGCCATAGGGCTAACACTCGTTCAAAGACCAACATCAGGCGCTTCAATTCGCACGCAAACAATTCTTACTAACGTTTGGCAATCCGTCTACACGGGCGTTTTATATGAGACACCACACTAGGAATCGTCTTTGTTCCACCACGCGGCTGGTGAATTACTGTGGGGTACGCTATGGCAACGCTCACACGTCCACAAAGGAAAAGCGACTTTACCATGGCAACGCCCGCAAAATTGACCGCTTAGTACCTCTGTCATGTTAATGGGATTGGCGTCTTTTTGCGGAATAAATATTTTCGGGTGGCAGTTGCTGCAGGCCAACCACCGGGTATGCGCCAGATGGGGAAATTTTACATAAGGCATATTGGCGGTGCTGGTCATGATGATATTCATGTCCATTTCCAACATGACTTCCCCCCCACCATAGGGATCACCATCGCGGCTCTTACGGGGTTCAATAATGCCTTTATCAAGGGCCTTAACCCAATTGACCAAACCGCGTCGATCCAAAGGAAATTCCGCCAACGCCGCCACCGGTTGTTGCAACACCGTAATGGCTTCATTTGTTGGATCATGGATCCGGTCTTCGACCAATGGTTTGGTATAGTAACGCCCGGCCGCAAATACCGAAAACGTTAATCCAGCCAGCACACAAACAATCATCACCCTCATCATAACTCCAATAAGTTTATATTATTCAGTTAGTTATAAAAAAAGCCACGCCACCCCATTGAGCAGTATACTTTGGCGCTACGGTTGAGGCAAAAAAAATGGGCGCATAAGCACCCATTTAATGAGGGATAGAAGATAGGAACTACGGTAGGAGCAAACAATTTGGGGTAGCCAAACTGCTCGCTCGATAATCATTCTATCGAATATATTTATTATCACAAATAACAATTATACAATTATCTATAGCTTTAGAATTAGTTTAGCTATCAATGCCGGCTGCATTGAAATCATTTTTCGCACCCCCATCTATTACCGTAGATGAAAACATTTACCGGAGATAAACAACATGTGGATGCATAACGACCCCTTTGATTGGATCAACCAATGGCAGCAAGAAGCGCAACGGCGCAACCAGCGAGTGAATGGCCAACGCAAGGATCAACAACGCGCCGCGCAACCATGGGTGCCCGCGGTAGACATTTATGAAGCAAACGACCGATTTGAAATCAGCCTGGATTTACCCGGTATGTCATCGGAACAAGTGAGCGTGGATGCAGACAACAATGTGCTAAGCATCAGCGGTAAACGCCAACGCGACAAGGACTCGGACCAAAACAAATATAAACGGATGGAACGTTCTTTCGGCGCCTTTGCCCGGAAATTTAATTTACCCGATAGCGTGGATACAAGAAAAATCCACGCAAAAATGCAGCATGGCGTGCTGACCGTAACCATTCCAAAACAGCAACAGGTGCAAGCTAAACGTATCCATATCGAACATTGATACGGGAAACCGAGTGGAACGGGTTAGCCTTTTTGCTAACCCGTCGCTTGAATGCGCCGAACCTATGTTTCATGCACCCGGTTGTTCACGGTAATCCTATCGCATAGCGGCGATTTTTTACCCCTTGCCAGCGCACCCCGTGCAAGCGTGCGCCGACAAACTCCGTTTGCTTGATATTTACACCGGTCAAATCGGCATTCCTAAAATCGGTCTGTACAATACGCGCACGGGAAAGATCAGTACCGCTCAAATCAACCCCGCGCAAATCCGAACGATAAAAACGTACCCGACTTAAATTAGCTTCACGCATGGACACGCCATCGGCCCTTAACCAGGCCAACCTTGACTCCACCATAAAAACCCGGTCAAAACGGCCTTTGCGTAAATCGGCATCCTGCAAATTAACCCAGTTGATACGTGCTCCGGTCAAATCCACGTTGCGTAACACTGTTTTAACCATAATGGAGCCATTGAGAACCGCGTCACGCATATCCGCGCCGGTAAAGTCCGCCTTGCTCAAATCGCAACCTCTTCCGACGGGACCTTTTAACCACGCCCGATTCAAATGCGCACCGACCAGTTGGGCACCACGCATAAAGCAACTGCTAAAATCCGCCCGTTCCATAAATGCCCTATGCAAGCGGGCACCATCCATGACCACGCCGGTGGCTAACACATTGTTTAAATGGCTGTCGGAAAGATCAGCACCGCTGAAATCTGTGCCCACTAACTGGGCGGCGTCCATTTGGCTATGGCGCAAATCCGCCTGTTTTAAATGTGCACCGCTTAAATTGGCGCCGGACAACGCCGCCTGGAACAAATGTGCCTTGTCTAACCGGCTGTCACGCAGGTCGGCACCGGTAAGGTCGCAGTGTCGCAAATCCGCACCACGAAGATCCACCGCCCGCAGCCGGCTAAGGCGTAATCTACAATGGGTCAATTTAGCACCACGCAGATTCAGCCGGACTAAATTCATGCCGCTCAGATCAATACCGCCCAAATCGGTCCAGGATAAATTAACGGTCCCGGCCGTACCGGTCAAAAGTTGTAAAACTTTAGATTTGTCAAGAACTTGACCCGAGAACGAGGCTGAACTGGCACAACCGGCCAAGGCTAAAACCAGCGACACGAAAAATACCGTCCTATCAGACATTTGTATAGTCCTGACAGCCTATGCCATAATAATTCTTTACCTGTGGCGTAACCATTACTATCACTGACGGTCTAATTTGGGACAACGGAAAGCACTCCCATTACTGGCGGAACGCATTGGACTCTTGTTACGTATTCTTTCACGGTGTTGATCACTGCGTTGGTTCTCCTGGTGTAGTGTCTCATATAAAACGTGCAATGAGAAAGCCACTCAAGGTGGCCTATCAAGGCGGTGCGAGTGCAAGGCGCAGACCGCCGGGAATGGTGGTCACCTTTGCAAAAAGTCTGGAACGCACCAATCGCACCGTGAGTGGCTTCCCGGAGGGCGAGATAGTTTTTTTTAGGCAACCATCAAGTCTATCTCGTCACCATGTGCGTTTTATATGAGACACTACACGAGTATTTACCTAAAGCCGCCGATGGAAATTACCGATACCCATATTGGTGGAGGTACCCCTTTATGATTAAGCAATTTTTCGCGATCAGTAGTTTGTTAGTTTTCGCCTTAGGGATGGGATCCGCCCAAGCCCAGCGTAACATTAGTTGGGCTGGATGCGGTATCACCAAAAAAGCATTCATGAAAGAACTCGCCATCGCCTACGAGAAAAAAACCGGTATTAAAATCACTATTCACGGCAGCGGCGCAACCCTCGGTATACGTGGTGTCAATAAAGGAAAACTGGACATTGGCGGTTCGTGCCGGTATACCATTCAGAACAAGGAAGAACAAAACGTTATGATGAAGCCGGTGGCATGGGATGCCCTGGCGGTGATCATCAACCCCGGCAACAGCGTGGATGGCATCACCATTGAGCAAATCCGAGGCATCTACACCGGTAAAATTCGCAATTGGAAATCTCTGGGTGGAAGTAATAAACCTATCAATCTGTATATTCGCAAAGGAAAAACGTCCGGGGTGGGGTGGACTATTCGCAACCTGGTGTTTGACAACAAAAACATGAACTTTACAGCCTCCAAGTCATTCAAATCCTCCGGACCGCTGGAGCGCGGTGTTGAAACCAATCCATACGCCATCGGCATCACCGGCATCAGCAGCGCGCGCAAACGCAACGTCAAGATTCTTAAGCTCCAGGGCAAGGAACCCAGCTTCGAAAACATTCAAAGCGGCGCATACCTGCTTTACCGTCCCTTGTACCTGGTGCTTGCAACCAGCGAATCGCGCAAAGAGGTGTTGGGATTTGTTAAGTTCACCCATAGCCTGCAAGGGCGGGAAATTCTACGCCGCAACGGTACGGTACCCTACTTGGATGCATTGCATCTGGTCTTGAAACAAGTCGACCAGCATCGATTGTCCAGGGATTACATGAGCAGTAATTAATCGCTCGCGAGCTCAATGATCGCATGGCGCAGGTATGTACAGGTATGTACAGGTATGTACAGGTATGTACCGGCGCCTTTGTTGTTTGGCCGGGTTTCGGTACTTACACATCGAACCTGCTATAATTCGACCCATCGAATAATCAGCGTGGACGCAGCAGAAAGCCCTCATGCAGGACGAGCAAGATAATTTCGACATCGTCAAAAGTGACGAACAAGATTTTAACATTGACGACAGCACCGACAACGAAGATGTCGATGTTGAAGTCGTCAATGTTGATGAAATAGTCGGCAGAAAAATAGGCGTTATTGCCTCGGTCCTGGCCGCCACCTATCTTCTTGTGGTCTTTATGCTGCCCATGGAACTGACCATCAAGGGTCTGTATCTACTGTTATTACCGGCGTCCATAGCCAGTTTGTCAGCAGCAGCCCTGGGTCGGCTTGAAAAGCCCTGGCAGACCCTGGCGGGCTTCGGCGGCAGTGCGGGTATGCTGCTGTTTATCGGTATCGTTCTGGCCAGCATCATACAAACCCAGCCCGGTGAAGCAGTGGAAACGCTTGCGACAAACAACACGACCGATCCCCAGGCCACTCCACAGGAAAAGGCCACCGTCGACCAAACTTTCGAATTGGTCGAACTGAAAACCCAGTGCACCAACAGTCTGATGACGGTGGAAAGCAAAGGATTCACCAAAAAAGACAGAGCCCTGTATCAGCATCTGTCTATTGGTCAAAGCACCATCGAAGACGTTAAAAAAAACCTTGGTACGGATTTTCAGACGATTGCGGAAAAACAAACCAGCCGGGCCTACCGCTGGGATCTGGAAGGGGTGTCTTTGTATTTAACATTCAAACATGGGGTATTGCGTTTTCTTAAAGCAAAACCGAAATATATCGGTTGTGATTTTATCCTGCATTTAGCCCGCTAGATTGTCCATGAAACGGCCGGGCCAACCCTGACCGCGGTCACAAATTGATACAAAAAGCCAGCTCAATCAAACACTTTTCTGCTATACTTACGCTATTGTAGTCCATCACCTGAGCACAGCCCGAATGTTTAAACGCCTGATGTTGAGCCTGTTGCTATTTGTTTCAGCAAACACCCACGCCATTGTTGCCGTTGACCGTCCGTTTGAGCAATTGGTCGCCTTATCCGACGGCATTATGATCGGCTCCGTTGAACAAATCGAGTCCAATTGGGAAAACGGCCACATTTACACCTATGTCAGTTTTAAGGTTTCCGAAGTATTAAAAGGCGAGCAGGTCGACAGGTATACCGTGCGCATGCTTGGCGGCAGCGTACCACCGGTTTCGCAAACCGTCGTCGGCGCACCGCACTTCACACTGCACGAACGATACACCTTGTTTATTCAAGGTAATCAGCAGCAGATATTTCCCTTTGTGGGCGTTAACCAAGGCATTTACCGCATACTTACCGATTATGACGGCAGTGATATCGTCGTGAGCGGGGCCGAAGAACACTTGCTGAAGAAATCATTACCCCTACGCAGCCTGTCTCTGGTCAGTCAAAAAAAATCCGGTGTGTTATTAAGCGATTTTAAAACACAGATTAAACAACAACTTCAAAGCGGAAAATAAAAATGAATACATTACTTCGGCTATCGGCGCTGGCATGGCTGTTGTTTGCAGGCATCGCACCGGCCCATGCCTTTGTTTTCTTCAGTATCGATCCCAAGGACGGCCATGCGATCGAAAACGATTCCGATCTTAACCACAAACCTATTATCTGGAAAACCGATACCGTGGTATTTAACGTGGATTTCCAGTCCACCAAGCCCGGCGCAAACCTCGATTACACAACATCACTGCAGTCAGCCCTGACCACGTATAATAACCTGGCGAACATTGATTTGAACCTGGTCATGGAATCATCCACCTATGACTGTACACGTAAGAACACCAATGATGTCATTTTTATCGGCACTACCTATTGCAATAAACCCTATGCCTGGGGTGATGCCATCGGTTTAACACTACTCACCCGTGAAACCTCGTCCACTTTTCCCGAGGGACGGATCGCCGAAACCGATATTTATTTTAAGAAAGACGTAAATTGGTTTATCCAGGACGGCGCCTGCGCCAGTTCGCGCAATGTCAATTTTAATTGCGTTACCCTGCATGAAGTTGGCCATGCCCTGGGATTGGGACATCCCGATCAAGCCGGCCAGCCGGTGGATGCCATCATGATCTCCGTACAAACTTCCCAATTATCCTCGAATTTATACAGTGACGACAAACGGGGCGTTACCTTTCTTTACGCCGGGGTTGATCTGTTGCCCAGCCTGCCGCTGCCTGCTACCCAGCAACAAGACCAGGGCGTCGGCGCGATGCTCTGGCTGCCCTTGCTCGCCCTGTTTATGATACGCCGCTGTCCCCGCTTCTATACCTAATCACACCCGCAAGCGCACAAGCCACCGATACGCTATAATAAGCATCAAAACTATCACACAATCAATTCCCGTACAGGGCAGTGCGTGTGAAAGCCGATTTTTTATGTATGGTTCAATCAGTTATAAAACAGGCCTATGCAAACGTCAGCAGCCGAACAAGCCGGTGCCTTTCTTAGAGTAGCCGACTACTTTAACCTGGGTCATATCCTAACCGAACAAGCACACCCCAAAACCCGTCACTTGTCCGAAGCGGCGCAACAACAACTTGACGCCGCCATCGTCCTGTTAAAAAACATTGATGTGGAAGCATTCGATGCGTTTTCGCAGCAATTAGCGAAAATTTACCCGCTGAGCCGGGCGGTGCAACACACCTTAAAAGAAGGTGGCCGGATCTTTCTATGCGGCTGCGGCGCTACCGGACGGTTGGCGCTTTTTCTTGAGTTTTTGTGGCGGCAAATCCATGCCGATGATCGTGTCGTCGCTTTTATGGCGGGCGGCGATATTGCACTGGTACACGCACTGGAAGGATTTGAAGACTTTTCTGAATACGGTGACAGGCACCTGGCGCAACCAGGATTCGACCACAACGATTTGCTGATCGCCTGCAGTGAAGGCGGCGAAACGCCCTTTGTCATCGGCGCCGTGGAAAAAGCCGCTGCTATCTCCCGGCGGCAACCGTACTTTCTGTACTGCAACCCGGATCACGTACTGACCAGCATACCACGCTCGAAAAAGCTGATTGAAAACCCGGCGGTTAACACAGTCAGTCTACCGGTGGGACCCATGTCCCTGGCGGGCAGTACGCGAATGCAGGCCTCATCGGTTTTGCAACTGGCCATAGGGTTGGCGTTGTTCTTTCGGTCGCAGTCGATTCCGGACGCCGTCGCTACTTTTATGGAGCACTACCGGCAAACACCGTTACAAAACATCAAACCGTTGATTGTCAATGAAGCGGATATATACCGTCAACACGACAAAATCATATACGTTGTAAAAGACTATGGCATCACGGCATTTACCGACACCACCGAACGGGCACCGACATTCAGCCTGGTGGCATTCGACAATTTGAGTCGTAAACTGGCCAATCACTCCCTGTGTTATGTTGCCTTGGCAAATGCCTTTGAGTCCTCTCACGCCTGGCACATACTTCTTGGCAGGGCACCGCGCTCACTGGAGTGGCTGACCAATGACAAAACCCGGCAGGCATACCTGCTCAGCTATGATTTTAGCGAATCCGGCATGCGCAAACGCCAGGCAATGCTTCCCCATTGTGGACACCATTTGTTCCATATCGAAAAAACCACGCACAACACGGTGCGATTGGCATTGGATGGCCACGAAGTGGAATTTTCCGTGCATGGATTACACCCTTTGTTTGAACATACCCTGTTGAAATCCCTATTAAACAACCATTCCACGTTGGTCATGGGCCGCTTGCAACGCTACACATACAATTTGATGACCTATGTCAATCCAAGCAATGGCAAATTGATCGATCGAGCCACCCGTTATGTGCAATGGCTGCTTCAGTACCAGAACCACGAGCGGGTGTCTTACCGCGCTGTCGTGCATGAATTGTTTCTACAAAAAACCATGCTGCGCGAAGGTGAAGCAATCGTCATCAAGGCGTATGAAGCCATCAAAAGACGTCATGGTCTGCCCTGAACCGGCAACGGATTTATCGATCAGCGCGTGATGTGTTATAGTCGCTGTCGATCCACAAATGGATTGCCGGCGGACGGCACGGGCCACGCGGCACAGTCCACCAGTGCTCCGCAACGGAAACACTGAGGAAAATCAACAGCTCGCTCACTGCACGGGGAGAAAATATGTTTAGATACCTATTTTTTTTGGTCATTCTATTTCCCTTTTTACTCACATCTTGTTCCGACACCCAACAAGACGCAAAGTCGTCAACAACTTCGTTGACAGGAAGTCAGCAGGACACGACCAACACCACGACCAACACTATCGACTCCAGCAAAGATGAACACCACCATGATTCCGACCTGGAAGGTACACTATCGGTTATGGTATTGGGATCCGGTGGGCCCGCACCGACCGAGGCAGCGCGGGCCAGCGCGGGTTATTTAATTTTCGCCGATCAAAAACCGGTTGTGCTAATGGACGCCGGCGGCGGTAGTTACGCCCGCATGCTGGAAGCCGGTGTGGACGTCAAGGACTTGGACATCATTCTCATCAGCCACCTGCATATCGATCACATAGGTGCGCTTTCGGCCATCGTCAAAAGTATTTTTTTCCAAAACCGCATCGCGGGAACAAATCGTACCGCACCGTTTCTCTTTTTCGGACCGGACGCAAACGGTGTTCCTTTTCCGAACACCACCATCAGCCAATACCCGTCTATGAGCGTCTATACTCACGGATTGTATGATATGGACGGTGGATTGGAGCGCTATCTGCACGTCTTCAGCCGGGCCATCAGCGGCGGTGAATTTCATTTTGAAGTTCATGATTTATCCATCGACATGCAGGCATCCATACAGGAAGTGTATTCCCGCGATGGTTTGGTGATCAAATCCATCGCCGTCAATCACGGTCCGGTACCGGCGGTAGGCTTTAGGGTGGAGTACAAAGGAAAAAGCATTGCATACTCCGGTGACACCAGTTCCAAATCGGACAATATGATCGATCTGTCCATGGACACCGATTTGTTGATCTATGACACCGCCATCATGGATGACAAGCCTGACGGACCCAACGATGGCGTGTTTTTCGCCTTACACACCACGCCGACACGCATCGGTCAGGTCGCCACCGCCGCGCATGCAAAAACCTTGTTGTTATCCCATATTACAAGGGTTACCGAATCCCGCTTGGATACCGTGGAAAGCCTGGTTAAAGCGCAAGGCTATGCTGGAAACATTAAGCAAGCGGAAGACCTCATGCTCATCAATCTGGACTGACCTAAACGTCATCGCAACCGGGGAAGCAGCAAACTTCCCCGGTTTATCACCAAAACGCTATCACACAGCCTCGATTTCGTATAACCACAGCAGCCCGCCGCATCATGGTTGCATGACAACCGCCTGGGAATTCAATCGTTTTTAAAGCGAATCAGCTTCCAAATCGTCTCTATGACCAAAAAAATAAAAACAGTTTGACAATCGAACAGTTTTATCATAGCCGTTTTTTATTCCCAGCCAATCGTCATTGACGCTTTTCATAGCAAACGCACAAACCGGCTTTCCATCGGTTATAAAAAATTTTTGTCGACATAGCGACCGTAATACATGAAAAAAATAGTAATGCGTTGAATGTATGAATATTTTTTTTCGACCACATAACCGCGCATTGAAAAAAAATACCTGTCATTTATTTTTTCTATTCTTAAACGTCACTGCATCTTGCTACTGTGGTCAGGTTGTTACCGTTAGGCAGGGAACCCAGTGAGCCGAGCGGGAAGTAAGATGACGATTGACTGTGCCTTTTGCTGTCGCCCTTTTTGCCGGGTATTTCGTTTTCGAACTTCCCGCACGGACCACCAGACATGTCCGTATGCGATGAAAATGATCCCGATACGGCCAATCCTGATTATGCATGAGGTGTTCTATGAAAAAATTCTTGCATTCGTTTACCGAACCCCAAACCGTTATTCTCTGGTCAACGTATTGGATGTATGTATTAATATTCCCGGCACTTATCGCTCTTCTCATTAATTTTAGAAAAGTGCAAAAATATAAAAAGCATTGTGTAAACGGCGATGTTGCAGGTACCGAAGACGGCCTGCCGTCCACCTTATTTGCCAGCCACCATGACTGGCAGGTACGCAGTTTTATCATGCTGATGTTTTTAACCATGGTCTCAATCGGCACCCTCTATTCCGGCTTTGGTATTTTACTGGCCGCCTTTACCGCCGCATTCTGGCTGTACCGGCTGGCCAGAGGTATGATTGCACTGGCAGCTCATAAGCCGATGCCGGGTTATTACTGTTCACTTTAAGTTCGCTATTTTCGTCGGTATGCTAGCACGTTATTCTCGTACCTGCATACCGACTTTCAATGGCCCGCCAGACCCGTGGTCGCAGCGTTCAATCCCATCCATACATACCGCGCAGCAGGAAATGCATCGACCATGCTACGGATGCAATCGTCACCGAAACCCAACGGCCACGTTGGCGCCCGCAAGCGCCCGCCATCGCAGCCGGCCGAATGACAGGCATGGGAATTAAACGTATGATTAGTGTTAATTGCCCCCCTTTCGCCCATGCGTGTCGAAAAACAGGTTGAGAGTTGAGAAGCTCCGCAAACTGATCGATAATGCTTACCCAGACCATTCCTTCTCTAACATGCGAGTCTGACGGTGAAAAACGCTGCATCCCTTATCAACTACCAGCCTTATGAGAGCCATGAAGATTTCAATCCGAGCCCGGACAGTTCTTGTTTTTGCGATAGCGGAAAAACATTCGGCCAATGTTGCGGATCGACCCGCGCGGTACGCCCACCACCATTCGGGCTGTTTATATTCGAAAATTTTTTAGATCGCGCGGTGGCCGCGGATCTGGTCGACTTCGCTAAATACCGCGAGGGTGAACACTTAAAAGTGATCGATCAAAAACAATCCACCGCTGATCAAATCGTCAAAGTCAATGATGGCCGCCGAGTTGCCGAACGGGTCGATCTCGGCTCGCGCAATGAGCAGTTGCATCAGATCGTAAAGACGGCCTTTATCAACATGGCCGAACACCTGTTTAGCGCCCGATTGCAGTGGTATGAATCACCGGATCTCATGCGCTATCACCCGGGGGGCTTTTACGCCAGACACGCCGATAGTGAAAATATTGATTCACAAACCCGCCTATGGAAAAAAGTCATCGACCGCGACCTCAGCTTGCTCATTTATCTCAACGATGATTTTGAAGGCGGTTTGACCCGCTTTTACCGGTTTAATTATTACATCCGTCCCAAAGCTGGCGGCGCAGTGTTGTTTCCCGCCGATAACCGTTATTTACATGCCGCGGAAATCGTCACAAAAGGCGACCGATATGCAATCGTCAGTTGGGCAGCCATTCGCGGCGTGCCCAAAATGACCAAACACCCACCTCAATCCGCCGTGCTACTGGAGTAAATCGCCCGCTAGCCGTATTTGGGGATAGTCCTCGCCCAACAGTTCCATTGCCAGCGCCAGCGCGTTACGGCATGCCCTAGCTTGGCTGCGACGTTGCCGGTCAATATCATCGCGACGTTGTTGCGGGCTGTAGGGCAGTTGACTGTTTTTTGAGTAAACACTAAACAACTGCCCCAATAACGGCGGTCTGTCATCGCGGCGGGCCCGCTTATGTAATCCAAAATAGGCCGAACATTTTTCTATGCTGGCATGGGGATTATCCAGCAAACTGCTGCATGCCAGGCTGCGTAGCAGATCCGGCTGCTTGCGCCACGCACGGTAAAAAAGCGCGATATTATAGCTCCAGTATACCGCCGCCATTTCGCCGAGCGCCTGTTCCGGCAGATCAAAATCCGCCGCCAAACCCAACGCCTGCCTGGCAAACGCTATCGTGCCGTGAAAGCGTTGGGTAATCCACGCCTGCCGGCTCTGCGATTTCAAACACGCGACAACAAACTCTTCTACAGGCGTGTACATAAACAACATGGGCGATAGCGCAACCTGCGTCCGGCGGGCGATCCACTCCAGCATCAACGGATTGGCGAAATCATTGGCTTTGACCACCGCCACTTGACGATCATGGTACCGTCGGGCCAACAATCCGGTAATCAAACCGAGCCAATAGGTTTTATATTGTTCGCTGTTTGTCAAAGTACGCTGATAATGCAAACACGTATTGAGTATCTCGGGTTCGCGAACCGGAACGGTTTCATACAAACAATCAAGCACTTGGGACATCAGGGTGGATCCGCAAAACGCGGTATGGAATATATAAGCACTGGGTGGCCGATGAAGATTGGCACAGGCCTGGGTTAACCACGCCAGATCAGATTGCACAACATAGGTGCCTTTGATGCGTCCCGGATCCAGGAACACCGAATCGCGATACCAATCCGGCGACATTTTCACCAAATAGGCACGCCCGTGTGCAAAATCGATACGAACCGTGAACAGGTCTGGATTGGCGGCAAAATCCACTATGGCACTTTGCACCGCAACGCTTGGTTTATGGGCGTCCTCCGGCTTTACAGGCACGCTGACCGCGATATCAGCATTGACAGCGGTCCGTCCCGGAATGCCGCAACAGCGCTCATACATCAATCCACTACCGCATGGACAATCGCCAGCACTGTTTTCAGGCATGGAATCCTTCCTTCTCAGCTATGTTGCATATTATTTCGATGTATAAGCATAAGCAATCCCCTGATAAAGAAAGGGATAAATACCACATTTTGCTTGAATTGCAACAACATAGCAACGTCACGACAATTTGGCTTATGTATGTTTAGTCACTGACCACTGACGGCATATTTGTTATTCTATATGCTGCAGGGGTTTATAAACATCGGTAATATCGTGCGCAACAAAAGATTTTTGCCGCCTTGGCTGCTTTCCGGGCTGCTCATTTTTTCAATCAGTTGGCTAAGCATGTACTGGCTAATCGGCGGTGACGGCCCGTCCGTGACCGAAACCATTGCGTTGATTGGCAAATCCTCCCTGGAACGCTCCGAACCCTCTCCTTCCGATTGGAAACAACACCCTCCCCTGAAAGAATTCACGGCACTGGATGACGAAATCGACGCCAAGGCTCTGCAACCGATTCCCAAAAAAGAAATGCAGAAACGGGTCGCGAAACGGCGCAGTAAGTTACTCGATCGCTTATCATCGGACGGTTTTGCCGAACGTGAAACGCGTTCCTTGCGCAATACGCCAATCATTCCCGCCAACGAAGTTGCCGCCCCGCCGCCAGACGCCGTTTCCGAACCAGGCAAAAGCTCGCTACCAGCCGCTGAGCCACCACTGACCGAGCCCCAGATTGCTATGAGTGATGAACATGCTGTCAACGATCTCGATAGTGAAGATACCGATGCCTCGGCTCCCTTACCCACCAATGACGTCCTGGTGGCGGCGTTTGGCCCGTCGAAATCGATCATCGACAAGGCTCTCATGGGCAAATCAACGGGGGTAACCCGCCGGGTCAGCAGGCGTAACGCCTGGAGCGGCTGGGTGACCATGCGCTATCCGCTCAATAAGCCGGATATCATAGACGATTTCAACAATCGAACCGACAACCTAAAAACGCCCGTCGTTAACACGGTGTTTCGCTACCAACCCAAGAACCTGTTTTTTCAATTGAATCTGTACAATTATGTTGAACAGCAAAAGCAGGGTATTTGGGATCCGGATTTCGCCTATCGAATGGGTTGGGATAGTGCTCGGCCGAACACATGGAGTCTGCTTTACATCAATGAAGGCCGCAATCGCCTGGATCCCGGCAAGCAAGCCATTACCGGTCACTACAGCGATGTCAAGTATACCCATCCTGAAGAAGGCACGTTTACACTACGCTATAACCTGCCCAGTTTTAACAAATTGCCCACCTGGTTGGCGATAACCGACTCCAGTTCAATCGGGGGTTCGGTCAGCGTTCGCTCAACGCCCAAGGTTGATCAATGCTTATGGGACGGTGAGAGTTGCCAGTGGCAAACCCATCAGTGGAACAGCAATGCCAGCCTATATACCTGGTACAACTTCACCAAAAGCTTTTATGTCGGCGCAACTTTTTATTATTATCCCGAAGACCACCAAATGCCATGGCACCGGGACTACGGATATGAATTTGGTATAGCCGATTGGAGTCCCGGAAAACTGTCGCTGGAGTATTTTAACTATTCCGACTATAACCGCTTTCCTGGAAACGTCGTCAATAAAGACCGCTCCTCCAACTTTTTTGACGGCACACTTTCTTTAAGTCTTTATTGGCAATTTTAAACCGTAAAGTTACTGTCGCGCTGCTTGGACGAATAGTCCCCAGTGACTGCCGCACATCAACCGGCAAGTATTGCCAGCTTATGGCAAGGTCTGGAACGCAGCAATTGCACCTTGAGTGGCTTCCCGGAGGGCGAGATATATTTTTTAGGCAACCATCAAGTCTATTTCGTCACAATGTGCGTTTTATTTGAGACACTACACTAGATTGCCGAAGCGCCACGCTCAGCCCCCTTCACCAAGCCCTTCCCATTTCTTCAGCAAACAAGCAAGCACTTCATCATCCACCTGTTTGACCTGCCGTTGGGCAATTTCCGCGGACAGCGCACGGATACTTGGGCTGTCATACAAAACCCGCAACGGTAGTTCCACGCAAAACCGCTGTTCCAACCGTGCCATCAAAGTGGCCCCCAGCAAGGAGTGACCACCGAGAACAAAAAAATTATCGTCAACACCCATCCGTTCCACCGGCAATCCCAGCAAACGGGACCACTCCATGGCAACCGCATGCTGTTCGTTGCTCGGCGACGCACTGCCATACGCATATCCGTCAGTGCGGGGTTGGCTTTGGTTTGCCAGCAAAGCGTAATCAATGTTGCCGCGATTTGCCCAACGCATTGGTACCACCGACATTGACGGTGGTACCAATGCGTTGGGCAAATCGCGGCGTAGTCGTTCACGGACCTGCGCCACATTGAGCGACGCACTGACGAAACGGGCGTACAATTCACTATTGGCCGCCACATAGACAGCCGCCGCATCAATGCCGTCGATTGCGCATAAGCGGTTTTCGATACCATCCAAGTCGACACGATAACCTTGGTATTCAATCCGCCGATCTCGCCGACCGACAAACTCCCAGTCACTAAAATGATTCAGGCGAATCCAGTCACCGGTTTTAAACAACCGTCTGCCGGGGATATGGCTATACGGATGGGGAATAAACCGCTCCGCCGTCAGTGCCGGCCGCCCTAGATAGGCGCGCGCCAGGCACGGTCCACCCAGATGGCATTCGCCGGCAACCCCCGGCGGAACATGACCCAGAATCGGTGTCAGATTACGCATCCAGATACCGGGCAAGGGCCTTCCGATGGGTATAATTTGTCCACCTGAGGGTGTATGTAGATCGGCGCCAAACGCACTCACTACCACGGTGGCTTCGGTGGCACCGTACGAATTAATCAGGCGTACCGGTCCATGCCTGCGCGCACTACCGGCCAAGCCATGGCCAACGGACCTGGCCCAACCATACCAGGCACCGACCCGTGCCTGTTCACCACCGATCACCAATGTCCGAAGTGACACCGGCGCGGTGATTTTGGTGTCCCCCAGCATTGCGCCGGCCACATGCCAGTAAAAGCTGGGCAAATGGACAACCGTGACTGCCAGTGATCGGACACGATTTAACAGGGATTTTGGCGATGCCAAATAATCGGCACCACCAATCACTAAACAGGCACCGGCAATCAAGGTGGAAAATAGTTCCGTCAAGAGTGTATCGCAATGGATTGGCGACAACTGAAGCACGCGATCATCACGACCCAATGCCATTTGCCTACCCATATTCCGTGCCATTGCCGACAAACTTCGTTGACTGATCACCACCCCAAGGGGTTCACCGGTAGATCCGGTGGTGAATTGAATAGTCGCTGCCATCTCCCCGTGCACCCGAAAGGCCAGTTCTCCGGTACCTTCATCGGAAACCGTCCGTAGCCATTGAACCATGGATAGTGACTTACAAGGCAAACCCGTGCTGTCAAATTCATTGCCCTCATCGTGTAATAAGAAACTCGGCGATGCCTGTTGAAGGATGCTTCGTTTACGCTGCTCAGGGTCGGTGGTATCCAAGGGCAGGAACACACAACCTGCACGCAATATAGCCACGATGCTCACAACAAGCTCCAAACCGGCACGTGCATGAACAGCAACGACCGACTCGGCGCCCAAACCATGATGATGTAGCTGATTGGCCATGTGCCGGCTGTACTTAACCAGCGCTGCATAACTGAGATGGCGACCATGGTCATATACCGCCGTGCTATGGGGAAAACGGCGAGCAATCGCCTCCAAACTGTCATTGACGGGTATAAATGCCGTGTCCGTCATTGCATCAACGGTTAAACTCTCCAACACGGCTGTTTCAGTCCGGGTGAGCAAGTCCACGCTTTGCAATGACGCCATCGGATTGGCCAGCAAAGCCTCGATCATGGCCTGCCAATGACACAGCACTTTGGCCTGCATGTCCACGGCAAACAAATCCGCGTTGAGATCCAGGTATAGTTGGATATCCTTGTGCTGCCTGGACTGAACAACCTGCAACGCGATAGCATCAAGATCAAACCCGCTGCTCATGGACTCACCATGGCAGCTCAAACCGGCAAAGTCCGTGTAGTCAATGCACTGGTAGTGGAGCAACACATCGTAAATCCTACGATGGGGTGAATTGGCATTGGCATATCGGGCATGGGGTATGCATTCGCGTACGTCAGCCAACAGACTGTCATAAAGCGATTTATAGGTTTCATCATCACGAATAGCAATTGAAATCGGACTGATAGTCATCAACAAGCCAGCGATATGCGCGGTCCGCCCGGCAGCACGATTGGGCAGCACCAGCCCCACATAAAATTCCCGGCTAGCGGAAATCCTGGCCGACCATGCCGCCAGCAGGGTCAAGCAAAGACTCATCATGGATAGCTCTGAGGATAATCCACCGAACTCAGGCCGTGTGCTCAGCGCCATAAGGCCGTGTTTTTGGCGCTGTGTCAATGGCAGCTTAATGCGATGTACACGATTACCACGGGCTTGCGGACGGCTTCCATAGAAGCTCAGCGGTGGAGGCGTGCGCACCAGCTTGTCGGCCCAAAACTGCGCTGAGCGCCGACCTTGCGGACTATCCAAATAGGCGTTTTCCCGATTGCACCATTGGCGAAAATCCGTATAGTGATTATCGGGTTCACGACCTAGACTCAACGCCTGATAGCATGACTGCAATCGGCGCCATAGTTCCGCAAAGGTCCAGGCATCGGAAACGATTTGATGCATGGCGAGGAAAAACCCGCTTTGCTTTTCCGACAGGCGGGCCAAAATAGCCTGGGCCAACGGCTGCCCGCCATCCAAGGGAACCCGCATGATTTGCTGGGTAATGGTCCACCAGATTTTCTCGTTGTTACGCTCATCGCCAAGGTCTAAAACTTTCAGCGGTGCAGCATGCTCAGCCGTCACCTGCATAACCACGGCATCGTCGATTTTGCTAATCGTGGCGCGCAAACAATCACTGCCGGCAACCACGGCGTGCCAGGCTTTTTGAAACAGCCTCTCATCCACGTCACCCTGAATGCAAAAGCGCACTCCCTTATTATAAACCGGCAGTTCCGACACCAATTGCTGCCCCAACCAAACCAAAAGTTGATTTCTAGTCAACTCGGTTAATGCTTGGCGGGAAGATACGGGTGAGATACCGTCATTGGGTGAGGACGACTTTTCTTGATCTTTCATGATTGACTCTCGCAATCCATTGCTGGAATACCATACACAGCTTGTGACCTACATGGCTGACCATATCTATTTACCACGGTAGTAACCGCACAACGATCAGCGCTTTCAATGCGGGCAATCATTGCTGGACCCCGTGGTGTAAGTGCCGCGACGTGCCGCGACTTACACTATTACCCCGTGCTGCACGCCGGCTAGGCAAAAGCCTAAACCATATCCATGCTAAAGCTCAAACACTATCGCATCACAAGCAGCGAGGCTTGTTAGATTGGTGGTACAAAACCATTAACCTATTTTATGAGAGGACATCAGCGTAATAAATAGTGATAGCCTAACGGAAGGGAGGTTTTCCGATTACCATGAATACCGCTATACTCGTGTAGAGTCTCATATAAAACGTGCATTGAGAAAGCCATTGAAGGCGCCAGTGCAAGGCGAAGACCGCCGGGCAAGATACAATCGTTACCCAACCTCTAGCGCGTCATCATGAGCGTTTTAGGTGAGACACGACACTGGCCCGGCTATGTCTAAACGTCGTCGCGCGGGTTTTCAAGCTGTTGCAGATGCAATGCGAACGGACCGAAAGGTGACGTGGATTTCGGTAGCCTCGAGCAAACCATATTGATCGGGCTATGGAAGTTTTTACCCGATAGCCGAAGATAGGGAATTGCACTCGTTTAAATAAAACCTGCCGCCGCGCGTTTTAAGGTAATCGACTTTTCGCGGAGGTTTCAAGCTGGGCTGGACAATGCGGACCTGGTATATTTTTATTTCGCCATTAATAAAGGATCATGATGACGGACTCTTCACGGCCAATCAACAATCGATACAAAGTTGTCATTAACCACGAACTGCAATATGCCATGTGGCCCCAGCACCTGGACAACCCGAGGGGTTGGCGGGATGTGGGAATCCGCGGCGCCAAGACCGAATGCCTGGCGTACATCGAAAAAGTATGGACCGATATGCGGCCGTTATCGCTTCGCCATTGGATGGCGGAGCTTCACGAAACCGTGTATGAAAACGACTATGCATCCTCGGATTTTGAGCCCACCGGCGACACACTGGTGGAAACCCTTTGCTCCAGTGAGCAAGCGGTCGAATGCGTATTGCGCCCCACGACCGATCACAGGCAAATGCAAGCGGCAGTCGCTGACGGCCATGTACAAATACGTTTTTTACATACACAAGGCGGCACTGAACTTACTGTTCGCATTGACAGGGAATCCAGCGAACTGTCGGCGTTAATAGACCAGGACCATGGCAATGATGTTATCCTGGTGGGTGAGCTTGAATTGGATTTTCAACCACTCAGTTGCCGAATCACCATCGACCTTGCAACGTTCAAAGGCAGCGGGAAACTACACCGCCGGAAACAGCCGGCTTGACGGCCACATCCCAATATCCCTGCTGTTGGCGGATCTAAACACAGCCATGCTTTACGCTCCATAGCCGAATCTTCGGGCCAATCGCGAAACCAAACATAACCCCACACGCATGTGTCGCGCAAATCGGCGATCGCTATCCATGCAGGCAATAAATAAGCCATCTCCAGCCGAATACAACGCCCATCAAACCGTTGCCATGACAATCGGGTCATGGAAAAATTGCAGCGGTAAGCCTTTGCTCCCTATGGTATCGTTCTGATTTAGGGAAGCAATCAAGAAGGAATTCAACCATGGACCAAATCACAGGTACGCAGGTTCAAGCGCGGTTTTTGTGCGTGGTTTTGATCAGCGGATGCGCCTCCCAACCAGTCGTTCCACCCGCCACCAAACCGATACTACCGTCTGTTTCGTTACCGGGTCCCAGTGTAGCCAACCATTCCGCAGCCATCATGTCCTGGGCGCTTAAGCGCCTGCATGAGAGCGTTGTCGGGGAAAACGCTTGCACCCAACCCGAAGTTTACCAGGTCATTCCGATAAAAGCCGTACCCTGGGACACAAAGGACCAAACGGTGGTACTCCACGGCCCGGTTTTTGAGCACTGGCGGGTACTGGCCTGCGGATTATATTTAGAAGTCTATATGATGATTCGGCCCACACAAATGTTAAAGGAAGGTTTTGCCGTGGGCATCAGTTACCGGCGATCGAAGCCGTTTGAAATACAGCCGTTGCCGACCGCCGAACCTTGAACGATTAATTACTACCGCTGCCGACGGTATCAGGGGCTGGCGTAACGAATGCTTAAATACCATACCAGATTCCTGAAATTCAACTGATTAAAATGCGGGGTTCCAAAGACACCCAAGGCAAATCGGTAGTGGCCGATATACAAGGGCTAAAAACCGAATGAATCGGCGTTTTTCCACTATGATCCAGCAACAACACCAAACCGATACCACCCTGGGTTAATATGTCCCACATAAAGCTGAATCGTTCCTGTCCAGGCGTACTGTATAAATGAATTTTGGTTTTATCGTCCAGGTAAACCATGCCGTAGTCCATCGATACGGTTGTCGTGGATTTTGACAGTTTGACATGATCCGAGGCTGCCGAATCCGTGCACACGGGCGGCACATCGCTTACCGATGCAATAGCTGTCGTCTTGCCGGCACCCACCGGTCCGGTAAAGATTATTTTTCGGTTATAGTTGGCCATCAATTATATTCTCATCAGTCGCTTTAGAAACTTGGCGATAAGATGCTTCTTTGATTCTTCAAGGGATTTGATATGTCTTTCTTGCTCCACGCAATCGAAGTCAATCAGTTGTAACGCATACGCGCAGCTATAAAAGGCATATACATATTCTTTGCGAAGAGCCAAGGTAGACACTGTTTGCGTGAGCGCCATCACCGTACTGGACCACGCCGCGGCGATTCGCACCGCATGGGGAATGGGTGTGACACGGGTGAGGTCCGGCCACTGCCGCAAACGAAACAATCGGTTTAAATCCGTCCCATAAGGCAAGCGCCCCCTGCTTGTTTTAAGCGTAATTTCCCAAATAAGTTGCATGGCACTGAAGGTACCGTAGTGGCTTCCAACATCAAAGGATTGATCAATGTTTAGATTGGAAATCGGCGCCATGGAGCCGACAACCGGCTTGACTAGAATACTTGCATATTGATCGGCATTTCGACCAAACAAATCCACATCGCCGGTATGACGAAACACCATAATCAAGCCCTCAACCGGTTCCAACAGCACAGGGGTCTGAGACTGTAAACAGCCGGTATAGGCATTACATAAATAATGCTGGTAGTACAATTGCGGCCGGTAGTAATTGAGCGAACCGATGGACTCCTTGCCACCCTTGGCAAAGTAATCAAATATCTTATTGCTATGTCCGCAGGGAAACTCGGTCACATGGGAAGGTGTGACGGATACCACGTCAACCGGCTCGATTAAAGAATTTGGGGCGAGCGCGATCTTGTCCAGCACGGGAATATCGGGCAGAGGCGCCGTATCCGCTTGCGGTACGGGTTTGCGGTTTGGCATGTCAATTTCCATCAGTCGACCATCCTGTTCGACCACAATGCTGTGCTGTGCCTGGCGAAGCGCGTTTTTCAAATCGGCGAACTTAACCGGCTTTTTGATCAATATAGCCCCGGTGTTGTTTACGCGTGTCGTGGACTGCGCAATGACCGGCCGTTGCGGGTACCGCGCCAGTTGCTGCTGAAGCTTGACCCGGGAACCGGGGCTGTCCAGATCAATAAGATACAAGTCCGCTTCATGCTCACTGGATAAGACATATCCGGACTTACTTATCTGCTTAAAATAGATATCCAGCAAATAACGCGTTCTTTCTTCCATCCCGATCAGGCCAACGCGAAGAACACCTAGTGTCGCCCGGGATGGTGCTTCGTCAATATTCGTGACGGTCACCATAGCTATTCACTCTATAATGGTTCGATTCGGTTCGGTTCGTGGGAAAAATGCAACACCGAAATCGGCATGTATGTCCGGCTACGCACTGCCGCGGGTGGACTGCGCCGGTCGGAATTTGGTGGAGACGACTTCATACCGACCACCTTGAGGGTACGGCCTGACAAAATCAGATATACCCGGCATCTGCCGGCATAGCAGGGTATAAGGGGAATAGCCCCACACATGGCTTTCGCTGACACCGCCCAAATGGGTTTGCAATACAACGTATTGATTTTCAGACAGCAGTTTAGCACCGTATCGCAGCATGCGTAGCTTCAACGATGTACCTTTGTCACCAAGCACAACAAACAAGTCAAGCAATCCGGCAAAAAGCAGCGGCGGTTTTTCCAACGCCGTACAGAGTTTGATTTTCCTGACATGCAGCGCCAAATCACCGGGCCTGGAAAGTATACCGCGATCAATGCTGGTCAAAATTCGACGTGCCAGTTGTTTGCGACGAACACAAAGGTCCGACGCATCGGCGAATGCCGGTTCGAAATGTTGGTCTAACTCACTGGGATGAAACATGATATAGACTGATACCGAAGTCTATGTCATAGATCCGAATCGCAACCGACAACGTACTGCATGCAGCACCGAGGGATGACGGGTGAAGACATCACTGTCCCTGAAAAATCGCACATTCATTGTGCTTTCCTCTCTGACTCACATAATCGTTTTGTAACTATTCAGCCCTGCTGAGGCGCTATCCATGAGCAACAGTTTTCTACCCAAGGCGGGTTACGCTATCGCTAACCCGCCCTACAAGGGCCGCTGGCACCAAAACGGCTGAGTAGTTACATCGTTTTAATAATAACAAGCGATGTTAGAGTGTATTTATAAAGTATTTGGCTGTCAACGGCATTACCAAGCGATTTGCAGTGAAATTTTTTATTTCTTATAGTGAAAGTTCACACCATGGTTCGACAAACAAAAAAAGATCAGCGCTAAACCAAACGACAATCACCTCAGCGACACATGCCGATACCGTTGACCGCAAAACTAACTGCGTGAGAATAAACAATTTTTCGTTTAGGTTACCGTCAACGATGAAACACGATCGCTGTATGTGTTAAATTAAACCTATTCACCGGTTAAACTTGTGCCCAAAACGGTACAGCATCACACTTCCAAGACGATTACTGCTATTGAAAATATTTATAGGCTGCATTCCTTGATGGCGATATTGTACAGGCGGCCACAATACCCGGCGTGATCGCGGCGAGAGAATAGTCACCCAGTTCCTCGTCAAGGCCGCAAGGCGTTTTTCCCGTGTCTGGGTGCTGGGGCGCTTGGTGGGGGTCACCTCAGCCTGGTAACGCGCCAAAGCAACTTTCAGTGTGAGGCGTTCGCCCGATGCGCGGTGAATATAGACGCCCCGCAACATCTCGTCTTCGATGCGGCGTGCCCAGTCCTGGGCATCGCGTTTGGTGCGAAAGGTCTTGATGACCGATGGCCATCCCTGCTTGCGAACAATCGCCTTCCAGGTGGCCGATGGGGTCTTGGTGATGGCTCCGGTATCGTTACTTTACCGAAATTGCACTGAAATACCCTGAGATATGAAAGGATTACATTGTAAGCTGTTGATTTTGTGGTGGGCCCGCCAGGACTCGAACCTGGGACCAAGGGATTATGAGTCCCCTGCTCTAACCAACTGAGCTACAGGCCCGGACCGGCGATTTTAGCAATAGCGCGTGGAAATGTGAACAATTATCGGCACGTTTGTCATTCACTCCCGCGTCTGACGCCGGCAGCCGAAAAAAAAACCGGCGACTGCCGGCTTTTTTATTTGTTACTTACCGCTAAAAAACAACTAAAAATCCAGAAAACTACGCAATTGTTCCGACCGAGAAGGATGGCGCAATTTACGCAATGCCTTGGCTTCTATCTGACGAATACGCTCGCGGGTTACATCAAATTGTTTGCCGACCTCTTCTAGCGTGTGGTCGGTGTTCATATCAATACCGAAACGCATACGCAGCACCTTGGCTTCGCGGGGCGTCAAACTGGCCAGGACGTTATGGGTGGCTTCACGCAAACCCTCAAACGTGGCCATATCCACCGGCGACATGGCTGCCATGTCCTCGATAAAATCGCCCAAATGCGAATCTTCATCGTCACCGATAGGCGTTTCCATGGATATGGGCTCTTTGGCGATACGCAGTACCTTACGCACTTTATCTTCCGGCAGATCCATGCGCTTGGCCAATTCTTCCGGGGTGGCTTCACGGCCCATTTCCTGCAGCATTTGCCGTGAAATACGATTGAGCTTGTTAATGGTCTCGATCATATGTACGGGTATGCGAATGGTACGAGCCTGGTCGGCAATGGAGCGGGTAATGGCCTGACGAATCCACCATGTAGCGTATGTGGAAAATTTATAACCACGCCGGTATTCAAATTTATCCACCGCTTTCATTAATCCGATATTGCCTTCCTGTATCAAATCCAGAAATTGCAAACCCCGGTTGGTGTACTTCTTAGCGATGGAAATCACCAATCGCAGATTGGCCTCGACCATTTCTTTCTTTGCCCGCCTCGCCTTGGCTTCTCCGATGGACATCACACGATTGATTTCCTTAATCTCGTTGATATTCATCCGGCATTCCTGCTCGATTTCAACCAGCCGTTTCTGAGCGCGCAGAATATCCTCGGAAAAATGCTCCAAGATGCCGGAATAATCCTTGTCCTCGGCGATATGCCGTTCCAACCAGTTTAAATCGGTTTCGTTATCGGGAAACGAAGCAATAAATTCCTTACGCGGCATATGCGCCTTATTGACGCAAATATCCATGATGACCCGTTCTTGGGATCGAATGCGTTCAATGACTTTACGCAGATTCTGGACGAAGTAGTCCACCATGCGCGGCTGCAACTTAAATCCGAGAAATATTTCGGTGATTTCCGCCTTGGTACTGTCGACCTTTTTATTGCGCTTGGTGCGGCTTTTGCTTTTTTTCCACTTCAACCAACCGTCTTCATATCGGCTAAATAATTCGGCGAGTTTTTCAAATCGCAGCTTGGCTTCTTCCGGGTCGGGGCCGGTGTCCACCACGGTATCGTCGTCATCATCCGTGTCATCGGTGGCGACCTGAACCGGTGGCGCCACCACGACCGGCGCATCCAGTTGCTCCGGATCGACGAAACCGCTGATCAGATCCGACAGACGAGTCTCGCCGGCATCGATACCGTTAAATAACTCCACCAGGGCACGAGTACTCTGCGGAAATTGCGAAATCGCCAAAACCATCTGGGCCTGGCCTTCTTCGATCCGTTTGGCGATGCGTATCTCACCTTCACGGGTCAACAGCTCGACTGTACCCATTTCCCGCATATACATACGCACGGGATCGGTGGTACGGCCAAATTCGCTGTCCACTGAAGCCAAAGCCGCCGCCGCTTCCTCGGCCACTTCATCGTCCACCGTATCGCTGATCAATATGGAATCGGCATCCGGGGCACGTTCGTGCACCGGTATCCCCATATCGTTTATGGTATTGACGATATCCTCGATCTGTTCAGGATCGACTATTTCATCGGGCAAATGGTCGTTGACTTCCCGGTAAGTCAAGTAACCTTGTTCTTTACCTTTGGAAATCAACAATTGAATTTGCGTTTTCTGCTGCTCTGTTGTCATAAGCACCTAATCTCGTTTAAAACTAAACGAAGTCTTGCTCCGGTTTATCCATTTGTACCAAACCGGTTACCAGCCCCTGTTCGTCAACCGAATCGGATTGTTATGATTGTGGTTCACGAAATAAACGTTGCAACTGACCCTGCTCTTGTTCGTCCAGGGACTGAACCTGAGCCTTGGCCAGCAAATCATCGATACGCTGCCTGCGCAGAGCATCGTACAACCGCGTCAACGCATCATCAAATTCCGCCGCTATCCCCGCATCAGGGATCATGATTGGCAAACGGGCCAACTCCACCAACAGGCGGCCGTCAGCATCGTCTCGCCACTGTTCTATCAGGGCGGCACAATTCAAATGGGGTTGACGCTGAAAAATGTCAACGATTTTCAAGAAGAAACTTATGCCTTTCTGGCGCAATTGGACCAGCTCCTGCCGGCGGACATGTTGCGCAAGGCTGGGACGTTGCAACAGCAACGTGACGGCCGTTCGTAACGGTGAAATCTTTCGACTACCCGAGGGTGCCGGTTTAGCATGGCTTTGCCCTGAGGTGCCCGTATCGGTCTTCACCAACACAACCGCGTCCACCATGGCGTATTTTGACAGCCGGTCGTACATCAAACGCCGGTACACTCCGTCGGGTAATTTAGACAACAAAGGTTTAGCGAGTTCAACCAGGCGAGCCCTGCCTGCCTCATTTAAATTATCGACTTGGCTCAATAAATGCCCAAAAAAGAAGTCGGAAAGTGGGATTGACTGCTCAATGCAGGCGCGCATGGCCTCGGCGCCCGAGCGGCGCAATAAACTGTCCGGGTCGTCTCCGGAAGGTAGGGTTATCACCCTGATATCCCTACCTTTTTCCATAAGTGGCAAGGCCTGGCCAAGGGTTCGCCAAGCCGCCCGCTGGCCGGCAGGGTCACCGTCAAAACACATCACCAACTGGGGTGTGGATTTAAATAGACGCTGCAGCTGTACCGGTGTCACCGCGGTACCCAGGCTGGCCACCACATTCTCAAAGCCGAACTGCACCAGCATCAGGGCGTCCATATAACCTTCCACCACCAGCATGGGTTCAGGGTCGACATGTTTGCGGGCCTGGTCGAAATTAAACAGTTCACGACCTTTATGAAACAAAGGTGTTTCCGGGGAGTTAAGGTATTTAGCCTTGTCTTCGCCCAAAGCCCTGCCGCCGAAGGCGATCACCCGACCGCGCTGGTCATAAATGGGGAACAGCAAGCGGTCGCGGAAGCGGTCGTAAATGCGCTCATGTTTGTCGGAATAAACCAGCAAACCGTGTTTAATTAATTGTTGTCGGGCGGCATCGTTGCTAAAGCGGTCCGCCAGAGCAGACCACAGAGCCGGAGCAAGACCGAGCTGAAACCGTTGCGCGGACTGTTCACTGATCCCCCGTTGGCTAAGGAATTCACGGACCTTGCCGCCTGCTTGCAGAAGTTGCTGGTGATAGAACTGCGCCACTTGCTGGAGCAGTGGGTAGGCTTCACCACCATAAGCCTTGGATTGACTCTGATCGGGCAGGGACATACCTATCTGCTCAGCCAGCTCGCGAACGGCTTCAATAAAGCCCAACCGTTCGTACTGCATCAAAAAGCCGATTGCGGTGCCATGGGCACCGCAACCAAAACAATGATAAAACTGTTTTTGCGGGCTGACGGTAAAAGACGGGGTTTTTTCCGAATGAAACGGGCAGCAAGCTGTGTATTCACGTCCTGCCCGGCGCAAAGGTACGCGTTTGTCGATCACATCCACAATATCCACACGGGACATCAGGTCATCGACAAAACCATTCGGTAAATTCATCGCCATCTATGCTTACCCAGTTGGAGAATAGCCCTTGCCAAGCGTGTTATTGATCATAATAAGGATAGCTTGGTATATCGCACAGGGGCATGAGGCATCCGCCCCCAATAATATCGTGGACCGCCTCATTCCAAATGGAAAAATTAAGAATGACACAATGCCTTCACAGCTGTTTGCAGCCTGAAGAATTGGTGCTCTTGCCGCTTATTTAAACATTTAGTAATGAAACAGTGCACTAGGATTTTGCCGTAATCTTGCTTTTTATTTGAGCACTCACGGCACTCATATCAGCACGCCCCTGGCATTTCGGTCGCACAATCGCCATGACTTTACCCATGTCTTTCATGGATGCGGCGCCGGTTTCCACCATGGCTTCGTCGATCAGCTGTGTTATCTCCTGCTCCGACATCGCCTCGGGCATGAATTCCTGCAAAATACCGATTTCAAAGTTTTCTTGTTGCGCCAGGTCGTCGCGCCCGGCATCCTTATATTGGTTTGCCGCCTCACGGCACTGTTTAATCATCTTTTCAATCGCCTGCACGATAGCATCGTCTTCCAGGCTGACACGCTGGTCCACTTCACGCTGTTTGATTTCAGCGGTGAGCAAGCGCAATGCCGCCAGTCTGGGCTTGTCTTTTGCCCGCATAGCGTTTTTGACTTGCTCTTGAATATACTCTTTGAGTGACAAGGTGAGCTGTCCGCGCTTAATACAAACGCTGCCTCTGTAGGGTTTCTTTCTGGTTTTTCTTGTTTTGCCGTTTTACCGCTGCCGCTGCCTTGCGCTTACGAACCGCGGTGGGCTTTTCATAAAATTCACGACGACGGATTTCGGTAAGAATACCCGCCTTTTCACAGGCGCGTTTAAAACGCCGTAATGCGACGTCAAAAGGTTCGTTTTCCTTTACTTTCACAGAGGGCATGCAAGGGGCTCCTGAATTGAGAAAATCTCGACAGTATAGCGTTTTCAAGCTGGAAATAGCAAGCGAATTTCCTGACAAAACAGCGCCCTCGCTCAGCCTTGGCCACAAACCGGACAGCGTGGGTCTTTTTTCAGCTTAAGCATACGCCATTCCATGCTCAGCGCGTCCAGCATTAATAAACGGCCTACCAGGGTTTCGCCCAATCCGATTAATACTTTAAGGGCCTCGGTGGCCTGTATACTGCCTACAATCCCCACAACCGGCGCCAGTATACCGCTTTGTGTGCAGGTTTCTCCCAATTCCTCGCCATCAACATACAGGCAGCGGTAGCAGGGACTGTCATCCAAATCGTTGCGAAAAACGGTGACCTGCCCTTCCATGCGTATGACAGCACCGGACACCAAGGGCTTTTTGGCCTGCACACAGGCCTCGTTGACCGCGAAACGGGTTTCGAAGTTATCCGTGGTATCAATCACCAAGTCGGCGTTGCGTACTTGCGCCAGCAAGGATTCACCCTGCAGTTTTTCCTTACTACCGGCCACCTTCACTTCCGGATTAAGCCTGGCCAGTGTGTCGGTCATGGAATCCAGCTTGTCGCGGCCGATATCGGCGGTGGTATGGGCTATTTGCCTTTGCAGATTACTGATTTCCACTTGATCGAAATCGGTAATCACCAATTGGCCGACACCGCTGCTGGCCAGGTACATGGCAACAGGCGAGCCCAGGCCACCGGCCCCCATAATCAAAACCGTGGACTCCACCAACTTTTGCTGGCCTTCAAAATCCACTTGCGGCATCATGATATGCCGGCTGTAACGTTTCAGTTGATCATTTTCCATTGCACTAGCCCTCACCCATTCAAACTGTGCACGTCATTAACCGGGGTGCGGCCGTCATCGGCCCAACCACCCATAATAAAAATACCCTGTTCGACAGTAGCCACGCCCATGGCCGCCCGTGGCGACGGCATATCCGGTAGGCGTTGCCAATGCCCTTGATGAAATCGCGCGCAACGCGAATGAATTCCCTCACCACTGTAGCCGCCTAATATAATGACTTCCCCGCGCCGCATACATGCCCCCAAGCCCGCAGCGGGCCAAGGCAGCTTGAGTGATTCATCCGTTGACCACAATCCGGTTTGCGGATCATAGGTTTCAACAAAATCATAATTATTAAATCCGGCTTTACTAAACGCGACACCGCCGAACGTCAGTATACGCCCGTCAAGCACGGCCGCAGCCAAGGCAAACCGTGGTGTCGGTAGTGGTGGAATGGCTTCCCACTGGCCGGTATCCAGATTCAAACGCTCGCAAAAATCAAAACCCGGATCGGTCTTCGGCCCAGCCTTATAGGCTTCGGGATGGTGTCCACCCATGACATAAATACGGTTGTTCAATAAAGCCACCGCGGGGTAATCGTGGGGTTGCAAAAGATCCGGCCCGGTTTCCCAGCTATCCGTATCGGGATGATAAACCTCCACGGTGGTTAAAAACCGAAATTGACCATTGGCTTGCTTAAACCCGCCCCCTAAAACGTAAATCCTATCGTCGCGGCATACCGCGACCGTCCCGGAACGTTTACTGGGCATGTCGCTGATGGTCCGCCACCGGCCGGCACCGGGGTCATAAACCATAGAAGAATCTAGGCTTTTAAACGCCGGACCACCGCCACCGAATACATAAATACGGTTTTGATGGACAGCGACTGCGGGGTGGGATCGGGCAACGGCAAGTGATTCCCGCTGCGTCCATACTTTATCCATATTCTAAACCATCTCTTTAACCTGATTGGCTATTATATTAAAAGCAGGAATACAATCATATATTTTATATAGGCAATAAAATTCTTTACTCCCCATGCGAAATATGCCAATATTAATTTCAACTCGTACGCTTAGGGGCGGTAGTACTGCCTTCAACATAGGGACATATAAAACAAGGTCAGGAATGAAGGTGGTGAGTTTATCTGTGTTTGCTCAGCATAGATTCTGAGACGAACCTTTCGATACTTCCATGGCAAAATAGCTCAATTTATAGGCTATTTACGCCTAGGATTTTGATCGTCGACAGCTCACTCCGCACATCCCTAAGTTTATGCCTTAGGGGGCGAAAAGTTTTCCGGAACTACTTCGGGGGAGGAAAAGACGTGCTGATAAACGATTCCCCAACTACGTCGAATCAAGCTCAAGCGGAAATTAAGCGGCCGCCGCTGCAGGACCGTTTTGGCCGCACATTTGACTATATACGCATCGCTGTAACCGAAAAGTGCAATCTACGCTGCACCTATTGCATGCCTGAAGAAGGCGTGGATTTCAAAAACGGCGAACAATTGATGAGCGGCGAAGAAATTCTCCGTGCTATTCAAATTCTTGCCAGCATGGGCATTCGTAAGGTCCGTTATACTGGCGGTGAACCCACCATCCGCAAAGACATCGTGGATTTGGTGCGTGGGGCTGCACAAACGCCGGGTATCCGATCCATTAATCTGACCACCAACGGCCTGCTGTTTGAAAAGTACGCAAAAGATTTACTGGACGCGGGTTTGACAGGCATCAATTTCAGCCTCGACACCATGGATGCGGAAAAATTTAAGCGCATAACCCGCCGCAGCGGATCGGAAAAAGTGTTGGACAGTATCAAGCTCGCATTGGACCTGGGTTTCCCGTCAGTCAAAGTGAATAACGTACTGATGGCTGGATTCAATGACGATGAACTGTTTGATTTTACCGAACTGACTAAAGACTATCCGGTCACCGTGCGTTTTATCGAGTTTATGCCGTTTGACGCCCATCAGATCTGGGAAACCGGTGAGCATTTTTACAGTGCCGAGCAATTGGTCAACAATATCAAAAAGCGTTATCCGGGTATTGAACCGGCACCCGGCACCCGCACCGAACACCATATCTTTAAAGCTCCCGGTTATAAGGGTAAAATAGCGGTTATTCCGGCGTTCACCCGCAGCCTGTGCGGCAACTGCTCGCGCATTCGGCTGACGGCTGACGGCAGCATTCGCAATTGCCTTTATTCGGAACAGGAATACGGTATCCGTGATTTACTACGCAATGGCGCCAAAGACGATGATATCGTCGACGTATTCCGCAAGGCTTTTAGTGAAAAAGCCAAAGACGGGTTTGCCGCCAAGAAAATATCCATGGTCAAACGGGTCAACGTCAGCGACATCGGCCGGGTCAGCATGACCCAGATCGGCGGTTGACCGCGCAAGCATACACAGGTTACAAGAACTATGAGTGACGAATTAACCCATTTCAATGCAAACGGCGAAGCGCATATGGTGGACGTCGGCAGCAAGGAAGTCACCAGTCGACAAGCCATCGCCGAAGGCCGTATCACCATGCAAGCATCGACCTTGCAAAAAATCATCGAAGGCACCCATAAGAAAGGGGACGTATTGGGCATCGCCCGTGTTGCCGGCATCATGGCGGCAAAGAAAACCTCGGACCTGATTCCTCTGTGTCACCCATTGGCCCTCACGGCGGTCGAAGTGGAATTAACACCGGAACCCGATAGAAACAGTGTTTATTGCCAAGCCACTGTGCGCACCAGCGGTCAAACCGGGGTTGAAATGGAAGCCCTGACCGTGGTCCATATCGCCCTGCTGACCATCTACGACATGTGCAAAGCGGTGGACCGATGGATGACCATGCAGGATATCGGTTTGCTGGCCAAGTCCGGAGGAAAATCCGGCGATTGGCGGAAGTCTGCGTAAACAAGGCTGTTTTGAAACCAGCCCTTAACCGAGGTATCGATTCATGAATGTGACAGTCAAATATTTTGCCAGTATGCGCGACCGCATGGGTCGCGGTGAAGACCGGGTCAGTTTCGAAACCGATCAAGCCACGGTGGCGGATGTTTGGGAAAAAATCGGCGCCAGCGACAACATGCCCAACAACACCTTGATCGCCGTTAATATGGAATACACCGACCGTACTCAAGTCATCAAACACGGTGACGAAGTTGCGTTCTTCCCACCGGTTACCGGAGGTTAAAACATGCAAGTGGTGCTAACCGGCAGCTCCTTTGACCCGTATACCGACCTGAAAAAGTTTGAAGACCAGTTAGCCAAAGGCAAACACGGCGGCGTGGTCAGCTTTGTCGGAACCATGCGCGATTACAATGACGGGTTTGATGTGCAGTCCATGTATCTGGACTACTACCCCGGCATGACCGAAAAACATATTGAAAAAGTTGGCGCGGAAGCCGCCGAACAATGGGACATCGTCGACAGCCTGGTGGTACACCGTTACGGTGAAATCCTGCCTAGCGAACCCATCGTGCTGGTGGCGGTCTGGTCCGCGCATCGCGCCAATGCATTTGATGCATGCCGCTATATCATCAACTATTTAAAAGAACGCGCGCCTTTTTGGAAGCGGGAAACCACCGCCGAAGGTGAACAACGCTGGGTAGAGCACAACACCCAGGATCCGGCGGCCACAAAACTAAAACGTTCGGCGTAAGCAGAAACGGCCCAATCCTGTTGGGCCGGTAACATCGAGAACCGACATTTCCAGAATGAATGAAATACAACGCTTCGGCGTATCCATCGAACAGGAACTACTGGAAGAATTCGACCAGCAAATCGAAAAAAAAGGCTATAAAAACCGCTCCGAAGCCATCCGGGATCTTATCCGTAACCAATTGGTCGATGAAGAATGGCAAACAGACGAGGAAACCGTCGGTACCTTAACCATCGTCTACGATCATCACACCCGCGAACTCAGCCCGCAACTAACCCATCTGCAGCACTCCTACACCGGTAATATTCTTTCGGTATTGCATGTGCACTTGGACCACAACAACTGCCTGGAAGTGCTGGTGGTAAGGGGCAAGGGACGCGACGTTCAGAAATTCGCCGACAAGGTAGTCAGTATGCGCGGTATTAAACACGGTAAACTCACCATGACCACAACCGGTAAACTTATTCCATCCAAAGTCGACCGGCATTCCCACTCATGACAGTGATACGGCTGT